>Ga0335081_10002537_pt1 | contig 28734 bp, 31 predicted proteins | sample Lox_Sample_35_FD_206713 | JGI IMG/M metagenome (GOLD analysis project Ga0335081, IMG submission 206713) | Soil microbial communities from Loxahatchee National Wildlife Refuge, Florida, United States - Lox_Sample_3.5 | ecosystem: Environmental > Terrestrial > Soil > Wetlands | place: USA...
CCGTGACACTCTCCGTAGTGGTCATCACCCTTAACGAAGAAGCTAACCTGGGCAATTTGTTGGAAAGCGTGCGACCGGCCGATGAGCGCATCGTCCTGGATTGCGGCTCGACCGACCGAACTCTGGAGATCGCCCGCACCTTCGGAGCGAAAACCTTCTGTGAGACATGGCAGGGCTATGCAGTGCAGAAGAATTCCGCCCTTGCCAAGGCCACCGGCGACTGGATCCTCTCCCTGGATGCCGACGAGGCGGTCGAGCCGGAGTTGATGGAGGAGATCCGCCACGTCCTCAACCACGACCTGCCAGTGATCGGCTACTACATTCCCCGCAAGAATTACTTCCTTGGACGCTGGATACGTCACGGCGGCTTCTATCCCGACCGCAAGCTGCGCCTCTTCCGTCGCGGTTGCGGCCGGTTCGGTGAGCGTCCTGTGCACGAGGTCGTGCAGGTGGATGGACCCACAGGCGTGCTCAGGCATGCCTTGGTACACAACGCGTATCCCACGCTCGAAAGCTACATCAGCCACATGAACCGGTACTCGTCGCTGGGGGCTGAGATCGCAGCCTCCGACGGCAAGACTGGCTTCAGCCTGCTGAACATCCTGGTCAACCCAGCGGCAACATTTCTCTACAACTATTTCTTCCGCCTTGGCCTGCTGGACGGCCGCGAGGGCCTGCTGCTCAACCTCTACCACTCCGCATACGTGAGTTGGAAATATGCCAAGGCGTGGGAAATCGCACGGCCGCCACAATCGCCATCAGGATTGTCATCCTGAGGGGGTGCGCCCGAGAGCGTCAGCGCGAGGAAGCACAACCGAAGAACCCGCTGTTGCCGGGCTGAAAGCATGTCCTTGGCTTGTCCTCGCTCGCTATGAGCGGTGCTCAGGATGACAATTTTTTCTGTTGTTCCAAATCATCGCTGCGCGAACGTGCCAACTGTTCTTGCCCCTGTTTCCTGCATCTTCTATCATTGTTTCCGGCCGCCTCCATGACGCCCAAAGATAAGACCCACAAGCCGCCCCTCGCTGAAAGTCCCATCCAGGAAATTTTCGAAGGACGCCATCCCTCGGCCTCGGAAAAGCAGTGGGCGGAAGACACGCTGCTGCCCACGCTGGAGAAGAATCCGGAAAAGCCGATCGGCAAACCCAGCGGCGTTAACCTCGACGAGCAAGGCCGCGCACGTTACACCACCATCTCCGGCAAGCCCGTCCGGCGGCTCTACACGCAGGCCGACTTGCCCGAAGGCTGGGAGTACGCGCGTTATCTCGGCTATCCGGGACATCCCCCCTACACCCGCGGCATTCATGCCACCGGCTATCGCGGCAAGCTCTTCACCATGCGCCAGTTCTCCGGCTTCGCTTCGCCGGAGGAGACCAACCTCCGCTACAAATACCTGCTGACGCAAGGCGGGGGCGGGCTCTCGGTCGCGTTCGATTTGCCCACGCTCATGGGCTATGACTCCGACCATGCCGCCAGCGAAGGCGAAGTCGGCAAGTGCGGCGTGGCCATCGACTCGCTCGAAGACATGGAGATCCTGTTCGACGGCATCGACCTGGAGAAGACCACGGTCTCGATGACCATCAACTCACCCGCTTCGGTGCTGTGGGCGATGTACCTGGTGGTGGCGGAAAAGCAGGGCGCCGGCTGGAAGAAAATCTCGGGCACCATCCAGAACGACATCCTCAAGGAATACATCGCGCAGAAGGAGTACATCTATCCGCCCGCGCCTTCCATGCGCCTGGTGGTGGACACCTTCGAGTTCGGTTCGCTGTTCACGCCGCGCTTCAACACCATCTCCATCAGCGGCTACCACATTCGCGAGGCTGGCTCGACCGCGCTGCAGGAGCTGGCGTTCACCATCTACGACGGGGTTGAGTACGTGGAGTGGGCGCTGCGCCGCGGCCTCAAGTTCGACGAGTTCGGCCCGCGACTCAGCTTCTTCTTTAACGCCCACAATGATTTCTTCGAGGAGATCGCCAAATACCGCGCCGCGCGCAAAATCTGGTATCGGCTGGCGAAAGACCGCTTCCACGCAAAGCACGAGCGCACTTGGCTGCTGCGCTTCCACACCCAGACCGCGGGCGTGTCGCTGCCGGCGCAGCAGCCCATGAACAACATCGCCCGCGTGGCGATTCAAGCGATGGCAGCAGTGCTCGGTGGCACGCAGTCGCTGCACACCGACGCTTACGACGAAGCCCTGGCCCTGCCTACCGCCGACGCGGCACGGATCGCCCTGCGCACGCAGCAGATCATCGCCTATGAGTCGGGCGTGACGCAGACCATCGACCCGCTTGGCGGCGCCTACTTCGTCGAGCGCATGACGCTCGACATGGAGAACGGCGCCTTCGATTACTTCGATAAACTCGACGCCATGGGCGGCATGGTGAAGGCCATCGAGCGCGGCTATCCGCAGAAAGAAATCGCCGAGGCTTCGTATCAGTATCAGCGGGCGGTCGAGGCCAGGGAGAAGATCATCGTCGGCGCCAACGACTTCGTGATCGAAGAGAAAACGCCGGAGATTCTCTACATCGACGAGACCGTCGCTCGCCAGCAGACGGAGAAGTTGAAGAAGCTGCGCGCCCACCGCTCGAACGAAGAAGTCCAGCGCCGGCTCGACGCCCTGAAGAAAGCCGCAGCCCAGGACCCGCAGGTCCGTGCTGACGGCAAAATCTCCGACGCCAACACCATGCCCTATATCGTGGACGCCGTCCGCGCCTACGCCACCGTGGGCGAAATCTGCGAGGCGCTGAAGCAGGTGTATGGGACGTACACCGAAGTCAGCGTCACGTAATTTGTGATTTGCAATTTGTGAGCCGCAGTAGGGCGTTAGGCGCTTTCTTCATGGGAGTGACCCAGGGCGGATGGACAATAATCCGGAAATATTCTCTGTCGAAGAATTGCGTGTTCTGCATCAGGCACTGAATGAAGTGCTCCACGGTCCTGAGGCAATCGAGGATTGGGAGTTTCATGCGCGCATGGGTGTCACCAGGGACGAGGCTTTGGCCGTGCTGGGCAAGGCCGCAAGGATCTACCATGTGTTGAAGGGTACGTCTTAGCGATAGATCGGCTAACGGGCGTCCAATCACCCGATGACCCGATCTCCCGATCACCCATTTCTCTGTGTCTCCGTGCCTCTGTGGTGAATCTACATTCCCCGATGCGACACGCTGTCCGTCACTTGAAGAAATCCGACCCTATACTGGCCGCCATCATCGAGCGTGTCGGCCCATGCCGCCTGACCTTCCGCGAGCCGACGTTCGAAAGCATGGTGCGCTCCATCGCCTTCCAGCAGTTAAACGGCAAAGCGGCCAAGACCATTTACGATCGCCTGGTCGCAGCCGCTGGCGGTTCGCTTACGCCTGAGTCGATCCTGGCACTCACGGTGGAGCAGATGCGCGCTGCCGGCCTCTCCCGGCAGAAGCTCTCTTACATTCGCGACCTGGCGGAGCGGACGCGGTCCGGTGAGATCGATTTCGCGCGGCTGCCCGAGATGTCCGACGAAGAGGTGATCGAGCACCTGACGCGCGTGAAGGGCATCGGCGTGTGGTCAGCGCAGATGTTCCTGATGTTCGCGCTGCGCCGCCCCAACGTCCTGCCCACCGCCGACTACGGCGTGCGCGCCGCCATCAAGAAGCACTACCGCACGCGCAAGCTCCCCGATCACAAGCAGATCGTGAAACTGGCGCGCGTCTGGCATCCCTACTGTTCGGTGGCGTGCTGGTATTTGTGGAGAAGCGGGGAAACGGTCGTCTGATTGGGTAATTTGGTAAGACAAGTATCCCATCTCTGTATAACCATGGGGAATGCCAAAGTCAAGGAAACTTCTCCCCGGCAAACATCTCGATGGTATTGACGGTCGCATCGCACAATTGCACGAGCGTTGGGATAATCGACTCATTCTTCCAGGTGCCGATCTCCGGGAACGCTACGTAAAATCCAACCTCCGGCTTCACGTCCATTTTGCCTATGATGGGAACGATGCGGAAAAGTTCTGCGCCATCTTCCACGCGCAACGAACTCAGGGCACCCGGAGGATTGAGAACGCGCCCAAGGGAATCGTTGTAGATCAAGGCCGTAACCTTGGCCCTCACAAACGTCACGGCGAGTTCATGATGTTTGTCCTTGACGTTCAGCTCGTTGATGATGGCCAGAGGGTCATTGACAGGTGTCGCTCTGTGGTACGGCTGCATCCTCTCAATGATTGCTCTGGCGGTGCTGCTGACGCCCTCTATCTTTCGCTCGTAACCTTTCAGCACGTTTGGCTTCGGATGCTTCCTCGGGTCAGAAATATAAATCGGGAAGCTCGTGTGCTTCGAGTGCAACGCGGGATTGGTGAGTCGCCACACAAGATGGTCAAGGCTGGAGCGAAGGTGGTAGACGATCTCACCCGCAAGAACGGAAAATCTTGTGACGGAGCTTACATCCCCGACGAACTTCATGCTGTAGTGTCCCGTCTTCGGGTCTTCCTCGGAAAACAAGCAATTCGCATTTGTTTGCAGAAAGGGGCCGATCTCAGATTCAAGGTTGCGGATGTTCTCGTTGGCCCGTTCAATCTTTAGGCGACATGAGACGAGTTGTGGTATAGAAAACCAACTGGGTTTAGTCATGCCGAAAACCGCAACTCAAAAGACACCGAAGGGCCACGAAATTCCGATTCCGAAGCGCGGCGACTTTTTCCGCAACCTAAAAAAAGCCGCCACGCCGACACGATCACGCAAGCGCCCGAAGCAGTAGCGTTTCAAACTTTGCACGGGAATCATCACGCAGGTTGTAACGCCACGCGTATTCATTCAGATAGCCTTGCAAGTGCTTCGCAGAGACAGAGTGATAAACGCCGCCAATTCCGCGCTTCACGAGCGACCAGAACCCCTCCATCGAGTTGGTGTGTACATCCCCGCTCACGTAAATCTTCTCGGCATGATTGACGCGATGATGCCGATAGCCGAATTTGTTGAGCGGCGCATACACAGAGAATTCATCCGTGTAGATGGTGGACTTAGGCAGCACGCGCTCAATGATGTGCGGCATCACCGTGGCGCGCTGCACATTAGGCACCGTGACCGCCACGACGCGCCCTTTCCGTTGCACCATGCCGAACACCGCCGTTTTGTGCGGCGATGCGAGGCCGGGGCGACCACGCCTGCTGTAGCGCCGCGATCCGCCAACATAGGTCTCGTCAATCTCAATCGGCTTCCCGCTGTCGAACGGGCCGGAATCTTGCGTCATCAGCTTGTGCCGAATCAGGTGCGCCATGCGCCACGCCGTTTTGTAGGTAACGCCAAGTTCGCGCTCAATCTGTTTCGCAGAGATTCCGCAACGCGTGCTAGTCATCAGGTACATGGCATAGAACCACAGGTGCAGCGAGGTGGACGACTTGTGAAAAATGGTTCCCGCTGTCGGGTGCATGTGATGACCGCAGGCGTTGCACGTCCACGACTGGCGCTGCTGTGCGGTTTCGTAGCGCGTGAACGCGGTGGTTTCTTTGCACTTCGGACAATGGGCGTGTTCCCCATCCGCTGAGTAGCGATTGCGCCACAGCCATTCAAGGCAGGTTGCATCGTCGGGAAATTCCCGCATGAATTCCACGAGGGACATTTCCGACTCGGAGGACGGAGCGCGTTTCGGTTCGTTTCTATTTACTGGCGGCATAGCTGTATTACAGCACAAGCCGCTTATACAGTCAAGGGATAATTGCGTTTGGTAATTGGGTAATTTGGTAATTGAAAGACCGCCTCCTTGCCTTCAATTACCCAATTACCAAATTACCCAATTACCCAATTCTCTGTTGTATCCTACTGACTTGCATTCCCCACCAAATGCCTGCTGAAAAGAAGATCCGAGTCCTCGTCGCCAAGCCCGGTCTGGACGGCCACGACCGCGGCGCCAAGGTGATCGCGCGTGCTCTGCGCGATGCCGGCATGGAGGTCATCTACACCGGCTTGCGCCAGACCCCGGAGATGGTCGTGCACGCCGCGTTGCAGGAAGATGTAGACGTTATCGGGCTCTCCATCCTCTCCGGCGCGCACAACGCCATCATGCCGCGGGTTATGGAGCTGCTGCGCCAAAACAAGATGGAGGACGTGCTGGTCATCATAGGCGGCATCATTCCGGATCAGGACATTCCAGGCCTTAAGCAAGCAGGAATCGCCGGCATTTTCCTGCCCGGCACGCCCATGGACGAGATCGTGGAGTTCATCCGCAAGAACGTCAAGCCGCGCGGCGTGGCCACTGTCTGAAGACGTCGCCCTAAGGCTAGATTGTCATCCTTCGCGAGGCGCAGCCGGACTCAAGCACTGCACCCGCGCCGAGAAGATTGCATTAATCGAGTCCCGCAATCCAAAATGGCGCAACCTGAGCGCAGGCTGTGGACGGGAGGCCCGGATTGGAGCGCCAAACTTGACTGGAGCTAACAATCGCAGGATTGCCGGCATCGGATTCGTGGTTGAGCCGAAAGAGAACTGCGACATAATCCGGCTGTGGTCTGAGGATGGCACCAACCGCCTGACCCGGGCCTGCGTGCTGTCGCTGGCGAACGCCATCCAGGAACTGGCGCGCTCTCCACGTCCACTCATCATTACCGGCAACCAGAAGTTCTTTTCCACGGGGGCGGATCTCAACGAAATCACGGCCCTCACCGGCCCCGAGGCGCTCGCCTTCTCCAAAGCTGGGCAGCTCATGACCGATGCGGTGGACGAGTTTCCCGATTTGGTCATCGCGGCCGTGAGTGGTTACTGCATGGGAGGCGGCCTGGACCTGGCGCTCGCCTGCGATCACCGTATCGCTTCGCCGCACGCGATTTTTGGCCACCGTGGCGCTGCGCTTGGGTTGATCACCGGCTGGGGAGGCACGCAGCGGCTGGCGCGGCGGATTGGCCCTGCCCGCGCCGTCGAGATGTTTGTTCCCGCCGAGAAGCTGGACGCCACGCGCGCTCTGCGCTGCCGGCTGGTCGATCGCGTCTGCGACGATCCTCTCTCAGAGGCTATACGTTGTGTGGAACACCGATCACTGGCTGTTCCGATCTGCTGACGATCCGATGCCCTACGCCGCCTCGGAATCCTCCTCATCGGGATCGGGAATGGTGGAAGGCGGATCGCTCGCCGGATAGGAATCGGCCAGCGTTTTGTCCATCGCCTTCTCCCGCTTCTCGCGTTCTTCTTGTTCGGCTGGGTGAGTGCCGCCGGGTTGCGTGCCCTTCTTCTCTTCGGCCATCTTGGGACTCCTCGACTGTCGTTTAGCGATTGGACGAAACCGTCTCCTCATTGGATGCCTGACTTTTTCCGCTGCGATTGCGCGCGCTCGCGCCGCTGTTGTACCGTTAAGCCTCTCCTCGATGACGGACCACTCCCAGCGCGCCTCGGCCGAACTGCCGGCGAACATCCTGAAATCCAGCGTGGACGCCACCTCGGCGCGCTACGAACGCAACATGCGCGCCATGGCCGAATTGGTGGCCGCCCATCGCAACGACGAAGAGAAGATCCGCGAAGGTGGCGGCGATAAGGCGATCGCAGCGCAACACAAGAAAGGACGCCTGACCGCCCGCGAGCGCATCGCCCTGCTGCTCGACCCTGGCAGCGATCTGTTTGAAGTCGGCCTGTTCGCCGCGCACGGCATGTACGAAGAATGGGGTGGCGCGCCCGCGGCCGGCGTGATCACCGGGCTGGGACGCATTCATAGCCGGCTGCTGATGATCATCGCCAACGACGCCACGGTGAAGGCTGGCGCTTTCTTCCCCATGACCGCGAAGAAAGTCATCCGCGCTCAGAACATCGCCATCGAGAACCGTATTCCCACGATTTACCTGGTAGACTCCGCCGGCGTCTTCCTGCCCTTGCAGGAGGACGTGTTCCCCGACACCGACGATTTCGGCCGCGTCTTCCGCAACAACGCGGTGATGTCGGCCATGGGCATTGCGCAGATCGCGGCCATCATGGGCATGTGCGTGGCCGGCGGCGGATATCTGCCGGTGATGTGCGACCACGTGCTGATGACCGACGGCAGCGGCCTGTTCCTTGCCGGTCCGGCGCTGGTGCAGGCGGCGATTGGGCAGAAGGTGGATGCGGAGACGCTGGGCGGCGCCGCCATGCACGCACAGATCTCCGGCACCATCGATTATCGCGAACCCAATGACGAAGCCTGCATCGCCCGCATCCGCTCGCTGGTGGAAAAGATGGGCTATCGCCGCCAATCCGTTTGGGATCGCAAACAGCCCGAGCCGCCGCTTTATTCCGCGGAAGAGCTTTATGGCATCTTTGAAGCCGATCCCGCGCGCCCGTACGACATGAAGGATATTCTGGCGCGCATCATCGATGGCAGCCGCTTCGACGAGTACAAGCCCGAATACGGCGAGACCGTGCTCTGCGGCTTCGCCCGTATCGGCGGCTTTGCCGTGGGTATCGTCGCCAATCAGAAGAAGCACGTCACTGTGCTCGATGATCATGGGCAGAAGCGCGTGGAATTTGGCGGGGTGATCTACACCGAGTCGGCGGAGAAAGCGGCGCGCTTCATCATGGACTGCAACCAGAACCTGGTGCCGCTGGTTTTCCTGCACGACGTCAACGGATTTATGGTGGGCCGCGACGCCGAGTGGAGTGGCATCATCAAGGCCGGCGCCAAGATGGTGAACGCCGTATCGAATTCGGTGGTGCCCAAGATCGCCATCATTATCGGCGGCTCCTTCGGCGCCGGGCACTATGCCATGTGCGGCAAGGCCTACGATCCGCGCTTCCTGTTTGCCTGGCCGACCGCGCGTTACGCCGTCATGAGCGGCGACTCGGCGGCTGGAACGCTGGTCGAAATCAAAATCAAGCAACTGGAACGCGGCGGCAAGAAGCTGAGCGACAAGGAGAAGAAGGATCTATACGAGTCAGTGAAGCAAACCTACGACGCGCAGCAGGACCCGCGCTACGGCGCCGCCCGCCTGTGGATCGACCGCATCATCGATCCCATGGAGACGCGCGACGCCATCGTGCGCGCCCTGGAAGCGGCAGCGCTGAATCCCGAGGTGCCGGAGTTCAAGGTAGGAGTGCTGCAGACGTGAACGAGAACACCCACCACCGAGGCACGGAGACACGGAGGGGACTTGTTCTGGAGGACCTTACCGAGAGGATCATCGGTGCTGCCATCGAAGTGCACAAAGAGCTGGCACGAGGCATCGTTCGAAGGGTTCTTTGATCTCCGTGCCTCCGTGTCTCCATGGTAGGTGTTGTTCTGGACAGCATGATTGAGCGCGTCAAACTGATCGAGTGCCCGCGCGACGCCTGGCAAGGTCTGGCGGGCGTAATCCCGACGGCGGTGAAGGTGGCCTATCTGCGTGCCCTGGTCGGCGCCGGTTTCAAGCACCTGGACGCCGTTTCCTTCGTCTCGCCGAAAGCGATCCCGCAGATGGCCGACTCGGAAGAGGTCTTGCGCGAACTTGATCCCCCGGACGACGTTGAGATCATCGGCATCGTGGTCAACGAGCGCGGCATGGAACGCGCCATCAACAGCGAAACCATAACCGTGGTCGGCTATCCCTACTCGATCTCCGAGACTTTCCTTAAGAACAACGTGCACCAGACGCTCGAGGAGTCCATCGACACTCTGGAAAAGATCAAGCAGGATGCCGACAGTGTGGGCATGGGCGTAGTGGCTTACATCTCGATGGCGTTCGGCAACCCTTACGGCGATCCCTGGAACCCCACTGAGGTGGTGGAGGCGGTGCGCCTCCTCACCGACATGGGCATCGATACCATCTCGCTGGCCGACACCGTGGGGCTCGCCGACGCCGACCGCATCGACGACGTGGTTTCCGCCGTGGTCCCGCAGTTTTCAGGAGTGGAGATCGGCGTGCACCTCCACAGTCGCCGCGCCGACGCGGCGGAGAAGGTGCTTGCGGCCTACGACGCGGGCTGCCGCCGCTTCGATTCCGCTGTTGGCGGATTGGGGGGATGTCCCTTCGCGCAGGATTTGCTGGTCGGCAATATCCCTACGGAGATCGTGCTGGAGGCGCTAGGGACCCGCGAAGCCGACCTGCCTATCCGCAAGCCGCTCGACTCAGTGCTCAAGATGAACGCCGACATCGCCGACAAGCATGCCGCGCCGGTAAAGCAGTAAGGAGGCTCGTGAATTTTAAGGGTTGATCGTCATTCTCTGTTAGAGATTGAATTGTCATCCTGAGCGCCGCCCGAGCGAGCGCAGCGAGCGAGGGCAAGCGAAGGACCTGCTTTTATGCTCGACCACTACTTTTACTTGTACATCATGGCCAGCAAGTCGCGCGTGCTCTACATCGGGATGTGCAACAGCCTTCGGCGGCGGGTCTGGGAGCACAAGAGCGTCTTGTCCTGGATTTACTCATGACTATCGAGTTCACCGGCTGGTGTCCTTCGAACGGTTTCAGTATGTCCGCAACGCCATTCGCCGGGAGAAGCAGCTTAAAGGTTGGATGCGAAAAAGAAAAATCGCGCTGATTGAAGCCGTCAATCCAACCTGGGAGGATCTGGCCGCGGACTGGTTCAACTCGTCTGAACAACAGCAAGCGCTAAGCACATTATGGACCTAAAGACCATCCTCCTCACCGAATCCGGCCGCATCGCCACCCTGGCCTTCAATCGTCCGGAGAAGCGCAACGCCATCAGCTATGAGCTGATCGATGAGATGTTCCTGGCGCTCACGGCCGTCGAGCGCTCCGACGCCGAGGTACTCATCATCACCGGCGCGGGCATGGCGTTTTGCTCCGGCATGGACCTGGACAACCTGCGCGCCATCACCAGCCGCTCGCACTCGCAGAATCTTGCCGACTCCGAGACCATGGCCAGGCTGTTCCGCGCCATCTACGAGTTTCCCAGGCCGACCATCGCGGCGGTAAACGGAGCGGCCATGGGCGGCGGATGCGGCATCGCCACCCTCTGCGACTTCACCGTCGCCTCCGACGAGGCCAAGTTCGGCTACACCGAGGTGAAGATCGGCTTTCTGCCGGCCATCGTCTCCACGTTTCTCATCCAGCAGGTGGGCGAAAAACGCGCCCGCGACCTGCTCATGACCGGGCGCATCTTTTCCGCCGAGGAAGCCAAGCAACTCGGCATCGTGACCGATGTGGTTCCCGGCGAGCAGCTTATGGAATGGGCGCGCGAGCTGGCGGGAACGCTGATGCAGGCCAGTCCCGCATCGCTACGCGCTACCAAGCGTCTGCTCTCAGCCTTCACCAAGGACCTGCTCGAGCGCCACCTCGAGCTTGCAGTCGAGGAGAACGCGCGCATCCGCACCACTGACGACTTCCGCGAAGGCATCACCGCCTTCCTCGAGAAGCGCAAGCCGCACTGGAGCGGCAAATAGATGATCTCCAAAGCTCAGGTACTGACCGGGGTGGAGCAGGCCTTCAGGCCTGCATTGATGCGCGCCTCTAGGAACGGGCTTCAGCCCCTGAGGCACTCCGCAGGGCAACTCACTCAGTGGCTGAAGCCGAATGCGGTTGATAGCCGCCACTACGCAGGGCTGGAAGCCCTGCTCGACCCTGCGGAAGTCCGACGTCATGAATAGTCCAGCCGAAGCGGCCCGCCGTCCGCACACAAATGAGACCCGGCTGCGCGTGCGCTACGTCGAAACCGACCAGATGGGCGTGGTCTATCACACCAACTATCTGATCTGGTTCGAGGTAGGACGGGTCGAGTTCCTGCGCCAGCTCGGCTTCACCTATCGCGACATGGAGCGCGAGGACGGCTGCTATATTGCCGTGGTGGACGTCCGCTGCCGCTACAAAGTCCCGGCCCGCTACGACGACCAGATTCTGGTGCGCACCTTCTTCAAGAACCTGCGCCCGTCGCTCATTCACTTCGGCTACGAGATTCTGCGCGAGCCGGAGATGGCGCTGCTGGCCGAGGGCGAGACCACGCATATCGTCACCGACGCCCAGTTGCAGCGCCGGGAACTGCCGGAGAAGTATCGTAAGGCGTTCGCGCGGGCGCTGGGAAAACCGTGAGGCGTTTCACGTGATGCGCGAGCCGCGGTAACTTGAAACTTGAAACGATGCAAGCTCTCCACATCAACGGCAACGACCTTACCCTGGAAGACCTGAGGGAAGTGGTGTATGAGCGGCGTCCGGTGCTGCTGGCCGCCGACGCGCGCCAGGCCGTCGAGCGTGCCCGCGCCGTGGTCGAAGACCATCTCGCCGAGGAGCGCGTCGCTTATGCCGTCAACACCGGCGTGGGCAAGCTGGCCACGGTCCGCATCCCGGCGGAACACATCCGCGAACTTCAGATCAACCTGATGCGCTCGCATGCTGTCGGGGTCGGTGAGCCGCTGAGCGAGCCGGAGACGCGCGCCATGATGCTGCTGCGCGCCAACTCCCTGGCCAAAGGATTCTCGGGAGTGCGCCCGGCGGTGATTGACACGCTCGGCGCGATGCTCAACCGGGGCTTGCATCCTATCGTTCCGTCGCAGGGCAGCGTGGGTGCGAGCGGCGATCTGGCGCCATTGGCGCATCTGGGACTGGTGGCGATCGGCGAAGGCGAAGCCATCCTTGAGGGCGCGCGCCTCCCTGGTGCCGAAGCTCTCAAGCGCGCCAGCATTGAGCCGCTGGTGCTCGAAGCCAAGGAAGCCGTCTCGCTCATCAACGGCACGCAAGCTATGCTGGCGGTGGGAACGCTGGCGCTGCTCGCCGCCGAGACCCTGGCCGATACCGCCGACGTAGTCGGCGCGCTCACCCTCGACGCCCTGCACGGCACTGATGTGGCCTTCGATCCGCGCATCCAGAGGGTCCGCCCGCACGCCGGGCAGGCCTACAGCGCGGAGAACCTCACGCAAATGCTGGCGGGCAGCCAGATCCGCGAATCGCACCGCGCCTGCACTCGCGTCCAGGACGCCTACTCGCTGCGCTGCATGCCACAGGTACACGGCGCCGTGCGCGATACGCTCGCTCACTGCCGCCGCGTCTTCGACACCGAAATGAACTCGGCCGTGGACAATCCGCTAGTTTTCGCGGCGAAGGACGGCAGCGGCGAGATTCTCTCCGGCGGGAATTTCCATGGCGAACCCGTCGCCTTCGCCCTGGATTTTCTGGGGATCGCCCTGGCCTCGCTCGGCGGCATTACCGAGCGGCGCATCGAGCGGCTGGTGAACCCCGCGCTGAACGAGGGCCTGCCGCCCTTCCTCGCGCCGGGCGCTGGCCTGCACTCCGGATTCATGATGGCCCAGGTCACGGCCGCGGCCCTGGCCAGCGAGAACAAAGTGCTGGCGCATCCCGCGTCGGTGGACTCGATCACCACTTCCGGCAACAAGGAAGATTACGTCTCCATGGGGATGACGGCCGCGCTCAAGCTTAAGCGCATCCTGGTCAACGCGACGAATGTGTTAGCCATCGAAGCCATCGCTGCCGCCCAGGCACTGGATTTTCTCGCACCCTTGAAGACCAGCCCACGCGGACAGAAGGCGGTGGCAGCGATCCGCTCAGTCTCGCCACCGGTGGAGCAGGACCGCGCGCTGGCCGGGGATTTTGTGCGCGTGGCGGAGCTGATTACGGCGGGGAAGCTGGCGGAGGTGCTGCACTAGGTCGGCTTCACTGTTCCTGCAACCTTTTCGTGCTGTCATCCTGAGCGAGCGCACCCGCCGTTGGCGCGTGAGTCGAAGGACCCCTATTCCGCTCCCGTAAAGACGAAGCCACGAGCCAACAGCTAAGAGCCGGTCTGCCCCGCCAGCCCCAGTTCCCCTGCGATCCCCTTCATGGCCTCGATGCAGAAGGCGATGTGCTCATCGAGGTCCACGCCCAGCTCCTGCGCGCCCAGGACGATGTCTTCGCGGCTGACGCTGCGGGCAAAGGCCTTGTCCTTCATCTTCTTGCGGACTGACTTCGCGTCCACCTCGGCCAGCGACTTGCCCGGCTTCACCAGCGCGGTGGCGGTGATCAGGCCGGCCAGTTCATCGCAGGCGAACAGTGCCTTCTCCATGTTGCTTTCCCGCGAAACGCCCGTGTACTGCGCGTGCGAGAGGATGGCGCGGCGCATCGTCTCCGGCCATCCGCGTTCTTCGAGGATTTTGTTGCCGACGAACGGGTGCTCTTCGGCCGTGGGATATTTTTCGTAATCGAAGTCGTGGATCAGCCCGGTCACGCCCCAGGCGGCTTCGTCTTCGCCGAATTTGCGGGCATAGGCGCGCATGCAGGCCTCGACGGCCAGGGCGTGCTTGCGCAGATTCTCCGAGACAGTGAACTCAGTTAGTAAACTCCACGCCGCCTGGCGGTCACTCATGAAGTCTCCCTACCTTCTCCGTGTTTCCTTGGGAACTTGACCGTTCCACAGGGTAGCTCATGCCGCTTTCGCGCCGAAAATTTACTTGACTTCCACAGTGGAGTTCCCGCAGAGTACGCATCAGGTTCTGCACCTATTTCGGGTCAATTGTAGTTGACCCAAGGGTGGTGCAAGTGGTGGGGCCCGGAAAGGTGATGTGCCGGCTCTGGCATCTCGCGCACGTTTGATGGCCACAACCCTCGCCCCGGTTGATTCCCGGGAAGTAGTACGCTGTGACCGTTGTCATCTGGTCCAATTTCGGACCACCACCAACCTCTGCAGAAAATGCCGCACTTCGTTGGATGCCGAGGAACCGCCCGTGGTTCTGGCCCCGGCGGTGTCCACGGCCGAGCCCACGAACGGGAATGGCCATGCCCACCTGCAGATTGCCTCCGCCATCCGCATGTTACGCCAGCGGAATGGGCTGAGCCAGCGGCAACTGGCCATGCGCATGCAGGTGCCGCGCACCTACGTTTCCAAGATCGAGAATGAGAAGGCCACACCAACCTTGTCTTCGCTGGAGCGGCTGGCGCGTGCCTTGGAGGTCACCGTGCCCGACTTGCTCAGCGGCGGCGACCGCGCCCGTCAGGACGAAATCGGCGAACTGATGCGCGACGACTTCGTGGCCCAACTGGTGCCCTTCCTCGCCACTCTGGACGCCATGCAGAAGGCCAGCATTCTGGGCCAGGTACGCGACCTGACCTTACGTCCGCGCCGGCACGCCTAGGACCCATCGAAACCCTAGCGTGTCGGCGTCGGGCTCCGGTGGCGACTCACCTCGGTATCCCTCCGGGGCGGTTTTCTTTCCCCCAACGAAGCAAGTCGGCTTCGTTGGGGGGCTGGATTGCGCAGAAACTGGAGCTATGCTACTTATGGATTCTGAGGTAGCCTTGCACACATCCCTTCCCGCGGGACTGGACCGCAAAGAGTCGGAGATTTATTCCCAGCTCGACACCGGGCGGCTTCCGCGACACATCGCCATCATCATGGACGGCAACGGACGCTGGGCCCGGCAGCGCCACCTGCCGCGCATCGCCGGACACCGCGCTGGGGTAGAGTCGGTGCGCTCGACGGTCGAGACGGCCGCCCGCATCCACCTGCCCGCGCTCACGCTGTATGCCTTTTCTTCGGAGAACTGGAAGAAGCGCCCGGCGACCGAAGTGGACTTCCTCATGCGCCTGCTGCGGCGCTACCTGAAGGCCGAGGTCCCCACGCTGAACAAGAACAACATTCGGCTGGAGTACATCGGCCGCCGTCACGAACTGCCGGAGGCGGTGCAGGAGCGGATGGCCTGGGCGCAAGAGGCCACGGCGAAGAACTCCGGCATGGTGCTGACGCTGGCCCTGAATTACGGCGCGCGCATGGAACTGGTGGACGCCTTCACGGCGATCGTGAACGCCGCCGCCAATAACGGCGGATTGAACCACCTGAAGATCGACGAGGAACTCATCGACCAGCATCTCTATACCCGGCACCTGCCCGATCCCGACCTGGTGGTCCGCACCTCGGGCGAGATGCGGCTCTCCAACTTCCTGTTGTGGCAGGTGGCCTACGCCGAGATCTACGTCACGCCCACGCACTGGCCGGACTTCCGCGGACGCCATCTGCTGGAAGCCATTGCCGAATATCAAACCCGCGAGCGCCGCTATGGGGGCTTGGGTGAAGCCCAGGCCCACACCTAATACAGCCGTGCCGTCACTCCGCGTTCCAATACAATTGTCATCCCGAGTGAGCCAAAGTCCAAACCGCAAGGGCCCTCGACTCGTGCTCTCTCGCTTCGCGCGATGGCGCTTCGCTCGGGATGACAATTCTTATCGTGAGAACGACATGGACGCCCGACCGACGCCTGGGCGAGAATTCCCCATCCTATGAAGCGCGTGGCCACTGCGGTCATCCTCATTCCTATCGTTCTGCTGATTGTCTTTCGGGCGCCGCTGTACGTGTTTGCGGCGGTCGTCGGGCTCATGGCGCTGATCACTACGAACGAGTACCTGGGCCTGGCTGATGCCTGCGAAATTAAACCTGCGCGGGTGCTCACCTTCTTCTTCACGCTCGTCTTATTCGGCAGTCTGGTGGGGGCGTTCATGGTGGAAGCAGCCATCAGCAGGTTGCCGTCCTCGACCCTGCTGCGCGGCGTCTTTCCCAAGGAACACCCGTACCTATTTTTGGCGTTTAACGCAACCTCGCTGGCCCGGGATGGCGTGCTGCTGGCGGGTTTCGTGTTTCTGGCGGCAGTGATGAGGCGCGCCGACCTGCGCTCGTCGCTAGGCGGCGCCGCCGCATCTACGCTGGGGCTGGCATACATCAGCCTGCCTCTGATGCTGCTCATCTACGTCCGCGCCCGTGTGGCGGGGGCGTTCTTCGTTTTCTACCTGCTGGTGGTGGTCTGGACCGGCGACATTCTCGCTTTCCTGGTGGGCCGGTCCCTGGGCAAGCACAAGCTGGCCCCGCGCATCAGCCCCAACAAGAGCTGGGAGGGCACGCTCGCTTCCCTGGCCGGCGCCATGGCACTGGGAACGGTGATCTTGGTTTACGCCAATGCCATTATCAGCTTCCTGCGGAACACCAATCTGCTGCCCGCGCAGCAGGGCAGCATCCTGAGCGCGGGAATCTATCCGTCTCCCAGGCCGATATGGGTGTATCTTCTGCTCTCGGCGGCGCTCAACCTAGCCGCGCAACTGGGCGACTTGGTCGAGTCCATGCTCAAGCGCGGAGCGGGAGTGAAGGATTCCGCCTCACTTCTTCCCGGCCACGGCGGCATGCTGGACCGCATTGACGCCCTGCTCTTCGCCGCTCCCGTGCTGTGGTACTATGCGCAGATTGCCGCCACCCTTGGTTCCCCATAGTTTGTCTTCATGAAGCGCATCGCCATTCTGGGTTCCACCGGCTCGATTGGGCGCAGCACGTTGAGCGTTGTGGAAGCTCACCCGGAGCGCTTCTCCGTCGTCTCTCTTGCCGCCGGCAACAACCTGGAAGCCGCCTTCGAGCAGGCCAAGCGCTGGCGTCCGCGCCTGTTTTCGATGGGCGACCCACAGGCCGCAGAGAAACTGCGGAGGAAGCTCACGGCTGCCGGAATAGAAGAGGTCGCAGTCGTGGAAGGCTCGGCGGGATCGGTAGCCGTTGCCACTCATCCCGACGTGGATTTCGTGGTCAGCGCCATTGTGGGCGTGGCCGGGCTGGGAGCGACGTACGAAGCGGTGCGCGCCGGCAAGAGCGTGGGCCTGGCGAACAAAGAATGCCTGGTGGCCGCAGGCGAGTTGATCACGGCGGAAGCGAAGAAGCACGGCAAGCCCCTCTTACCGATCGACAGCGAGCACAACGCTGTGCATCAGTGCATGCGCGGCGGCCGTTTGGAAGAAGTCCAGTGCGTCTGGCTGACAGCCTCGGGCGGCCCGTTCCTGGACACGCCGGCATCGGAGTTTTCGCGCATCACGGTCGAGGAAGCCCTCAACCATCCCACGTGGAGGATGGGACAGCGCATCACCATCGATTCCGCCACGCTGATGAATAAGGGCTTCGAGGTAATCGAGGCCTGCCGGCTCTTCGGGCTGCCGCCCAGCCGCGTGAAGGTGATGGTGCATCCGCAGTCCACCATCCACTCCCTGGTAGAGTTCGTCGACGGCAGCATCCTGGCGCAGCTCTCGGTCACCGACATGCGCCTGCCCATTCTCTACGCCTTGAGCTGGCCGGAGCGCGTTCCCTCAGACCTGCGTTACTCGGTCAGTGACTTACGTCATCTGGATTTCCGCCCGCCGGACATGCAAAAGTTCCCCTGTTTGGCCTTAGCCTATGAGGCTGCGGAGGCCGGAGGGGCCAAGACGGTGGCCCTGAATGCCGCTGACGAGGTGGCGGTGGCCGCCTTCCTCGAGGGTTCCATTGCATTTGACCACATCCCCCGGATCGTCCGGGACGTACTTAAAGAAACTGGTAGCCGGCATCCTGAATCTATTGATGAAGTCCTGACGATGGACGCCGAAGCCCGGCATCTGGCCCGGCATCGGATCGAAAATTTGCATCCAGAAAGGCAGGCACGCGCCCTCCCGTTGTAGCAAAATAGATACGGGACCAGCCTCCGCATGTACAACGCATTCACTATCCTCTGGGCCGTAGCCCTGGTGCTCGGGATCCTCATCCTGATCCACGAGCTCGGTCATTTCCTTGCTGCTAAATACTTCGGGGTTCGGGTGGAGGTTTTCTCCATCGGCTTCGGCAAGCGCCTGATCGGCTGGCGCAAGGGCGACACCGATTACCGCATCAGCGCCCTGCCGCTGGGCGGCTACGTCAAGATGGCGGGCGAAAATCCCATGGAGGCGCGTACCGGCGACCCCGGCGAGTTCCTCTCCCATCCGCGCTGGCAGCGCTTCATCATCGCGCTGGTGGGCCCGGCGATGAACATCCTGCTGGCCATCGCGCTGCTCACTGGCGTATTCATGGTCCGCTACGAGCATCCCTATTTTCTGGACCAGCCGGCGGACATCGGCTGGGTGGTGGAAAATTCGGCGGCGGCCAAAGCCGGCTTCCAACCGGGCGATCGCATCGTGCGCATCGGCAACGCGCAATCGCCCACCTGGGAAGACGTGGAAGCCAAGGTCATGCTCAACCCTGGTCAGCCCCTCAGTGTCGCCATCCAGCGCGATGGACAGATTCTGACCAAAACCATCGTCCCCGAGAAGGAAGGGCAGGAAGAATATGGCTCGCTCGGCGGCTGGGTGCCGCAGGAGCCCAATATCGTCACCGGACTGGAATCCGATATGCCCGCCGCCAAAGCGGGTATGAAGGTAGGGGACGAAGTCATAGCCGTGGACGGCGTGACCATGCGCTCCATGCGGGCGCTCATCCATTACCTGCAGCAGAACCAGGGCAAGCCGCTGGATGTCACGGTGCTGCGCAAGGGGCAGCAGTTGCACTTCCAGCTGACTCCCGTGCTGTCGCACAACCCCAATGGCGGCGAACAGTGGCGCATGGGGTTCATCTCCAACCCCGTGCACGTGGACAAGCTGAGCTTCGCCGCCGCTCTTTCCAAGTCCATCGAGACCAACAAGCGCTACTCGGTGCTAATCCTTGAGCTGGTACGCAAGCTGGCTGCGCGCAAGGTCTCGATGAAGCAGATTGACGGGCCCATCGGCATCGCACGCGCCTCCGGCGAAGCCGCCCGCCAGGGCTGGATGCCGCTCTTTGCGCTGATGGCCGCCATCAGCCTCAATCTCGGCATCTTCAACCTCTTCCCCATTCCCATCATGGACGGCGGCGTAATCCTGCTGCTGGCCATCGAAAGCGTGATGCGCCGCGATATCAGCATGAAGATCAAAGAGCGCATCTACCAGGCTGCGTTCGTCTTCCTGATTCTGTTTGCCGTGGTCGTGATCTACAACGACATTGGCAAGGCGCTGCCGGGACTGGCGAAATTTTTGCCGTAACGGCCACTGAACGGCACTCTCATTGACTTGTCATCCTGAGCGAGCGGTACCCCCTCGCTCGGGATGACAATCGTGTAAGTGATAAACTGATCTCCGATGGCAGGCATTCGGCGCAGGACAACCGTCACTGTAGACGTGAGCGGAGTGCGCATCGGCAGCGAGGTGCCGGTGGTGGTGCAGTCGATGACCAACACCGATACCGCCGACGTGGCCGCGACCGTCCGCCAGGTCGCCGATCTGGCGCGCGCCGGCTCCGAACTGGTGCGGGTGACGGTGAACCACGACGCGGCCGCGGCCGCCGTACCGCGCATCGTCGAAGGACTCGAGCAGCAGGGTGTGCGCGTGCCCATCATCGGCGACTTCCACTACAACGGACACCTGCTGCTCAAGAAGCATCCCGCCTGCGCCCGCGCGCTCGCCAAGTACCGCATCAACCCGGGCAACGTCTCCATAGGCAAAAAGGATGACGACAATTTTCGCACCATGATCGAGGTGGCGGTCGAGAATCAAAGGCCGGTGCGCATCGGCGTGAACTGGGGCTCGCTCGATCAAGCCCTGCTGACCCGCATGATGGACGAGAACTCGCGCCGCGCCGAGCCGCTTGATGCTCGCGACGTCACTTTGGAAGCTATCGTCGTCAGTGCTCTCGATTCCGCCGAGCGCGCCGAGAAATACGGACTGCGCCCCGACCAGATCATCCTCAGCGCCAAAGTCAGCGGGGTGCAGGATCTGATCGACGTCTATCGGGCGCTGGCCGCGCGCTGCCGCTATCCCCTGCACCTGGGGCTGACCGAAGCCGGTATGGGCGCCAAGGGCATCGTGTCCTCGACCGCGGCGCTTTCGGTTCTCCTGCAGGAGGGCATCGGCGACACTATCCGCGTCTCGCTCACGCCCGCTCCCAACGGCGACCGCACCGAGGAAGTCATCGTCGCGCAGCAGATCCTGCAGTCCATGGGCATCCGCAGCTTCACCCCGCAGGTCACCGCCTGCCCGGGCTGCGGACGCACTACCAGCACCTTCTTCCAGGAGATGGCGGAGCAGATACAGTCCTACCTGCGCCGGCAGATGCCGGTGTGGAAGCAGCGCTACGCCGGTATCGAAGAAATGAAGGTCGCAGTGATGGGCTGCGTGGTGAACGGGCCCGGCGAATCCAAGCATGCCCACATCGGCATCTCGCTTCCGGGGACGTTCGAGGAGCCCAAGGCGCCGGTGTTTGTGGATGGCCGCCTGCTGACCACGCTGAAGGGCGAGCGGATTGTCGCCGAGTTCATCGACATTCTGAATGAGTACGTCGAATCACACTATTCGGAGCGCACCGAGGCAACGGTGCAAGCCTGAGCAGGCTACCGGGAATAGACATGCCTCCCGAGTCGTTTCCTCCCAACTTTCCTTCCGATTTGGCCGTTGCGGCTCTTGCAACAGGCGATGACGTGGCGTGGCCGCCTGCGTCCGCAGCTCTCGCCGTCGAGTGGTTTGGTATCCATGGGTACGCGGTGCTCGGAACGGAGCTTTGGCTCATAAAACCGGACGGGGCAATCCAGAGTCTTCCGACTGGAACTAGCGGGATGCGGGAGGTACATGGAAATACGGTCAATCGTGAAAGCGGAGAACCCTGGAATACCTTCGCGGCCCGCGCAGCAGCGGAGACGCTAGCCTATCTGCATTCATTTAATCCGGCGGACATCGTCGAACGTGGAGCGCTCTACTTCAACGTAGTATGGGTTGGAGAATCGGAGTATCAGAGCCTGGTGTCAGCGTAGGACCGCCCAGGAGTTCCACAGTACTGTGGCTGGTGAAGGGGCACGCCTTCAGGCGTGCCGCAAAGGCCCCCACAGAGCCCGGCTTTAGCCGCCGAGGGAAGCCGGCGGCCATCAGGCCAGCTTCAGCACCGCGAATGCCGCTGCCGCCCACAACGCGAACACCGCCAGGTTCAGCGAAATTCTGAACGCCATGTTATCCATCAGCTGGTTGTATTTCGGTCCCATAATCCACCTCTGAATCTGTCCTGCTCATTGGACGTGGAGTGCGCGCCAGGGTTAGCAGCGCGGGTTCCCAATCTCAATCACAGATACGGCAGGTGGTTGGAAAAAGTTCCGTGAAGCATCGCCGGGATCGCCGAGATCGCTCGTAATCGCCGAAATCTGGTCATGCGGCCCGCTGCTCTCGGCGATTTCGGCGATCCTCATCCGACCTCGCTAATCCCCCTTAGCTCCGGATAGCGTTCCACCAGCGTCGCCGGCGCCTTCACCTTGTGGCCGGTGAGCAGGTGCTTCAACTGCAGCCCATTCACCGCCGCCTTGCCTTCAAAGTGATTGTTAGCGATGACGAACGTGACCTCAGTCTTGTCGGCAATAGCCTCAATGCGGGGCTTCCATTTGGCGAGTTCGCCTTCACTGTATAGATAGTTGTAGCGGTCGTGCGGCTGTTCATGTTCGAACCACTGCTCGTAGTTGCGGCCGTGCAGGCGCACGTAGCCGATGGCGGCGGTAGCGTGGGTGGTGGGAGCGATGGCGCGTCCCAAAAGCGGCTGGTCGATGTTGCAGAAGCTTACGCCTTTTTCGGTGAAGTAGCGCAGGACTTCTTCCCTGTTCCAGCTCGCATGCCTTACCTCGATCACCCGCGGATACTCCTGGAAACGCCGCAACACGTCGCTGAGGTAATCACGATTCGGGGGCGTATTCTTGAATGAGATCGGGAACTGCATCAGCAGCGCGCCCAGCTTCCCGGCCTCGGTCAGCGGGTCGAGGCCTTCTTTAACCGCGCGCTCGTCGTCCTCGGTGGGCGAGAGAGTGGCCGCCGAAGTCGGCTGCACCACCCCGCCTGGTGCGTGCGTGAATGCCTTGTAGAGCTTGGCCGTGAACTGAAATTCGGGATTCACGCCTGCTACCTTGCGGCACCACAGCTTCCCGAGTTCGGGTTTGATGGGTCCATAAAACGAGGTGTTGATTTCGATTACATCGAAGTAGCGCGCCAGGTACTCGGCAGGATGCTGCTCGCGCTTGACGTGGGCGGGGTAGACGATCCCTTCCCAATCTTTGTACGACCAGCCGGCCGTGCCGATGCGGATGTTGGCGGCGCCTTCCATGGCGACGGCAGGGTAGCACGGACATCGCCGGGATCGCCGTAAGCGCCGGAATCTGATCGCGCAGCCCGCCGATTTCGGCGATTCCGGCGATCAGTAGAACGTCACCACGATCCAGTTGGTGCCCTCGGGGTAGCGGCTGCTGCGGGCGAAGCAGGCGCCAACGGCGAAGGCATTGGAAGTCTCCACATTCGCCACGTCGCGCAAGTGGGAGCCGAAATTCGCCGGATCGGCGTCGGTGAACGCGAAGCTGGCGTTGACGCCGGGGCGGCTCAGGAGTGCGTCGGCGTTCACGCGGTTGGTCTTGGCCATCTGGCAGGCGTAGCGCCGCAGCTCAAGATCCTGCCGGCGCGGTAATGCAGGCAGCTTGCGCTGCGCTCGCACCTGGTTGATGGCGGTCGCGACCGCATCCTCCAGGTCGCTGGACGACAGCGTGGGTACGCTGTGCGCGAAATCAGCGACCGCGTACAGCGCATTGCCGCTGCGCACCATGGCCAGGCCGATGGCGTTGTACTTGGCTTCGAGGATGTTGGCGCGGTGGCCAGGAGAATGCATCCAGCCGTCGTTGATCTCCGCGGCTGTCGATCCGAAGGCGACGTTCTCCGCCGCGGCGTCGAAATGCAGCCTGGTGGCGGCGATGCGGTCGAGCAGACCGGGCTCGCCAGGGAACCGGTGGGAGAGCTGGCCGCGACGCGCCATCTCCTCCGCATGCTTGCGCGCCGCCAGCGCCAGCCATTCGTTCCACTGCAGCCCCGACACCCCCTGCTGCTCGCGGTCGTGGTTGATCATGCCGAACAGCTCCTGCTCCGCCCCCGCCGCTTCCGGAGCCGCTTGCTGCGCAAGCGCCAGTCCACCGCACGCAAGTACGACGAAAATGACGCCAAGCCTTCCGATCGGTAATGTGCTCACACTTTCCCTTCGATGCTCCCAGGCGCCCCCAGGCATCATGCGCTGCTGCGGCGCTGCTTGATCTCCGCCAGCAAGCGTTCGATCTCCTCTTCTTTCTCCAGCTTAGCGAAGCGATCGTCGATATCTTCGCCGGCCAGAACTGCCTTGGCCTGACCGACCGCCTCCGAGCGCTCCACCTTGTGCTTCATGCGGTCAAAGGTGGCGAGCTTGGTGCGGTCGCCCATGGCCATCTGCGCGTCGGCAGCCTTGCCCGCGGCGCGCGTCCGGCGGTGCTGCGCCACCAGCAGCTCGGCTTTCGCTCCCGCCTCCGCCAGTTTCTGCTCCAGCTTGCGCAGCGCCGCCTTCAGGCTCTCCACCTGCGTCTTCTGGTCTTCGATCTGCTGGACGAAGCTCTCGGCCACCGCCTGATAGCTCTTGTGACGCTCCAGCGCGGCGCGCGCCAGGTCGTCCTGCTTCTTATCCACGGCCAGCTCGGCCTTGCGCATCCACTCCGCCACTTTGTCCTCGTTTTCTTTCTTCCGCTTTTCCAGCAGGTGCAGGTCGGCGATGGAGATTGCCACCTGCGTCTTCACCTGCATGAGCTGGTTCTCCATATCGAGGATCACCTGCTTCAGCATCTTCTCCGGATCCTCCGCCTTATCGATCAGGTCGTTGAGGTTGGCCCGCACCAGGGTTGAGACTCGCTCCATGAGTGCCATGATCGTCTCCTTTCAAACTCGGTACTCGCAACTCGGTACTCGCTACTTCTTGACTGCGCTCGCTGCATCGGACTTGCCTTGCGGCGGCAACACATCCGGTTTGGGCGCCTTGTCGCCGATCACGCGGACCTTGGCCATCAGATCCGACATCTACATGCCCGAGAGCGCCTCGAACAGCGCCGGTACCTGCGCCGCCATCTCGGCCATGTCGCCGGTGATCTTGTTCATTCCGGCCGAGTGACCGTTCCCAGTGGACACAATGGTGATCTTGTCCACGCTGGCCAGCGGCGCGGCCATCGCCTTCACCACGTCCGGCAGACCGGTTAGCAGCTTGTCCACCACCGCGGCCTGGTTGTACTCCTGATAGGCCTCGGCCTTAACGTTCATGGCCTTGGCTTCTGCTTCGCCTTTCTTGAAGATTATGTCGGCTTCGGCCTCGCCCTGCTGGCGAATCGATGACGCGCGGCCCTCGGCCTCGGCCATCAGCCGCTGCTTCTCGGCTTCGGCCAGGGTCTCGATGCGCTGGCGCTCGATCTCCGCCTGCTTGAGCACGGTCGCGATCAGCTCCTTCTCGCGACGCGCGATCTCCGCCTCCTGCACCTTCACCTGCTGCTCTTTCTCAACCTGCTGCACCTTCACCTGCTCGGCGGTGAGTTGCTGCTGCATGACCTGGGTTTGAATGTCGTAAGCCTTGTCGGCCTGCGCCTGCTGCTTCTTGGTGGTCTCGAGGAACAACGCCTTCTTGACCTCCAAGTCCCGCTGCGCCTCGGCCTGTTTGGCCGGGGACAGCGTTTCCGCCTGCACCCGCTCCTGGTCGGCTTGCGCCTTGGCCATGGCGGCGTCGCGCGTCGCCACAGCGCGCTTGATGGCGGTATCGCGATCGGCTTCGGCGGTGGCCACGTCGGCGTCGCGCTTGATGCGCGCCACATCCGGTTTGCCCATGTTGGCGATGTACTCGTTTTTGTCGCGCACCTCCTTGATGGTGAACGACACCACTTCCAGCCCCATCTTGTTCATGTCGTCGGCGCAGGTCGAGCGCATGCGGTCGGCCACCATCTCCGGCTGCTTGACGATCTCCTCCACCGTCAACTGCCCGATGATGCCGCGCAGGTGGCCTTCCATCACCAGCCGGATCAGCCCTTCGCGCTCCTGATCCGTCTTGGTGAGAAACTGCTCGGCGGCGGTGCGCACGCTCTCGTCGTCCGATTTCACCTTAATTTGCGCCACCGCCTCCACCGTCACCGCCACGCCTTGTTTGGTGTAGAGGTCCTGCTGCGGCGCCACGTCAAATGACATCAACTCCAGTGACAGCTCGCGAAAGCTCTCGACCATCGGGAAAATCAGCGTGCCGTGTCCCTTCACCACGCGCGTGCCGCGGAAACCGTAAACGATGAGCGCTTCATGCGGCCCGGCCTTGCGATAGATCCGCGCCAGAAAACCCATCACAAAAAACAAAGCCACCAGGCCCAGCCCCACCAGGAACCAAATGCCTCCGATCCAATGCAGGTTTTCCATAACGCCTCCAGCCACGTCCACCGGGTTTCCGTAACCCGGCCAAAACGATTCAGCTTTGTCCCGCGCCGCGTGACTCTTCGCCGCGCAACTCGCCGCTCAGTTCATCCCAGCGGCGCACATAAGCGATCCCTTTGTCGTATTGCGTGATCACCACTTCCGTACCCTTCTCGATGGGACGGGTGTCCTCACTGCGAGCCGCTGCGCTTTTGCGCGTGCCGCCCTGCACGTAGACGATCTCGCCGGTGCCCTTCTCGCGGATCCCCACCGTCAGTTTGCCCAGGGTTCCCACCATGACGTAGTCCGCCGGATCCAGGTTTTCGTCCGGCTTAACCAGCACCTTGGCCAGGAACCAGAAGACGATGGCTGCGCCCGCGACTCCTACCACAACGGAAACCAGCAACCCCAGAAGGCCCCAGCCGTGGCCGTAGTGCGTGAGCAGGTAGCCGGTGCCGCCGAACCACACCAGGAACATCAGCAGCGTGGGATAGTTCAGCAGCGAGATTGAATAGCTGGCGGCGCCGCCTGCCTGCGGCGCGCTGCCGGTGTGTGCGCCTCCAACTTGCCCGCCGCTGATATGACCTCCGCCCAAGTGCAGTCCGCCTCCGTGATGGGGAATGTGCAGATGAGGCAGGTGGAACACGCCCAACAGAAATGACAGCGCGCTCAGCGAAAACCCGACCACGAAGCAAACCAGATAAAAGGTTTCCCAGGTCATGGTGATCACCTCCTCATCCCTGCGGCTTGGCCTTGGGGCCGGACTGGAGCACTTCCATCAACCTGTCGGCCAGATCCGGCGTCTCCAGGATCTCTCCCAACAGCAGCAGGCACTTGCGTGAGTCCTTGTGCTTGGCCACCTCGAGCAGCGCGTGCCGCAACTCCAGATCGCGGCGGAAGCGCTCCGCCCCGTTGATGAGCCACAGATCGAGCGAATCCTCCAGGCCGCGAATGTCGGAGGTGAGCTCGGTGTGGAAACCCTCGGGGTCGTCCACCAGATATCCCGGGTGCACCTTGAAAAAGCGCGCCAGCAACAGGCGCGTGGTGTTGGTGAGGTGCGGACGCGTGCCGCTCTCGATCTGCGACAGGTACGACTGGCTGATGCCGGCGCCCTGCTGCCGCTTGACCTCGCGCACGATGTCCTGCTGCGTCATGTCGCGCCCCAACCCGCGCAGCGCGCCTTCCATCTCGCGCAGGTAGCGGATTTTCTCGCCCAGCGTCATATCTCAATAAGCAATATTGATATTACATTTTGCAATGTCTGTCAAGGAATAGATCTACCGCGTTTTCAGCGGATTAGGCGGAGGCCCCCGGCCGGCCGCCAGCCGGTCGGCGCGCACAAAAGAAAAAGCCTCCGCTGGCGCGGAGGCCCGTCCTCTTCCCTGTCGATTGGTTAGCGGTGCTGCGCGTCGTGCTTCTGGCGATAGATGGCGCGCGAAGTGCGGTTCTGCTCGCGGTTGATCCGGGCGCGCTCGGCGGGAGTCAGGTGGCCGCCGTTGGCTGCCTTCATGCGCGCTTCCTGATGGTTGATGTGAGCTTCCCTCGCCTCCAGGTGGCGGGTCTCGCGGGGCGTCAACTGTCCGCTGCGGACGCCCTGGGCGATGCGGTCCTGCTGCTTTACCTTGCGCTGATTGATTTCATGATTCGACTGCGCCACCGCCGGAAGCGCGAGCGCGCCGAACAATGCCATTACCGTGAGTCTCCCTGTCCAGTTCATCAATGTCTCCTTGTGTCCTTTTCCCTGAGCGGCTGACGTTGGCCGCAGCCTGCTGTCAATGTCGTGAACCCTGCTACGCGTAGTATGTCGCGCTGCATGGAAAATCAGGAAATCACCATGGGACATCGTCCGCTGGATTTTCCGAGCAACTTTTCAGCAGGAGACGGGTTGCGCGGAGTCGCCGCCCGGTTACAGTCCGGCTTCGATCCGCGATCGTGGATCCAGGTAATCCCGCAGCGCGTCGCCGATAAAGTTGAACGACAGCACCGCGATCATCACCGCCACAGCCGGGAACAGCACCAGGTGGGGAGCGTCAAACAGGTGGGCGCGGCCGTCGTTGAGCATGGAGCCCCAGCTCGCCGTCGGCGGGGGCACGCCCAGGCCGAGGAAGCTCATAGTGGCTTCCGCCAGCACCGCCCCCGCCATGCCGATAGCGCCCTGCACGATGACCGGCTGGATCATGTTGGGCAGGACGTGGCGGGTGATGATCCTCCAGTCGCTCGCGCCCAGCGCCCGCGCCGCCTCCACGAATTCACGCTCGCGCGTAGCCAGCACCTGCGCTCGCACCAGGCGCGCGTAGCCCACCCAGCCTCCAATCGAAAGCGCCAGAATCAGATTGAATACGCCCGGCCCGAGAAAGGCCACGAAGGCGATAGCCAGCAGGATTCCGGGAAAGGAGAGGAAGGCGTTCATCACGATGACGTTGACGAAGCGGTCCACGCGCCCGCCGTAGTATCCGGCGATGCAGCCGACGATCATGCCGATGGAAAGCGACGCCACCACCACGCTCATGCCCACCAACATGGAGATGCGCGCCCCGTAGATGGCGCGCGAGAGGATGTCGCGTCCGAGTTCGTCGGTGCCGAACCAGTGAGCGGCTGTCGGCCCGGCCAGGCGGGCGGGCAAGTTGATGTACGCTGGATCGTAGGGCGCGAGCCACGGCGCGAAGATGGCGCAGATCACAAAGATCATCACCATCACCACGCCGGCGGTGGCCAGCGGGTTATAGCGCGCGGCGCGGCTTAGTTGCCAGTCGCCAGTCGTCAGTTGCCAGGTTTCAGTGGCCATGAGTGCTTCTTCTGGACGCGGCGTCACTTAGACCGCGTACCACATCCATCATTCAACGTTGCATGAAACTCCACCGGAA
>Ga0335081_10002538_pt1 | contig 28734 bp, 29 predicted proteins | sample Lox_Sample_35_FD_206713 | JGI IMG/M metagenome (GOLD analysis project Ga0335081, IMG submission 206713) | Soil microbial communities from Loxahatchee National Wildlife Refuge, Florida, United States - Lox_Sample_3.5 | ecosystem: Environmental > Terrestrial > Soil > Wetlands | place: USA...
CGAACAGCTTGATGCCGTTGTCGTCGAACGGATTGTGCGAGGCCGAGATCATGACGCCGAGATCGGCGCGCATCGAGCGCGTCAGCATGGCGACCGCCGGCGTCGGCATCGGGCCGAGCAGCAGCACGTCCATGCCGACCGAGGTGAAGCCCGCGACCAGCGCGGTCTCGATCATGTAGCCGGACAGCCGCGTGTCCTTGCCGATGACGACGCGATGACGATGCTCGCCGCGGCGGAAGGTGAGCCCCGCCGCTTGGCCGACTTTCAGCGCCAATTCAGGGGTGATGACACCGTTGGCACGGCCGCGAATGCCATCGGTGCCGAAATACTTACGAACCATACGAGAAATCCCCGCCGCAGAAACCGTCGCAGGCCGACGATATACCCGTTCTGGCTCACGTCCGCTTCAAAAAATATTCGACAATCTTACCGGGCGGGGCCGACCGCCGTTTACCATAACGCGGCGAAACCCCAGCAATATCAGTCGTCTGAATGCCGGCGCCGGGGCCGGGCCTGGTTCCGGTCCTGCGGGCTGTGGGGCGGCTGCGTCACTGCCACCGGGTCGGAACCCGGAAAGGTGTCCTCGAGCCCGCGTTCCAGCGCGTCGTCGAGCCGCTTCTTGCGGTCGATTTCGAGTTCCTTCTGCGGCTTGCAGTCGTCGCCGACAGCGTCGTCGAGCGCCTCGTCAAAGGATCGGTACGCGCGATGTTTGTCCATTTCCGGTTGCCCTTTTCGGCCTCCCTCCCACGGTCATATGGGAGACAACCTCCGACCGGCGTCGGCGGTTCCCATGGCGGCGAGCCGGCCGCCGCCCGTGCTATCAAGGGTGCAGACGAGGGCCCGGGGACGACGCCATGAAGACCATGACCTGCATCGAGGACTTGAGGCAGGCCTATCACCGCAAGGTGCCGCGGGCGTTCGTCGATTACTGCGAATCCGGCTCCTATGCCGAACAGACGCTGCGTGCCAACCGCGCCGACCTCGAGCGCATCGCGCTGCGCCAGCGCATCCTGCACGACGTCTCCGGCCGCTCTACCAAAACCACGATCCTCGGCGAGGCGGCGAGCCTGCCGCTCATCCTGGCGCCGGTCGGCTTGACCGGCATGCAGCACGGCGACGGCGAAATTCACGCCTGCCGCGCCGCGCTTGCCGCCGGCATTCCCTACACGCTCTCGACCATGTCGATCTGCTCGATCGAAGACGTCGCGGCGAGCGTCGGCCAGCCGTTCTGGTTCCAGCTCTACGTGATGAAGGATCGCGGCTATATCCGCGCCTTGATCGAGCGCGCGGCGGCGGCCAAATGCTCGGCGCTCGTTCTCACCGTCGACCTTCAGGTCATCGGGCAGCGTCACCGCGACATCAAGAACGGCATGTCGGTGCCGCCGGAAATTCGAATTGCGAACTTGATCGACATCGCCACCAAGCCAGCCTGGGCGCTCGGCATCCTGCGCGGCAAGCGCAAGACCTTCGGCAACATCGCCGGCCACTATCCGGGCATGAACAATGTAACGGTGCTGTCGAAGTGGGTCGCCGAGCAGTTCGATCCGACACTCTCCTGGAAAGACGTCGAGTGGATCAAGAGCCTGTGGCCCGGCAAGCTCATCCTCAAGGGCATCCTCGACGTCGAGGATGCGCGCATCGCGGCGAAGACCGGCGCCGCGGCGATCGTGGTGTCCAATCACGGCGGCCGTCAGCTCGACGGCGCAGCGTCGTCGATCTCGATGCTGCCGTCGATCGCCGACGCCGTCGGCGCGCAGGTCGAAGTGCTGTTCGACGGCGGCATCCGCTCCGGGCAGGATCTGTTGCGCGCGCTTGCGCTCGGCGCCCGCGCCGCCATGTGCGGTCGCGCCTATATCTACGGCCTCGGTGCCGGCGGCGAGGCCGGCGTCGCCCGCGCCATCGAGATCATCAAGAGCGAGCTCGACACCTCGATGGCGCTGACCGGCGTCAGTGCCATTGGCGAGATCGATCGCCGCGTGGTGAGCGCCACATAGTGGCCACTGAAATTCCCGAATCCGCCTCCATCGTGTTCCTTGGTTACGCGGCGTCAACCTTAAGAAAAGGCCGGTTAAGCCGCGTCAACCTTATGAAAAGGTGTGCGGTGCTACCGCGTGCGCGCTTAAGGAACGAGGAGGAGTGCGATGCGTAACTTCGTTATGGCGACGCTTGTCTTCGCTGCCGTCGGCGCGTTTTTGAGCGGCAGCGCGCGGGCCGACATGGTCGGCGCCGCGGCCGGTGCGGGCACGGGTCTGATCGTGGCCGGTCCGGTCGGCGCGGTGGCCGGCGGCGTCATCGGCGCCGTCTATGGCAAGCCGTTCTGGGGCCCGTCGATCAGCCGCGGCCATTGCTGGACCGACAACAGCTTCCATCGCCACTGCGACAGGCACTGGTCGGCGCGCTGACGGCATTCCGTCACTGCTGACGTCGCGTCACATCTGCAAAGTCAAGCGCGCGCGTAAGCCTGGTCGATCAGGCGCACCGCGCGCGCGCAATCGGCGACGCCGATCGGCGGCGGCGCGCCGCGTTGCCAGTGATCGAGCGCGTCGCGCACCGCGGTGAAGTAGGGCGCGGCGATCTCGGTGCCGGGCAGCGTCTCGTCACCCGTGGCGGTGGCGAGCTTCAGCACGCCGTCCTTCATCGTCAGGATGGCGTCGCGGCCGGCAAGCTTCCATTCGCCGTCGGTGCCGTCGCGCGGAAAGCCGTTGCCGACTTCGACGGTGCCGAGAATGCCGCTCGTCGAGCGCAACATGACCGAGGCATAGTCCTCGACCGGGCGCGCATGCGCCCGGCGGCTGAATTGCGCGCCGGTCACGGCCGCGTCCTCGCCGGTCAGGTGCAAAAACATGTCGAGGCCGTGCGGGCCGAGATTGCGCAGCGCGCCGCCGCCGGCTTCGGCCGGATCCATCATCCACGGGCAATCCCAGGCCGCGTAGCGCGCAGGCTGGGGCCGGTTGATGCGAACATAGATGTGCGACAGCGGACCGATGCGGCCGGCAGCCATCAGCTCGCGGGCGCGGGTCGCGAACGGCGCATAGCGCTGTGCCAGCGGCACCGCGACGTAAGTGCCGCGCTTCGCCGCGTTCGCCGCCACCCCATCGACCTCGGCTGAGCTGATCCCCATGGGCTTCTCCATCAGGAACGGAATGCCCTGATCGATCAGGTCGTTGGCGATCCTGGCCATCTGCGAGTGCCGGCTCAGCGCCACCACGAAATCGGGGCGGGTCGCGGCTAGCATCTCCTGGTAGTCGGTATAGACCGGCGGCTTGCCGACTTCGGCCGCCCGCTTGGCGGCGATGGCGGCGTCGGCATCGTGGACCGCGACCAGCGCCACGTCCGGCATCGCCTTGAGGTGGCGCAGATAGGCGGCGTCGAACAGCGCATGCCAGTGACTGACCCCGATGGCGGCGACGCGGATGGTCATAAGTCCCCCCTCTGATTGGCGTTTTTGGGCGCCGAGTCCTTTCCAGTCTTTTCCCGCCGCAGCATAGAACCAATCCCGCGGCCGCCGCGACTCATTGGGGTAGTACCCCGAATGCGCGGGTGGACAAACCGTCAATTGACACGCGCATGACAAAGGCAAACCGGGCTCTAGTCCCCGCCCGGTTGCACAAGTGGCCCCGGGCACCGCACCCCCGACCCCAGTCCGGGGCCACACATGCCCCCTCCGATCGCCGGCCATTAGCCGTGACGATCGCAAGAGCCGGGCCACAGGGAGAGTGGGTTGGGGAACAGGAGTGCGTCGTGAGTAAGCTCCTTCATCGGGTTTGGCCGTCCGTCAACGTCGACGCCGAATCCTTCATCACTGCCGCGGTGATCGGCCTGTCGGTGCTGTCGCTGTACGGCGCCTTCAAGCTCAGCGAACTGATCTTCTGACTCGGCGGTCTCGCGCGAGCGGCCTTAAGAAACAGCAAGGCGAGCGCGTCGCGCAACCGGCGCGCTTTCAGCGCTACTCTTTCCTATAGCCCTAAGTCTGCGCGTTGCCGGTGGCGCCGTAAATTTGTACGGCGCCGGCACGATGCCGTTGTGTGGGGGCATTGAAATTGACCCACAGATCATCGTGCACGGTTTCGGCGTGGCGCGGCTGCATTGGCCCCGAAATTCCGGTAAAGCATGGTGTTGAATCGAGCGGGCGCCTCCCCGCCTCTGGTCAAGCGGGCGCGATCCATCAGGAGACGTTCAATGCGTTATACGGTCGTTTTGGAGCAGGAAGAGGATGGCGGATACGTCGCCAGTGTGCCGGCGTTGCCGGGATGCGTCAGCCAGGGCGACACCCGGGCGGAGGCGCTGCACAACATCCGGGAAGCCATCGAGCTTTACGTTGAAGACTGCCGCGATGCCGGCGATCCAGTTCCCACCGAGGCCGGCAAGGAGTTCGTCGAAGTCGAGGCCGTCTGAGCCAAACTTTGTCCGCAGAACCACGTGGCCAAACTCCCCACCGATCTGTCCGGCCGCGATGTCCGCGCCGCCCTGGAGCGAGTCGGGTTCGTCTTTCGTCGCCAGAGCGGGAGTCACATGATGCTGCGTCGCGATCAGCCCTACGCCAGGGTCGTCGTTCCCGACCACAAACAGCTTCGGTCAGGTACATTGCGCCGCATCATCGCCGACGCCGGTCTCACCGTCGAGCAGTTCGTCGGACTGCTTCGACGCTGAGCGACCTGACCCTGACGACTTCCTGACGATCGCCGGCCGCCGCTTTTGCGGCTAGCCATAATTACCGCGGCACGACGCCGTCGCGGCCGATATTGATGCGGCTGATGTTGTAGCTGCCGTCGGGCTGCTTGGCGGCGGCAAGGACCGAGAACGCGACGCCCGGCTTCAGCGCGCCCGTATCCATGATTTCGTAGCGCACGATCGGCACATCGGGCCCGACCACGATGTTCTTCTCGCCGTCCTTGTATTTGACGGTGACGACCGGGCCGCTGACACCGGTGACGGTGGTGCCGACCGTGCCGTTGGTCATGGTCGAGTTCGGTGCGCCGTCCCACGGCCGGTGCCCGTCGCCGGTGCCGCGCATGGACTCGGCGAAAATGTGCACCTCGATGGCTTTCTGCGAGCCGTCGGGCTGGGGCATGGCGCCGCTGCCGATATACGAGCCTTCCTTGATCTCGGCCATCGTCGCCTTGACCACACCGACCACCATCATCTTGTCGGCGAGGTTGATCTTGACCTCGTCGCCTTTGTCGGACTTCGCCGTCACCGTATTGCCGTCGACCTTCTCGACGACGCCGCGCAGCCGCACGGTCTGCGGCGCTGGCGTCGGCGCTTGCGCCAGCGCCGCCGTCGCCGCAAGCGCGGCGGCGACGGCGAGCGCAGCGCGGATCGCTGCCGTTCTCATGTCAGCATCCGATCGCCGGCTCACATCGGCGGCGCGGCGCCGTCGCGGCCGACATTGACGCCCGGCGTAGTCAGCGAGCCGTCCGGCCCTTTGGTGGCGGCAATGACGATCAGCTGTGCGCCCGGCTTGAGATCGCCGGCGTTGCCCGGAACGAACCTCACGACCGGGGTGTTCGGCGGCACGATGACCTTTTTCTCGCCGTCCGGATATTTGACCACGATGGTCTGGCCATCGACCCCGGCGACCGTGGAATCGACGTCGGCATTGGTCATGGTGCTGCCGGGCTCGCGATCCCAGGAGCTGAAGCGGTGCGGCACCACGGCCTTCTGGGCCTCCATGAAGATGTGCAGGCCGATCGCCTTCTGGCTGCCGTCGGGCTGCGGCATCGCCGTGACGCCGATGAAATCGCCTTGCTTGATATCGGATACGGCGGCTTTGACCATGGCGGTGATGCGGGCATTGTCGGCAAGCTTGACCTGCACGGTCTCGCCGGCGCGCGACTTGATGGTGAGCGTCGAGCCGTCGACTTTTTCCAGCGTGCCGCGGATGCGCACCGGCGGCGGCGGGGCCGCCGCGGGCGCGCCCGCCGGCGCCATCTGCTGCGCCTCGGCCACCGTGGCCGAAGCCGCGATCAGGACGCCAAAAGCGGCAGCGCCCAGCATGCGTCGTGTCATTGTCGGCATGATCGTCCTCCCAATTACTCGCCCGTTCACCCCGGCGGCGAATGCCGCCTGCGGCCGGGTTTTGAAACCCCGAAGGGCCTTACGTTATTCCTCGGCTTCAGGGGGCGGAAGAGGCGAGATCGGCTTCCACGACGGCCCGCAGTTCCGCCGTCACGTCCGGCGTCTTGCCGAACCACAGGGCAAAGCCGCGCACCGCCTGATGCAGCAGCATGCCGAGCCCGTCGGCGGTGGCGAGGCCGCGAGCCTGTGCCGCGTTCAAGAGCGGTGTCTTGAGCGGCACATAAACCAGATCGGCGACAACGGCGTGACCGGGCAGGCGCCCGACGTCGACGGCAAGCTCCGGCTGTCCGGCCATGCCGAGCGTCGAGGTATTGACGAACAGCGCCGTGTCGCCCAGCAGCGCATCCAAGTCCTCGAACGGCGCGATCCTGACGCGCTCGCCGAAGCGGCCGCGCAATGCCGCGGCGCGGTCGCGGGTGCGATTGACCACGGTGATGCGATGGGCGTCGCGCGTGATGAGCGCATAGACCACGGCACGCGCCGCGCCGCCGGCGCCGACCACGACGACGTTGGCGGGATCTTGGGCGGCATCCTGGCCGAGCTTGCGGTCCCAGCCCGGCGCGCAGGCGTCGAGATTGTTCAAGAAGCCTTCGACGTCGGTGTTGGTCGACTGCAAAAAGCCGCCGTCGAGCCAGAGCGTATTGGCGGCACCGACGACGCTCGCGACCTCGTCGGGCAGCGAGCAGCCAAGCGCGGCTTCCTTGTTGGGCACCGTGACGTTGGCGCCGACATAGCCGCGCGCGGCGAGCGAGCCCGCGAATGCCGCAAAGCGCTCCGGCGGCACCGCCTCGCGCCAGTATTCGCCGGCGATGCCGTAAGTCTTCAGCCAGTAATTATGAATGATCGGCGAGCGCGAATGCTCGACCGGCCAGCCGATGATGCAGGCGGCGGGGAGGGCGCGGGCGGCCGCGGTCACGCCTCGTCCACGACGGTGTTGCGCAGCACGCCGATCTCCGGGCACTCGATCTCGATGGTGTCGCCGGGCTTCAGCCACACCGGCGGATCGACCTTGGGCCCGAGCTTCACCGGCGTGCCGGTGCAGACGACGTCGCCGGCTTTGAGCGTCATGAACGTGGTGGTGTAGGCGATGATGTCGGCGAACGAGAAGATCATGCTCGCCGTGGTGTCGTCCTGGGTGACGTGGCCGTTCTTGCGGATGGTCAGGTGCAGCGGCTTCGAAAGATCGAACTCGGTCTCGATCCACGGCCCGAGGCCGCCGGTGGCGTCGAAGTTCTTGCCCTGGGTGACGTTGAACTGGCCGTGCCGCGTCCAGTCGCGGATGGTGCCCTCGTTGGCGAGCGTGATGCCGGCGATGTACGACAGCGCCTCGTCCTTCGCCACGTGCTTGCACTGCCGGCCGATGACGATGGCGATCTCGCCTTCGTAGTCGAGCTGCTCGGAGATTTTCGGCCGCACCAAATGCTGCCCCGAGCCGACCATGGAATTCGGCGCGCGATAGAACATGCTCGGATATTTCGGGTTGTTGGTGACGTTATAGTCGGCGCCGCGGTTGGCGTAGTTGATGCCGATGCAGAGGATCTTTTCCGGCGCGAGCAGCGGCGGCAACAGCTCGACCTCGCCGAACGGCACGTCGGGCCGCACGCCCGCGACCGCCGATTTCGCCTCGTCGAGCGCCTGCGCCCGGAACAGGTCGACGAGCGTCGGAAACCGGCTCAGACGCGAGCGCAGATCGACGATGCCCTCGCCGACCACCGCGCCGAAGCTCGGCCGGCCGCGCATGTTGTAGCTCGCAAGGCGCATGACGCATTCTCCTTCACTGGCCGCGGGGCTGCCGGCTCTTCTCGCTCATTGGCTTCCGGGATGTGTTAAGAGTCGGCGCGGAACCCGTCAACGGCCAAAACCATGCCCGTCCGCCAGCCGGTCTTCGACCCGCCGTTCAACGTGGTGCGCGCGAGCCACGTCGAGCTCGGCGTGCGCGATCTTGCGCGCTCGCGTGCCTTCTATGTCGATTGCCTGGGGCTCCTGGTCAGCGCCGAGACGAACGACGTGCTCTATCTTCGCGGCGTCGAGGAGCGCAACCACCACTCGCTGGTGCTGCGCCGTTCGCGCGAAGCAGACGTGCGCGCGCTCGGCTTCAAGCTGGCGAGCGAAGAGGACGTCGACCGCGCCGCGTTCTGGTTTACGCGCCGCAACCTGCCGACATCGTTTCCCGACCTGCCGCATCAGGGCCGCACGTTGCGCGCCTGCGATATCTTCGGCACGCCGCTCGACCTCTGCGCCCGGATGGAGCAGTCGCCGTCGATGCTGCAGAAATACGCGACGTACCAGGGCGCACGCATCCAGCGCATCGATCATCTCAACTGCTTCACGCCCGACGTGCAGGCGTCCTACGACTTCTACACCGAGCTCGGCTTCCGGCTGACCGAATATTCCGAGACCGACGGCGCTGATCCAAAACTCTGGGCGGTGTGGCTGCACCGCAAGGGCAACGTCCACGACCTCGCCTTCACCAACGGCTTGGGTCCGCGGCTGCATCACGTCGGGGTGTGGACCGCGAGCGTGCTCGACATCATCCACATCTGCGACGTGATGGCGACCTCGGGTTATCTCGCCAACATGGAGCGCGGTCCCGGCCGCCACGGCATTTCCAACGCCTTCTTTCTTTATATCCGCGACCCCGACGGCCACCGCGTCGAGCTGTTCACCTCCGACTATCTCACCGTCGATCCCGACCACGCGCCGATCCGCTGGTCGCTGACCGATCCGCAGCGCCAGACCTTGTGGGGCCATCCGGCGCCGGCCTCGTGGTTCGAGCAGGGCTCGGCGTTTACCGGCGTCGCGCCACGGCTGCCGGTGCTCGCCGCGCAACCCATCGTGGCGCACTGATGAAATCCCTGTTCATCGATTGCAACGAGCAGCTCGGCGCGGTGTGGCGGCAGGTGCTGCGCGCCGACGATCCGGCGATCGACGTCAACCGCAAGCCGTTCGAGCGCACCGCGCTGCCGCAGCTCCTGAAGGGCTACGACATCTGCATCGACGATCATTCCTACATGCCGACGGACCTCGTTGCCCAATGTGACGCGATAAAACACATCGTGTTCCTCGGCACCGGCGCTTCGAGCTACATGAATGTCGCGGAGCTGGAAGCGCGCGGCGTGCGCGTCCACACCATCAAGGGCTATGGCGACACCGCCGTCGCCGAGCACACCGTCGCCTTGATGTTGTCCGCCTGCCGCGACGTCGCCCGGATGGACCGCCAGGTGCGCGGCGGCGAATGGATCACCCGCGAGGGCGTGCAGCTCGCCGGCAAGACCCTCGGAATTATCGGCCTCGGCGGCATCGGCCGCGAGGTGATGCGGATCGGGCAGGGCCTCGGCATGAAGGTGATCGCTTATAACCGCACGCCGCAGATGGATGCGCCGCTCGTGCCACTCGACGAGCTTCTGGCGCGCGCCGACGTCATCACGCTGCATCTTGCGCTCAACGATGCAACGCGCGGCTTCCTCGGCGCCGAACACGTCGCGCGCATGAAGGAGGGCGTCGTCCTCGTCAACACCGCGCGCGGGGCGCTGGTCGACGAAGCCGCGCTGATCGAAGGCTTGCGCGCGGGCCGCATTCGTCACGCCGGCCTCGACGTGTTCCACGCCGAGCCGCTGAAGCCCGATCATGCGCTCGCGCGAATGGATAATGTCACGCTGTCGGCCCATGCCGGCTTCCGCACGCTCGAAGCCTCGCAGACGCTGCTGCGCCGGGCGATCGACATCGTGCGCGGGATTGTTGCCGCCTAGGGGCCGGCTCAAGCGCATCGGTTTGCTTGGCACTGTGGCTTTCGTGCTACAGCCAGCAAAGGGTCGGCGCGCTAAGGTTGAGCCCAAAGCCTTTGCGCTGGCGCAATCGCCAGGTTTTGCCGAACGGGCGCAACATGAAAACGATCCTTACCGGTGCAGCCATAGCGGCGCTTATCGCAGCGCCCGCGGTAGCGGCGGATATGCCTGTCAAGGCGCCGCCCGCCCCACCGGCACCGGCCTGGAGTTGGACCGGGTTCTATTTCGGCGCCAATGTCGGCGGCGGCTGGGAACAGCACTCCGTCCCACTATACGGCGAAGGCGACGGCGGCGCCGGCAACGATGTCCTCAGTCGCGTCTTCGACGGCACCCTCAACTTCAATGGTGTGGCGCGGTCTCAGAGCATCCGTTCCTCGGGCGTCATCGGCGGCGGCCAGATTGGTTACAATTGGCAGGTGGCGCCGATCTGGGTCGTCGGTCTCGAAGCCGACATTCAGGGATCCGGGGTGCGTGGCAGCGCGACAACGACCCCTCCGGCTGGAGCTCCCTTCCCGGGCTATTTGACCTCGAACCAGCGTCTTGACTGGTTTGGCACGTTACGCGGACGGGCGGGCGTCCTGGCCAACGATCGGCTGCTGCTGTTTGTCACCGGCGGCTTGGCCTATGGCAGGACTGAAGCGAATTCCGCACTCGGTACTGCATTAGCCGGCGCGACGGGTACCACCGCGATCAACAATTGCAACGCCGCGTTCCCCGCTCCCTGCATTGCCGGCCAAAACAACAGAAACTCCGCCGGCTGGACCGCCGGTGTCGGCGGCGAATGGGCCGTGACCAATAATTGGCGGTTCAAAGTCGAATATCTTCACGTGGCGTTGGGCGATCAAACCGTCACATTGGTTACGCTGCCGCCTGCGACAACCGGCAACGGGTTTGTGCTGGCGCATTTCAGCAACCAGTTCGATGTCGTTCGCGCCGGTGTCAATTTCCGATACTGAAACTTGCCTCTTGCGACGAGAGCATGATCTGGAAAAGTGGCCGCCGAATGCGCGCCGCGATTTTTCTGATCGCCCGCTTGGCCATGGCGCCACGGATGTCGAAATGCTAAAAAATCACTATGACCGAGCGCTTTCTTGACGTCGTCATGCGCGTCAACGGCGAGGACGTGAGCGAGCGCGTCGAGGCGCGCAAGACGCTGGTCGATTTCCTGCGTGACGATCTCGGGTTCACCGGCAGCCATGTCGGCTGCGAGCAGGGCGTGTGCGGCGCCTGCACCGTGCTGGTCGACGGCGAAGTCGTTCGCGGCTGCCTGGTGCTTGCGGTGCAGTGCGACGGCGCGACCGTCGAAACCATCGAAGGACTGTCCGATTCCGGCGCCATCGCCGACCTGCAGGACGCGTTCCGCCGGAGGAACGCGCTGCAATGCGGCTTCTGCACCCCTGGCATGCTGATCGGGGCGCAAGAACTGCTCAAAGAGTTGCTCGGGCGCGGCACCGCTGGCGGCGTGCCGAGCCGCGATGCCATCCGTGAACACATTGCCGGCAACTACTGTCGCTGCACCGGCTATCAGGCTATTGTCGACGCAATCGAGTCCACCGCAATGGCTCGCGCCGCGGCGCGGGCGCGAAAGGCAGGCTGACCATGAACGAACACGCCAATCCGCAGACGCTGTCCGCGCGGGCCGACGAGCTCGAAGAGAAGATGATGCATGAGCTCGGCGAGCGCATCGCCACCAAGTCGGTGCTGTTCCGCATGGCCGACGGCGAGATCGCGATGGAGAGCGGTCCGGCGCTGCGTGCTGCCAATCCCGACAAATATTTCCTGATGGGCGCCGACCCGCGGCTGCCGCCGATGCCGAAGAAGCCGACCCTGATCGACTTCTTCAAGAACCGCTTCGCCTCGCTCAATCATCTGCTGCAGAGCGCGGCGCTGGCGAAGAAGAACGGCCACAGCGAGAAGGTCATTCTCGCATGCCTGCTGCACGACATCGGCGTCGCCGGCTTCATCCGCTGCGACCACGGCTACTGGGGCGCACAGATGATCGAGCCCTATGTCGACGAGGAAGTGAGCTGGGCGGTGCGCACTCACCAGGCGCTGCGCTTCTTCCCCGACACGTCGGTCGGCTACGAATATCCCCAGATGTACATCGACAATTTCGGCGCCGACTATAAGCCGGAACCTTATATCGTGCGCGACTACGAGCGCGCGCGGAAGCACAAATACTACATGACCTCGCGCATGATCTGCGTGAACGACATCTATTCGTTCGACCCCAACGCCAAGGTCAATCTCGACGACTTCGTCGACATCGTCGGCCGCAACTTCCGCCAGCCCGAAGAGGGCCTCGGCTTCGACGACTCGCCGTCCGCCCACATGTGGCGCACGCTGATGTGGCCGACGCGGTTTCTGTAAGAACCGAGGAGGCCCTATTCCGCTCGTCCCCGCGGAAGCGGGGACCCAGTCTTTCACGCCATGATCTCGTCTACGAGATCACGCCAGCTTGGATTCGTGCGCTCGATCAATTCGAGTTTCCATGCCCGATTCCACTTCTTGAGTTGGCGCTCGCGCTGAAAGGCGCTTTCTCGCGACTCATGTACCTCATACCAAACCAGTATTTTGACGCCGTACTTTCTTGTAAACCCGGGAACCGCTCCGCTTTTATGTTCCCAGACCCGGCGCGCAAGATTATCGGTCATGCCAACGTACAGTGTGCCGTTGCGACGACTGGCAAGAATGTAGACGAAGAAGCTCATAGCGCGCGGTCCTGGGTCCCCGCTTTCGCGGGGACGAGCGGATTATAGGCTCTGTCATGAAAATCGCCGACGACCAGCCGTCCGGCCTCACCGCGCTCGACCGGCCGAACTCCTATATCGGCCGCTCGGTGCCGCGGCCGAACCTGACGCGGCTCGCCGAAGGCCGCGGCCAATATGTCAGCGACGTCACGCTGCCGCGCATGGTGCACGTCGCCTATGTACGCTCGCCGCACGCCCATGCACGGATCAAAAACATCGCCGCGGCGGAGGCGAAGAAGGCGCCCGGCGTGGTCGCGGTGGTGACCGGCGCCGAGCTGGCGAAAGTCATTACGCCGTGGGTCGGCGTGCTGACGCACCTCAAAGGCATAAAGTCGGCGCCGCAGTACGCCATCGCGGTCGAGCGCGCCTGCTGGCAGGGCGAGGCGGTGTGCGCCGTGGTGGCGCGCAGCCGCGCCGAGGCCGAGGACGCCTGCGCACTGGTCGGCGTCGATTACGAGGTGCTGCCGGCGGTGACCGACGCCGAAACCGCGCTCGACGCGGCGACGCCGGTGATCCATCCCGACCTCGGCGATAATCTCACCTTTGAGCGGACATTAAACGCCGGCGACCCCGACAAGGGTTTCGCCGAAGCCGACGCGGTGGTCGAGGCCACGTTCGTGTTCGGCCGCCACACCGGCGTCACCAACGAGCCGCGCGCCATCGTTGCCGACTGGAATCCCGGGGAAGCGCGCCTGACCGTCTATCAGGGCACGCAAGCGCCGCACATGATGCAGAACCTGTTCGCCAAGCATCTCGGCTTGGAGGAGCACCAGGTGCGCGTGCTGACCAAAGACGTCGGCGGCTCGTTCGGCATCAAGGTGCACACCTACGCCGACGAGATGGCAACCGTGGCGCTGTCGAAATTTCTCCGCCGCCCGGTGAAGTTCGTCGCCGATCGTCTGGAGAGCTTCGTCACCGACATCCACGCCCGCGACCATCGCGTCAAGGCGCGCATCGGCGTGAAGAAGGACGGCGCCATCACCGCCTTCGAGATCGACGATCTCACCGGCATCGGCCCGTACTCGGTCTATCCGCGCACCAGCGGCATCGAGGCCAACCAGGTGGTGAACCTGGTCGGTGGCCCCTACACCTGCCCGAACTACCGCGCCCGCGCCCGCGTCGTGTTCCAGAACAAGAATGTCATGTGCCAATACCGCGCCGTCGGCCATCCGATCGCGACCGCGGTCACCGAAGGCCTGGTCGAGCTCGCTGCGGCGAAGATCGGCATGGACCCGGCCGAGCTGCGGCGGAAAAATCTGTTCGCCGACAACAAATATCCGGCGACCAGCGCCGCCGGCCTGAAATTCGAAGGCCTGTCGCACCACGCGTCCCTCGACAAAATTCTGAAGATGATGGCCTACGCGAGCTTGCGCGCCGAGCAAGCGAAGCTGCGCGCCCGCGGCATCCATCGCGGCATTGGCTTTGCCTCCTTCATCGAGGTCACCAATCCGTCGGCGGCGTTCTACGGCGTCGGCGGCGCGCGCATCTCCTCGCAGGACGGCGCCACCGTGAAGCTCGATTCGACCGGCGCCATCTTCATCCACACCGGCGTCACCGAGCAGGGCCAGGGTGCCGAGGCCGTGGTAGCGCAATGCGTTGCCACCTCCTTCGGCGTGCCTATCGAAAAAGTCCGCGTCATCACCGGCGACACCGACAACACGCCGTATGGTGGCGGCACCTGGGCGTCGCGCGCCGCCGGCATCGGCGGCGAAGCCGCCTGGCAGGCCGGCAAGGCTCTGCGCGGCAACGTCCTCGCCGCCGCCGCCTCGATCCTCCAGGCCGACCCGAAGACGCTCGACATCCGCGCCGGCGTCGTGGTCGACGCCGACACCGGCCGCGAGCGCATGGGCCTCGATGAGGTGGCGCGCGTCGTCTATTTCCGCCCCGACACGTTGCCGCCCGATTTTCAGGCCGAGTTCATAGTGACGCGCCACTACGTGCCGCGCGCCTGGCCGTTCGCCTTCACCAATGGCGTGCAGGCCTCCTATCTCGACGTTGACATCCGCACCGGCGCGGTGACGCTGCTGAAGCACTGGTGCGTCGAAGACTGCGGCACCGTGATCAACCCGCAGCTCGTCGACGAGCAGATCCGCGGCGGCATCGTGCAGGGCATCGGCGCCGTGCTGTTCGAGCATTGCCGCTATGACGAGCAAGGCCAGCTCACCAACGGCAACCTGATGGACTACCTCGTGCCCATGGCGGCCGAGATGCCCGACATCGATATCGGCCACGTCGTGACGCCGACGGCGGATTCAGAGCTCGGCGCCAAGGGCGCCGGCGAAGCCGGCACCGCCGGCGCGCCGGCCTGCATCATGAACGCCGTGAATGACGCATTACGCCCGCTCGGCGCCGCGCCGATCGTGCAGATGCCGATCGCGCCGGAACTGGTGTTGCGCGCGCTGCGGGGGTAAGTCTCCCCGCGCATGGCCGTCGCCAAACCGAAAATCGTCGCCATGATCGTCGGCTCGGCGATCATCATGCAGCAGATCGACTCCACCGTGATCACCACGGCGCTGCCGCAGATGGCGATCTCGCTGCACACCGATCCGGTGCGCTTGAGCGTCGCCGTCACCGCGTATCTGCTCAGCCTCGCGGTGTTCGTGCCGGTCAGCGGCTGGGCCGCCGACCGCTTCGGCGGCCGTACCATCTTCCGTTCCGCTATCGCGCTGTTCACGCTTGGCTCGATCCTGTGCGGGCTAAGCGGCAGTGCCGTCGAATTGACCGCGGCGCGGGTGCTGCAGGGCCTCGGCGGCGCTATGATGGTGCCGGTCGGTCGGCTGGTGCTGTTCCGCAGCGTGGAGAAATCCGAGCTGATCGGCACCATGGCCTACCTTCAGGTGCCGGCGCAGCTCGGCCCGGTGCTGGGGCCGCCGATCGGCGGCTTCATCACCACCTATTTCTCGTGGCGCTGGATTTTCCTGGTCAACGTGCCGCTCGGCATTCTGGGCATCGTGCTGGTGTCGATCTTTTTCGACGACATCCGGGAAGACGCCGTGCAGCGGCCATTCGACTGGCGGGGCTTTGCGCTCACCGGCGCGGCGCTGTTCTGCCTGATGTATTCCATCGAGGCGTTCGGCCGCGGCCGTGGCAGCGTCACCGAGCTTGCCGTGCTGCTCGCCGCCGGCATCGCGTTCGGCACTTTGGCGCTGCGCCATCTCTGGAGCGCAAAGTATCCGTTGCTCGATCTGTCCGTTTTCCGCATCGCGACGTTCCAGACCAGCATCGCCGGCGGCTCGCTGTTCCGCGCCGGCGCCGGCTCGCTGGTGTTCCTGCTGCCGCTTTTGCTGCAGGTCGTATTCGGCCTCTCCGCCTTCGAGTCCGGCACCGTCACCTTCGCCACCGCGCTCGGCTCGCTCTCCATGAAGCTCACGGCGCGGCCGATCCTGCGTCGCTTCGGCTTCCGCACCGTGATCGTGGTCAACAGCGCGATCTCGGCGGCGAGCATCGCCATGTGCGTGCTGTTCACCAAGGCAACGCCGATCCCGCTGATCTTCGGGCTCTTGCTGATCGCCGGCTTCTTCCAGTCGCTGCAGTTCACCGCGACGCAGGCCATGACCTATGCGGAGGTCGACCAGCCGCGCATGAGCTCGGCCACCAGCATCGCCAGCATGGCGCAGCAATTGAGCCGCGGCTTCGGCATCTCCTTCGTCGCCGCGCTGCTCAACCTTTCGCTCGCCTGGCGCGGCGCCGACTCCCTGGGGCTGCCCGACTTCATGGTGGCGTTTGCGGGCGCGGCGACCCTGGCGCTGCTCAATCTGCCGTTCGGCTGGGTGCTGCATCCCGCCGCCGCCGCCGAAGTCAGCGGCCATAGGCGCAAGGAAGTCACGTAGCGCGTTTCCCGGGCGCAGCGCAGCATGGAGCGAAGCGGAATGATGCGCTGCAGACCCGGGATCGTCACAAACGCCTGAGTCCTCGACGATCCCGGATCAGCGGTGCATCACTTCGTGCTGCACCGCGTCCGGGAAAAAAACTCACGCCCGCTGCGGAAACAGCGTCAGCGCATTGTCGCGCGCGATGGCGGCGAGCGTCGCCGGCGGCAGGAAATCCGGCGCGGTGAAGTCGGCGACCTCTTCGACCACCACGCGGGCATTGCAGAACGGCCAGTCGCTGCCGAACAAAATGCGATCAGCTGAGGCGATCTGCTTGAGCGCGCCGAACGATTGCGGCCCGCAGGCGAGCGCATTGTCGTACCAGAACGATTTCAGCCCGGCGAAAATCTGCTCGCGCGTGCGCTGGGTGAGCCGCTTGTCGATCATCGGCGCCACCGACAGCCGCCAGGCGATGTAGGGCAGGGTGCCGCCGGCGTGGGAAAGAATGAACCGGATATTGGGAAATCGCTCCAGCGCGCCGGAGAACAGCAGGTTCACCGCGGCGCGCGTGGTGTCGAACAGATATTCGATCATGAAGCCCGGCCAGGGCAGGGGCAGGGTCTTGCTCGACGGATGCAGGCTCGGATGCACGTGCACCACGGCGCGGCGCGTGTCGAGATAAGCGAGCAGCGGGTCGAACGCCGGATCGCCGAGAAACTTTTCGCCGTAGCTTGCGAACAGCGAGATGCCGTCGAAGCCCAAGGTGTCGAGGCCATATTGCGCCTCGGCGATCGCCGCGTTCACATCGTGCATCGGCACCAGCCCGAAGCAGCCGAACCGCTTGGGATGCTGCGCGATCAGGTCGGCCGCATAGTCGTTGCAGCGCCGCGCCATGGCGGCGGCCTTATCCGGCGGCAGAAACCAGACTCCCGGCTGGCCGAGCGAGAACAAGGCGAGCGCAATGCCGTGCCTGTCCATCAGCTCGAGCGCCAGCGCCGGCGTCCAGTCCGGATAGCGCCCGATCGCCGGCCCCTGACCCGCCGCATACACCGCGTCGCTATAGAACTGCGGGATGAGATGGATGTGCACGTCGATCATCCCCGCGGCCATGGCGCGCTCCATCTTTCCCCTCCCCCTTGTGGGGAGGGGCAGGGGTGGGGGTGGTGAGGTGGTTCGCAAGTGTTGACGCCCATCGTCGCCTCCCGACCCCCACTCCATCCCTCCCCACAGGGGGAGGGAGCAGTTTGCCCCATGCTCGTCGCAAGACTGCACTGATAGTGCAAGCCTTGTCGGCAACTCTTCGCCCCCTACAATGCGCCGCATGAGCGACTGGAAAGACGAGCAGGTCATCATCGTCGGCGGCGGCATCGGCGGGCTCGCCGCGGCGCTGGCGCTGGCGCGGCAGGGTATTCCGTCGCAGGTGATCGAGCAGGCGCCCGAGTTCAAGGAGATCGGCGCCGGCATCCAGCTCGGCCCCAACGTGTTTCGGATGTTCGAGCGACTCGGCCTGATCGAGCCGGTCAGCGCGCTCGCGGTGTTCCCCAACAATCTGATCATGATGGATTCGGTGACGGGCGAGGAGGTCACGCGCATTCCGCTCGGCGACGCGTTCCGCAAGACATTCCATCACCCATACGCGCTCATCCACCGCGCCGATCTGCACAAGGTGCTGCTGGAAGCGTGCCGGCAATCGAACGTCATCAAGCTCGACGCCTCGCAGAAGGTGGTCGAGGTCGACGAAAAAGCCGGCGGCGGCATCGCGGTGCGCACCGAGAGCGGCAAGGACTATCGCGGCGCGGCGCTGATCGGCGCCGACGGCCTGTGGTCGACCGTGCGCCAGATCGTGGTCGGCGACGGCGCGCCGAAGCCCGCCGGCCACATCACCTACCGGGCCGTGCTGCCGACCTCGGAAATGCCCGAGCAATGGCGCTGGCGCGACATGGTGCTGTGGGCCGGCGAAAAGGTGCATCTCGTGCACTATCCGCTGCGCACCGGCGAATTGTTCAACCTGGTCGCGGTGTTTCACTCCAACCGCTACGAGGAGGGCTGGGACTCCTACGGCGACCCGACCGAGTTGCACGAGCGTTTCGCCAAGACCTGCGAGCCGGTGCGCACGTTGCTCAACAAGATCGAAAGCTGGCGCATGTGGGTGCTGTGCGACCGGCCGCCGATCAAGGACTGGAGCCGCGGCCGCATCACGCTCCTCGGCGACGCCGCACACCCGATGCTGCAATATCTGGCGCAAGGCGCCGGCATGTCGATCGAGGATGCGGTCTGCCTCGCCGACCGCGTGGCGGCGGCGAACGGCGATTACGCGGCGGCCTTCTTCGCCTACCAGCAGGCGCGCTACCTGCGCACCGGCCGCGTCCAGATCATGGCCCGCGTCTACGGCGAGTTCTATCACGCCTCGGGCGTGGCCAAAGAGTTGCGCAACATGATGCTGTCGTCGCGCTCCGCCGCCGACGCCATGGCCGGCATGGCCTGGCTCTACGGCGAGCAGAAGGAATTGATGCGCGGCGCGGCGGCGCAGGCAGACCGGTCAATATAGGGTGGGCACAGCGAAGAGTGCCTACGCCAACCATCCTCGCCGCCCAAACTGCTGTTATTGGTGTAAATCACAAGATCAGCCCATTTACTGACGACTCGGCGCGCGCTACGCGTGCCGTCCACAACTAGAACGAGTCGATCGATGCGACGCGTGGTCTTTTATTCGTGGCAATCAGATTTGCCCAACGCGACGAATCGCGGGTTAATACAATCGGCGCTCGAAATGGCGGCTGAAGCTATAGCTGGCGACGACACGCTGGCCGTGGAGCCTGTCATAGATCGCGATACTGAAGGCGTTCCAGGCTCGCCCGATATCGCCTCCACCATTTTTGGAAAGATCGATGCCGCGGATATTGTCGTGGCTGATGTATCGATCATTAGTGATTCTGCCGCGAAAAGGCACGCGCCTAATCCGAACGTCATGATCGAGGTCGGTTACGCGTTTAAAACGTTGAGTTTCGAGCGGATCGTTCTGGTCTTTAACAGTGCCTTCGGCAAAATCGAAAATCTGCCGTTTGACTTGCGTATGCGACGACTAGTCATCTACAGCGCGAAGCTCGAAGAAAAAGACCGAGCTACGGCGCGTGCAGATCTGTCTCGAAAATTTGAGAATGCTCTACGATCTGCTTTACCGCTAATCCCATCATTAGAAAGTCCAGCGGCCTTGTCGCCTGCGATTGAAGGGATTGAAAATCAACGCGCAAATCGACGAATTGCGATACGCGCAGAACTTTCAGATATCCTGAGGCAGATCGACGGACTTCAACCAAAAAAATTGCGAGATGGTGGAACTGCCGATGACTTGCTTCGAACAATTCCGCTGACGCAAACGCCGATCGCCCGATTCTCCAAGATGGCCGAAGTCACTGCGGTGGGGGGCGACGCAGCCGTGTCCGAAGAGCTATACAGCTGGTTTGGCTCTATCCTGGAACGCTACAACTTGCCCCGCGGATTCGCTGGAACTTTTTATGAGAGCGATTTCGACTTTTTCAGATTTGTCGGACATGAACTTTTTGTCAGTTTGTTTGCATTCCTGTTGCGTGAGCAACAATGGGACATCGTATCTAACCTATTAGCCCAACCGATTCCTATTCGCTATCTGCATCGAGAAAATGGCCCGGGTAACGCAGAATGGTCAGATATCAGCCAACATGTCGGACTGCTCGGCGGAATATCGCGAGAACAACAACGACTGTCTTTGCACGGCGATATTCTGCACGATCGCCATTCCAAGGCCGAGTTGGTCGCCGTATTGCCATTTGAAGAGTTCGCCGATGCCGATTTTTTCCTTTACCTCAGAGGGGTCTTGCCGACCGACAAATTTACAGGACCTTTTCTTCCTTGGAAGCCTTGGAGTGCCGTTTGGCTCCGAGGTACGCCACGTTTCTTGTTGCGCGCTCAGTCCGAGGCTCAAGCTGAGAAGTTAGCTCGCGCTTTGGCTGTTCCATCGGTTTCCGTGCTTAAGAGCCGTTTACAAGAACGAGGCCCGTTTGTGGGGCTGCTCTACCGACATGGATTTTGGGATTATCCCGTAAACCAATCGGATATTCAGAAAATTGGTTCACGCCAGCCATAATTCGCCGTAATGGCACGGGCGCAAACGCGGCGCTTAGGCTGCTCTGCGTCGCGTGGACCTGGCCACGCTCAGCCCACCCCACGGGGCTTGTGGTAATCGTCGATCGCCTGATCGGCGAGCCGGTCGAGCTTGCCGGCTTGGGCATCGCGTTCGATCTTGCCATCGAAACGATCCGCTTCGAATGCCTTGAACCAGGCGCGAAATTCGGCGTACTGCTCGGGCGGCAAGCTGGCGATGGCTTTTTCGAGGTCTTCGATGCTTATCGTTCCAGTGTAGCACCGGCAACGTCTAACGCGTCATGCCCGGCCTTGTGCCGGGCATCCACGTCTTGGCGTTCCGAAGAGAAAGACGTGGATGGCCGGGCTAAGCCCGGCCATGACGATCACCGCGCCAACGATTCATTTCGCTGCAACGTATTCAGAATCGCACTATCGGCTGCCAACCGGCCTGCCAAAATCAGATTCGCCTCACGCAAAAGCGCCATGTTTTCCGCGATTTGAGCAAGCCGCTCGCGGCAATTTCATTTGTTCTTGACACACGCTGCTAACGGCGTAGGTCGGCAATCAGCCCGCCCATCGAAGGCACAGTCCGGATGCGATCCTGAAGGTGGGGCGGGCGCGGTGCCCGCGCGCGGTCTCGCAAGCCGCTGCCGGGCGGCCTTGGGGCCCCGCTCGTCCGGCATGTGCCGGACCGTGAGGAGCTCACTGCACTGGCACCGGGGAGGGTCCTCCCGTTTGCACCCGGTGATTCCAGGAAACGCGGCCCGAGGCTGAACCGGGGGTATATCTCTCGGCCAGAACCGCGGTGGAGCGCCGAGAGGCGAGCGCGCTGCTATCGGCGCGCGCCGCACCCCTGGTGCGGCTCCCAGACAGTGGCGCCTAACGGCGCTCCGCCTCCCTTTATTTGCTTGGAGGCAAATTCGTTCTTGCCGTTCGTTCTACGCACTGCGCTCGCGCGCATCGCGCCGCGAGAACGAGAGCGCTTGCTCGCATCCTCCCCCGCGACAGCGGGGAGGGGGACCACCCGAGCACGCGCGTAGCGCGCGGAGGGTGGTGGAGGGGGCGCAGGCCTCGTCGCTTTTCTTTCGGCGAAAGAGTTTCGAGGGGTCCGGCGCCCCTTCCACCACGCTTCGCGTGGTCCCCTTCCCCGCTGTCGCGGGGAAGGATGAAGGTTAGTCCCGGTTGCGGTGAAAATCCGGCAGCGGCGGCGGGCCCCAGACGTTGGTCTTGCCGGCAGCCCAAGTTTTCGGCCGCTGCGGCGTGTCCTGGTGCCAGGGCCGCGGCTCGAAATAGCCGAGCTGCTCGTCGACCATCTTGTCGAGCTCGCAGAAGAACTCGATCACCTGGTCGTCGGGATTGCGGTGATAGGTGGCGATGTTGTGGCCGGGGCCGTGGCGCAGCGGACCCCAGATGATCGGGATCTTGCGCTGGCCGAACAGGTCGCAGGAGTTCTGCAGGTGGATGAAGTCCTTCAGCTCGAACGCCATGTGATGCATCTTGATGTTCTGGCCGCGGATGAAATTCACCGTGTGGTGGTCGGTGTTGCAGCGCATGAACACGAAGAAGTCGTCGATCCAGTCGGACACCTTGAAGCCGAGCACCTTCTGATAGAACTCGCAGGTGGCCTGCGGATCGTCGACCACCCAAGCGATGTGGCCGAGCTTGAGCGGGCCGACGCCGTAATGCGACAGGTGCTTGCCGAGATAGCTCCACTCCTTGAACAGCGCGATGGTGGTGCCCTTGTTGTCCTTGAACGTCAGCACCGCGCCGATGCCGGGCGTGGAGTCGTTGCGCAGCTCGCTCTTGATGCCGTAGTCGGCGTCCAGCTCCTTCGCCATGGCGCCGAAGTCGGTGTCGGGCGCCACCTCGAACGACAAGGTGGTGCAGCGTTCGACGTCGCCCTTGCGCAGCTCGATCGCCAGGAGCCCGACCTGGGTGGTGAGGAAGGCGCGGTCGTTCTCGCGCTCGGCCAGCACCAAGCCCATGACGTTGGTGTAGTAGTCGATCATCTTTTGCAGGTCGGGCGTCTCGAAGGTGGCATGGCCGATGCGGCGGGGCTTGATCATTGTTGTCTCCAATCGGGCGCGGGTTCCTTGGGTGCAATCCGAAGCCGCCGAGAAAGCGGCCTTGATCGCTTGGACGGCATTCTGTTCGTGTTGATGATCTGGTCAAGGGCGACGCGTAAGCGCCGCCGCCTTCGGCGGTCTGCGACCCTTGGCGAGAAGATCAACACGAACCACGAGCATCCAAGCGATCAAGGCCGCTAAGCGCCCAACTTTGGGGATGGTTTGGTTACAGCTTGCCAACCGCCCGGGATCGCGGTTTGGTCGCCGCCGACAGTTTTGCGACACAAGGGGAGTAAACGCACATGGCTTCGGCAAAATCCGCTGGCTACAAGCTCGCCACCTATAAATCGAGCGACGGGCCGCGGGCCGGCATCATCGTCGGCGACGACGTGTTCGACGCCGCCAAGCTGACCGGCAAGGCCGCCTACGCGACGGTGATGGGCATCATGGCCGACTGGAAGCGGGCCGAGCCGGCGCTGAAAGCTGCCGCCGCCAAGGCCGCCAAAAGCAAGAGCAAGCGGCAGCCGCTGAAGAAGACCAAGCTTTTGGCGCCGCTCCGATTCCCCTCGGCGATCTACTGCGCCGGCGCCAATTACGCCGACCACGCCGCCGAAATGGCGAGGAAAGAGGGCAATCCGCCGCCGGTCGACCCGCACACGCTGGGCCACAAGGCTTGGCACTTTCTCAAGGCTGCCGGCGCGATCACCGATCCGGGCGCGACGGTGCACATTTCCAGCTACGCCAAGAGCATGGACTGGGAGATCGAGCTCGCCGCCGTGATCGGCCGCCAGGGCAAGGACATCCCGCAATCAAAGGCGCTGAGCTACGTCGCCGGCTACACCATCGCCAACGATCTCTCGGCCCGCGACCGCGGCCGCCGCGCCGGCGTGGCCGACGCCTCGCCGTTCAAGTGGGATTGGACCAAGCACAAGACCTTCGAGGGCTCATGCCCGCTCGGGCCGTGGATCGTGCCGGCGAGCGACATCGGCGACCCGCAGAAATTGGGCCTGAAACTGTGGGTCAACGGCGTGCTCAAGCAGGATTCGAACACGGCGGACATGATCTTCAATCTGGCCGAGCAGATCGAGCAACTGTCGGTCAACATGACGCTCTATCCGGGCGACCTGATCCTGACCGGCACCCCGGCCGGCGTGGGCGCCGGCCGCGGCGAGTTCCTTAAAAGCGGCGACGTGGTCAAGCTCTGGATCGAGAAGATCGGCGAGATCGAGAACAAGATGGCGTAACTTTCCCCTCCCCCTTGTGGGGAGGGGCAGGGGTGGGGGTAGTGCGGTCGTGCGCGACGTCCAAGCCTGCGCTTCACCTCGCGACCCCCACCCCATCCCTCCCCAACAAGGGGGGACGAGGAGTTTGCGTCCTGCGCGTGATGTTTTCCGGCGGCGCAATGACGGCCGGGAAAAGCATACCAGGGCAACGACATATGCCCGTCGCATGCGGTTCAGGTCTGTGCTAGAAGCATGGGTCGAACGGCCGGCTGAGTCCGGCCAAACGTTGTCATGGCAACTGGCCCGACGAAAAAGGGCGCAGGCCGGGGTGAAACCCAAGGGTAGTGAGGGTGATACGCATATGGCGGAAAAATTCGTCGCGAAGCTTGCGGAATTCAAGGACGGCGATCGGCGCATCGTCTTTGTCGGCGACAACGAGATCGGCGTGTTCCGGCACGAGGGCGAATTCTTCGCCTATTCCAATTTCTGCCTGCATCAGGGCGGTCCGGCCTGCGAAGGCTTGACCATCGCCAAGGTCGAGGAGCGGCTGCGCCCCGACAAGACCTCGATGGGACTCTACTTCTCCGACACCGAGATGCACTTCGTCTGCCCGTGGCACGGCATGGAATACGACATGAAGACCGGCGAGTGCGTCAGCGATCGCAAGCTGAAGCTGAAGAAATACAAGATCGTGACCAAGGGCGAGGATCTCTATGTCGTCGCCTAAGCGCGCGGCAAAGACCGTCACCAAGATCGCGAAGGCGCCGCGCCGTCCGGCTGCGGCGCGCCCGGCGCTGAAGGCGGTCGCTGCAGCGCCCGACAATGCCGTTTCGGCGGAGGCCAAAAAGGTCGCCGCCGCGATCGAGCGCAGCATTGTCGACGGCAAGCTCGATCTGATTTCGGTGGAGGCGTTGCAAAAGCTCGTCGCCGCCGCAGCCCGGGTCTACACCGCGCGCGTCGAAGCCGGCGAGCGCTTCAACCCGGTGCCGCACAATTCGATTTCCGCTACCGACGTGATGGTCACGGCGAGCGGATTGTTACGAGCCGCCGATCTCGCCGTGTTCGAGCTCGGCATGTGGCAGAGTTGGACGGGTCGCTAGAGCATGATCCCGAAAAGTGGGTACCGGTTTTCGGATAAGATCATGCTCCAACGAAAAGTCCCGCTCGTCGAAAGATAGGAAGCCAGGAGAGACGCTATGGATCTCATTGCTGACCGCGGTCGCCGCGTGACGATCGAGGAACTGAACACCACCAGGCTGTTGGCGCATGCCCGCAAGCAGGCGCACCAGCGCAACTTCGACGACATTCTCATCGTCGACGTCGACGCCCACCACTACGAGAACGAGAACTACCGCGAGTTCTTGCCCTACATGGAAAACGACGTGCTGCGGCAGCTCACCATGTCGGGGCTCAACAAGAACCGCGGCGCGTTCACGCCGACGCAGGTCGGCTATCAGGACATGGGCGGCCGCGTCACGCGCTACCCGATGCGCTCATCGGAGAAGACCGAGCAGTCCGGCGCGATGCGCGACGTGCAGCTCGGCTACCGCTGGATGGACGCGATGAGCGTCGACTATTCGTGCCTGTTCCCGACCGGCATGCTCAATATCGGCCTGCATCCGCAGAAGGAAATGGAGGTCGAGCTGTGCTGGGCCTATAACCGCTGGCTCACCGAGAAGGTGCTGCCGGAGTCCGGCGGGCGCTTCTATTCGATGCTCTGCCTGCCGTTCAACACGCCGGAAGCGGCGCTGCGCCAGGTCGAGACTTTCGGCGATCGCAAGCACGTCGGCGGCTTCATGGTCACCACCGTGCGTTCCGACATGGCGGTCTACGACAACGCCTACATGAAGCTTTATCGCGCCATGGAAGAGCGCGGCCTCGTGCTGTCGTTCCATTCCGGCCCGAACTGGGGCGAGCCGATCTACAAGAGCTGCAACCGCTTCCTGGCGGCGCATGCGCTCGGCTTCTCCTGGTACAACGTCATCCACTGCACCAACTGGGTGATCAATGGCATGGGCGAGCGCTTCCCGAAACTGCCGGTGGTCTGGATCGAAGCGGGCCTCGCCTGGGTGCCGTTCCTGATGCAGCGGCTCGACCACGAATACATGCTGCGGCCGTCGGAAGCGCCGCTGCTCAAGAAGAAGCCGTCGGAATACATGCGCGACATGTTCTATTCGTCGCAGCCGATGGAGATTCAGGACTATCAGGCGATGGAGCAGACCTTCCGCATGATGAATGCGGAAACCCAGCTCCTCTACGCCTCCGACTATCCGCACTGGGACTTCGACCTGCCGTCGACGATCTGGGACCTGCCGTTCCTCAGCGAAAAGGGCAAGCACAACATCCTCGGCGGCACCGCGGCGCGCCTGTTCAAGCTGCCGCCGCGCAACGAGAAGCAAAAAGAGAACCTCAAGCGCTTCGGCAACCTGACGGCGGTTGCGGCGTAATAGCTCTCGCTTTGCGAAAGTTTACGCTTGGTGCCCGGCCTCGTGCCGGGCACTATGCTTTTGGGCCGCCCGCGATGGTGGAAAGCTCGCACGCGCCGAACATGATGATGCCGAAGACGATCATCAGCTTGTTGGCTCTGCTCGGCTGCCTCGCCGCGCCGGCGCGCGCCGAGGACGCGGTGGCGCAGTTCTACCGCGGAAAGGACATCAATCTTGTCATCGGCTCGTCGCCAGGCGGCGGCTACGACACCTATGCGCGGCTGATCGCGCGCCATATCGGCCGCTACATTCCGGGCAACCCGGCGATCGTGCCGCAGAACATGCCGGGCGCCGGCAGCAACAAGGCCGGCGGCTACATGTATTCGGTGGCGGCCAAGGACGGCACCGCGATCGGCGCGGTGTTTCCCGGCATCATGCTGCAGCCGCTGATCGGCACCGTGGCGACGCCGCACGATCCGAGCAAGTTCATCTATCTCGGCAGCGCCAACAGCGACGCCTATATGTGCATCGCCCGCAAGGACTCCGGCGTGCAGACCTTCAAGGATCTGCTGACGCGCACCCTGATCGTCGCCGGCGCGACCGAGGGCGCCACGACCCACGATCTTCCCGTGGTCGAGAACAACCTGCTCGGCGCGCACTTTCGCATCGTGTCCGGCTATCCGGGCATGCGCGAAAACACCATGGCGATCGAGCAGAACGAAGTGCAGGGCGTGTGCGGCTACGGCTGGGCGAGCCTCGAATCCCAGCATCCGGAATGGCTGACGCGCGGCTTCATCAACATCGTGGCGCAGGAAAGCGTCAAAGGCTACGTCAAGCTCAACGACATGGGCGTGCCGCGGACCTACGATTTCGCCAAGACCGACGAGGACCGGCAAATTCTCGAGCTCGTCTACAGCCAGGGCATATTCGGCCGGCCCTATGTGCTGCCGCCGGGCGTGCCGGCCGAGCGCGTCGCGGCGCTGCGCCAGGCCTTCACGGCGGTGCTCAACGACAAGACGCTGCTTGCCGAAGCCGCCGGCATGAAGCTCGACATCGAGGCGATTGCCGGCGCCGACCTGCAGGCGCTGGTGGCAAAGCTCTACGCGCTGCCGCCCTCGGTCGCAGCGCGCGCTAAGGAGGCCTTGGTCTACACGCCGCCGAAATAGCGGCGCGAGATTGCACGCCGCTCAAATGTTGAAAGGCGAACCGCAGCAGGGAGCCAACGGCTGCGGTTCGCTTTTTGCACTGAGAGAGACTGCTTGAGGCGAGGTGCGATAGCATGCGAGGCGTGGTAAAGGAGCCGAAGCCAGAATTGGATTTGAATCTACACGCCTGTCCTCGAGAAATGGCCTCCCTGGAGAAATGCAATGAAGCTCGGCTTCTTCATCATGCCCGTCCATCCGCTCGATCGGAATTACGCCGAGACATTGCGCGAGGACCGCGAGGCTTTCATTCTCGCCGACAAGCTCGGCTATGGCGAAGGCTACTGCGGCGAGCATCTGACCGACCTCGCCGAGAACATTCCGTCGAGCCTGACCTTCTGCGCCTCGCTTGCGGGCTTCACTTCGCAGATCAAGCTCGGCACCGCGGTGGTCAATCTGCCGTTCAGCCATCCGCTCTTGGTCGCCACCCAAGCGGCGCTGATCGATAATCTGCTGGAAGGACGCTTCCTGCTCGGCATCGGCGCTGGCGTGCTGCGCACCGACATGGAGGCCATGGAGCAGCTTGACGCCGACCGCGGCGCCATGTTCGCCGAGGCGATCGACCATATCCTGGCGCTGTGGTCGGGCAGCGCGCCCTACAACATCAAGGGCAAGTTCTGGAATATCTCGACGGCGAAGACGCTATGGCCCGAGATCGGGCTCGGCAACGTGGTCAAGCCGTATCAGAAGCCCCATCCGCCGATTCTGGGTACCGCGACCGATCCTAATTCCAAGGGCTTGATCGCGCTCGGCCGGCGCGGCTGGTGGCCGATCTCCTCGCATTTCCTGCACCAGAATCACCTGCTCAGCCAATGGAGCAACTATGCCCAGGGCTGCGCCGAAGGCGGCCATCGCGCCGACCGCGCCAACTGGCGCGTCGCCCGCTCGATCTTCGTCGCCGATGATGACCGGACCGCGCGCGCCTATGGCGGCGATGACAGCAAGAGCCCGTACCGCTTCTACATGAACCAGCTCACCGCGAAGCTGCGCAAAGGCAACAAGCTCGGCGGCTTCAAGGAGCGACTCGACATGCCCGACGACGCGCTGACGCTCGATTACATCTTCGACAACGTCGTGATCCGCGGCAGCGTCAACCGCGTGGTCGACGGCATCCTGGCCCTGCACGAACGGATCGGCGACTTCGGCACGCTGCTCTACTGCGGCAAGGACTGGGCCGATCCGGCGCTGTCGCGCCGCTCCATGGAGCTGATGGCCGAGAAGGTGATGCCGGCGGTCAATGCCGCGCTCGGCAAACGGGTCGCCGCCGAATAGG
>Ga0335081_10002539_pt1 | contig 28730 bp, 24 predicted proteins | sample Lox_Sample_35_FD_206713 | JGI IMG/M metagenome (GOLD analysis project Ga0335081, IMG submission 206713) | Soil microbial communities from Loxahatchee National Wildlife Refuge, Florida, United States - Lox_Sample_3.5 | ecosystem: Environmental > Terrestrial > Soil > Wetlands | place: USA...
GCAGATTCTGTTCGCAGATGCGGCAGAGATGTTTGCCACGTCCCCGGTTCATGGGCTGATGCAGATGACCTGGTATTTCTCCAGGCGAACCGGTTGACTGCAGGCTGTGCCAAACAGCCACTACTCCAAGAGACACTTATTTGCTCCGGGAGATACCTTTTGAGGATGTTGACCGCGCCGTTCATGTCGGCATTCATTTCGGCGCCACAGTATTTGCAGACATAGAGACCACGATGCACACGGCTGGACTTGTTGATTGTGTTGCATTGACAGCATGTCTGGCTCGTGTAGCTCTCGTTTAAGTCTACAACACGGATGCCTTTGAGTCTTGCCTTGTACGTAAGCATTTTGATGATTTTGTCGAAAGGCCACTTATGGAGCTGCTGGTTCCCGCTGTTTCCCCAGTCTTTGCCTTCTCTAATGCCATTCAGGGTACCCACGATGATCGTGGAGACGCCGCGAGCCTCTGCATCGCTGACAAGAGATTTGGTAAAGCTGTGGAGCAGGTGGGAACGCTGTCGGGACCGTTTTTGGTTCAGTGCACGCGATTTTCTGGACCTGCTTTTCGTGGTTTTCGATTTTCGCTTTTCAAAATATCGTTCAAGGGCAGCTAATTCCCCGCCTAGCCAGAGGGCCGTCGTTCCATCCGTACAGGCGGTGGCGGCCATATTAATTATCCCGAGGTCGACGCCCATAGCTTCTCCGGCTCCTTTCAGTTCGGGGAGCATTATATTAGAGACGAGGTGAACATACCAATTCCCTTTTAGATAGACCAGACGTCCTATCTGGATATTGTCTTCAGTAATACTATATCCATAAGGCATTCGGACTTTAAGATAGAGAAATTGTTTGTTGTAGATGTCTTTGGGGATGCTGAGCCGCACTGTGGAAGCCCGCGGGTCCCACTTAACGGCAAATTGTTTAAATGTCACGGCCGACAAGGTAGATTTCCTTCTGTAGCCCGGAGGTTTAGCTTTCTGATCGCCGTTTTTACACAGAGCGTACCAGGATTTGTACGACTGCCAAAGATCTTCCAATACGGCCTGGGCGCTTTGAGAGTGTAGCCGGCGATACCAAAGGGGATGGTCTTGTTTCATGGCCACATCGAGGTCTGAAGAGGTCGGTATTTTGCCTGTGGTCTCCCATGTTTTCTTGGTATACCACACAGCCGTGTTCCAGAGTTTTGTAGCAGAAAAACCGATGAGACCGAGCAAGATTGCAGTACTGTCATCCGTTACCGACACTTTACCGACGGAGGTCATTGTTTGATACTCAAGTTCTTTTGCAATCGCAGCCATCATCGCTAATGATAGCAAAGTAGTGAACATTTGTCTACGTAATTATCAAAAACAATACGTTTTTTGGCTGCGTTACAACCAGCGCCTTATATCCCCGCCTGGAAGAGACGGGGTTTTACGGCGCAGAAGGATAATGTAAAATTTGTCAAGAAGTTCTTGCTTTTAGCAGAGTGGACCTTGCTATGGTCATGCTCGACAATCGGGAGGGAGCAATTGCCCCCTGAACAGGGAGGGAGAAATTTTCACAAGGACGAGCAGGGTGAAAGGGAATTCCTACTTCGAATTTTGTTCTGAGAAATTGCACCAGGGAGAGGGTTCGATAGAAGCTATAGGATCTAGCCGGTCATGATGATGAGCGCTTCCTCACCAGGAAGCTCGCGGATAATTCCACCTTCGGCACATTCTTACCTCTTGTGGAGATATTCAAATCATTATCAGCAACGCATACAAAGAGAGGCAGCATTTTATGAGCGAACAATCAGAAAGCGAGACCCAGGTCCCGCCCGAGAAAAAGTTTACTTTTCCCCCTGTTGGTCCATCTTTGCTTTCAGGATATCACCCAAGGACCCCATGTTCTGGGGAGCTTCCTTGGCCTGCTGATTATACTCCTTTATCGTAGCGGCTTCTTCCGCCTCAGCGCGGCTGATCTCGGCAAGGGACAGCGACAGTTTTCTCTGGCCCGCGTCCACGGACTCCACCCTCACCTCAACAGCCTGCCCCTCTTTGACCACTTCGCGCGGATGGTTGATCCTTTTGCCAGCGCCCAGCTTGGAAATATGGATGAGACCGTCCACTCCCTCTTTCAGGGTCACGAAAGCACCGAAGGGGGCGAGACGGGAAATGGTCCCGGAATGAAAGGAACCAATCGGAAAAGATTCGACAACACGCTCCCAGGGATCGGGCGTCGCATCTTTCAGGCTGAAGGAGAACTTCCGATTGTCCCAGTCGAGCTTCTTGATGATCACCTCGACGGTCTGGCCCACGGAAAGAATGTCGCTCACCTTGTCGGTCCTAGTCCAGGCAATCTCGGAGACCGGCAGCAATCCCTCGATTCCGCCGATATCCACAAAGGCGCCAAATTTCTGGATCGAGGTCACGGTCCCCTTCACCTTCGCTCCCTCTGTCAGCGTCTCCCTCAATGCCGCTACCTTGTTTCGGCGCTCGTTCTCAAGAATCGCTCTCCGGGACACCACGATATTCCTGCCCCCTTCGCTGAATTCGATGATGTTAAACGACAGAGTCTTGCCGATATACGCGGCCTGCTGCTCATCGCGCCGCAATCCCATTTGAGAAAAAGGACAGAACGCGCGCACGCTGCCCGCTATCTTTATCTCGAACCCGCCCTTCATCTCCTTCACCACGTTCCCATCCACTGGCATGCCGCTCTTCCAGGCGTCCTCAAGCTGACTCTGCTTTCCCGGTCCTGAACCGATTTTAGTCGTAAAATGCATCTCATTATTTCCTGCGGATACAAAGTAAGCCGTAACGGTATCGCCTTCCTTGACCTTCAGATTTCCGGCCTCATCAAGCATCTCCTTCTTGTCCAGATAACCCTCGCCTTTCCCTCCCAGATCGAGGAATATCCATTCCGATGAGATTTTAACGATCACTGTTTCAACCTTCTCGCCAGGTTCGAGCTTGCCTTGCTTTTTAAAACTTTTCTCGAACATGTCCGCAAAATTTTCTTCATTATCCGGTATCTGTGCTGCCTGATTGTTGGTATCCATAAAATCCCTTTCGGCGTTTTTTTATCGTTTAACGAGGCAATGCCTCAGATTGATGACTCTCTCGAACCCGTACGCAAACTCGAATGCAGAATTTTTTGCTCTCTCTGCTGACTACTGACTGCTGTTTACTGCCCTGACGCCTGGCCGCTTCCCACCAGATCGTATTGCGCGGCGTCTTTGATGGTGATATCAACAAAATCTCCGGGTTCCGCTTCGGTTTCGGAGAGGTACACCATACCATCAATCTCCGGCGCCTGGGTCGAAAGCCTGCCTATGAGGGCCATGTCTTCCATGCCGTCAATGAGCACGCGCTGGTGGGAACCGATGAGCGCCTGGTTTTTCCTGAACGATATTTTTGCCTGCGTTTGCATAATTGCCTGGAGCCGTTCCGTGGCAATTTCCTCAGGGACCTGTGTTTTCAGGTCATATGCCGCCGTCCCTTCTTCCGGTGAATAGGTGAAGACACCGAGGTGCTCGAATTCAGTTTCCTTTACGAACGAGAGGAGGCGTTTGAACGCGACCCCGGTCTCACCAGGAAACCCGACGATAAGCGAGGTGCGAAGCGCAATCCCCGGAATGTTTTTTCGCAGCTGTTCAATGGTCATGCGAATGTCCCGGGAGTCGCCGCGCCGGTTCATGGCTTTCAGCACCTTGTCGTCAAAATGTTGAATCGGAATATCGAGATACTTGCAGATCTTTTTTTCCTCGGCCATGACCTCCATGAGTGCATCGCTGATCCTCCCCGGATAGGCATACATGAGTCGCACCCATTCGACGCCGGCTACCTGCGCCAACGCTTTGAGCAGCATGGGGAGATCGGCTTCACCATCATGGTAGGCCGTCGAATCCTGCGCCAGGAGGATGAGCTCCTTCGCTCCTTCGTCCGCAAGGCTGCGCGCCTCGTCCAGGATAGACTCAAATGGCCTGCTTCTGAAATTCCCCCGGATGATCGGGATGGCGCAGTAAGAGCACCGGTTGCTGCATCCTTCGGCGATTTTGAGATACCGGTAGTGGCGCGGCGTGGTGCTCAGGCGCGGAAGACCGTAAACCATGGTCGGAGCAGCGACTTGCAGCAGATGTTCTTTCCCGCCAAGTGCCTCCTTACAAATCTCTCCAATCCTGCCGATCTCGGCAGTGCCCACTACCGCGTCGGCCTCGGGCAACTCCTTCAGTAATTCTTCCTTGTATCGTTGCGCGAGGCAGCCGGTGATGATGACCTTTGCGCAACGGCCTGTCTGTTTCATCTTCGCTGCGTCAAGGATGGCTTCGATGGATTCTACTTTGGCTGGCTCGATGAACCCGCAGGTGTTCACCACGATTACGTCGGCGTCCTGCTGTTCCGATGTTATCTCAAATCCAGAGCTTGCCAGCACGCCGAGCATCTGCTCGGCATCTACCTGGTTCTTGGGACAGCCGAGGCTGACTATGCCTATTTTGTATGATTTCTGCGCCACTGGTTTTTTTTCGAGAACGGATGAAGGGGGCAGGATCACTATACCACTTGGCGCGACCGCTGGCAACAGGGGGTCCGTCAGAATCCTCCGGACATGGCCAGGAAGCTTGCCATTTTTTTCGTTCGTCTCTCGCAGCCGCTTGGAGAGGGTCATGGTAAAGGACCAGAGAAGCTTGTATCCCATGTCCCGGTCCATGAACAGGATTTTGTCCAGGTCCACCTTGTCGATGGCGAGGATTTCGATATCCGTGTTGGCAATGGCGTGGGCCGATCGGGGAAAATTATCGATCAGCGCCATTTCACCGAAATAATCCCCCCATCTTCAGTACAGCCAGGGCCTCTTCACCGATGTTCGGGATGAATTTGCTGATGCGCACCTCTCCCTTGATGATCGCGTAGCACCGGTTGCCGGGATCGCCTTCGAAGAACATTGCCGTGTCCTTGGCATAAGCCTCTTTCCGTGCGATCTTCTGGATCTTCTCCAACTCTGTTATCGACAGATTTTCAAAGAGGTGAATTTTCTTGAGCAAATCGAGCATGATGCCTCCGTCACATATGGATCCGGGCCATTTCAAGCGCGTTCTGGACAAGGTTCCACTTCCTGCTCTGCGGTAGCACTCACGGCAACCAAACCGGCACGGCGCATGGCGGAACTGTTGGCCCCTGATATCGACCAGCGACGCCTCAATCATCCGGCGTTGCTTCTGCGGAGTTACGGCAGGCTCCGGAGCGATGCAGGCGTTCATCGTCCTTGTCATGACTTCCACGGACTCCACATAGCCTTCAGCTCAAACGCAACAACGAAGATCTCGCCGCCTCGTGTGCAATAATTCACCCCAGAAATTTATATCCCTGCCTTCGCCTCACCTGCCGGGAAGCCTGCGAATCAGACTTACAGCCGCGCTCCCGTAAGCATCCGCGCAACCGGGTTGAAGGTCCTGCGGTGCGCCTCGCAGGGACCGTACTTCCGGAGAAGCTCAAGGTGTTCGCGGGTTCCGTATCCCTTGTGCTGCTTGAAATTGTACCGGGGATGTTGCTCGTGCAGTTCCACCATCAACCGGTCCCTTGTAACCTTGGCGAGAACGGACGCGGCAGCAATGCTGTGGCTGCGGCAATCTCCCTTGATAATGCCATTTTGCGGAAGTGAAACGCGCGGAAGAGTGAGAGCATCGATGAGCAGGTAGTCCGGCGAAGGGGCAAGCTGCTGAAGAGCGCGTTCCATGGCGATAATAGTCGCCTGGAGAATGTTCACTTCGTCGATGGTCCGTTCGTCGGCGATTCCGATGCCGAAGCAGACTGCCTTTTCCCGGATCACGTCAAAGAGCCGATCGCGTTCTTTTTCCGAAACCTGTTTGGAGTCGGTCAGCCCCGGTATCAGGAGCCCATCCGGAAGCACCACGGCAGCGGCAGCCACAGGCCCCGCAAGCGGTCCCCTTCCGGCTTCATCGAGTCCCGCGATGCAAAAAAAACCCGCTTCCCGCGCTTTCCGCTCGAACAGCAGCGGATCACAAAGAAGCTCTCCGGAAAACAGATCGTTGCGGTCCTGATGGGAATCCCGCTGGCGATGCCGGCCACGGGTCATGGGGACCTCACCAAAAAAAGAATCACAAAACTCAAAGCCAGACGATACCTCTTAGGGTGAAAAAAGAATGCCAAATGGTCCAACTTCTCGGAAAAAGCGTCACTTGATATTCCTTCGCGCCTGGAGTTTTGTTATGTTAGCCGGTCTCAGACTACTTCTGTTCCGCCGCGTCGGTCTGCGTGGCGCCTGCCATTGAAGCAAGGGCCCGCTCCTTTTCCTTGATCCTGGCCGCCTTGCCGCGCAGTTCGCGGAGGAAGTAAAGTTTGGCCCTGCGGACCTTGCCTTCCTTGGCAAGTTCGATCTTGTCAATCATGGGCGAGTGAAGCGGGAAAAGCCGCTCGACGCCGACTCCGTAGGAAAGCTTCCTGACGCGGACAATTTCGCGCGAGCCCGCACCTTGTCGGCCGATCACGACTCCCTCGAATACTTGGATTCTCTCCTTGTCGCCTTCGATAACCTTCGCATGAACGCGGACGGTGTCACCCACGCGGAAGCTCTGGATCCCTTCTTTAAACTGCGCTTTTTCCAAAGACTGAATGATATTCATGTCAAACCTCCCTTAACAATCCAAAACCGAATAGAAAAATAAATACTGAAATTGAAACGGATACCTGTTAATTTTCCGCTATTTTCAGTTCAGCAAGTATCTCCTGGTCCTCGTCGGTCAGGTCCGCAGTTGCGAGCAAGTCGGGCCTTTTTACCAGCGTTGCCCGAAGAGCCTCGCGACGACGCCACTTCTCGATTTCAGCATGATTGCCCGAGAGTAGCACTTCAGGCACTTTCCTGCCCCGAAACTCAGCGGGTCGCGTGTAATGCGGATGATCGAGCAAACCATCTCCGAAAGAATCCCGGTACGCCGATTCCTCGTCGCCCAGAACGCCGGGCAAAAGCCGGGCCGCCGCATCGATCACCACGAGCGCCGCAAGCTCTCCGCCAGTCAAGACGTAGTCGCCGATCGAGAGCTCCTCGTCCACGAGGGCTTCAATAACCCGCTCATCGACGGCTTCATAGTGTCCGCAGAGCAGAACAATCCGGCGCTTCTCCTCGGAAAGCTCTTCCGCCCTGCGCTGATTCAGAACCCTGCCCTGGGGAGAGAGCAGGATCGTGAAAAACTCTTCTCCCTGATGGTCAGCCTTCATTGCCTCGAAGGCTTTGAAGATCGGCTCGGGCTTGAGCACCATGCCCGCCCCACCGCCGTAGGGGCTGTCATCGGCCGTTTTATGTTTATCATCGGCATAATCCCGGATGTTCCGGACCGTGACTTCCAGGAGTCCTTTTTCGCGGCCCCGTTTGAGAATGCTCTCGTTCAGCGAACCCACGATGATGTCGGGGAAGAGCGTGAGCACCTCAAAATTCAGTCTTCGCATAGGAGATGGGACTGTGTACCCTATTCCAGTAGACCTTCCAGCACGCGGATAGTCATCCGCCTTGCTTTTTTGTCGACCTGCCTGATTACTTCTTTCGTGGCGGGAATGTAGATTTCCTTCCTGCCCTTCTTCAGTACATAGACATCGTTGCTGCCGGTTTGAAAAATGTCAACAATCGCACCAAGCTTTTCTCCGCTCTCGGAAACGACCTCCATTCCGAGGAGCTCAAACCAGTAATACGAACCATCAGGGAGGGGGATCGTTTCCGCCTCGGGTATTTTAAGGAACCATCCGTTGAGGACTCTGGCCTTCTCGGGAGTATCATAGCCGGCGAAGAGCAGGTATGTTGCGTCGCCTGCATACCGCACCGACTGGACCTCACAAACGATTTCCTTCCCTGCCGGTGATACCAGATAGACGCGGTGAAGGTTCCCGAATCGTTCAGGAAAATCGGTCAAAGGCTCGATCTTCATCTCGCCTTTGACGCCGAAGGTCTTGATCGCTTTACCGATGGTTACGAGCATGGCTCATTAGCCGACAAGCTTGCGCGATCGTTACTTAGCCTCAGCGTGCTGCTTCATGACCCCAACCTTGGAGAGCAGGGTCTTTACCGTATCGGACGGGACAGCGCCTTTCTTAAGCCAATCGAGGGTCTTTGCCTGGTCAACCTTGATCTCCGCCGGTTTCTTGAGGGGGTCGTAAGTCCCGACCATCTCGATAAAACGGCCATCTCTCGGCGACCGGGAATCCGCCACTACCAGCCGGTAGTAGGGCTTCTTATGGGTCCCCATCCTTTTGAGTCTAATTCTTACGGACATTGTTTCACCTCTTTCGCTGAATAATAAACCATGAATCGTTAAGCTCAAAACAGAAATTGAAATGTTGCTAAACCACCGGTCCGCTGACCGGAGACAGGGCAAAATTCTCCTAGGGATTATGTATCCGCGTTCATCCGTCTGCCGTGGCTCTTCGCGAGACCCGTGGTTCCCGATTTGTCTAAAATGGCATCCTGCCACCGAACGTCCTGGCCATCTTTCCCATCTTCCCACTCGTCATCGATTTCATCATCTTGCGCATTTCCGCGAACTGTTTGAGCAGGCGGTTTACGTCTTGAACCTGGGTTCCGCTACCCTTCGCAATGCGGGCACGACGGTGACCATTGATGACCGTATAATCGGCCCGCTCCTTCGCGGTCATGGAACTGATGATGGCGTCAACCTTCGTCAGCTCCTTCTCGTTCACCTGCGCGTCCGGTAGCTTCATTTTGCCCATGCCCGGGATCATGCCCATGATCGACTCAAGTCCGCCGAGCTTCTTCACCTGCTTCAGCTGGTTGCGAAAATCGTTGAGATCGAAGGAGTTCTTCTTGAGCTTCGTCGCGAGCTTCTGCGCTTCTTCCCGGGAAACCGTCTCCTGGGCCTTTTCGATGAGCGACATCACATCGCCCATGCCGAGAATACGCGAAGCCATCCGGTCGGGATAGAACGCTTCAAGAGCATCGAGCTTCTCGCCCATGCCCACAAACTTGAGCGGCTTGCCGGTCACGGAGCGCACCGATAGTGCCGCCCCACCCCGGGCGTCACCATCGAGTTTGGTCAGGACCACTCCATCGAACCCGAGATCGGTGTTGAATTTGGCCGCGATGTTCACGGCCTCCTGGCCCGTCATGGCATCTGCCACAAACAGGACTTCCTGGGGCTTTACTCCGGCCTTGATCTTACGAAGTTCCTCCATAAGAAGTTCGTCGATCTGGAGGCGACCAGCCGTATCAAGGATCACCACATCATAAAGCGATGAAGCCGCCTTTTTTACCGCTTCGCGGCATATAACAACGGGATCTTTCTCCGTCGATTCAAAGGCATCGACCCCGAGCTGTCTGGCCAGGGTGACCAGCTGCTGGATGGCAGCCGGTCTCTGCGTGTCTGCCGGTACCAGGAGAACTCTGCGGCCGTCCTTCTTGAAATTTCTGGCCAACTTGCCCGATGTGGTCGTCTTGCCTGAGCCCTGCAATCCGACCATCATGATGACCGTCGGCGGGTTTGGAGAAAGATAAAGCTTTGCCTGAGTTCCGCCGAGAAGAGTCACGAGTTCCTCATGGACAATCTTGACCACCTGCTGGCCCGGCGTCAGGCTGCCGAGAATCTCCTCGCCAACGGCTCGCTCCTGGATGCGCCCGATAAAGTCCTTGACAACTTTGAAGTTGACGTCAGCCTCAAGGAGCGCAAGGCGTACCTCGCGTAGTGCCTCTTTAACGTCATCTTCCTTAAGGACTCCCCGGCCGCGGAGCTTCTTGAAAACAGTCTCTAATTTACCACTTAAGGAATCAAACATGAAAATCACCCACTCGACAAAGAATATAAAATATATAAGATAAGACCATTATTGTCAAGGATTTTCTCTTCGGGCGGCGGGTCGGTCGGCGGCGGATTTCTCGGCATTTCCTCTTATGCCGGTAATATTTTCCGATATTCCAGAGGCTTTTGCCATACAAAAATAGACGCAAAATCAACTCGATAGTTTACTTTCCATCAATTCCGGCATCAATATCTGGCTCGCAGCTGGTAAATGCCATTCAAAATCGGCAAGAATGATAAAAACGGTTAATGCAACAAAGAAAACGGGCGGTCAAAATGCATGGGAGATAGAGAGATCCAGGACAAATTACGGCGCATTTCCAGCGTACAAAGGAGGATGAAAAAAGGGCATTCTCACATTCGCTCCAACGGGAGGGTGTGGAGCGTTTGGAAGGATGCCCTGGGGGTAGTGCAGCAGCTTCAAAACTGATTCAGAAAGCGTCTATGTAGATTTTGGGCAGACTTAATATTCCATTACGACCTCATTGAATTGTTCCCGCTTTTGCTCGTTTCCGGCCCTGTCGCGATAAATCAGTTCATCCGTATCCAGGTCGTATTCGGGGATTGCCGGATCAAGCCAGCGCGTAACGAAATATTGATAAAAGAGACCGAAGAGGTTGCCGTCCTTAGCGTGCCTGAACACGTACTCAGGCATCTTCCGTACATTGAGGCCCGCGGGATAGTGCTGGAGGCAGAGGTAATCGCCGAATATGGCAAGTTTCAGAAGAGGCACTTCATGATAAAGCTTGAGCCGGATATTTTTCTGGTGTGCCTTAAGTTCCTTGAGGAAATCAATGCTTCTGATGATCTGATCGCGTAAAACTTCTGGCGTTATAGCAGGATCGGCGAGGCTCTTCGCCCGCGCGATCACCCCGTCCTTCAGGGGGTCGAGAAGCATGATCTTGGCTTCACGACAGATGCGCAGGACCTGATGCAGATCTCCGGCCGGGTCCGCGAAGGTCCGGAAACCAGTTGAGCTGATGATCATCACGCTTCTTCCTGCCCCTTGCTCTTCTTTCAATGTCTTCAAGCGCCGCTTCGCGAGGAAGGACCTGGCTGGCACAACGCGGAACAGTCCCGCTACCTTGGACATATAGGAACGCTTTCTGATGCCCCAACTTCGCACGATGACATTGATGAGGACAATGAGTGTGATTGCTACCGTTAGTTCCGTCACGACGAGAAAGAGTTCCTGGTTCTCGATGAATGACCAGTAGAACAATATTTTCCGCGTCAGGTACCGGGTAATATCGCCGAGCGAGAGTGCGATGGCCGCGCTCAGAACAACTACGGAAATATGGTACAGAATATGGGTTGCATTTTTTTTCATGATAGTCTCCTTCTTTCTTGTTTCAACCCCTCCATGTTGCGATGATTATAACGTGACCGAATGTTCAGGTCAAAACGATTAAAGCCGCAATGAGCAACAGCGCCAGATCCGCGCTTGGTTTGTCTCCCGAGTCGGCAATCCGGCCGCAGAGAAGGGTAACGAGCCGTCGCTCTTTTGCTTTCATGGCCGCGAGTTTATCTATTGCCTGCCTCGGGAGGTGGTGATTGCCGATCTTCCCTTCAAGAACGCTAATAGTCCTGGTCAGATCCTCATCAACGTATTCCTGTGACTGCTGTCCCTGGGGGAGAAAGACTGACAGCGGCTTTTTCCCTTCCGGCAATTCGGCTGCCGATGATCTTCCGGCGGCGGCGATGCTCACCGCTGCCGTGAAGGCCAAAACCATCCACCATTTTGTAACTGTTGCCATGGTGCTCCCTTGTTGCAAAATCTCTGCTGTGCATGTACAGCCGCAATGTTCTTTCAGAAAACCGCCCCCTGACAATCGCCTGTCAGGGTGTGTATTACCCCGGCTATGCGTAAGCCTCTTTCCGGGAGAAAACGCCCAGTCCGTCAGCATTCATCGCTAAACCCCCAGAAATTTAACCTTGTGAGTCTCAATCCTTTTTCGATGGTGCGCTATTTTCGTGATTTTCTGCTGAATTGAGCATTTTAAACATGCGGGAACAAGCGTGCTTTTTTCATATAATTATGCGGAAACTCGCGATACTGCTATCCTCTTTATTGCCTCTTAATTATAAATCTAGAAGCAAATCGAATGCCAAAAATACCAACAATCATCATCCATTTGATATACCTAGGGATTTGTTACGTTGACATCGAGCTCTATTAATCTGATCGAAGCCCAGTGTATGGAAACCACTTCACTGAACAACAAGCAATGAGAAGGGTCAGGAGCGTAGCGCTTAGAAAAACAGCAAGATATAGTGCCGCATGAAATTTCATACAGCACCAGGTAAGGCATGAAGCTTATTATCCGCATCGTAAAACCTCAACCTTCAGGGCCAGAGAGGATATCAATGCGGACATGGCATTTAACAACTTTTGTGGATTGCTTCACTCTTTCTTAAATTCCGACGGATTAATTTCGTACTTCCTTAGGAGATTGTAAAAATCAGCCCGGTATTTTCCCGCCATGGTCGACGCGCTGCTCACGTTGCCCTTTGTCAAATCGAGGAGTCTGGTGAGATAGTCTTTTTCAAATGCCTCGCGTGCCTCTTTCAGGGGCCTGATATTCTCTTCAGGCAGGTTTGTTGTGGGAAGAATCATGTCTTCGGCAATGATGTCCCGACTGCTCATGGCCACGGCGTACTCAATCGTATTTTCCAGTTCTCGTATGTTCCCAGGCCAATCATGGAGCATCATCCGCTGCATGGCCTGGGGCGTGAGGCCCTTGATTCGTTTCCCCATCTGTCCACAGAATTTTTTTAGGAAATGGTCCACGAGCAGAGAAATGTCTTCCTTGCGCTCCCGAAGTGGCGGTAAGGTAACGGGAATGACGTGAATGCGGTAATACAGGTCTTCGCGGAACCGGCCATGACTGACAAGCTCTTCAATGTTCTGGTTCGTGGCAACGATGACGCGTACGTCGACTTCCAGCGGCCGTTCGCCGCCCACCGGATAGAACTTCCGTTCCTGGAGCACGCGAAGAAACCTTGCCTGAATGGAAAGCGGCATGTCGCCGATCTCGTCCAGGAAAATAGTCCCCTCGTGTGCCTGGGCAAAGAGCCCTTTCGAGCTTCTAATTGCTCCCGTGAAGGCTCCCTTCTCATGCCCGAAGAGCTCGCTCTCCAAGAGTGTTTCGGGTAGGGCGGCGCAGTTGATGGCCACGAAGGGCTTGTCTTTTCTGTTGCTCGCCAAGTGGATGGCCCGCGCAATAAGCTCCTTGCCCGTCCCACTCTCCCCCCGGACAAATACCGTGGAATCCGTGACCGCAACCCGCTCCACTGCAACCAAAACGGTTTTCATCCGTTCACTCCGGGTCACGATGTTCCCAAAATCATACCGCTCTGTCAGTAGTCCTTTCAGACGGGTGATTTCCGAAGAAAGTCGGCTATTTTCCAAGGCATGTTCCACGTGCAGGATCAGCTCACGGGCATCAAAGGGTTTCGTGAGGTAGGTGAATGCCCCGCGCTTCATTGCTTCCACAGCACTTTCAATAGTACCGTGGGCCGTCAGAATAATGATGGGCATACCGGGAATTCTGCCATGGAGATCCTCCATGAGCTGAATGCCATCCGTCCGGACGAGCTGCAAGTCAAGGATGGCGAGATCGAAAGATTGCCCCGCTGAAAGGGCCATTGCCTCGTCTTCATGGTCGGCGGTCGTCACCTCGTAGCCCGACGACTCAAGCCTCATTTTCATCAGCTCCAGAAGATTATGGTCGTCGTCCACAATCAGAAGTTTTCCCTGCATCGACATATCAGTGTCCTAGCTCCTTTTTTCTTTGTTCGATATCGAGGTCAACCTGACTGGCCTTCTCAAAAGCCTGGAGCACTTCGGCCCAGGTCTTTGTCTCCTCAATCGAGGAAGGCCTGTCGGAGATTGCCTCTCGACCCGCAGAAAGAGACCATGGCCTTCTGCTAATTCTTTTTCGGGTTTTCGTAAAAGACACGAATCAGCCCCATGTTCAAGAACACCTCATCGACCGGAGGAGTATTCAGCGACTGCTCGTAACTATCGTGTGGTTCGCCTTGGCCGTTCCTTGAAATCGCCTGGGCTTGACTTATGAGCTTACCCCTTGCAGATGACGGCCGTCTGCGTCCGTCGCCGGCTGCGGTTCGGACGACACCAGCGTGATGTGCCTGTCAGAAAAGCAGGCGGCATCCATGAACAACACATTACACAGGCAAGCGAAATGTAAACGTGCTACCTCGGCCTTCTTCACTCTGTGCCCATACAATTCCTCCATGAGATTGTATGATGTGCTTGACGATGGCCAGCCCAAGCCCCGTCCCCTGCAGCTTGCCGTTGCCCGGGGCTTGCCGGAATTTTTCAAAGACGCCCGCAAGATACTCTTTAGGGATGCCCGGCCCCGTATCGGAAACCGATATGACAACGAAGTTTTCCTCATGACAGGCCGCGATGCTCACCACTCCGTTGCGGGGTGTGAATTTGAGCGCATTTGCGATGAGGTTCCGCAGCACCTGGAGCATACGCTCGATGTCCAAAGACAGGGCCGGCAGATCCTTCACCCGGCGGTCGATCCTGATATACTTCGCTTCCGCCAGCGGCCCCATTTCCGCCACGACCCTCGCGATGAGCGGGGGCAGGTCTGTCTTGGTGAAATTGAACGCCAGCATGCCCGATTCAAGCTTCGACAAATCAAGTACGGAATTGACGAGCCCGATGAGACGATCGCTTTCCTGAGAAACAATTGTGAGCAGTTTTTTCTGCTTTTCCGTTACTTCTCCGCCCTTCCCCTCCAGAAATAGGTTGGTGCCTTCCTTGATGGCCGTAAGCGGCGTGCGCAGCTCGTGGGACATGAGCGCGAAAAAATCTGTCTTCATCTTGTCCACTTCCTTCAACTTGCTGCACATGGTGTTGAAAGCCCGGGACAGTTCCCCGATTTCAGGCGGCGAAGGGAGATGCAGATCCGGCTCAAATACGCCCTCGGCGATATCCTTTGTCTTTTTCTGCATTTCAGCGAGCGGCCGGGTAATGCTTCTCGTTATCAAGATGGACAAGACGAGTCCGACCAGCAACAATACTGCGCTCACAGCCATCGCAAAGGTGCGCGCGTGAGTGCCGGCTTCGGTCAGGTTTTTCACCTTATCGAAAATACCCGCTTGGCTCAAAAGCCTGACTTTGTCCAACTCATCAATGGCGGAGTTGACTGCCTTGTCCTTTTCCACGGCATACCATGTTTTCGCATATTGAGCACCGTCTTTCAGATAACCCGTCTCATCCTTGAACAGACTATAATAAATCAGGTGATAGTCTGCTGTATTATTCAAAGCGGTTCGTTCTTCGTCAGTGATGTTCAGCCGGCGGGCTTCCGCGAGTGCGTGCTCGAAATCAGCCTTTGCCTTCAGAAAACCTTCATAAAGCGCGGGATCCTGAACGATCAGGTATTTTTTTTCATAACGCGTTTCCGATAGAAGCGCGTCAGTCAAGTCCTTATGAAGTCCGATGAGAGGATTGTCCACCAGGATGATGGAGCGGGTAACGTCGTTCACCCGTCCAAGCTGGACAATGGCATAGATGCTCATATTGGCTGCCAGTACCAGCAGGACAAAATATCCCAGAATCAATCGTGAGAGAATGCTCAGTTTCAACTGCATCACCCCGGGGGAAAACTAGTCAAATGACCAGCTCTTGTGTTTGTATTTCTTCACCTGCTACTTAGGTCGCTCTACCGCTTTGCGGGAAGTGAGCTATACTACACCAATTTTTTTTACTTTGCTTCAGAATATTTAATATCCGACGTACTGTGCCATCACGGTTGGTCAGGTTATCCAAAGCATCGTGCTGAACGCCGATCAGGCGACGTCTGAAGATGCCAAGTGGAGATCACGGCAAGAAACGTCCACGGTCCGGCAACTGCACTGCCGCAGGACCATAAAATGAAAACTATGTGGCAGTCGCATCGGGATTACGGAACCGGGACACCCGGAGTATACATGCGCAGGATATTCGACGCTTTCTTCACCACTTAGGAAAAAGGGAGCGGTCTCGGCCTTGCAACGTCCTATTCCATTATTAAAAACCATAATGGCCTGATGAACATAAAATCGGATATGGGTCATAGGACAACGTTTTTCCTATGTACCTTCCCCCGAACTAAGCTACCCAAAAAGGCGCATGCCAGGCTGCAAGCAACAACGGGGTGGGTGCACCGAAACGTGTTTGTTATGGATGACGATCGGATCATGCTTCGTTGCAGGGGGGGATGATCAAGGCCTTCGGACACGACGTGAAGTTCGCGTCACATGACGAGGAGGCCATTGAATGGTTCCGTAAGGTGAAAGACTTAGGTAAATACTTTGACATCGTCATCCTGGACCTCACCGTCCGGCATGGAATGGGCGGCTCTGAAGCCGTGCTACGACTGTCGGAAATTTCTCCCGGCGGACTGCAAGCGTCAAGCGGATACACAGTGTGATACCGTCATAACAAGCGCCCATGACCATGATTACAAGGTCATTTTCGTTGCTACGCGGCTTTTCCTTGTTGCGAAGCATGTATTTTGGCGTCAATATATTCCTTCAATGCTACAGCATTGTTAAAACGTTCTTCTTTCGATCCGAACAGCAATGTCACCGTGCCTTTCCGAGCTGCATTGATGATTCCCTCCACCATTTCCCGCTTCCCCTGCAGTTCTGCAAAGAATCGGTTCTTGAACTCGCCCCACTTCTTCGGGTCATGATTGAACCATTTCCTGAGCTGATTGCTCGGGGCGATATCCTTTATCCATTCATCGATCTGAACATCCTCTTTTTTAAGCCCTCTCGGCCAGAGCCGATCGATCAGGATGCGTTTCCCGTCATCCTTCGAAGGATGGTCGTAAACTCGTTTGATCTTTATCATGACAAGAACCTCCCTGTCCCTTTTGATGGACAACTGCGTAACGTAAGAGTGTTCATCAGTTTTTTGTTCCATACGACGCGGGTCAGAACAAGATCGCATAATCCAATAATAACCGTTCCTCATTCATTATTAGTAATCAACTTGGCCTTTTTGAGTAGCCGGATCGTAGCCTGCCTTTCCTCTTCGGCCTTGGCATCAAGAACATTCTCGCGGCATCGTGCATAGATATTGAATGCATACAGAACAAGGTCGTCGACAATAGAATCCCACGCTGACAGCTCCTCGCCCACACTCGGATCGGCCAGGATCTCGTTTCCGAGCTCCTTCCGGACGACATCCTTTATTGCATGAATGAACAATACGGCCTGAGAAGCCGTGAAATCACTTTCAGCCCTTACCCTTATCATACCATCCAGAAACCGTGATACGTCATCCGGAATGCCTCCCTTTTGCAGCGCGTCGAAAAGCCAACCTACCCCCTCCTCCAGGTCGCAGCCCATGGACTCCACGATAAGGGCTGTTTGCTTATCCAGGAAATCGGCTCTGGCTCCAGCCGGGACTGCGAGCGTCGCATTATGCCATGCCTTCAGCACGGCGGACTTCTTTTCTATAATACGGAGATTAAGGTTCATGTTCTTTATACGGGCTCCCCACGCCGAAGGTCCTGTCCAGCATGCTACACGCTGACTCCTTTTTTTAAAAGCGATGCACGCGGTTTTGGGGATCCACCCCGGTCAAAAACTGTCACTCGATTAGCGTATGACCGAGCTTTTCCAGACTGTCTTTCGTAATCCTGTCGACTTCTTCCTCGGGCATCTTTGATGGATTGAAAACAACCGCGATCATCTTGTTTTCAACCTCAATCGACTCGATTCCATCCAGATGGCCGATGAACCGTCGCAGAGCCAGGGCACATTCGTCGCAAAATTGTTCTTCCACTTTAAACGACCGCTTTTCCATTTTCGTTGACCATCCCTTTATCGTGCATCAATGTGAATTTCTCTTCAGCCAAAATTGATGTTAGATACATAGCTTCGCTTTGTGCATGCAAAATAAGCCGCTCTGCCTGATGAAACGACTCCGTTTCTTATTTCGCTTATTAGCATTTTCCCCTTACTGTCTAGTAAAAGACCGCAGATCACAGCAATATGCCCTCCCGCCTTTTCCTGCTCCTCGTTCATCCTGATGAAAGCGAAAGACTGTTCCTGCTTTGAGATACCCGCCATAAGGATCACCTCTGCTTTTCAATTGATATCCTTGCGATCCCCTCCATATTTTATCGGATCGCATTCATATGCTCCTGAAAGTAAGCCGGTTTATGCCTGAGCCCATTCCTCACCTGCGGATCCACTAACCTTCGCGCCATCAAGAAGGATCGTCTAAACAACGCTAGAAGACCTAAGAATCAGATGAAAGTACGACGTATCGTCCGTAGGGAAAAAGAAGTACTGCCGCTCTCCAGGGGTGATTTTCGTCATCTCTGAACAGGCTGTAATCATAACCAGTAAACATAGCAAGAAAACCCGTGATCGCATGTATGCATCCCTCGACTTCCCGTTACTACCGCCTTCGGCCGCAGAGAAACAATGTACGCTCCGAAGAGACCTTCTCTCGGAGACTTATGAGCTCCACTATTTCGAAATCTTCGAGTTGAGCCACGACGGAGAGGATCTTTTCACTGCAACCGCTCCTTACAAGCGGAAGGCAAAGAGAGTTGAACTTTTTTGCGACACTTTTCCCTGAAAGGGGTCGTGTGAAAAAGCTTTTGTAGTCACTTTTCTCTCTTGCTTAAATTCTACCACGCTTGAGGCGAACCGTTATTCTAAAGGGAAGAGCGTCAGGTAAACGACTGCTGAAATACATTCAGGCTGTATAATTTTTTTTCGGAGAAGGGATTGGACGTCAGGCTTTAGTATGCGGTCGAGTAGATATGCTTAGGACCTCCAGTATTGGCTTTTTCCCTTTGTAGGGCTTAAGGTCAATGAGACACCGGTTTCCCAGAGGAAGTGTCCTGTGTCGAGTAATCGAAGTCTTTCTTGCGCATCGATGACGTATTGCTCAAGAGGCACCCGGATCTTATAAGAAACACCGATCGCAGCGAGGAGATCCTTTCCTATGGCATTCAGGTATACCAATACGCCCACAATAGCGACGCTGTCATCGCAGAAATGGCGGACTCTTCATTCATGAAGTATTTGCCATGAAGTCAAGACAACGGGAAAGCGCGTCGTTGTGTAAAAAGGCCGGGCAGCCAATGGCCGTCTTCTCACCGCCGATCGGAGTACATTATTTTTTTGCATCATCGAAAGCATAGGTCTTTGCTCTGAGCATTCTGCCCGGCTTACTGTCAAGTGCTCCGATGGCGCAGTGCAAGGAGTCGAAGACCCTCACTTTAAATTCTTTGTTCGTTTCTTCCGACAGCGTGCTGAATCTTGTCTGAGCAACAAATCGTGCAACGCTCTTGGACCTCTATAACACGCTGTTGCTTCTCCTTCTCAAATTTACCAGCTATCCTTTTTGCTCCACCGCTCGACAGCAAGGCGTACTGAAGCCATACGGAACTTAATCCCATCCCTCCTTCACGATCTTCCAGGTTTGATGATAGGGAAACTTTTCCATGAGCTTGTCGATCGGAAGTTTCTCGTCACCAGACCGCATGAAATGAAGCAGAGCGACTGATGCCCAGTAATCGTCGTAGTAGGGCGTGTTTTTCAGCTGGACTGGCACTCCTTTTTTATTCACCCGATGGCATGCCCCGCAGGTTACCGGCCCCGCGTACGTTCCGTCTGGACTGAATTGAAGGGCCTGCTGATGAGTCGTTCTATCCACAGTGCCGTCTTCTCCTTCAAAGCGCACTGGATAGAGTCCATGGATAGACTCGTGACAGGACTGACAGGCAATGTTACCGTGCGCTTTAGAATAGCGGTATAGAGAATACTTGTTAGGCTGGTCGATGGGGAAATAAGCCCCTCCCTCACTCTCGACAAAAGGCGCAATATGGCAGTCTGCGCAGTGCGGCTCACCTGCCGCGAGCCACCAATCCTGGCCTGCCGAGGCCCCGTCGTAAGGCACTGCATCGCCTTCCTTTGCGTTCCAGGGAAGAAGCTTCAAATTACCCGCGCTGTCCTTCGTGGCCTTCACGAGCGTTGCACCGGTATGATTTCCGTAATACGAGTAAAGAGGGTCACCTTCCGCGCCCACGACAGGATCGGCATACACTTGCCTAAACTTTTTTCCATCTCCGTTTGCCACAGCTTTGACGACCTCGGCAAGAGATTTATTCCTGAGAGAAGCCCCTTCCTGGGTGGCTGCGTTCTTCAGATCATCACTATTGTACAACTCGTGTGCAAGCTGGTTATGGCAATTAGAACAGTAGAGGCCCCTTTTTTCCCTGACTGGCTTCCCCAGTTCGTCCTTCATGCTCACTTCTTTGATATACCATTTTCCGATGTTGTTCAGGAAGAAGGGAGGTTTTACGTTTGGGTTAGTGTGTGCATCACGGCGCAGATAGCAACCGCCCCCAGCGATACGTACGTCAGCGTTTGAAAAACGCGGATTCCCTTCTCCGTCGACAATTACATAGGGGTTTGCCGAAAAGTTGTTCATTTTCTCTGGCTGCCAATGCGTTGGATGGCATGCCTGGCAGCTCTGCGTTCTACCTGCCTTATCGGGCATGGGGATAAACCTTGCGTGAGCTCCATGGATCGCAGCTGACAGCGTTTTTGCTTTTACCGTTTTATACCCTGTTGCCGTTGGACGCGGGGACTGCAGGTTGCCGGAAACGTTGTCTCCGTGGCAATCTGAGCAGTACACGGGACCTACGGATCCGAGACGGTTTGTGGAAGCATCGGACCTATAATCCTTGAGAAAACTCGTGTCGTAATGCTTATCATGTAATTCAAGAACGTTGATGGTCGCAGCCGACGACCGCGCCATGAATTCCGACATATCGGGATAGTTTTTCTTCCAGTAGGAGTATTCTTTGTCAAAAAGGGATAATCCTTCCAGCCGCGACATTTTCGCTGCCTTGCCTTCTCCCGAGTGACACACGTAGCAGTTCGGGATATCGATGGGGTTTGTGCCGAAAAACTCAACCGGTTTTCCTCCGGCAAGGATTGGTTTACCTTCCTTGTCCTGCAACCTGACCTCAGAGTACTGATAGGGCTGGAAATCCAGGTCTGATACAGTGCGGATGGTACCTTTCCTCCTGCTATCGTTAAACGCGGTCAGGGGAAGTCCGAGTGCGTCCCACAGGTACGACGCTGTGAGCGTCAACTGAATATTCTTGACGTCAGGAATGAGAGAGTCGGTGAAAACCTTATTGCTCCCCGTACTGCCTGCGTAGGCCAGATCACCGCCGGATAGATTTTTTCCCGTCGGCCCGGCATCGATGGGTATCTGGATTTGCTTCCCCACAAAAAGCCGTTGTGCCTCGGTCGCACCCGGTGGGATTGTACCTTCGAGGTCCTTGTAGATGAAAAGGTGGGTCCAGACGTAATTCGCCATATTGTCGCCGGGATCATCGCTCCTGCCCGTTCCGTAGACGTCCTTACTTACCTGCCAATAACGCATTTTGTTCCCTTCACTGTAACTATTGTCTCTGACTGAATAGGAAAGCTTGATCCCGTCATCGGGGGATAGCAGGCGCGGCAGCATCCCCTGTTCGCCGGTTTTGATTGCCTGCGCCTGAATGCTGTTATAAGGGGGGATCACGCAGCAGTAGGAAATATCAAACCCAACGCAATGCATTCCCAGTTCATAATTGATGAAAATGGCATAGGGATCTTTGGGGTCATAGAGCGTCTCGTTTATTCCCGTTCCATCCGCGGCCGAGACCCGCTTCTCGAGGCTGTGTCCGAAGGGAGGGTCGGAATAATATAAAGCTTCGTGCGCGGCAACAGGATACCCTGCTGCTGTAAGAGCCACAATGAGGAAAAAGCTTGTCAAAATCAGGCAATTCTGTTTCATGATGATCCTCCTTTTTCGAGAATCCGTCCGGCAAATCTCTTGGCAGCCTTCGGGACTTTGTTCTTCAATCGAATGATCTGTCACACCCCCGGATCGTTATCTGAATACGGCCACACTTCTATCGTGTTCAGCATCTTGGCCCGAGCTATTCCCCAGAGTCTGATCCTTATCGAACTCTGTTTTTGAACAGCACTATAGATCGGGAATTTATGGTAGTCCCTGGATCGCTCTGGATTTTTTTGTCGTAAATAAATATTAGGATCCGCGACGTTGCCTTTTTCAGCATAGTTCAGCGTGGCATAGTTGCCGCATTACGATAAACGCTGGTGTTCATTTTTTATTATAGCATGTTAAAATTGCTCTTCCTCCCGTAGTACTGTTTTTTTCCTGAATGATCAAAGCAGCAAACTCTTATACTTGCGTCATGGTGAGACTCGCACGTGCGATATCGTTGATATCAACCCGTTTTTTGTTGTAACGTCTGAAGGGGATATCAGCCGAATGTTCGTCCGCGCATGACCTGTCACAGTAGACATACCGATGATTTCGATGGAAGAAAAGAATTTTTACAATTTCCGCAGCAGCCGGCGGCATTCTGTCTAAAAAAAGGCGGTTCGACTTTCATATTTCTTTTTTTTACGAAGTGTAAAATCAGCATTTATATGACTGCCAACGCTCTTCCCATACGGCCTGAGCACTTGTGATTGCGGCCTGCGATACCAGAGGTGGGTGTTCTTGCTAAATACGAAATTAAAGTCCGACCTTATTCTCTTCGAAAAGGGGCGAATCCTCTTCTGAGTGTATTTTCACTTATACTCACAGGATTCATGAAGTGAAGAAGATAATCGGGACCGCCGGTTTTTGACCCCACTCCGGACATACCGAATCCGCCAAACGGCTGTCTGCCCACGAGCGCCCCTGTAATCTTCCTGTTGATATAAAGGTTGCCGACGGAGAATCCCTCTTTTACCTCCTGTATTGCAGCGGGGCTGCGCGAGAAAAGACCACCGGTGAGTGCGTAGACACTTTCAGTAGCAATCCCGATCGCCTCATCGAGGTTCTTTGCCCTCATGATCGTGAGCACGGGCCCAAAAATCTCCTCGGTCGCGATGCGGGACTGGGGTGGCGCATCAATGAATATTGCGGGGCCCACAAAATGTCCAACCGAGGATGTTTTTTTTTCGAGGACTGCCTTCCCTTCGCTCTTCCCGAGTTCTATGTATGCCTGGATCTTTTTTAGCGCCGCGTCATCGATGACGGGGCCGAAAATATTGGCAGGATCTTCTGGCGGGCCGATTGGAAGGCTGTCAGCCGCTGCCACGAGGCGGCTACAGAGCCCGTCAAATATGTCTCCAATGACGACCACCCGAGAACAGGCTGAACACTTCTGTCCCTGATATCCGAAGGCCGACTCAATGATGCCTTTCACCGCCTCATCAAGATCGGCGGTCTCGTCCACAATGACCGCATTTTTCCCTCCCATTTCGGCGATAACCTTTTTTATATTCCGCTGACCGACCTTCGTCTCCCCTGCGCGTTGTATAATCCTGAGGCCAACATCTTTCGATCCGGTAAAAGCGATGAAATCGAGAGCAGGATGGGAAACAAGATGTTCTCCTACTTCGTTCCCTGGGCCAGGAAGAAACTGAAGCACGCCTGCCGGGAGGCCCACGGACCTGAACGTGTCGGCCAGTTTGTATCCCAAGACTGGGGAAAGGCCGGAAGGCTTGAATAGTACGCAGTTCCCGGCCACAATGGCCGCGGAGGCCATCCCCGTTGCAATCGCAAGGGGAAAATTCCAGGGAGCGATGACGACGCCGATCCCTTTTGGCTGATAACGGTATTCATTGTGCTCGCCCGGGTACTCCTGGAGGACCTGCGGCTTGGCTAGTCGCTTAATCTCCCGGCTATAGTATTCAAGATAATCTATTGCTTCGCACACATCGCCATCCGCATCAATCCATGTTTTCCCGACCTCGAGAACCTCCAGCGCGGCAAATTCAAAACGCTGTTTTCGCATTGCCTCAGCAGCCTGAAAAAGATAGTCTGCCCTCTTTTCAGGATCGATCCTTCGCCACGACACGGCTGCCTTGCGGGCCTCGGCAATCGCCGCATCGGCCTCCGGGATCCCCGCGGAGGATACCGTTCCCACAACGTCCCGGGGGCTTGCCGGATTGTATGAGAGGATTTTCCGCTCTGTCGTGACCTCGCGTTCGCCGATGAGGAGCGGATACTCTCGGTTCTTGCTCTCCTTGATAGCCTGGAGAGCCTCGGCCATCTTCCTTCTATTCAGGCCGATGGAGAAGTCAAGGGGAGGTTCATTTCTAAAATCGCGGTCAGGTGCATCCTGATCGTAGACCTTTCGGGGAGCTTGGGGAGCCTGGATCAGTTCGTCAAAAGAAGCCATCTCGCTGAAGGATTTTCTGAGAAACGACTCGTTGGAGGTATTTTCCAGAAGTCGCCGGACCAGATAGGCCATACCCGGGATCAATTCTCCCACAGGAGTATATGTTCGGACATTAAATCCATGCTCGCGCAGCACTGTCCGGAAAGGATCGGCCATGCCGTAAAGTATCTGGAATTCGAAGTCCCGTTTGGGGATTTTCAACGCGTCGGCTGCTGCCATTGCGTGGCTGATGCTTCTCAGATTATGCGTGGCGATCGCGGGACGAACCGCATAGGTGTGTTCAAAGAGGAGTTGCGTGAGCCGCTCGAAGTTATGGTCCGTTTCCTCCTTGTTCAAAAAGACAGGGACAGGCCATCCCTTCTGTCGATTCACGACAATCTCATAGTCCCAATAGGCGCCTTTTACGAGACGGATGACGATCTTCCTCGATTGTTCCCGCGCCCATTTCGTCAGGGCCAGTATATCCTGTTCGGTATCTCTTAAGTATGCCTGGAGTGCTATGCCTGCCGCGGGAAACTCTCTGAATTCCTCTTCCCCGAGGATGCTTTTAAAAATTGCAAGGGTGAGGTCTTTATTATAATAGTGTTCCATATCAAAGGTTATGGATATGCCGAGGGCCTTTGCTTTTCGAAGGATCGGCCGCAGATTCTCGCTGGTCCTTGCAAGAGATCCTTCCTCGTCAAGAGGGTCGAGCCGGGAATCCAGCGAAGAGACCTTGATCGATACGTCTGCTCCTTCGTCATCCGGGAAATTCTCGTGGATGAAATCTAGGAGAGCCAGATAGCGCTCGGCGTACTCCGCAGCCTCCTTATCACTCACAACAGCCTCGCCCAAAAGGTCGATGCTGAAAAGGCTGCCATCTTTCCGCAGAGTGTTGATGGCGTTCTTGATGTCCTGGGGGTCCTTGCCTGCGATGAACTGCATTGCCATGGACTCAATGCCCTTTCTGATCACCGGGCCGGCAATGGCGGGGGAAAGCCCTTTCCCGAAGAGCATGCCGATGCCGCCGCTGATGAGCTTCGGCACATTGGCCTCTCCGGAGAAATACTCCTGCAGCAGCCGAACCACTTGTTCGTCGGACCTAAGCGACGGCAGTACATCGATGAACCGGAAGAGCCTGATCTTAAAATCTTCATGCTTCATGGACCAATCCATGATCCTACCAGACCATCTCTTCCTGTCGAATACGAGCGGGACGTCCCTCACCGCAGCCAATAGCTCAAGGCCCGTCTCACGTATCTTTTCCTCAATATTGCCTTCCGTGTCTATCCTCATGATCACACATTAAATAAAATCGATTAAATTACGTCCGAAAGTCGAATCACTACTTTCTTCTACCTCACGCTGATCATCATTCTCACTCATGTGTACTCAAAAGCCCTTTGACGTGTTCCAAGCGGATAGCGAGGCATCTGCGCATGCCTGTATTCTCTCGGAGCTGTCCCCCCTCATGTAGGTGCCATCAATCATTACTCTTAATTTTATTATATCTCGGCGGGTGCGTTGTTTCTTTAATGCCTGACGTTCCAGGATTGAATGAATCTTCACGCAGCAAGCTCCGTGGTATTTAGGCAAAGATTGCCATATGAGAAACCTTCGGCTTCTTATACTCTTCCCTCTATAAGGGGACCGTGCAGCAATCTACAGGAAATAGCAAGTTAAAGAAGATGGGCATTTACTGCGTCGAAGTTTTTTTAAGGTAATCACCGGGACTGGATACTGCTAAGCAACGGCTGAGCCGGACCTGCGTCCGAGGTCCGGCAAAAGGGCAGTAAATACCCCGAGCAGAGGCAGATAAGAACACACATGATAAACGAATTCGATGCCATAGTGGTCTGCAAGCTTGCCGAGAACGGCAGCTCCAATTCCAGCCATGCCGAAGGCGAGGCCGAAGAAGAGGCCAGATACGGTCCCCACTTTACCGGGGATTAGTTCATGTGCGAATACAAGAATGGCCGAGAAAGCGGAAGAAAGGATGAGCCCGATTACGAAAGCGAGAATGCCAGTCCACGTGAGATTCGCATAGGGCATGACTAACGCAAAGGGCGCCGCACCCAGGATCGATAACCAGATCACGCGTTTTCTGCCGATGCGGTCGCCGATGGGCCCGCCCATGATCGTCCCTACCGCCACCGCGAACAAAAATGCGAAAAGATGCATCTGGGCGGCCTGCACGGATAAGTGAAAGCGGTGCATTAGATAGAAGATATAATAACTACTGAGACTTGCCAGGTAAAAGAACTTGGAAAAGATCAAAACGAGCAGAACCAGCATTGACATAACGATCGTGCGCATCGGAAGTACCGGCTGCAGAACCTGACGCGGCCTTGTCCCACGGACAATGAGCATCTGCTTGCGCAGGTATAAGTGGCCCACCTGCCACAGCACTGAGATAGCGAGCAAAGCGGCGAGGGAGAACCATGCGATACTCCGCTGTCCCCGGGGGATAATGAACCAAGCAGCGAGCAGCGGCCCCATCGCGCTGCCCATATTTCCTCCTACCTGGAAGATCGACTGGGCTAAGCCGTGTTGCCCACCGGAGGCCATGCGGGCTACGCGCGACGACTCAGGGTGGAAGATTGAAGAGCCGCTGCCGACGATCGCGGCGGCGAAGAGCAGCATCCCATAGTTTCGCGCATTAGCGAGGACAAGGAGGCCGGTGAGTGTGCATCCCATGCCAAACGCCATTGAGTAGGGCTTGGGGTGATGGTCGGTATAAAGCCCGACGAAGGGCTGAAGCAGGGACGCAGTGACCTGGTAGGTCAGTGTGATCAGACCGATCTGAGCAAAGGTGAGTTGGAACGTACTCTTGAGCAGAGGATAGATCGCAAGGATCAGTGACTGGATCATGTCGTTCAAAAAATGGGAAAAACTGATGGCGCCGAGCACCCTAAAGACGGTACGTTGAGCGTCATCCGACACGCTACTCGCAATTTTATCGAGGCTCTTTTGCATAACTTTTGCTCTCAGTATACTTGTGGATGCCACCTACCCCTTTCAATCAGTGCGCCTTCTGATTGGAGAGGTCCGCTGTGTCTCGATACTACCATGCAAGCCGCAATTCCGCTACTTTTTGTTGACAGGGAATTTTCGCGTCGCCCTTTTCACGCACAAGAAAGGCCCCAAAAAACACGGGGCCTTTCTTGAGGAGGACCAACAAGACGTCAGCATTTTTCCGAAACAGTATCGGCAACAGGCAGAAGGCCTTGGACTTCGTGATAGGTTACCGTTGCATTGCGACTGACGTTTATGTCTTTCACGGGTTCGCGTTCGTTGCAAACCTTCACCGATGTGTTCTTATTCATAAAGATGTTCAACCGATCATTTGGGAATCGGCCTATTTCATCTGATCGCAAAGTCAGCATGCTTATGTGGTGCAGATTGTCAACAGCGACAACTTCTCCCTTCAGTGTGTCTTTCTGTACTGCCTGCTGACTTCCGGCAGCTGGTACACTGTTTGCAAAGGACGTGCTGAAAACCAAGATAACAAGCAGGATAAAGAACTTGGCCAAGAGATTTACTCTACTGCCAGATCCTCTCCTGGTAATCGACTTTTTGATCATGATCCACACCTTCTTTCCTCTACTAAAAGTACGACTTGAAAAGCGTGCCTTACTCTCTGTATTTTATATTAGCGCTATCGTACTCAATGGTCAATCCGACGAAAATATCAACTCTGCGTGATACTACGAAATTCCTAAAAAAATACATCCGCCGCTATAATCATAAACACGATTAGCAAAGAAAATAGTACTTTTATTTGCTTGATCATCGACTATCGGTCACCGCCTTTTCCCTCGCTCTAAAGTCTTCGTGATCGTCGACGAAAGCCCCCCATGAGCGTGGCAATTGAAGAGGTTGACAAACAGGGTTCGCTTCTACCGATAAATGCAATGGCTGATTTTAAGGAGCATATTGACAACGCAATTCTCACGGCAATGTTTCCCTATGGAACCGCTTTTTTCCTCTTTTATGTTTTTACTCTTAATGAGTCTGGATATATATTAGTTCCCTATTGACATTGAACTTTTCCACCCGGACATCTTTCGTTTTACCGTAATCACGCATACAGTGGTGACCACGGACAATCCGAGAGCATCGCTGGAGAGGTAATCATGAAGTTGTACGAACCGATTGTCGTTCGTTTCTTTGCCATCTCGGTCCAGATCTTTGCATAGAGGTAGTCGACGTTCATACCAACGGGGTAAATATGAGCAGAGAGGTGGCGGGATGACCTGCTTCCCTGCCAATAGAGTAGTCTATGAACTTTCGTATGCTCTGGTTGCTATTTTTTGTGCGGTTACGCTGTCTAATGTGGTCTTTGCTCTAGCAGGAGTTACATATATGTCCGGCATAGACATGAAGATTATATTCGGAGTAGTTGAGTAGCTTACGGATAGCACTAAACAGATTAGTCCGTTGTTCTCTTTTGGGCGTATTCCGAGCTGCCTGCCATTCATTAAATCTACGCATTGCTGCCATGCGGCATGGGACTCTCCAAGGCAAGCGTTATAAATATTGCAGCGTAAATGATCAATATTTTTTGCTCTTCATCATTGCGATAGCTGAGCGTCTTGCTGGCAGGGTATGAATAGCGTGATCGTCGTCCCTTCATTTTTCCTGCTGTCTATCTCCATATGTCCGCCATAGTGGTTCATAATTTCATCCGTGATGGAGAGCCCGAATCCCCTTCCACT
>Ga0335081_10002540_pt1 | contig 28728 bp, 24 predicted proteins | sample Lox_Sample_35_FD_206713 | JGI IMG/M metagenome (GOLD analysis project Ga0335081, IMG submission 206713) | Soil microbial communities from Loxahatchee National Wildlife Refuge, Florida, United States - Lox_Sample_3.5 | ecosystem: Environmental > Terrestrial > Soil > Wetlands | place: USA...
CCGTGCCTGTGGCCAGCACTGATGGGCAGGGTATTCACCGGGCCCCGCCGCGGTCCGCCGAACCGGGATAATCGTCCGACCGATGAACCCACGCCGAGCGCGGCGCGAACGGAAGCCGGCGGCCGCCGGGCGACCGCGGGACGACTCAAGGGCGGCGGCCAGGTCACCCGGCCCGCTCTACTACGCTCACCGGCATGAACGTCGACGCCACCTTCGGCGCCCTTGGCCGCTTCAGCGTTCGGTTCCGCTGGCTGATGACGCTCGCCTGGATCGTCGCTGCCGTACTTGCCGTGACGTACCTGCCGTCGCTTGCGAGCGTGACCCAGAGCAACAACACCAAGTTTCTCCCGGCCAGCGCCCCGGTGGAGAAGGCGACCGCGCTCGCGGCGCCGTTCGGCACGTCGAACCTGATTCCCATCCCCGTCCTGGCCGGCCGGGCGAGCGGGCCGCTGACCGCCGCCGATCTGGCCGCCATCTCGCACCTGGAGACGACGCTGCGCTCGGTGCCGTCGGTGCACAAGATCATCGACCTCGGCACGTCGCCGCTGCGGCGGTCGGTGCCGGGCCAGGCCGACCAGCTGCTTGTGCTGGTCACCCAGGTGGGCGGCAACCAGAGCGCGATCACCACCCTGGTCGACGCCATGCGGGCCAAGATCGCCGCCGCGTCCCTGCCCGCCGGCCTCAAGGTGCACCTGGCCGGGGGCATCGCGGTCGCCGTCGACCAGCAGAAGGCGAGCGGCGACCAGGGCAACCGGGTGCAGAACCTGTCGGTGATCTTCATCATCCTGCTGCTCGTGCTGATCTTCCGTTCGCTCACGCTGTCCCTTACCACGCTGATCCCGGCGTTCATGTCCGTGCTCATCTCCGGCCCGCTGGTAGCCGAGGCCGCGCACCACGGCCTGCAGGTCTCGCCGATCGCGCAGCTGCTGATGATCGTGCTCGTACTCGGGGCCGGTACCGACTACGGCCTGTTCCTCGTGTTCAGGGTCCGCGAGCAGCTGCGGCTGGCCGACTACGACGGCGGGCCGGCCGACGTCGCGGCGGCCGGCGGGCTCGGCCGTGCGCTCCTCGCCGACCTGCGCAGGCCGAGGGAGCCTGCCAGGCAGGCGGTCGTCGCCGCGGTGACCAGGGTCGGCGAGTCGATCACGTTCTCCGCGGCGACCGTGATCGCCGCCGTGCTGACGCTGCTGCTCGCGACCTTCGCTTTCTACTCTGACCTCGGCATCCCCTTCGCGATCGCGATCGTGGTGACGCTCGCCGCGGCCCTCACGCTGCTGCCCGCGCTGCTGTCGATCAGGCTGTCGCTGCTCGGCGTCAAGCGCACGCTGTTCCAGCGCATGTTCGGCCGGGCCAAGCTGATCCCCTGGGATATCCAGGGCAGCGGCAGGCCCGGGGTGTGGGGCAAGGTGGCGAACCGGATCGTCAGGCACCCGGCACCGACCCTGCTCGCCGGGGTGGTTTTCTTCGGCGCGCTCGCGGTCGGGGTGACCGGGTACAAGGCGGCCGGCTTCGGCGGGAACACCGCGCCGCCCGCGGGCAGCGACTCGGCGGCCGGCCAGGCGATGCTCGCCCGGTACTTCCCGCAGTCCTCGGCGAACCCGACCGACCTGATCTTCCGCTTCGCCAAGCCGGTATGGGAGACCCCGGGTGCGCTGGCCAGCGCGACCGCGCAGCTTCAGGCGAGCGCGCTGTTCTCCCAGGTCACCGGTCCGCTGAACCCGGTCGGGGTCAAGCTCACCGGCACCCAGTACGCCGAGCTGCACGCCGCGCTCGGCTCGGCAAGCACGCTGCCGCCCACCCCGCCCGCCGGGTCGAAGGTGCCCGCGTTCGCCTACCAGCTCTACCGGGCAACCGCGAACTACGTCAGCGCCGACGGCAGGACGGTCCAGTTCTCGGTCGGCCTGGCCGCCGGCAATCCGGCCAGCACGCGGGCGCTCAACGCGGTGCCGGCGATCCGCGCCGAGACCACGGCGGTGGCCACCTCGCACTCGGTCCGGGCGACCGCCTCGGGCGTCGCCGGCGAGGCACCCGCCCTGTACGACATCAGCACGATCTCCGGCAGCGACCTCAAGCGCATCATCCCGGTCGCCATCCTGGTGATCGGCCTGCTGCTCGCCCTCGTCCTGCGCAGCCTCGTCGCGCCGCTCTACCTGATCGCCTCGGTGGGCGTCTCCTACCTGGCGGCGCTCGGCCTGTCCGTGCTGCTGTTCGTCAAGCTCCGCGGGTCGGGCGGGCTGGTGTTCTTCCTGCCCTTCCTGATGTTCATCTTCCTGCTGGCGCTCGGCGAGGACTACAACATCCTGGTGATGACCAGGATCAGGGAGGAGGCGCGCAAGCTTCCCCTGCGCGAGGCCGTGACCAGGGCGGTCGGCGTCACCGGGACGACCGTGACCTCGGCCGGCCTGGTGCTGGCCGGGACGTTCCTGGTGCTCGCGCTCGTGGCAGGCACCGGCCCTGGCGGCAGCAGCCAGATACTTGACATAGGCATCGGCCTGGCCCTCGGCATCTTGATGGACACGTTCCTCGTCCGCACCCTGCTCGTGCCGTCCACCGTGGTCCTGCTCGGCCGGTGGAACTGGTGGCCGTCGCGGCTCACTGTCGACCGGCAGGAGCCGCAGGGCGGCGAGGAAGAGGCGCTCGCCCCGGCCGACCAGGTCGGCTGACCGACCCGGCCCGTCGTGACCCCGCTGATCAGCGTCGTCATCCCGGTCTACGGGGTACGCGAGTACCTGGCCGACTGCCTGGACTCGGTGCTGCTACTCGGCGGGGCGGGGGCGGGCGGCGTCGAGGTCATCGCGGTCGACGACGCATCGCCGGACGGCAGCGGCGCCCTGCTCGACGAGCGCGCGGACGCCGACGGCAGGCTCAGCGTCATCCACCTGGGCCGCAACGCCGGCCAGGGCAGCGCGCGGAACGCCGGCCTGGCCAAGGCGGCGGGGGAGTACGTGTGGTTCGTGGACGGCGACGACACGATCGCGCCTGGCGCGCTCGCCGCCATCGGGGCGAAGCTGGCCACCGACCGGCCTGACATGCTGCTGATCGACTACGAGGAGCGCCTTCCCCGCGGCAGGACGCGGCCGAGCACGGGCGGCCGGCTGCTGGACGGCGCGCCGCCCGGCACGTTCTCGCTCGCCGACGCGCCGCAACTGGTCAACTTGACCATGACGGCGTGGAGCAGGGTGCTGAGGCGCGACTTCCTGATCGGCCTTCACGAGCCGTTCCGGCCTGGCATTCACGAGGACATCCCGGTGACCTGCGCCGCGCTGTTCGCCGGCCGGCTGGCCGCGCTGGCGCGCGTGTGCTACGGCTACCGCCGGGCGCGCGGCGGATCGGCGATGACGTCAAGCACCGGCCAGCTCGCGGTCTTCGATGCCTACCATGAGGTTCTCGCGATGCTGCGCGACCTCGCCGAGGCCGGCGACCCGGTGGCGACGCCCGCCGTGCGGCGCGCCGTGTTCGAGCGGGCGATCTCGCACTACGCGTCCGTACTTGCCGCAACCGGGCCGGGGATCGGCCCGCTCGGCCGGCCTGGCCTGGTGCCGCGCGGCGAGCGCAGGCAGTTCTTCGAGCGCATGCACGAGGACTACGTCAGCTACCTGCCGCCAGGCTACCGGCTTCCGCCAGGGGCCCGCGGCGCCAAGCTCCGGCTGATCAGCGCCGGTGCGTACCGCACCTACGAGATGCTCGAACCGCTCAACAGGATCCGGGTGGCGCTGGCGCGCGTTGCGCCGATCCGATGACGCGCTGATAACTAATCGGTAACGTGACGTGTGGCTGCGCCCGACGTGTCTGGCGTGCGGCTGCGGGTGCTGCCGAAGGCAGCCGCTAGCCGACCAGCCCTGCCCCTGCTGCGTCGGCCGGCGTTGGGGGAGCCAGGTCCTCGAGCGATCCTGCACGAAGGGATGTGGCGCATGCGGCACTTGATTGGCCTGCTACTGGCACTGGCTACCGCGGCGGCCCTGTTCTTCGCCGCCTGCTGGGGAATCGGGCAGATCACGACGCTGCACGGGCCGGGCGCCGGGCTGGGCACCGGCCACCTGACCAGCGTGCACGGCCTCGCCGCGATCGCCGCATTGATCGGCACCGGGCTGCTGATTGGCGTCGCGCTTGCCGCGCCCCGCATCTCGCCACTGGCCGGCGGGCTGCCGGGCCTCGTGCTGCTCGCCTGGACCGGCCTGGTGATCGCGCACAGCGCGCTGGCGCTGCGGTACCTGCCACTCCCCGGCAGCGAGGACAGCACCGTGCTGGTCTACCTGCTCGTGCACGGCATACTCGGGTTGCTCGGAGCGGCGATGATCGTCCCGGTGCTGGTGCCTTCGCGGTGGCGCAGGCCCGAGTATGAGGAGGACGACGAGGAGGACTTCAGCGTTCCCGCCGCGCTGGGGCTGGTTCCCTGAGCCGGCCAGCGCCACCTGCGCCGCCAAGGCCAGCGGGGGTGCCGGCCCACCTCGGTGCGCCGGCACCCCCGCTACCCCTCTCGGAACTCCCCCTGGGCGGAAGGCCCCTTGGCTGGCTCTGCCGCCCGGTCAGCGGTGCGCCCCGGCGAACTGGTCGGCCTCGGTTGATCCGGCCAGCGCCGTTGTGGACGCGCCCGGGCTGATCGCCGAGGTCACCATGTCGAAGTAGCCGGTGCCGACCTCGCGCTGATGCCTGGTGGCCGTGTAACCCTCCTCCTCCGAGGCGAACTCGGCGTCCTGCAGCCGCACGTAGGCCGACATGCCCTCGTCGGCGTAGCCGCGGGCGAGCGCGAACATCGAGTGGTTGAGCACGTGGAAGCCGGCCAGGGTGATGAACTGGAACTTGTACCCCATGGCGCCGAGCTCGCGCTGGAACTTGGCGATCGTGGCGTCGTCCAGGTTCGCCCGCCAGTTGAACGACGGCGAGCAGTTGTAGGCCAGCATCTGGTCCGGGTAGACCGAGTGGACCGCGTCAGCGAACTCGGCGGCGACCGCAAGGTCCGGCGTCGATGTCTCCATCCAGAGCAGCTCGGAGTACGGCGCGTAGGACAGCCCGCGTGCGATGCACGCGCCGATGCCGTTGCGCACCCGGTAGAAGCCCTCCGCGGTACGCTCGCCGGTCACGAACGGCTGGTCGCGCTCGTCGACGTCGCTGGTCAGCAGCGTCGCGGCCTGGGCGTCGGTCCGCGCCACGATCAGCGAGGGCACGCCGCAGACGTCGGCCGCGAGCCGCGCGGCGGTGAGCGTCTTGATGTGCTGGCCGGTGGGGATCAGCACCTTGCCGCCAAGGTGGCCGCACTTCTTCTCCGACGCGAGCTGGTCCTCCCAGTGCACCCCGGCAGCCCCGGCCGCGATCATCGACTTCATCAGCTCGAACGCGTTCAGCGCACCGCCGAAGCCCGCCTCGGCGTCGGCCACGATCGGCGCCAGCCAGTGCGGTGCCCTGGCGTTGCGTGACTCTGCCCAGGTGATCTGGTCGGCGCGCAGCAGGGCGTTGTTGATCCTGCGGACGACCTGGGGGACTGAGTTCACCGGGTACAGGCTCTGGTCCGGGTAGGTCTGGGCCGCCAGGTTCGCGTCGGCGGCGACCTGCCAGCCGGACAAATAGATGGCCTTGAGCCCAGCCTTGACCTGCTGCACGGCCTGGTTGCCGGTCAGCGCGCCGAGCGAGTTGACGTAGTCCTCGCTGCGCAGCAAGGACCAGAGCCGCTCCGCGCCCAACCTGGCCAGGGTGAACTCCTCCTGGACAGAACCGCGCAGCGCGATCACGTCGGCGGCTGTGTAGGTCCGCTCGATCCCGTCCCAGCGCGAGTCGGTTGCCCAGCTTCGTGCCAGCTCTGCCACCTGGTCGTCAGAGTTCTGCGTGCCCTCGAGGCGACGAGTAGTCACTGGACCTCCTGATGCGTGCCGTCCCCGGGTGATCTCACCAGCCTCGCCGCCTGGCCTGAGCCGCGGCTAGGGACCCACGTAATCAAAATCTTGACTTTTTCGTCTAGCATCAAGATGTGACGAGTTTCGCTGAGAAAGAACTTCAAACTTTGCCGAAGAGTGAGCTAGATCTCGTTCTCTTTGGTCAGCGGCTGCGTCACCTGCGGCGCGTGCGCGGCCTGACCCTGGCCGAGCTCGGCGAGCGGGTCGGCCGGGCGCCCTCGGTGCTCTCGCTGCTGGAGAACGGCCGCCGCGAGCCCAAGCTCTCGCTGATCGAGGCGCTGGCCGGCGCGCTCGGCGTCAGCTCCGGCGAGCTGATGCGGCGGGAGGCACCCAGCCGGCGGGCGCAGCTCGAGATCGCGCTCGCCGAGGCGCAGCGCGACCCGGTCTACGCCGGGCTGCGGCTGCCGTACCTGCGGCCAGGCCCGAGAGTGCCGAGCGAGGTGATCGAGCACCTGCTCGCGCTGCACGAGGAGCTGCGCAGGCAGCAGGCCAAGCCCACGGCCACGCCCGAGGAGGCCAGGGCAGCCAACGCGGACCTGCGCGCGATGATGCGGGACCGGGGCAACTACTTCGCCGAGATCGAGCTCGCCGCGGCCAGGGCTCTCGAGCCGGTCGCCTACACCGGCGGTGCGCTGTCCCAGGGGATGCTCCTCTCCGTGGTCAGCCACCACGGCTTCTCCGTCCGCTACGTCACCGACCTGCCCAGGTCGGCCAGGTCGGTGACCGACCTGCGCAACCGCAGGATCTATCTGCGGCAGGAGTCGCTCGGCATGCACACGCCGCGGGCGGTGCTGCTGCAGACGCTTGGGCACTTCGTGCTCGGCCACGCCGCGCCGGCCGACTTCGCCGACTTCCTGCGCCAGCGGGTGGAGGCCAACTACTTCGCGGCGGCGGTGCTGGTGCCCGAGCAGGCCGCTGTGCCGTTCCTGCGGCACGCCAAGGAGACAAGGAACCTGTCCGTGGAGGACATGCGGGACGTCTTCTCGGTCTCCTACGAGATGGCCGCGCACCGGTTCACCAACCTGGCCACCCACCATCTGGACCTGCCCTGCCACTTCGTGAAGAACGACTCGGGCGGCATCATCTACAAGGCCTACGAGAACGATGGCGTGAGGTACCCCGCCGACGCCTCGGGAGCGATCGAAGGCCAGCGGATGTGCCGGTACTGGTCGGGCAGGCAGGTCTTCTCCGCCGCTGACCGGTTCAGTCCCCACTACCAGTACTCGGACACCCCGTCAGGCACCTACTGGTGCGTGGCGTCGGTCGACCCCGGCAGCGAGCGCGGGTACGCGATCACGCTCGGGGTGGCGTTCGACGACGCGCGCTGGTTCCGCGGCAGGGACACGACCAGGCGGACCAAGTCAGCCTGCCCGGACCCGAACTGCTGCCAGCGTCCGCCGGCCTTGCTGGCCGCCCGCTGGGACGGGAACGCCTGGCCGTCCGCTCGCGCCCACTCGCACATCCTGCTCGCGCTGCCGTCCGGCAGCTTCCCCGGCGTGGACGAGGCCGACGTGTACGCGTTCCTCGACCGGCACGAGCAGGACTAGCGCGAGGCGGCCCCGGCCGAGACCGGCCAGGAACTAGGCCGCCGGCCTGGTCAGGCGAACTTCGGCGGCCGCTTCTCGCGCAGCGCCGCCGCGCCCTCGGCCAGGTCAGGTCCCATGAAGGTGAGCATCTCGTAGGCGGCCGACTGGTCGAAGATCGGCCCGGCCGTGCGCAGCCAGCTGTTCAGCGCGCGCTTGGTCAGCCTGATCGCCAGCTGGGACCCGGTGGCCAGCGTGTCCGCCACCCGCAGCGCCTCGGCGAGCACCTGCTCGCGCGGTAGCACCTTGCTGACCAAGCCGATCCGCTCCGCCTCCACGCCGTCCACCATCTCGCCGGTAAGCAGGTGGTAGCGGGCCTTGGCCATGCCGCACAGCAGCGGCCAGATGATCGCGGCGTGGTCACCGGCCGCCGCACCCAGCTTGACGTGGCCGTCGCCGAGCCTGGCGTCCTGCGCGCAGATGCTGATGTCGGCGAGCAGCGCGACCACCAGCCCCGCGCCCACGGCGACGCCGTTGATCGCGGAGATGATCGGCTTCTCGCAGTTAGTCATGTTGTAAACCAGGTCGCTCATCTCGCCCAGCATGTGTGCGGTCCGGTCGAAGTCGCCGGCCATCCGCTGCACCATCGCCAGGTCGCCGCCGGCCGAGAACGCCTTGCCCGCGCCCGTGATCACCGCCACCCGGGTCTGCGGATCGCGGGACACGTCCGTCCAGACGGCGGCGAGCTGGCTGTGCATCTGCTCGTCGGCGGCGTTGTAGACCTCGGGCCTGTTCATCGTGATCAGCAGCACGCCGTTGTCGCGGCGCTCGACGAGCAGGTGGTGGTAGCTGGCGTAGTCCATGCCGCGGGCTCCTCGGTCGTGCGGGGCGGCCTGCTGATGAAGGAATGATCGCATGACCCCCGGCTCTCGGCTCGGCGGCCGTGGCGGGCCATACTACCGTCGGGTAACTTGTGGACAGAGTGACCATGCGTCCGAGGAGGAAACCCGATGAGCGACGACGAGCAGGCGGCCGGCGGCTTCTCGCTCGACCTCTCCGACGATCTGCGCGAGATGCGCGGCTGGGTGCACGAGTTCGCGCAGAACGTGATGCGCCCTGCCGCCGCCGAGTGGGACGAGCGGGAGGAGACGCCCTGGCCGATCCTCGAGGAGGCGGCCAAGATCGGCCTGTACTCGCTGGACTTCTTCGCCGGGCAGTGGTTCGAGCCGACCGGCCTCGGCACCCCGGTGGCGTTCGAGGAGTTGTTCTGGGGCGACGCGGGGATCGGGCTGTCGCTGACCGGAAGCTGCCTGGCCGCCATCGCGGTCAGCAGCAACGGCACGCCGGAGCAGATCGGCGAGTGGCTGCCGCAGATGTTCGGCGGCCCGGGCGATGTCAAGCTCGGCGCGTTCTGCTCATCGGAGCCCGACGCGGGCAGCGACGTCGGCGCGATCAGGACCAGGGCTGTCTACCACGAGGCGACCGACGAGTGGGTGCTGAACGGCACCAAGGCGTGGGCCACCAACGGCGGCATCGCCGACGTGCACGTGGTCGTGGCCTCGGTCGACCCGGCGCACGGCAGCCGCGGCCAGGCGAGCTTCATCGTGCCGCCCGGCACCAGGGGGCTGTCGCAGGGCCTGAAGTTCCGCAAGCACGGCGTGCGGGCCTCGCACACCGCCGAGGTGGTGCTCGACGACGTGCGGGTGCCCGGCAGCTGCCTGGTGGGCGGCAAGGAGCGGCTGGACGCGCGGCTGGCCAGGCTGGCCGGCGGCGGAGCGGGCGGCGAGCAGGCGGCGATGAAGACCTTCGAGGCCTCGCGGCCTACGGTGGCGGCAATGGCGGTCGGGGTGGCGCGGGCGGCGTACGAGTACGCCACGGACTACTCGACCAAGCGGATACAGTTCGGCAAGCCGATCGGGCAGAACCAGGGCGTCGCGTTCATGCTCGCCGACATGGCCGCGTCGGTCGACGCGGCTCGGCTGCTGACCTGGCGGGCGGCCTGGATGGCCAGGCACGGCCGCGGGTTCACCGGAGCCGAGGGCTCGATCTCCAAGCTGGTCGCCGCCGAGACCGCGGTCCGGGTCACCGAGCAGGCGATCCAGGTGCTCGGCGGCAATGGCTACACCAGGGACTACCCGGTGGAGCGATGGCACCGCGACGCGAAGATCTTCACGATCTTCGAGGGCACGTCCGAGATCCAGCGCATGATCATCGGCAGGGCCGTCACCGGGCTTGACGTGCGCTAATAAACGCAATGCTGGCCCTGGTACTCGGCGTCGGTGACGTGCGGTCCCCAGTGAGGCGCGCCTTCGGTGATAGACAGGTGCGTCATGAAGTGGTCGGGGCTGGCGCCGTGCCAGTGTTCTTCGCCGTCGGGTGCGAAGACGACGTCGCCGGGATTGAGCTCGGTGATCTGCTGGCCACGGGCCTGGACCAGGCCGCGGCCGTCGGTGACGTAGAGGGTCTGCCCGCCGTCGTGGGAATGCCAGGCGGTGCGCGCCCCTGGTACGAAGCGGACCGCGGCGACATTCAGCGCTGAGGGCGGCAGCCCGCGGGTGATGGGGTCAAGCCATACGTCTCCGGTGAAGGTCTCGGCGGGTCCCTTCGCCGTGACTGCGTTGCGAGAAATCTCCATCTGTGTCTCCTCAAAGGTGACCGGGCATGCTCCCGGCGCGGATTCCAGAGTGATCAGGCGAGCGCCAGCTCACCGAAGAAGTACGAGGCGGTGACGCCGCCGTCCATCAGGAAGTCACTTCCGGTGATGAACGCCCCGCCCGGCCCCATGAGAAGCGCGCCGACGGTGCCCACCTCGTCCGGCGTTCCGGCGCGCCCGGCCGCGGATAGCTCGAGCATCCGGCGGTATCCCTCGCCGCGCGGGCCGGTCAGCTCGTCCCTGGCGAGCGGGGTCATGATGATGCCAGGGCTGATGGTGTTCACCCGCGCGCCGCGCTTGCCCCAGCGCACGGCCTCGGCCATCACGCGCAGTGAATTCCCGCGCTTGGCGAGCTGGTAGGCGTGCAGCGAATCGATGACCTGGCCGGGCTGCAGCATCGGCAGTGACAGCAGCTCATCAGCTGGCGTCGTGGCAAGAGCGGCGTCCTGTTCGGCTGTCAGCGCGCCGAGGCGATGACCCGATTGCGATGCGATGACGACAGCGGAGCCGCCGGGCGCGATGATGTTCCCGAACTCCTCGAGCACCAGCGCGGTTCCGTACAGGTCGACGCGGAGGATGACCTCCGGTGCCGCCTGGCTGGGTGAGACACCGGCGGCGTGGATGACGCCGGTGATGTCGCCGCGCGCCGCGGCGGTTTGGGCGAGGGCATGCACCGATTCGCGCGATGACACATCGAGGATTGCGGTGCTGACGTCAAAGCCGGCGTCGGCCAGCACCTCAGCGGCGGCGTCGGCGCTGGCCTGGTGCAGATCGGCGAGCAGCACGTGCTTGCCGGCGCTGACACGGCGGGCGATCGCCTGGCCGATCTGCCCGGCGCCGATGACCACGGTGACGTCGCTCATGGCGAGTTCCCTCCTCTTACAGCGAGCCGATGCGGATGAGCGACTTGATGGCCCTGCGCTGGTCCATCGCGGCGTAGGCATCCGCGACGTGGTCAAGGTCGGTCTCGTAATCGAGGACGAGACCGGGGTTGATCGCGCCGCTGAGGACGTCGCCGAGCAGCTCGGGGATATAGATGCGGGCTGGCGCCGGACCGCCCCGCCAGCCGACGTTGCGGAAGAACGTCTGCGCCGTTGGCACGTCACCGTGCGGCACGCCGACCATCCCGACGGTCGAGCCCGGACGGGCGATGGCAAATGCCGTGGCTATCGCCTGGGGCGTTCCCACGCATTCGAGCGACGCGTCGGCGCCGATCCCGCCGGTCAGTTTCATGACGGCCTCGGTTGCCTCATCACCGCGGGCGGCGACTATGTCCGTGGCGCCGAATGCCTTGGCGACCGCCTGGCGGTCCGGATGGCGGCTCAGGGCGATGACACGCTCGGCGCCCAGCCTGCAGGCGGCCAGCACCGCCGATAGCCCGACCGCCCCGTCACCGACGACCCCGACGACATCGCCGGGCCGCACGCCCGCACTGACCGCCGCGTGATGACCGGTCGCCATCACGTCCGACAGAGTGAGCAGCGATCGGAGGGTCTGATCCGAGTGACCGCTGCCCGGAACGCGCACCAGAGTGCTGCCCGCCAGCGGAACCCGGACGGCCTCGCCCTGCCCGCCGTCGATGGTGCCGTCGCCGAAGCTGCCGCCCAGCTTGCAGGAGATCGTCGAGCCGTGCTGGCAGTGCGGGCAGGACATGTCGCTGAAGATGAACGGGGCCACGACCAGGTCCCCTGGTGACACGGTCGACACGTCCGCGCCGACCTGCTCCACCACACCGATGAACTCGTGGCCGATCGATCCGGCGGCATGGGGGCTCTCGCCCCGGTAGTACCACAGGTCCGACCCGCAGACGCAGGCCAGCACGACCCGGACGATCGCGTCGGTCGGCTCCCGGATCACCGGGTCGGGCCGCTCGCCGACCTCGATGTCCTGTGGCCCGCGGAAAATCGCAGCTCGCATGACCTATCTAGCCTCCTTGATTATGCCGGCGGCGGACTCTGCTGTGGGGGTCATGTCGCCTAGTCAACGCGCTGAACTGCGGCTGCGGGAGTGACGGGTGTTCCAGGTAACGCCAGTACCTGCTAGGCAGCAGGACGCCCGGCTACCGTAGAGGCCATGGACAACCGTGCCCAGGTCCGCGAGTTCCTCACCTCGCGGCGCGAGCGGATCTCGCCTGCCGATGCCGGGCTGCCCGCCTACGGCGGCGGCAACCGGCGGGTCAAGGGCCTGCGGCGCGAGGAAGTTGCTCTACTTGCGGGGGTGAGCATCGACTACTACGTGCGGATGGAACGCGGCAACCTGACCGGCGCCTCCGACTCCGTCCTCGACGGAGTGGCGAACGCGCTCCAGCTCGATGAGGCCGAGCGAGCGCACCTGTTCGACCTCGCCCGCGCCAGCCAGCCAGTCTCACCGCGGCACCGGCGGCCCAAGACCTCCGGCCTCACCGACGGCATCCGGCAGATCCTCGATGCCATCACCGAGGCGCCGGCCTGGGTACGCAACGCCCGGCACGACATGCTCGCCGCCAACCAGCTTGCCCGAGCCCTCTACGCCCCGGTCCTCGCCGACCCGCGCAGGCCGGCCAACAATGCCCGATTCGTCTACCTCGACCCCGCTGCACGCGAATTCTTCGCCGACTGGGACCGCGCCGCTGACGACATCGCAGCCATGCTCCGATCCGAGGCAGGCAGCAACCCCCACGACAAGCAGCTCATCGAGCTGATCGGCGAACTATCCACCCAGAGCAGTGAATTCCGGACCCGATGGGCCGCCCACAACGTCCGCTTCCACCGGACCGGCCACAAGCGCATCCACCACCCGGTCGTCGGCACCCTCGACCTCGACTTCGAGGCCATGGAGTTCCCCGCCCACCCCGGCCTGACGCTCCTCGCCTACACCGCAGCCGCCGGCACCCCCACAGCCGACAGCCTCAAGATGCTCGCGAGCTGGGCCGCCACCGCCGAGCAAATCGGAGACCTGCCCGCCGGAGTCTAGGCAGCGCGCTTCACCCAGTCAGCGGCTCGAGCAGCTCGGCCACGTCCTGTCGGCCCTCGCTCCGGGCAGCCTCCAGCGGTGTCCCGCCAAACTCGCTCCTGATGCTCGGATCGCTGGGGTGTAGCCGTCGGAGTTCCGCAGCACCATCGGCCGCCCGCCGGGCGCGGAGTACGGAGTCAGGAAGTCGACGCGATGCTCGATCAGCAGCCTGACCCGGTCGCGCATGTCGTGCACGATCGCCCGCCACAGCTGACTGCGCAGCATCTCCTGCGGGGAGTCCGCGGCTGGCCCGAACCTTGCGGCCCACGGTCCGCCGTCCCCGCGACCGAGGCCGTGCGCGAACAGCAGCAGCAAGTGCCGGTTGTCTTCCCCGAACTGCCGGTTGTACAGGGCTTGGCTGTCGCTGGCGTCGGCGCCCGCGGTCAGCAGTAGCTCGGCCAGCGCGAACCCCAGCAGCGCCCCGGCCGTGCCCAAACTCGCCTCTTCGCTGATATGCGGGTCGTGCCGGGCGAACGCCAGGTACAGCAGCGGTTCCCAGCCGTAAGGGCCGCCTGCCTGGCTGGCCCGAGCCGGGTCGGCGGCCAGGTGCGCCCGCAGCGCCGACTCGTCCGCGGCGGCCGCAGCGACATGGATGCTCGCGGCGGCCAGCAGCCGAGACGCTCGTTCCCATCTTTGCGGTGAATCGTCCCCGCCGTGCCGCAGGCAGGCGTAGGCGAGGAACTCCTCGGCCGGGTCCGCCGTCTCATCGACCTCGTCGGGCGCGTAAACCGGCTGCGCGCCCTTCGGGTGATACTCGGCGACCAGGTCCAGGGCGCCGGGCACGCCCGCCTGGGCCAGGTTACGAAGATCCTTGACCAGCTTGCGGGCTCAGCCCTGTCCGCGGACCCGGCGGCGCCCCGCGCGCCGTCTCCCAAAGACTACGCCCCGGACTGAAGGTGCGCCCGTCCGGGCCGTGGCAGCGGCGGATTCACTTTCCCGGCGTATCCTCACCATATGCGCAGCGGCGCCGCCAAGGTCCGAGGTTCTTATGCCGACCAGTAAGGCTCAAACGACTCCGAAGCCGGGGCACGACGCCGAGGTACTTGCGCGCAGAGCGGAGCATTTCGCCTCCTGTATGCGGTTCAGCCTGGATGAGCCTGCGGCGATGCGGCGCCTGCACCTGGTGACCAGGAAGTTGAGCGACGCATCCGATCTGAGCAAGCTGCTGCCCGAGGTCCTCGAGGGCGCGATGGCACTGACCGGCGCGGACTTCGGCAACGTCCAGCTCTTCGATCCCGCAACTGGGGCGCTGGCGATCGCCGCGCACTCTGGATTTAGCGCTGAGTTCCTTGAGTACTTCGCGATCGTGGACGACGAACACGCCGCCTGCGGCCGCGCGGCCAAGACCGGCGCTCAGGCCGTCATCGTCGATGTCGACACCGACCGCGGCTTCGCGCCGCACCGGGGGATCGCCGCCACAACAGGGTTCCGTGCTGTCCAGTCCACCCCGCTGGCCGACTACTCCGGCCGCATGATCGGGATGGTCTCGACCCACTTCCGGCGCCCGTGCCGTCCGCCCGATCGGGACCTGCAGATCCTGAGGTACTACGGTGACGTCGCCGGCGAGGCCCTGGCCGGGCGGCTCGGCACGATCGCAGCGCAGGATCACGACCCGATCGGCAGGGCCGCGCTCGCCGCCGTGCTCGATCCCCGCGAGGAATGGCCGGCCGACTCCGCGGACCCTTGGCACACCGTGAGCAAGCTCTTCTCGGCGGGCCTCCGACTGGAAAGCGCGCGGAGCATGATCGGCGACGGCGCAGCGGGGGACCGGATCGCGGCGGCCGTCGATGAACTCGACCGGATGGTCCGGGATATCCGGACCACGGTGTTCAGCATGCACCAGCGCTAGCGACACCCGCGACCAGCTGGTCAAGGACCGCGGCAAGGCTGTGCAGCTCGACCAGGTGCGCGGGCGTCAGCTCGCTGAGGATACGGTCGCCCTTGGCGGTCAGCCGCACCCGGACGAGCCGGGCGTCATGGCTGTCGGCGATGCGCCGTACCAGTCCGGCTGCCTCGGCGCGGTCGACAAGCTCGACCGTGCTGTGGTGACGCTGCAGCAGGTAGCCGGCCAGGTCGCCGACCGTGGGCGGCTCGGCGCCCGGATGGCCCTTGACCGCGACGAGCAGCTGGTGCTGCACATGGGTCAGCCCGGCCGCGCGAGCCTGGTCCTCGCTCCACCGCTGGAAACGGCGCAAGCTGGAGCGGAATGCCAGCAGGTGCTCGAAGTCCTCGTGGGTCAGCTGGTGCGCGCGGTCATGGTCCATTCCGTGGCCGGTTGGTTGCATCGTTCCACGATAGGCCCGGCGGATGCCGGTCACGCGGCGGCCGGCTGATTCTCGGACTCGGCCTTGGCGTGGACTTCGTCGGCGAGCTCAGCCGCTTCGGCGAGCTGACCGACGCGGTCCAGCGCGGTCACCTGCTCGACGAGGGCGCCGACCTGGGGCGGCGCGGTGGCCTGGACGGCTTCGACATCGCCTTGCCAGCCTCCGCGGAGACCGATCTTGACGCGATGGCAGAGGCCGGGGCAACGTGGGCCATCTGGGCCTTCCAGCCGGGCGAGCCGCTGACCGACATCCGGGCCCGGATCAGGGCACGACCAGGGAGGCCGCGATGAAGACACCGATCTGCGACATGCTGGGCATCGAGCTGCCGCTGCTCGCGTTCAGCCACTGCAGGGACGTGGTGGCCGCGGTCACCAACGCGGGCGGCTTCGGCGTGCTTGGCGCGTCCATGCACTCCCCCGAGCAGCTCGAGCACGAGCTGGCCTGGATCGATGACCACGTGGACGGCAGGCCGTACGGCGCGGACATCCTGGTGCCCGAGAAGTTCGTGGGCAAGGGCGAGGGCCTTGACTCGGCCGCGATTCACGCGATGATCGGGCAGCCGCAGCGGGACTTCGTCGCCGCGCTGCTCGAAGAGCACGGGATCCCGGCCGCCGGGCCGGGCGGGCCGTCCAGGCTGCCGACCTCGGTGGCGATCAGCGACGACGCGGGGGAGCAGCTGCTCGAGGTGGCCTTCAGGCACCCGATCAGGCTGATCGCCAGCGCGCTCGGCACGCCCCCGGCCTTCATGATCGACCGCGCCAGGCAGGCCGGGGTGCCGATCGCGGCCCTCGTCGGCGCCAAGGAGCACGCGATCAGGCAGGTCCGGGCCGGGGTGGACATCATCGTGGCAGCCGGTACCGAGGCCGGCGGGCACTGCGGCGAGGTCACCACCATGGTGCTCGTTCCCGAGGTGATCGAGGCGATCAGGCCGATCAGGAAGGTGCCGGTGCTGGCCGCGGGCGGCATCGTGACCGGGCGCCAGATGGCGGCCGCGATCGCGCTCGGCGCGGACGGCGCCTGGACCGGCTCGGTCTGGCTGACCACCGAGGAGGCGGAGACCGCGCCGTACACCAAGCAGAAGATGATCGCGGCCACCTCCCGCGACACGGTCAGGTCACGCAGCCGCACCGGCAAGCCGTCCAGGCAGCTCAAGTCCGACTGGACCGCGGCCTGGGAGAGCGAGAAGAGCCCTGGCGCGCTGCCGATGCCGCTCCAGTCGCTGCTCAGCGAGCCGGTCATGCGGCGCATCGACGCGCTGGCCGACCAGGGTGATCCTGGCGCTCAGCAGCTCGCGACGTACTGGGTCGGCCAGGGCGTCGGGCTGATGAACAAGGCGACCACGGTGCGCGAGGTGGTCTACGAGATGGCAAGGGACTTCGCCGAGGCCGCCGAGCACCTGGCCCAGGTCGTCTCCGACTGACGGCCGGCCATGACCTCGGCAGCCGAGGACGCCGCCGAAGGCGCCTTCAGCCGGCTGACCTCGGGGCGGTGGGCCGCGCTTGCCTGGCTGAGCCTCGCCGTGGCCGCCTGGGTGGCCGGCGGGCAGGTCAGCTCGATCGTCGCCGAGGTGACGCCCACCGGCCAGTACTCGGCCGCCGAGCTGTTCGGCGTCGGCCAGCTCGGCAGCCTGACCGTCCCGCCGTACGACACGCTGCGCGCCTGGGCGCAGGCCAGCGGGCACTTCAGGCTGCTGCCTGCCTGGCTGTGGTGGTACCTCGGGCTTGACGGGGTGTTCCTCGTCGGCCTGCTGATGCTCGGCATCGCGCTGCTGCGCAGGTACGTCGCCCGCCGCCGTGAGCTCTGGCCGCTGTACGCCCTGGTGGCCGGATTCGCCGCCGAGGCCGCGCTCGCGGCGGCCGCGCTGGCCGCCGGGCCCGGCGGCTGGCAGGACGCCCTCGCCTGGGCGCTGCACGCGGTCACGATCGCCAAGTGGCTGGCGGTCCTGGTGCTGGCCGGCTGGCTGGCCGTCCGGCTGCACGCCAGCCATGCGGACTACAAGGACGCGGTGGCGCCGCTCCAGGCCGGCCGGGCGGCAGGCGAGCTCCCAGCACCGCTGGCGGCGGCCAACGACCCGCAGGGCATGTACGCCGACGTCAGGCGGGTCGCGATCGCGCTCGAGGTGCAGCGCTTCTCCGCGCTCGTCGTCGTGCTGCTCGGCCTGATCGCGATCGGCCCGGCGCTGAATGACGTCTTCCAGCAGGTCCCCGACGTTGCCAGGGCCATGCTCAGCAACTGGTCGGCCGAAGGCGTAGGGCAGCTGCTGATCGCGCTGGTCGCCCAGGCGCTGCTCGCCCTGCTGGTCTTTCACCTCGGCCGGATGCGCGAGCGACGCGCCGAGGCGAAGTTCGGCGCCGCCCAGGCCGGGCGCGAGGACGGCAGGCTCGGCCATCAGTACCGGGTCTGGTACGTGCTGCCTGCCGTGATCGCCGGACTGGCCGTGGTACTGCGCTTGCTCGGCTGGGCGAGCGTGGCCTGGCAGCGGGTGATCGCGTTCAGCGTGATCCTGCTGGCCGTCGCCGGGCTCTCGCTGCTGATCGAGCGCCGTGACGGCAGCTACCGGGCCGGCCGGCCCGGCAGGCCCAAGCCGCTGGCCGAGCCGAGAGTGGTGGACGTCACCAGGCAGGCCGGCGAGGTGATGGCGGTGATGGCTTTGGTGGTGCTGCCGGTCGGGCTGGTGCGGGCACTGACCGTGCCTGCTCTGGTCGGCGGCGACCTCGGGCCCCTGGTCGCCTTGATCGCCGGGCTCGCGCTTGCCACGGCGGTGCCGATCGCGCTGCCGGTGTGCTGGCCGACCCTCTGCCGGCTCGCCCGCCCCGTCGACCATCTCATTGACCGGGCATCCGGCCGGCCGGCCCGCCGGGCCAGGCGCAAGGCCAGCAGCCACCTGGCGGGCAGGACCGAGGTGATCTGGCTGCTCGCCGTGCCCTTCGCGGTGGCCGACGTGGCGCTGATCGCGCTGCCGCTCGCCGCTACCCGGGTGCTCGGCGTGCTCGGCACCACCGTGATCGGCATGGGGACACTCACCGTGCTGCTCGGCGTGCTCGCCTACCTCGGCCAGACCAGGCTGCCGCTGCCGGCGTTCCGTGCGCTGCGCCTGAACGTGACGCCGGTGATCACGATCGTGCTGCTGATCGCGATCATCGACGGGGTCGCTGACAGTAACTCGGCGCTGCACCAGCTCAGGCCGGTCGCGGCCAGTTCGGTGCCCGCCAGGCCGACCCTTGCCGCCAGCTTGGCCCGGTGGCTTGGCGCGTTCAGGGCCAGGCCGCGCTGCGCGCTTGCGGCAGGCACCGCGGACGGCCACCCGGTCAGAGTGCTGCCGCTGGTCCAGGTGGCCGCCAACGGCGGCGGGATCAGGGCGGCCTGGTGGACCGTCAAGGTGCTCAGCGACCTGGCGCGCAGCCCGTGCGGCACCGCCGATGTGTTCGCGGTGAGCAGCGTGAGCGGCGGCTCCGTCGGGGCGGCGGTGCTTGCGTCAGTGCCGGCCGGGACCCGCCACCCGGTCGCGCTGGCCAACGCGGGCATCGCCGCGATGGCCGGTCCCGACGCGCTGGCGGCCGCGTCCGACGGGCTCATGCTCCGCGACGCCATCGCCGGCTACACCGGCATCGAACTGCGCGCGGTCACGGTCCCCGGTGGGCCCGCCTTCCCCGACCGAGCCGCCCTGATGACCCTGGCCTGGCAGCGCGAGTACCCGCCGATCGGCCGCCGGTTCCTGGGCGGCGGCTGGCTCGGCTGGGACCTGCTGTTCAACGCGACCTCGGTGACCAGCGGCTGCCGCGCGATCTTGGCCACGGTCGCGCTGCCGCGGTCGAGGCCGGTCGGGCCGGGCGGCGCGCTGTGCGGACTCGGCACCGCGAGCCCTACCGGCAGCTACGACTTCTTCACGCGGCTGCACTGCATGGACGGCATGTCGGCGGCCACGGCGGCGATGCTGTCGGCCAGGTACGCGTTCATCACCCCGTCCGCCACCGTCGAGTGGTGCCCTCCGCGCAGCGGCAGGCTGGCCGACCAGATCGTGGACGGCGGCTACGGCGAAGGGACCGGGCTGTCCACCCTGATCGACCTGGCGCCCGCCGTGATGGCCCAGGTCAGGCAGTTCAATGCGCGGGCGCTGCGCGGCGCGGGCCGCGGCGCGCCCGTCACCCTCGTCGTGCCGGTCACCGTCTACCTGCAGAACAGCGTGCAGTCCGAGCCCGTGACCCGGCCGGCCGCCCGCACGCCGGAGATCAGGGCCGTGACGGCCGGCCAGTCCGCCGGCCCGGCGACCGAGCTCACCGGCACCACCGCGCTGCTGCAGGCCATGCTGGTCGCGACGGGGCAAGCCCAGTGGCTTGACTGCACCGGCGCAGTGCCGTTCTGCGCCGCCGCGGCACGAGCGGCCGCCGCCCGGGTACCCGACCCGGCCATCATCGTCGCGCCCAGGGAGTCGCCCGGCGTGGCCACGCCGCTCGGCTGGCTGCTGTCGCCGGCCAGCAGGGCCGATCTGGACCAGGCGCTGGCCGCCGACGACGCCGGCCTGCCGTGCGGGCGGTACCTCGATGCCAGGTCCTATCGGGCGGCGCACCCGTTCTGCCTGCCCAGCGTCGGCGGCCTCGCCGACCTGCGCGCGCTGATCGGCCGCTAGCTCGCTGCATCTCGTCGGGCAGCCCGCCCGACTAGACTCGGCGCATGCCTGTCACCGGTGAGTACGAGCCGAGCCCGCGCGGCTGGGTCAGGAATCAGGTGGACCTGTTCGAGAGCTCGGGCGGCACCGAGGGGACCACGCTGCTGGACACGGGGCTTCCGGTCGTGATCGTCACGAGCATCGGCGTGCGCAGCGGCAAGGTGCGCAAGACGCCGCTGATGCGGGTCGAGCACGACGGCAGGTACGCGGCGGTCGCGTCCATGGGCGGCGCGCCCACCCACCCGCTCTGGTACCACAACCTGCGCGCGAACCCGCGGGTTGAGCTGCAGGACGGGGCGGTCCGCACCGAGATGATCGCGCGCGAGGTGAGCGGCGACGAGCGGGCGCAGTGGTGGGAGCGCGCGGTGGCCGCCTACCCCCCGTACGCCGAGTACCAGATCAGGACCGCCAGGCAGATCCCGGTGTTCGTGCTCGAGCCGGCCGCAGGCTGACCCGAGCGCTTCGCTCTGGACGAACGCCCCTGGCTCATCCTCCGAGGTAATGTTGTAATCATCTCGGAGGAGGTCCGATGGCTGCTGACGCGCCTCTCGACGCGTACTCCGCGATCGTGGCGGCGGTGGCCGCAGAGCTGACCCCGGCGGTGGCCAGCCTGCGGGTGACCGGCGGGTCGCGCCGCTCGCCGGAGAGCCTCGGGTCGGCCGTGGTCTACACCACCGATGGCTTCCTGCTCACCAACGCGCACGTCGTTGGCCGGGCATCCGGCGGAACGGCGCTGTTCTCCGACGGCACGAGCTCGCCGTTCACCGTGGTCGGCGCCGACCACCTGTCCGACCTCGCGGTGGTCAGGGCGGGGGCGGGGACGCCGCCGCCCGCCGAGCTCGGCGAGGCCACCGACCTCGTGGTCGGCCAGCTCGTGGTCGCCGTGGGCAGCCCGCTCGGCCTGGCCGGGTCGGTCACCGCCGGCGTGGTGAGCGGGCTCGGGCGCTCGCTGCCGACCAGGAGCGGATCGGCAGCCTCGCTGGTCGAGGACGTCATCCAGACCGACGCCTCCCTGAACCCGGGAAACTCGGGCGGCGCGCTGGCGGACTCGCGGGCCAGGGTGGTCGGGATCAACACGGCCGTCGCCGGGGTGGGCCTCGGGCTCGCGGTCCCGATCAACGCGACCAGCAGAAAGATCATCTCGGCGCTGATGCGGCACGGCCGGGTGCGGCGCGCCTACCTGGGGATCGTCAGCGCTCCGACCCCGCTGCCCGCCTGGCTGCACCAGCGCGCCGGGCGCAAGGAGGGCCTGCGGGTGGCCGAGCTCGTGCCGGGCGGGCCGGCCGACCGGGCCGGGTTGCGGGCCGGCGACATCCTGGTCAGCGCCGCGGGCCGACCGGTGACCGCGGCGCAGGACCTGCAGCGGCTGATGTTCGGCGAGGCGATCGGCAAGCCGCTCGAGATCACCGTGCTGCGCAACGGCGCGCTGGTCGACGTGATCGCCGAACCGTCCGAGCTAGCCGCCGCGTGAGCCCCGGCGGTGCCGACCAGTCCGTACGGTGCGCAACAATGACGTATGAGCAAGCAGCCTAGCGCGCCGCCGCCGGGAGACAAGCCGGTGCCTACCGCGCCGCCACCGCCGCCCGCCTGGCGGCACTGGCTCTGGCCGATCGCGCTGATCGCGATGCTGGCGCTGTACTTCTTCCTGCCCGGGCTGAGCACGTCGAGCACGGTCACGCTGAACTACTCCCAGTTCATCACCTACGCGAACCAGCACAAGATCAAGAACGTCACGTTCGAGTCCTCATCGAGCGGCGGCAACACCTCGGCCAGCGGTACGCTCAGGAACGGCAAGCCGTACACCACCGAGATCCCCGGGGCGCCGACCACCCAGCTCGGCAACCAGCTGCACGCCGACGGCGTGACCGTGACCGCCAGCGCGTCGTCGCCCGCGCTCGGGTCGATCATCTTGTACTTCCTGATCATCTTCGCGCCGCTGATCTTCGTGATCTGGCTGTTCCGCCGGATGTCACGGGGCGCGTCCGGCGCCTTCCAGGGCGCGATGGGCGTCGGCCGGTCGCGTGCCAAGGTGTTCGACGCCGAGCGGCCGAGCACCAAGTTCGCCGATGTGGCCGGCTACACGGGCGCGAAGGAGGAGGTCAGCGAGATCATCGACTTCCTGCGCAATCCGGGCAGGTACCAGCGGGCCGGCGCGATGGCGCCGCGCGGCGTGCTGATGGTCGGCCCGCCTGGCACCGGCAAGACCCTGCTGGCCAGGGCCGTGGCCGGGGAAGCCTCGGTGCCGTTCTTCTCGGTGACCGGGTCGAGCTTCGTCGAGATGTTCGTCGGCGTGGGCGCCGCGCGGGTGCGCGACCTGTTCGCCGAGGCCCGCAAGCGCGCGCCCGCCATCATCTTCGTCGACGAGGTGGACGCGATCGGCCAGCGCAGGGCCGGATCGGGCTCGGTCGTGGCCAACGACGAGCGGGAGCAGACGCTGAACCAGCTGCTGTCCGAGATGGATGGCTTCGACATGACCCAGGGCATCGTGGTACTCGCGGCCACCAACCGGCCGGAGGTGCTCGATCCCGCGTTGCTGCGCCCGGGCAGGTTTGACCGGCAGATCGTTATCCCGCTGCCGACGCTGGACGAGCGGGCCGCGATCCTCGCCGTGCACTGTCGCGGCAAGCAGCTGGCCGGCGACGTCGACCTCAAGGTCATCGCCAGGGGCACGCCGGGGTTCTCCGGCGCCGATCTCGCCAACCTGGCCAATGAGGCGGCGATCTTCGCGGTCCGCGGCAACCGCGAGGTGATCACCGCGACCGACTTCGACGACGCCAGGGACCGGATCCTGCTCGGCCGGCGCGAGGGCTCCAACGTCCTGCTGCCCGAGGAGAAGCACTCCGTCGCCGTGCACGAGGCAGGCCACGCGATCGTCGCCGCGCTGTCCGACCACGCCGACCCGGTGGCCAAGGTCACGATCCTGCCCGCCGGCCAGGCATTGGGCGTGACCCAGCAGCTGCCGCTGATCGAGCGGCACCTGTACGGCGAGGACTACCTGAGGGACGCGCTCGCCGTCCGGCTCGGCGGCCGGGCCGCCGAGCTCGTGGAGCTCGGCCAGGGCTCGACCGGCGCGGCGAACGACCTGTCCACCGCCACCGACATCGCGACCAAGATGGTCCGCGAGTACGGGCTCTCCGACAAGGTCGGCCCGGTCGGCTACCCGGAGGGCGGGTCGGTGTTCCTCGGCGGCGGCAGCAGCGGCTTCTCGAGCAGGCCGTTCGCCGAGTCCACCCAGGCCGCGATCGACGCCGAGGTGGCCAGGCTGCTTCGCCAGGCCGAGCAGACGGCGGTCGAGCTGATCCGCGCGCACAAGGACATGCTGGACCGGCTGGTCGAGCGGCTGCTCGAGCACGAGACCGTGGACGGCGACGAGGTGTACCGGATCGTGGGCAAGCCGACCCCCAGGCACCGGCCCGACGAGGTGGCGATCGCGCCGCGGGCGAAGGTGCCGTCGCTGGCTAAGGGTGGTCGGCTGGCACAGAGCAGCCCGCTGGCGCAGAGCGCCCACGGCCACGGCCCAGCCGCAGGCGCCGAGGTCGCGGCCGACGGCCACCAGGACCCGCGGTAGGCCCGCCCGTGCAGCTGCTCGTGCTGTCCGGCAGTGCCGTCCGCGGCGTACTCGGCTACGCCAGGTGCGCCGAAGCCATGCGCGCGGCGCTGGTCGCGAGGGCACGAGGCGAGGTCTTCCAGCCGCTGCGGTCGGTGATCAAGCCGGACGGCGCGGCCGGGTTCATGGGCCTGATGCCCGCCTACCAGTCGGGCTCCGCGGCCGCCTACGGTCTTAAGGCGATCTGCGTGACCCCGGCCAACCCGGCGGCCGGGCTCGACGCGCACCAGGGCATCGTGCTGCTCTCCGACGCGGCGACCGGCCAGCCGCAGGCCGTGCTGAACGCCTCGGCGGTCACCGAGATCAGGACGGCCGCGGTCTCGGCCGTGGCCACCGAGCTGCTGGCCAGGCCGGAGGCCGACGTGCTCGCGATCGTGGGCACCGGCGTGCAGGCGAGGGCGCACCTGATGGCGGTCAGCGCCACCAGGCCGCTCGCCGAGGTCAGGATCGCCGGACGGACGCCGGAGAAGGCGGCCAGGTTCGCCGCTGACGTCGCGCCTGCCGCGCTCGCCGAGGTGGACGCCCAGGCGCCCGACGAGCAGATGCCGCACGCGGCCGACGCCACGGTCGTAGCCTGCCGCTCGGCCGCCGACGCGGTCCGCGGCGCCGGGATCGTGGTGACCGCGACAAGCTCCGCGGTGCCGGTGATCGTGCGGGACTGGCTCGATCCCGGCACGCACCTGAACGCGGTCGGCGCCTGCCTGCCGCACGCCCGCGAGCTTGACACCGCGACCGTCGCCTGCGCCAGGCTGTACGCCGACAGCAGGGAGTCGGTGCTCGCCGAGTCCGGTGATTACCTGCTCGCCGCCGCCGACGGCGCGATCGGGCCCGATCACATCAGGGCCGAGATCGGCGACCTGCTGGCCGGGCTGGCCGACGGCCACGGCCGCAGCGACGCCGCCGAGATCACGGTGTTCGAGTCGCTCGGGCTGGCGGCGGAGGACCTGGCTGCGGCGGTCGTCGCCTACCGGGCCGCGCTCGAGGACGGCGCAGGCGCCTGGCTGGACTTCGACTGACCGCATTTCCCGGTCATGCCAATCGTCTCCGTCATGCCATTAATATGCCATTGGATGTCAGCTAATCGGAATCTGCTCGAATTAACTGTCACCCGATTAATGCCAGTGATCTGCGGCATTGCATGCGATTCTTAGCACATGAGCAAGCATGCCGCCTTTTACGTGGCGATCTTCGCCACCGCGGCACTGGCGATCGGCTGGCACAGCCGCGCCTTCGATGCCGCGCGCCGGGACGTGACATCGCTGATCGGCAGGCTCGCCAACACCAAGAAGGAGCGGGACCGCTACCTGGGCACTGCCGCGCTGCTTGCCGTGATCACCGCGGCGGTCCTGTTCGTGGTCGCCACCGGGCACCGGTAGCACGGCGGACCGGCCGCCCACGCGGGGGCGGGGCGGCCGAGCGGAACCGCGCCCGGATGGCATGCGTCACATCCCACGATGCGACGCATGTCAGGAGACCCTCGTGAACCTTGCCATCAAGCCCAGGTACCGCGCGCCGCTGATCGGCGCGGCCGCCGCCGCCCTGCTGATCGGCTCCTTCCTGCTCGGCACCACGCGATCGGGCGGACCCGGCGGCGTCGGCGTCGGCGGCCGCCCGGTGACCACTCTGCTCAGCTCGTCCTCGGGCGACGGGAAGATCACCGTGACCGGGAGCGGTACCGTCACGGGGACGCCGAATCAGCTTGTGCTCGACATGGGCGTGCAGGTGAACGCCGCCTCCGTTTCCGCCGCGCTGAGTCAGGCCAACAGCGCAGCCGCCAAGGTCATTGCCTCGCTGGAGAAGAACGGCGTCGCCAGGAGCGACATCCAGACCTCGGACCTGTCGATCCAGCCGACCTACCGCGGCAAGGGCATCGCCCCGGTCGGCTACGGCGTCAGCGAGGAACTCACCGCCACCCTGGTCCACCTCGCCACGGCGGGCACCCAGATCCAGGACGCGGTGACCGCGGGCGGCAACGACGTCGTGGTCAACGAGGTCTCGCTGAACCTGACCGACACAAGCGGGCTGCTCGCGCAGGCCAGGGCCAAGGCCGTGGCCGACGCGCAAGCGAAGGCCACCCAGTTCGCCAGGGCGCTGCACCAGCCGATCACCGGCGTGATCAGCGTCTCCGACCAGACCACCACGCTGCCCACGCCGTTCTACGCGGCCGCGCAGCCGGCCAGCGCGGCGCCTTCCGTGCCGGTCTCACCCGGCTCGCAGCAGGTGACCGTCCAGATCACGGTGGTGTACGCGATCGGCTGATACGCTGCCTGCGTGATGACAGCGAACCCGACCGCACGCTGGTGGCGCCGCCGTTAGGCGGCCCCGGTTCGCGCACCCGCGCAGATCCCACGAGGCGACCGCCCGGCTATCGAGCGGTCGCCTCGGCGCGTCCGCCGTGATCCGGGCCTGACCAGGCAGGACGGTCTCATGCCAGCAGCACCGAGCACCGAGCTGAGCGTCGAGTACGGCCCCGGCTTCGCAGCCCCGCCACCGCACGGGGTCTCCCGCTACACCACCGCGGGCGGCATCGCGGTGACCAGGACGGTCACGCCGTTCGAGCCGGCCGAGCTGGCCGAGATCACCAGATGCGTGGACCGGCGGCGCGGCGGGGTGTTCAGCTCGGGCATGGAGTACCCGGGCCGCTACAGCCGCTGGCACATGGGCTACGTGGACCCGTGTGTCGAGCTCACCGCCCGCGGCAGGGAGCTCACCGCGACGGCGCTGAACGAGCGCGGCGCCGTGCTGCTCCCGGCGATCGCCGCGGTGATAAGCCGGGCCGGCCAGAGCGCCGCCCGCGACCACGACCGGGTCGCCGTCACGATCCCGGCGTCCGCCGAGGCGGTGCCCGAGGAGCGGCGGAGCAGGCAGCCGACCGTGTTCAGCGCGATCAGGGAGGTCATCGCGCTGTTCGCCGGGCCCGATGAGCATCTCGGGCTGTTCGGTGCGTTCGGGTACGACCTGGCGTTCCAGTTCGAGCCGATCAGGCTGCGCCCCGGCAGGACCGGTCCCGGTCAGGGCGAGCTGCGCGATCTGGTGCTGCACCTGCCCGACCAGATCTACGTGATCGACCGCAAGCGCGAGACCGCGCTGCTGCACCGCTACGACTTCGCGGTCGGCGGCCGGTCCACCGAAGGACTCGACCGGGCGACCCAGCCCGCGGCGGGACCGGCCGGGCGGGCCGGCGCCGCGGGGCTGGATAGCGTTATCGCGGGTGGGGTTCCTGCCGATCCCGAGCCGGGTGGCTACGCCAGGGTGGTCGAGCAGGCACGGCAGCGGTTCGCGGCCGGCGACCTGTTCGAGGTCGTGCCCAGCCACGAGTTCTGGGCGCCGTGCGGGTCGCCTGCCGCGTGCTATGAGTCGCTCCGGCGGCGCAACCCAGCGCCCTACGAGTTCTTCATCAATCTCGGCGACGGCGAGTACCTGGTCGGCGCGTCGCCCGAGATGTACGTCCGGGTGACCGGCGACCGGGTCGAGACCTGCCCGATCGCGGGGACCGTGCCGCGCGGGCCGAGCCCGCTGGCCGACGCTGAGAACATCAGGACCCTGCTCACCTCCGCCAAGGAGGAGTCCGAGCTCACCATGTGCACCGACGTGGACCGCAACGACAAGTCGCGGATCTGCGTGCCCGGCAGCGTGCGGGTGATCGGGCGACGCCAGATCGAGCTGTACAGCCGGGTGATCCACACGGTCGACCACGTGGAGGGCAGGCTGCGGCCCGGGTTTGACGCGCTCGACGCGTTCCTCACCCACATGTGGGCGGTCACGGTCACCGGCGCGCCCAAGACTTGGGCGATGCAGTTCATCGAGGACCACGAGGCAAGCCCGCGCCGCTGGTACGGCGGCGCCGTGGGTGTGCTCGGCTTCGACGGCTCGATGAACACTGGCCTCACCCTGCGCACCGCCCACATCAGGGGCGGCCTGGCCTCGGTCAGGACCGGCGCTACGCTGCTCTTCGACTCCGACCCGGCCGCCGAGGAGGCCGAGACCAGGCTGAAGGCCCGCGCGCTGCTTGAGGTGCTCAGGCAGGCTGATCCGGCCGCGGCGGCTCCCGGCGATCACACCCATACAGAACGCAGTTCGCCCGGCGACTCGGCTGCGCGGCGGCCGGGCTTGCTGGTGGCCGGCCCGCCGGGCGAGGGGCTTTCGGTGCTGCTCGTTGACCACCAGGACTCGTTCGTGCACACCCTGGCCAGCTACCTCGCGCAGCACGGCGCGCGGGTGACCACGCTGCGGGCCGGGTTCAGCCCGGCCCTGCTCGACGACTACGACCCCGACCTCGTGGTGCTCTCGCCAGGCCCGGGCAGGCCGTCCGACTTCGGGTGCTCTGATCTGCTCGGCGAGCTCGACGCGCGGGCGATCCCGGCGTTCGGCGTGTGCCTCGGCCTGCAGGCCATGGTCGAGCACTCGGGCGGAACGCTGAGCCTCCTCGCCACCCCGTCGCACGGCAAGCCGGGGACGGTGCGCGTTACCGGCGGCGAGCTGCTGGCCGGCCTGCCCGAGCGGTTCATCGCGGCGCGGTACCACTCGCTGTACGCCGCGCCCGGCGGGGTACGCGGAGGCTTTTCGGTCACCGCGCTGACGACCGACGATGCCGCCGACGGCGGCGAGGTGGTGATGGCGATCGAGGACGCCGCGGCCGGGCGCTGGGCGGTGCAGTTCCACCCCGAGTCGATCCTGACCGATGCCGACGATACCGGGCGACTGGTCGTCGGCAACGTACTACAGCTCTGTCGTTAGACGCACTGGCCAGCCGGTTCGTTCCGCCGATTGCCAATCGTTACTTTCCCGTTATTTAACGTTTCGCGCCGCCGTTATAGCTTCGAGATGACACCCGAAGCGCAGTTCGGACATATCAGGTCCGCCGGATATTGCTTTCTGGTCAGGTCTATCGCGACTTAATTCGGTACCTGATGCTCCGTGCTGCCGACTGCGGCACAGCAAAGGAGCCCTCCCTCATGACACGTCGCTGGACCGTACCCCTCGTTACGATCGGCCTGGTAGTCGGCACGATGTTCCTCGCGGCCGGCGCGGCATCCGCGGCGCCGGCCGGTCATCCTTCGATTCACAGCACGACCG
>Ga0335081_10002541_pt1 | contig 28728 bp, 20 predicted proteins | sample Lox_Sample_35_FD_206713 | JGI IMG/M metagenome (GOLD analysis project Ga0335081, IMG submission 206713) | Soil microbial communities from Loxahatchee National Wildlife Refuge, Florida, United States - Lox_Sample_3.5 | ecosystem: Environmental > Terrestrial > Soil > Wetlands | place: USA...
CTTGTTTGTTTCTATTTTTGGATTCGCCCCGCAAGCTGTCTCCGGCTACATCCAAGGCAATCGACCACGGATTATCTGCATCGACGGCGGAGACTTAATGATGGTCCTAGAGGGAAGAATCGACCTCGGGGAATTGCTCTCGCGCAAGAAGGAAATCGCAGCGCAAAAGAGGGCGATCTTCGTCTCGGCGAATGACATTATCCTCGGTCGCTGTTAAAAACTGCGCACATAAACACCGGGGACGTCCCGGTGACGGATTTCAACTAATCGAAAAACTCGCGGAACGTTCCGCCTGTCCGTACGAAGGCCAGTGACATCGCGGAATCTTGGAAGGTGGGGAAAGGAGACTATCTTGTGCCCGTCGACAAGCAATCAATCATCAAGCAGATTGATGACGTGCTAGAGAGGTCAAATCTCAATAGTCCTCACCGGTACGACGATTTCTCGGATTTGCCGCAAGAGACTCGGAGCGAGGCTATTAATCTCCTCTATTCCGCCATAGGGAGATTAGCTCCCGCTGGAAGTCCATACGTGCAGAAAGCGAGACTCCACGAGCGGGTCTCGACTGCGAATAGTGGGTTAGCTCTGAGTCCTTTACGTGGAATTCTGAAAGCAATTCGGATAGATTACGAGTCTGGCTACCTACAGTCTGTGGTTGAGTTGGTTCACGCTGACTTGTTCGCTGACTTCCTTGAAATGGCTCATTACCTGTTGCAGCAAGGCTACAAAGACCCTGCGGCGGTAATTAGCGGCTCGGTACTGGAGGAACATCTGCGAAAGCTCTGCCAGAAAAATAGCGTTGACATTCTCAAATCCGATCGCTCTCCAAAGAAAGCAGACACATTGAATGCCGATCTTTCAGGGTCAAGCATTTATTCAAAGCTCGATCAAAAAAATGTGACGGCATGGCTCGATCTTCGTAATAAAGCAGCGCACGGCCATTATTCGGAATACACAAAAGAACAGGTAGAGTTGATGCTGCAAAGCGTCCGCGATTTTATTGCACGTTGCCCGGCCTAGCTTCAGGCATTTAAGAGGTAGTAACAGACGAGACGATCGCCAAATCCCGCCCGTCGAAAAACTGGGAAACGGTACGTCCTCGGTTTCCCGCCATTTTCGTCGCGCACAGAAAAATCGACAGCACAGCAGTTTTCTATTTCAATTCCTCGATCCGCTTAGCTAGGAATCGTCGCTCCGGCTCCTGTTGGGTCAGGGCCAGAGCTTTCTCATACGAAGCCCGAGCCTCAGCCGTCCTGCCGAGCCTGCGGCACAACTCTGCGCGGGCTGAATGCGCCAGGTAGTAATTCGCCAATTCCCCATGTTCCATCACCGCGTCGATACGCGCGAGGCCGGCCTCTGGACCATCGCGCATGGCAATGGCCACGGCACGGTTGAGATGGACAACCGGCGAAGGCTGAATCCGTAGCAATTGGTCGTAAAGCGCAACAATCTGCCGCCAGTCGGTCGCAGTGACCGACTCCGCCTCCGCATGAACGGCCGCAATCGCCGCCTGCAATGTGTACGAGCCGAAGCGCCGGGACTTCAGGGCTCTCTCCACCAAGGCCACTCCCTCCGCGATCTGCTCGCGGTTCCAGAGCGAGCGGTCCTGGTTCTCCAGCAAGATCAGCTCTCCGTCTGGAGAGGTCCTCGCGGCGCGACGGGATTCCTGCAGCAACATCAGGGACAGCAGCCCTATGACCTCCGGCTCGGGCTGGAGTTCGGTCAGCAGGCGGCCTAGTCGAATGGCTTCGCCGGTTAGCTCGGCCCGCGTTACCTCCGCTCCCGCCGCAGCCGAATAACCCTCGTTAAAGACGAGATAGACGACCTGAAGCACCGCGTCCAGCCGCTCCGGCAATTCCTCGGGCGCCGGCACTTCGTACCGAATCGGTGTGTCTCGAATCTTGGCCTTTGCGCGCACGATGCGCTGGGCGAGCGTTGCCGGCGTAACCAGAAATGCCCGGGCAATCTCCTCCGTGGTCAGGCCGCAGATTTCGCGCAGGGTGAGCGCAACCTGTCCTTCCGGAGGCAGAGATGGATGACAGCAGGTAAAAATCAGGCGCAGGCGATCGTCTTCAAGGCTGTCCTCTTCCTTGGAGCTTTCCGCCGAACTCGCTTGCGCTTCGAGATATCGCACCAGCTCGTCTTGAGACGCATCCAATCTTGCCCGTCGACGAAGAGTATCAATGGCTTTGAAGCGGGCCGTCGAAATCAACCATGGTCGCGGGTTGCCGGGTACTCCACTGCTCGGCCACAGGCTCAGCGCAGCCGCAAAGGCTTCGTGCATCGCCTCCTCGGCCAGATCAAAATCACCGAGCAAGCGGATCAGAGTGGCCAGGATTCGTCCCGAATCCACGCGATAAAGGGAGTCGAGCAACTCGCGTATCGGCTCGGTGGAACGCTCGGACATGACGACGACCTTAGCAAACCAGCTGCCCCGAATCAATTTGGCCAACGGCGGGGCGATGCAAAGTGCCCAGGTCGTGCCACTGAAATCTCGGCGACGCAGCAGTCTGTCCCGCTCTGCGAGCGCCACACAGCGGAATTGGGGATCGGAGGTTTACTTCCTACCGGCGCTGTAGAATATTGCGGGTTGTGAGGTTCTCGATGCGCAAAATCTTTGTCCGCGGCTGCATTCCATCACTTCTTTTCATGCTGGCTGCAGCATCGTTGGCGCGGTGCGCTGAGCGCGTGGTCGATCTGACGGCTGCTGATGGCGCCAAGCTGAAGGCGACCTATTACGCGGCGGGCAAACCCGGTCCTGGCGTGCTGTTGCTGCACCAGTGCAATCGCGACCGCAAAGTCTGGGGCGGATTGGCACAGCAGCTCTCCGCGGCTGGAATCAACGTCCTCACTCTCGACTATCGCGGCTTTGGCCAGAGTGCCGGTATACCACACGACAAGGCCACGCCGCAGGAACTGCATGAAGAATTGGAGAAATGGCTGCCTGACATCGATGTTGCGTATCAATATTTGGTGTCACAGCCGGGAGTCGCGCGGGATGCGATCGGCGTTGGCGGCGCCAGTTGCGGTGTGAATAATTCGCTGCAGGCGGCGATTCGCCACCCCGAAGTGCGCTCCCTGGTGCTGCTGTCGGGCAACACCGGTTACGACGGACGCCAATTCTTGCGCCGCGATAACGGCATTCCCGTTTTTCTCGCCTATGCTGATGATGACGAGTTTAAGCCCACGATCGTGGAGATTCAGTGGCTGTACGACATCACCGCCGATCCTGATAAGAAGCTGGTTTCTTACCCGACAGGCGGGCATGGAGCTGATATCTTCCGGGTGCATCCGGAGCTGATGACGGCGATCACGGATTGGTATGTGACGACGCTCATCAAGACTCCCGGCAAGGCGCCGGCGGCGAATCAGTCCGTCGCGCTGTTGCCGGAAGTCCAGGTGCTCAATACGATCGACCAGGGCGGCGCTGCCAAGGTGCAAACTCAGCTGGAGCAGGCTCGCCAACGCGATCCCAAAGCCACGATGTTCGACGAGGCGTCGGTCAATTTCATGGGATATGAACATATGCAGGCGGGCGATGTGCAGGGTGCCATTGCAATCCTGAAGCTGAACGCCTACGCCTATCCGAATTCGCCGAATGTATATGACAGCCTCGGTGACGCGTATCTGGCCGATGGTCAGGGAGACCTGGCACGGCAAAATTCCAGGAAAGCACTCGTACTGTTGTCATCCGATACGACGGACGACCAGCAGCGCAAGGATGGGATCAAAGCCAGTGCCGAGGGTAAGCTACAGCAGCTCGATGATGAGCCATAGTAAGCCGTGAGGATTGGAGCGGGAGACAGGGATCGAACCCGCGACTAACGGCTTGGGAATGTGGGCAGTGCTCGCGGAGAATGAGAAGGTACGCGAAGACTAACCTCAGAAACTTCCCAAACCGCCCCTAATTTCGCTTTTTATTGTCTGTATTGCTGCAGCGGAAAAACCTGGCGCCCCTATGCACTCGTAAGACATTGAATCGAAAATGGTTAGCCTGCCGCCGCGACGAACAGGGACAGCCTATCATTCGGGACCGTGCGCAGTGGAGTTTGACGACAACCCTTACGATGGTTTGCTGCATCTTTGCCAATGATCGCTCAGGACATCAGCCGTCAAACTTAAAGCGACCTCTTCGTCTCACAGTTTTCGGGACCGTAGCCCTCCCGCCACACAATCGGCAAGGGCACCCGACCATTGAAGAATGAAGGAGACAATCATGAGAATCGTAGTCATCGGCGGCAGTGGACTCATCGGATCAAAGCTCGTCCCCAAACTGCGTGAGCATGGGCACGAAGCGATCGCGGCATCACCCGATTCTGGCGTCAACACCCTCACCGGCGAGGGATTGGCGAATGCGTTGAAAGCTGCATCGGTGGTGGTAGATGTATCGAACGCTCCCTCGTGGGAAGACACGGCTGTGATGACGTTCTTCGAGACATCAACCCGCAACCTGCTCGCCGCTGAAGCGAAGGCGGGCGTGCGACATCACGTTGCATTGTCAGTCGTAGGATCGGAGCGCATGCTCGAGAGCGGTTACTTCCGTGCAAAAATCGTTCAGGAGAATTTAATTAAGGGCTCATCCCTTCCCTACTCAATTGTCCGCGCGACGCAGTTCTTCGAATTCGTCAAGGGCATCGCTGATTTCTCCACGGACGGCAACAAGGTACGCCTGCCATCTGTGCTCATTCAGCCGATGGCGGCCGACGATGTCGCCAGCGCGGTAGGCCAGATCGCGATGGGCTCACCCGTGAATGGCACCCTTGAAATCGGGGGACCGGAACAGTTTCGTCTCGATGAGCTCGTTCGGCAAGGTTTAGCCGCGTGGAAGGATCCGCGCGAGGTGGTCGCTGACCCACACGCGCGCTACTACGGCGTCGAGCTGAGCGAGAAGACCCTGGTGCCCGGCGATGATGCGCGGCTTGGCGGAGCGCGTTTCAAAACCTGGCTCAGTCTGTCGAAATCGCGGGCTGCATAAACAAGAATTGGCGCAAGAACCTGTCTTTCAGAAGCTGGTTTTCACCCGACTTTCCGCTAAGATGTTGCGGAACTGCGCAAGCAGGGGACAACCGTGATTACACCGGAGGGGCCACACTTTCTTCAAATACGGAAAAAGTGGCGAAGGCCACTCCGCCTGACACCGTATTTGTTGGATGAGCCCTCTCTAGAAATCACTAATGCGCTTAAGAGTCCCAGCAATTGGGATCTCACTCGCTGTCCTTCAATCTAGCGGGTTAAGAGGGCATTGTGAATTTCGTAGCTTGGAAGAAGTTGACTGCTGATCGTGCGAAGTTCTGCCGTAAGCTGATTGCAATCTGCCTGGTTCTGTTCGCAGGAGCTCCGCTCTACGGACAGTCTGAATCGAGTGCCACGAGCCAGCGAACGGTGTCCTACGGTGCCGATACCTTTGCTGCTCAGGATACTTATCCCTCAGATTTTCAGCTACAGAGTCCCTACCTGGGGGGAGTCCCCACGGGCACAGCCAGTCTAACGCCGCTGTCGCTTGCCCTGGAAGACGCGGTAGCTCGCGGTCTGCGGCAAAACCTTGGGGGCCTGCTTACCACCGATGCAGTCTCCGGCGCGCAAGGCGAACGGTGGCGGTCACTCAGCGCGTTGCTGCCCAATCTGACCACCGCGACTAGTTTCGGCGTCCGCCAGGTTGATCTGAAAGCGACTATAGGCATCAACGTCCCTGTCCCTGGCGTTCCACCCATCACCGGTCCGTTTGGAGTTTTCGACACACGCGCTTACCTCGATCAATCTGTTTTCAACTGGGAGTCCATCGAGAGCGCGCGGTCTTCCGCTGCGCAAGTGAAATCGGCCCAATACAGTTACAAGAATGCCCGCGAACTGATTGTTCTTGTGGTTGTGTCAAATTATCTGCTGGTCATTGCGGACCGGTCACAAGTCGAGTCCGCTTTAGCTCAGCGTGACACGGCGAAAGCGCTCTTCGATCAGACGACCGACCAGAAGAAAGCCGGGCTTGCGGCTGCGGTTGACGTACTGAGGTCCAATGTCGAGCTTCAGGCACGCGAGCAGAGGTTGATCGTCGCACGGAACAGTCTGGCTAAGCAGAAGTTGGTTCTGGCGCGGGCGATTGGACTTCCGGCGGGTCAGGCGTTCGACGTAACCACGGAGGTCGCCTACCAGCCGCTTACGACTTCTACCCTCGAGGAAGCATTGCAGCAGGCGTACGCTTCTCGCGCCGACTATAAAAGCCTGACCGAGCAAGTCCGTGTCGCTGAGTTGCAAAAGAAGGCCGCTTCAGCCGAGCGTTACCCAACACTCTCCGCCCTCGTTGATTACGGAGCCATCGGCACCAATCCTGCGTCGAGTCATGGCACGGTTGACGCAGCTGGGGTGCTCCGATTTCCCATTTTCCAGGGAGGCAGGGTTCACGGAGATAACCTTGTCGCAGATTCCCTCCTGGCAAGAACCAGGCAACGACTGGAAGACCTCCGTGCCAGCATCGACCAGCAGGTTCGTGACGCCTTCCTTGATTTGCAAGATACCGCCCAAGAAGTATCCGTTGCGAAGAATGCCGTCCGGCTCGCTACCGAAACTCTGCAGCAATCGCGTGATCGCTTCGCCTCGGGAGTAACCGACAACATCGAAGTGGTTCAGGCGCAGGAATCCCTCGCGGATGCCAACGATGCGTATATCGCCAGCCTCTACCGCTATAACACAGCAAAAATCTCGCTGGCGCGAGCCATCGGTTTCGCGGAATCGAACTACGCACTGTACCTGAAAGGACAATAAAATGCCCGACCAGGAAACGGCCAAAGGCCCGGAAAGTTCATCGTCCTCAACGCCTGATACCGCAACGGAAAGCCCAACCACGGCGCCACCCGTTGCCTATCCGAGACGGCGTTCTCACAAGCGCTGGATAGTCGGCGCTGCCGTAGTTGTAGTTCTTGTCGGTGGCATCTTTCTGTGGCACTACTTCTCGGGTTTCGAGACCACCGACGATGCGCAAGTCGATGTTCACCTTTATCCGGTGAGTGCACGGATCTCCGGCTACGTGCAAGCGGTGCACGTGGGCGACAACCAGTATGTGCAGGCAGGCGCCACACTGGTAGAGATTGACCCAAGAGACTATCAGGTCGCTGTGGCGAAAGCGCAGGCGAACCTCGAAACTGCGGAAGCCTCCGCTCGTGCTCTCAACATCGATGTGCCCATTAGCTCAGTGGACACCGCCAGCCAGCTGAAGTTCACATCTTCGGACATCGAAAACGCCAAAGCCGCAATTGCTGCCGGGGAGAAACAAGTTGCTGCCGCAAAAGCGCGCATCGAGGAAGCCGAAGCGCAAAATCTGAAGGCCCAGGACGACGTGCAGCGTTACCACCTTCTGCTGGTTAAAGACGAAGTGCCTAAGCAGACTTACGATTATGCGGTAGCCGCAGCACAAACAGACACTGCTGCAGTAGCGGCTGCCAAAGCGGACGAGGCAACCGCTGAACAGAATGTCGCTCAGGCGCGCAGCCGGCTCACCGAAGCGATTGCGCAGAATGAATCCGCCCGGGCCGGACCGCAACGGGTGGCGTCCACGCAGGCTCGCGCCCTCTCGGCTGCTGCCGATGTGGGACAGAAACGGGCGGAGCTCGCCCAGGCCGAGCTCAACCTGGGATACACCAGGATATTCGCGCCGGTTAGCGGTGAGGTGACGAAGAACGTGGTGGTGGGATGGAATGTCGATCCCGGCGAACAACTGTTGACGGTGGTTCCGCTGGATCAGGTGTGGATCACTGCGAACTTCAAAGAAACCCAACTCAAACACATGCGCGTGGGCCAGAAAGCAGAAATTGTCCTCGACTCGAACGGCCGCACCTACCGCGGTCATGTGGACAGCATTGCGGGGGGAACGGGACCCATCTTCAGCTTGCTGCCACCGGAAAACGCCACGGGCAATTACGTGAAGATCGTCCAGCGTGTTCCGGTCAAGATCGTTCTCGAGCCAGGCGAAAACCGTGACCATCAGCTTCGCCCCGGGATGAATGTCGATGCGAAGGTGTACTTGCGATGAGCGCCACGGCGCTGACCCTGCCGGCGGAGCAGGTCATCTGGCGCCCCAAGGTAAATCCTTGGGCGATTGCCGCCACCGTGTCGATGGCTGCGTTTATCGAAGTCCTGGACACGAGCGTTGCCAACGTCGCGTTGCCGTACATCGCCGGCGGCCTGGGAGCCAGCTACGACGACAGCACCTGGGTACTCACCTCGTATCTCGCTGCCAACGCGATCGTGCTGCCCATCAGCGGATGGCTCGCGGAGGTGATTGGCCGCAAGCGATATTTCATGTGGTCGCTTGCTATTTTCACGGCGAGTTCACTGCTTTGCGGCTTAGCGCCCAGCCTCCCGATATTGCTGTTGTTTCGAGCTGTGCAAGGCATCGGCGGCGGTGGATTGCAACCGATGGCACAAGCCATTCTCAACGATACGTTTCCTCCAGAGCAGCGCGGCCAGGCGTTTGCTGTCTATGGCATTACCGCGGTTCTCGCCCCCACCGTCGGGCCTATGCTCGGAGGCTGGATTACGGACAACTACTCCTGGCGCTGGATATTTTTCATTACGCTTCCCGTGGTCGCCCTCGCTCTTTATTTGACTCACGCCCTGGTCGAAGATCCGCCGTTCCTCCGTCGCTTAAAGAGCGGGGGTATCCGGGTGGACTACATCGGAATATCCATGTTGGCGCTGGGAGTGGGTTCGCTGCAGGTGCTTCTGGACAAGGGGCAGGAAGACGATTGGTTCGGCTCGCATTTCATCACGACCCTGGTAATCACCGCAACGGTTTGCCTTATCTTGCTGGTCATCTGGGAATGGTTCCGCAAAGAGCCGATCATCGATGTCCGCATGTTCAAGAGCTTCAACTTCGCAGCAGCGAACTTAATGATGTTCATGATGGGCTTCATGCTCTTCAGCACCCTGGTCTTGATACCAGAATTTCTGCAGACGCTCATGGGTTACACCGCAGAGCTTGCAGGTCTCGTCCTGTCCGGCGGCGGAGTTGTCTTGCTGGTGATGATGCCCATCGTCGGCCGGCTTACATCAAAGATCCAAGCCAGGTGGCTGATCGCGACGGGATGGCTGTGCCTTGCCATCGGACTATTCTATTGCGCGCACCAGATTGATTTGTTCGTCAGCTTCCGCTTTGCGATGTGGCTACGCGTCGCCCAGGTGATAGGAATCGGATTTCTGTTTGTCCCCATCACGGCGGCAGGTTACATCGGAATTCCTGAGGAGAAAGGCAACAGCGTCTCCGGCATCATCAACTTCATGCGCAACATCGGCGGCAGTATAGGAACTTCTGTCGTGACCACCATGATTGCCCGGCGGGCTCAATATCACCAGCAAATCCTGGTCGGCCACATCACTCCCGGTTCCCCTGCCTATCGTTCGGCACTCCATGCATTGAGCGCAAGAATCGCGCACTCTGGGCTTCGGGCCGCGGACGCCCACGACCAGGCAGTTGCCAGGTTCTACGAATTGGTACATCGACAAGGTGGCGCACTGTCCTACATGGACATCTTTTGGACCTTGGGCGCTCTCTGCTCCATGATGTTTGTCCTTGCGTTTTTCTTGAAGAAGAATGATCCAGGAGCGGGCGGCCAGGTTGCGGCGGGTTAGGGACTGTCATGATGATTCAAGCTGTAACCATCGAACGCGAATTTGGCTGTGGCGGTTCGGCAATTGCTGCCAAGCTGGCCGAGCTTCTGGGTTGGAAGCTGTGGGACCACGAACTCACTCAGGAGATCGCGCGGTTGACCCACAGTACGCCGCAAGCGGTCGAGAAGCGGGAATGGAAAAATGATCCTGCAGTTTATCGCGTCTTTAAGTCTTTTCTCCGAGGAGCATTCGAGGGAGGCCTGCCGCCAACGAATCGGCTGGAACTGCTGGATGCACGCCGCATCGCTAGCATCTCCGAGCAGGTGGTCAAGCACGCACTTTCCGGCGGCCCATGCGTGATCGTCGGCCGGGGCTCGCAGTATTTTCTTCGCAATCGCAAGGATGTGTTTCGGGCGTTCCTCTATGCTTCTCGCACGTCTAAGATCCACAGACTGATCATTGCTGGAACACCGGAAGAAAGAGCAATAACCGACGTGGACACGATTGACAGAGATCGCGCTGCCTTCGTCAAGAGATATCTTAAGCTGAACTGGCCCGAGCACCACCTGTATGACGCAATGTTTAATACCGAGACGGGTGATTCTTTTGTCGCTGAAATGCTTGTTCACTGCGTCCAACAGATTGCTAGACCCACATGAAGGCAACGGCTGAATCCGGTGGTGAAAACAGGCATCCCGGGTTTCATCGCACAAGGTTCGCTCCGAGGATAATTGGCGAAATCTGGGGACGTGACGCTTACTTTCTGGTCACCAATTTAGGCTCCGTTCTCCGCAAAAGACGCCTTTTCAACAACCGTGCCTGTTCTCGTCAGCAATGTCCATTACCGTCATAACTAATCTGAAATCTCGCTCCTGAACCTGCTTACTAAGATCGCCACTGTAATCGCTATGTAAAGAACTCCGGTCACCCCCTCCAGTGCCGCCAGCATACGCGTTTCCCCGCTAACCGGCACTATGTCGCCATAGCCTATCGTCGAGAGCGTTATCAGGCTGAAATAAAGCAGCTCACTCTGACGGTCGGTTGTGTGGCCTCCCAATTGGATTGAACCCGGATAAAAAGCATCCATCGCACAATAAATCGCCGCCCATAGCATCCCAAGCAACAGATAAATGCTGATGGCAGTGAAGAGGTGCGAGTAAGTGATCGAACGAGAATGCCTGAGATAGGAAAAAAGCCCCACGGCCGCGAGTGCGAAGAACGCCGCCAGAAATCCCCATCGAATTCCAGATAGTACTTGGCTACGGAAGATGTTACTTGCCACCAGGAGGATGAGACTGCCCAACATCAACAGAACCGACGGCCACATCCACACTCTTATTTGCGACAATCGGACCGTGGAGAAAATGACTGGCATGAACGTGAGTGCTGCGAGCACCGGTCGGCGCCAACCGGCGTGGTCCATCGCCGGATTCAACACAATGACCAGCAGCAAAGACAGGAGGAGCAACAAGTCCGGTCGCAATTGAAGTTTCGCCCGCATGAGAAGACCTCAACATCGCGCATTCTATCGAGTACTCGCCAAAAAATCGCCTCTCGAACAATGTCGGCGGTGTTTAAGCCGCTGCTCTTCATGATACAAATCCAAATGCGATTGGCCTGGCCTGCAGGCCGACCGCGATTCCCCCGGATTTTCGTTGATATTATTGATGTAGCTCTTTTTGCGAACCTCTATGACAACTTGCGTTCAGGCAGTTCCCGCTCCTTCCCAGCAACAGCCTTTGGCGTACGATCCGCTGCTCGACGACGTAGGGTACATGACCTGCATGACCCTGGTGCTGCTGGGCAACTACGCGCAGACCGGGCATCTGGGCGGACCGCTCGCCTACACACCGTACAATGTCGCGGCGCACCTGGCGGGTCCCGAGAATGGCGGCCTCCGTTACGATTACCGCCGGCCGAAGCATCCTTACTCCGACAAATTCATGATGGCGGCGGGCCATTCCGTCCCCACCTGCTACGCGCTGTGGATGATCATGGGCCAGGCGCTGTACCGCAAGTATCAGCAGACCGGCGATCCGCGTTATCGCGTTGACCCGCACGTCGCCGTGCTGCCCATCGACGCGTTGGGATTCCGGCGCGGTGCGGGCGCGCTGAAGACGCTGCTGCACGACGCGGGCCTGGAAGGCCATCCACTGTTCGCGCAAGCCGAGGGCCGCGGCATTCGTGCGCTCCAGGGACATGCGGAAAGCACCGACTTAACCAACGACGTAAACGGCGGCCCCTCGGGCATTGGCATCGCGACGGCCGCGGGCAAAGCGGCGTTCTGGGATATCGTGGGCGCGCCCGAGTCGCCCAAGGTGATCGCGCTGGAAGGTGAATTCGCCCTCACCGAAGGTCACGCCCAGGAGTTGAAGACGCAGGCGATCGCGCTGCAAGTGGGAAAGCGTTTGCGCGTGATGATTTCCTACAACAACGCGGGCATCGACGATTGCCTGATTGGCGGCAGGATCGGCGGCGTGATCGCCGAGTGCTTCGACGGCTACGATCTGGTGAATCAATGGACGTCCTATGGCTGGAACGTCTTCACGCTGGCGAATGGAAACGATTACGGGGAAGTGACCGCTGCGCTGAAAGCCATGGACGCAGTGGATCCGCACGACCGCCGTCCCATCGTCGCGATCGGCAAGACCGTTAAGGGCTACTGGCCCGCCGCCGCCGACGGAAAAATTCCCGGCTACGGCGGCGATCAATTGGTGAGTTACCCGAGCCATCCCTACGCCCTGAAGATGAACTCCGAGTATTTCCTCGCGCTGGCGCAGACCTTCGAGAAGCATTACGGCGTGGAGTTCGAAGGAATTCGCCAAGGGCCGGTCACGAACACGCGCGAGCGATTGATCCAGTTCAAGACGAACATCGACGTGGTGATGTCGCTGCTTGACCGCAACGGATTGGGTGATCGCCTGGCCGATCGCCTGGTGGAGATCGGCGACACCGTGCGCGACGACGTAAAGTTGCGCATCCCCGTCACCGGCGATCCGTTCCTCGACGATCGCCTGCGCGTCAAGGCGTTGCCGGAAGAGCCGCAGAAGCTCTCGATTCGCAATACGATTTCCGGTGCGGAGAAGCAGGTCAGCATTGCGCTGTTCAAGAAACCGGGCGAGGTGGCCGGCGCGCGGCGCGCGATCTCCGAAATCATCAAGTGGATGAATTACGTCACCGACGGACGATTCTTCACCGTGGCTGCCGATCTTTCCGAGTCGATCAACGTGGAGCACGGCAGTTTGTGGGGACACTACGGTCCCACAACGAATCCGCTAGGCACGCGCCTGAAGGCGCCCATTCAGGAAGCCGGCAATGTTTCCACCGCTATCGGGCTGGTGAGCCAGAGCGCTTCCGTCGATCCCGACAAATTCGCCGGCGTTTGGGCGTTGAGCGGCACCTACGGCGCGTTTACGCCGCTGATGTACACTCCGGGGCGCGTCTGGAGCCAACAAAACCAGGACAGCAAATTCCGCATGGGCGTGCTGCATATTCTCGCTGCGCACTCCGGTCCTGAGACTGCGGCCGACGCCCGCACCCACTTCGGCATCTTTGCGCCGCAAGTGTGGAAGCTGTTCCCGCGCGTGCAGGCGATCAACTTGAGCTTCTGGGATTACAACGATGTCGCGCCCGGCTATTTCGCAGCGGCGGAGATCGCGGCGCGCGATCCGCACGTGGGCATCATCACCATCGAAGTGGCGCGTCCCGACTTCCCGGTCGCCGACCGTAGCCATTTCGCCGATACCGATCTGCGCGCTGCGGCCAAAGGCCTGTACGTGATCCGCGATTTCGCCCCCGACAAGCCGCGCCACGGTTACGTGATCGCGCAAGGATCGAGTTCCACGGTGAACCTGGTGAAAGTGCTGCCCAAACTCGAAGCGGCGGGTAGGAACGTGAAGGTGATCGCGGCGATCAGCGAGGAGCTGTTCGATCGCCAGCCGCAAGCCTATCGCGATTCCGTGCTGCCGCCCGAGGCCCGCTACGACTTGATGGTGGTATCAACCGGCACGCGACGCGTGTGGCCGCTGCGCAACCTCGGTCCGTTGACCGATGAGTATTCCCTCACCTCCGACTTCGACAATTGCTGGCGGAGCGGAGGCCTCGAGGCCGACGTGATCGCGGAAGCGCATCTCGATCCGGATTCGATCTTCGCCGGCGTGGAGCGATTTGCGAAGGAACGCGAGCGTCGCATCGGGGAGCAACGCAAAATGATCGGTTAGTCGAGTAGGCTGTTTCACTCGTCGCGCCAACCCTTGCTGGGCGAATCCGAGCGCCGCGGAAGCGGTCCGCATCGCCATAATGCTCATCGTACGAATGAGCAGTCGCGGCTTCCGGCAGAATCACCTGTCGCGCTAGCCGTAGTACCGGAAGTCGCTCCAGAACGCCGGCCAGCCCGCCTTGGGCGGCCCGCAGACGAAGATGTCGGGATGATCTTCCGTCTCCTCGTTGCTGATCCCGTACCGATTCCAGGTGTGGCCGGCCAGCCGGCACGAGGCGAAGTGCTCATCCACAAACTCGCGGCTGAGGCCGACGACGATCAGCGTCTGCGGCGGAGGATCGCCGTAGCCGCGATACCAGAACGAGTTCACGCCGCTGATCGCGCGCGGCAAACCGTAGTCGGGGCCGTAGAGGTTGACGGCGCCGGCTTCGCCATAGTTGGTGCCGATGATGCCGAGATGCGCGCGCTCTTCCGGTGAAAGCGAATCGCGAATCTTCGCCACTTCCTCGACCAGTTCGTGCCAGCCGACTTGTTCGCGAAAGTCGCCCTGCACCTGGTTGGTGATCGCCCACCAGCGGGAGTTGAGCGGCGCAGCCGGCAGCCAGAAGGCGATGGTGAAGACGACCTCGAAGACGAGCACGGCCCACACCGCCCAACGAACCGTCATCGCCCAGCCGCGCGACATCGTGGCCAGCCAGCGCTCGCCCCACACCGCGCCTGCCGCGTACAGCATCGCGTACGCCGGCCCCATGTAGTACCAGCGGCCTTTCGCAACGACGAAGAGCAGCAGCGGGATGATGTACATCCAGCCGATCATGCGGAAGCGCTTACCGGAGCGCGACAGGCAGAAGTAGAGCCCGGCCATGGCAAGCGGAAACCGCAGGCCTGTGAGCTTTAATTGCTCTGGAAGAAAGTACGTCGTGCGGCCGTTGCGGACATCGCGCGCGTGAATGTGCTTCAGGAAATCCAGCGAGACGAAATTGTGCTGCACCTGCCACAGCAGGTTGGGCAGCCAGACGACAAGCGAAACCGCCACTCCCATCCAAAGCCACTTGCTCTTCAGATAGCGCCGGGCATCGGTGAGCAGCACGCCGGCAACGACGCCCAGCGTGAAGAAGCCGATGGTGTACTTCGAGAGCATACCGAAGCCGATGCTGGCGCCCACACCCAGCCACCAGCACGGATCTTCGGAGACCAGCAGCCGCACCACGCAGTACGCCGCAGCCACCCAGGCCAGGCAATCGAAGGCGACGTATTGCATCTCGTAACCACCGCCCAGGCAAAACGGAACGGCAGCAAACGCGGCGACGAGTTGCGCTCCACGGCGCCCGCCCATATCGCGTGCCATCAGTCCGGTGAGCACGACCGCGATGGCTTGCGCCACGCCGGCAAAGAAACGGAACCCACGCACCGACGTGCCGAAGAGCTCCAGCGAGATTCGCCCGAAGAAGGGCGTCACCGGGGGATAAGCCGGATAGCCCCATGCCAGGTGGCGTGCGTCTTCCAGCGTCGCCAGCTCGTCGCGGTGAATGCCGTAACGATTGCCGAGAACCAGGTGAATCATGACCGTCGCCAAAGCGACGTACAGGAGCAAAGCGGTATCGCTGAACCAAACGGAGGGCGCGTTCGCAGACCAGTCGTGCTGGTCAGGTGTTGCGGCTGCCTGAGGATGCATCACGTGTCGGCGAATTCCAATTTGCAGGACGAGCGCACAAACTATACACCGAATCACGGTGCGGAATCGGGAAGCAGCCTTCCTGCGTCACTGACAGGTCGCGCAAGAGATCCTATTCTCGGAGCTTGCGGCCCGGCTGAAGCGCGTGCCTATCGCCGCGTTATCAGGTGTGATCGCAGTGACCGTTACATTGCTTGCGGCAGTCACACCTGAGAGATTCGTCACTCGCATGACAACTCCGTTCGAACACTTCCGGGGAACCTCGCGGCTCTCCGACCGCTCAGCACCAAGGCCATCCTGTTGCAGCCTCGCATAGCTGCAGGCTTGTTCGTGATCCGGAGAGGAAAGACGTCGACGGTAGATGTTTGGTGTCAAGGTCAGGATTTGGGCGGATACTGGAGAGGATTCTCCCTTGCCCTGCGGCAACAGAACACCAGGATTGGAATGATCACGGCTGCTATCTTCGTCTCGCTTCTCTTTGTCTATGCCCTCCTGTCAAGAAGGGCATCGCAGACACCGCTCACCGCCCCTATTCTATTCACCGCTGCGGGCATGGTAATGTCCCGGTCCTGGGTGCAGATCGCCGCGGCCGGCGTGACCTCCAACGTGTTCCTCCGGCTTGCTGAGGTAGGTTTAGTGCTGCTGCTATTCACCGACGCCAGCCGAACCGATCTCACGGTGTTGCGGAGCATCAGAACGCTGCCCGCTCGACTGCTCAGCACGGGAATGCTGTTGACCATATTTTTGGGCGGTATTGTCGCCCGGCTGGTATTTCCCGGTCTGTCGATTTGGGAGGCGGGCATTCTGGCCGCCATTCTTGCCCCGACCGACGCCGGGCTCGGCCAGATTGTGGTGTGCAGCCAGCGCGTGCCCATGCGCGTTCGCCAGGCGCTTAACGTCGAAGCCGGGCTGAACGATGGATTGTCAGTGCCGTTTCTGTTGTTCTTCATGGCGCTTGCGGCGGCAAAGATCGAAGGTGGGCCGGCAAGTTTGCTGCAGTTCATCGGGGAGCAATTGGGTTTAGGAGTGATTGTCGGCATCGCGGTTGGCCTGATCGGGGGGTGGTGGCTGCGCACCGCCGTTCGCCGAGGATGGGTGGCCGAATCGTTTCCACAGATCGCCGTCGTCACCTTGCCTCTGCTTTGCCTGTTGCTGGCGGAAATGGTCGACGCCAGCATGTTCATTGCTTCGTTTGTCGCGGGCTTGGCGGTACAGATACCGTTCAAGGAGGCGGGGAAACACAGCGTTGAGTTTGCTGAGGAGTGGGGACAGATTCTTAATTTGGCGGTGTTTTTCCTCTTCGGCATGGTCGTAGCGCGCGATTGGCCGCAATTCACGCTGACCAGCTGGGTCTATGCGGTTCTGAGTCTGACGGTGGTACGAATGTTACCGGTGGCAGTGGCGCTCATTGGGACGCACCTCAGCCCTTCGTCCATCATCTTCATGGGATGGTTTGGCCCGCGTGGGCTGGCGTCGATTGTCTTGGGATTGGTCTATCTGGAGCAGGAACTTCATCTCTCCAGCGAGCCGACAATTCGAGCTACGGTGATGCTGACTGTAGTCCTGAGCATCTTTGTCCACGGGCTGAGCGCGCTACCAGGCATTAGCATCTACGCACGCAAGGTGGCGGCTCTCCCGTCCTCCGCGCCGGAGCGCCAGGAGCTTCCCGTCTGACGCTCACGGAATACGCGAGTACCTGAGAATCCTTGGTACAGAACGAGTCCATTCTGCTATAACGTGGTCGCTCGTGACAGTGGCGGGAGCCAAGAGACAACCGCAGAGATTATCCGTGCCTAAGATTTCCACATTGCCAGCCAACGGATCTGTGGCGCTAGCTCCGGCACTCCGGAAAAGCTTCGCCAAGCTCAGGTTCTGGCCGCTGGTTGTCGCCACATTTTTTATGGTGTCAGGTGGCGCCTACGGCACAGAAGACATCGTGCATGGTGCCGGCTACGGCAGAGCAATCCTCATCCTGCTGCTGACCCCCATCCTTTGGAGCCTGCCGACCGCTCTTATGATCGGCGAGCTTTCCAGCGCATTGCCCAAGGAAGGCGGATACTACGCCTGGGTGCGGCGTGCCATGGGTAACTGCTGGGGATTTCAGGAGGCCTGGCTATCGCTCGCGGCCAGTGTCTTCGATATGGCCATCTATCCCACCTTGTTCGTCTTGTACCTGGCACGGCTTTTCCCATGGTGCGGGATGGGTTACCGGGGCATACTCGTGGGATTGGCCGTGGTAGGCATCTGCGCGGCGCTGAATATCGCAGGCATTCAAGTTGTCGCGACGGCGTCCATCTGGTTTTTCTGTCTGCTCTCCGCCCCATTTGCGATCATCGTGATCGTAGCTCCCCTAAAGTACAGAGCCCTGGCACATGCCGTAACCGCGCCGTCCAGCTCGCATGTGGACATCGTCGGCGGGTTGCTGATCGCCATGTGGAATTACATGGGCTGGGACAACGCTTCGACGATTGCAGCCGAGGTGGATCAACCGCAGCGCACCTATCCGCGGGCCATGCTGGCAGCGGTCGCTCTGGTGGCGATCGCATACGTCCTTCCGGTCGCCGCCATGTCCATGACGCACCTCAGTCCGTCCGCCTGGGAGACGGGAACGTGGGCGGACGTTGCGGGCCTGCTGGGCGGACCACTGTTGCGGGTTGCACTTGTTCTTGGTGGCATGATGAGCGCTTTCGGAATGTTCAATGCCTTGGTGATGAGCTACTCGCGACTTCCGTATGCCATGGCGCGAGACGGAATGCTGCCCAAAGTTTTCGCACGAGTGAATCAGCGCCAGGCACCCTGGTTTTCCATTGTGGTTCTCGCAACTGGATGGGCCCTGTGTCTCGGGCTGGGATTCGAGCGACTGGTCGCAATCGATGTGCTTGTCTATGGCGCGAGTCTATTTCTCGAGTTTGTGGCTCTAGTCGTGTTGCGTGTCACCGAACCCAACCTGCAGCGCCCGTTCAAGGTCCCGGGAGGCATGCTGGGAGCAATCTTTGTCGGTGTGCTCCCCACGCTGCTGCTCGTCTTCTTCCTCGCTCGCGGTGACCACGAACAAATTCTCGGGAGGAGCAGTTTACTGTTTGGAGTTTTGCTGGTCCTCGCCGGCTTTCTGGCGTACGGGATTGACGTCACTTTGCGCCGAGCACGTCCATCGCGATAAGGTCGATCGTGTTGACTGCCAGTTGGCTTGGCCCGTTATCAACGGGAGGCGCAGGCTGCATCAGCCCTGAATCACCCCAACATCTGCACGGTTTACGACATTGGCGAACAGGACGGGCGGACTTTCCTCGCCATGGAGTTCTTGGAGTGGGCAAGCAGTTCTGCATCAACGCGGCCGGCTCCGACACCGCAACCAGGACGGAGGCATGTTGCGCTGCCGCTCAAACCTGCCCGAAGTGCTCGCGGGCCAGCCACTCCGATGCCATGGGCACGGCGTGGCTCACCGCTTCCGATAGACCTTCCTCCACCTCTTCCGGCAGCGGTCCGGTCTGGCAAGCCAGCACTCGTACCGTAACTCCGCAGGTTTCCTGCAATTCCCGCAGCAGATTGGAAGTCGGCAATTGATGCAGGGAAAAGTCGTCGAGCTTGGCGAGGGGAATTTCGGAAGGATCAATCTCGAACACTTCGCCTGGGGTGCGGCCGGCGTCGATGGCGTCGAGAATGATCAGCCGCTGTGGCCGCGCCGGACTCAGGCAAAGAGTGAAGAGCAGCTTGCGCACGCCGGTGCCGACATCCAGCAGGCAGACGGTTTCGGGTACCTGGTAGTGCGCCTCGACATACTCGACTACCGCGCAGCCGAAGCCGTCATCCCCGAACAATGTATTTCCACAACCCAGCACCAGGGTTGGCTTGCGGCAGAAGTCGGGGAGATCGGATGGGTCGATCTCCCAATTCATTGGCTCCATTTACTTCCTCATCGTGGCGGATGTCACAGTCTGTCGCTGGCGGTGAGTCTTGCGCTTAGACTCAAGTCGGGGCCAGTACTGGAACTCAGCAGCATACAGCTCGCCATCCAGGTCCGACACCCGCAGTTGGATGCGAGTCTGAGCATCGGCAATCGCTTTGTTGTAAATAACCGGCCCGATCTCCTCCACGAAGAAATCGAGCAACAAACCGGCAGGAAGATCTCCAATGGGCTCGGACATGTTTGTCTCGAAGTACTTTTTGATGGAAGCGATCGCATCGCTACGAGCCTGCTTGGGAAGCTCGATGTTATTCATCTGCGGTCCTCGTGCTGAGCTTATCCTACCTCCTACGATTCTCGTTCGTTTTTCCGCGGCTTTATATCCGGGCACGGCTTCAGCCGCACCACCAAACCGCAACATGAGTCGGGCTTTAGCCCCTGGGGCCACATTAAGCAGGGGCCATGGATTCCTGCATAAGTAATGTACGCGGGAGACGGTAGAGGGCACGGCTTTAGCTGTGCAAGAAAACCCTGCTCACAAATCGGGCTTTAGCCGCGGCTGCCGCGGCTAAAGCCGATCTTGTTTTACGTCCCGATTTCGCCGGGCTGAAGCCCGGCGCTTCCACCGGGATCTAGTTCGCCAGCGTGTCAATCACCTTCCCGTCCGCATCCACAATGTCCAGCTTGACCGAGAGCTTCCCATCCAGACGATGGGTTGCGCACGACAAGCATGGATCGTAGGCGCGGATTGACATCTCTACCGTGTTCAGCACCCCCTGATCGTACTTGCCGTCCTTGATCAGACTTCTTGCGGCCTGGGTAACGGACATGTTGATGGGAGCGTTGTTGTGGGTCGTGCCCACAATCAGGTTGACGTTAGTGACCATACCATCAGCATCGGTCTCGTAATCGTGGATCAGCGTCCCACGAGGCGCTTCCGTGCATCCCACGCCACGGGCGGCGCGAGGTGTCACCTTCACGCGTGTCTCGGTGCTGGTGATCTCCGGATCGTCCAGCAGGCGGATGGCGTTCTCGGCGTTGTAGAGCAGCTCGATCAACCGCGCCCAGTGATACAGCAGGGTGAGCTGAGCGGGCCGGCCGAACTTCTGCCGGAACTCTTCCAATTCGGCTTGCGCCAGAGGCGTGTCGATGTAGTCGCACACGTTGATGCGAGCCAGGGTGTTGGCGCGATATACGCCTTTAGGCCCATCCGTGTCCATGGAGAAGCCTTCGCCCCATTGCTTGGCATAGGGGAACTTCAGATAGCTCCACGGCTCGATGTGCTCGGCGATGTAGTCGGTATAGTCTGCGTAGGGGAAGTCCTGATAGGCGCCCGCAGGCGTCATCAGCCGCAGCTTGCCATCGTACAAGTTGAGCGCGCCGTCGTCTTTCACGGTGCCGATGAATCCGGTATTGATGACTCCCAGCGACTTCACCACGTCCAGGTACTTGGGGAAGACGCTCTCCTTGGCGAAGGCGATGGAGAACTTTGCCAGTTCCAGGGCCTCGCCCGCCTGCTTGCGCAACTGATCGCGCTCGTCGGCGGACAGCGGTCTGCTGAACCCACCCGGAACGGCAGCTTGCGGGTGGATCGGCTTGCCCGCCAGGACTTCGAGCATCTTGGCGCACATATGCCGCACCTTGACCACGCGCTGCGCAACCTCCGGCGCCGCCTGCAACACGCCAATCACGTTGCGGACGGAGTAAGGAGCATCCGGGCCGAGCAGGAAGTCAGCTCCTGCCAGGAAGTAGAAGTGCAAAATATGCTCTTCCATGAATGCGACGCTGTTACACAGCTCGCGCAGCTTCTTGCCCGCCGGTGGCGGCTCGACTCCAAAGACGGCATCGCAGGCTTTGGCCGAAGCCAGGTGATGTGACCAGGGGCACACTCCGCAAATACGCGGCGTGATGCGCGGCAGATCTTCCACGGGACGCCCCATGCAGAAGCGCTCAAAGCCGCGCAACTCAATTACATTCACCCGAGCGGTGTCCACGTTGCCGGCATCGTTGAGTTGGATGGTCACTTTGGCGTGGCCCTCGATGCGGGTGACAGGTTGAATTACAAGAGTCTTTGCCATGGCTCACCTCTTGGGGGTTGGCCGCAGGCGGCCAGCGCCGGCGAAGCGGTTGAAGGTTGCAGCCCGGTCCGGAATCTGCTTGGGATCGAGGCCAATGGAAGAGAGTGCGCCCATCATGTCCACCATGGGATTGGCTTTGTCCGATAGCGGACCAAAGCAGCCCTCACATGGCATGTAGGCGCGGATACAACGCGGGACGCCGTCGCTGCCGCCGCAGCCGCAACGCGTCGCCGGACCCAGGCACAGGATGCCCTGCTCCATCAGGCAACGCATTTCGGTCAGGGGCGCACCCGGGGTGAATTCCGGCGCATCCAGACGGCGCTTCAAGGTTGACACTGCCTTCTTCTCGCGCTTGGTGGGACACTCGTCGCAAACGCTCTTCGAGGCGAGTACCGGTAATGGCTTGCCTTCCAGAAGCGCGAGCAGCGCGTTGGCCACCATCTCCGGCGTGGTAGGACAGCCCGGCAGGTAGGCGTCCACGGGCACCACTTCATGAACCGCATAGACGCGGTCCGTGAGTGCAGGAATTTGCTCGCAGGGGAGGCCATTCTTTTCTGTGGTCACGCTCCCGCGATACACCTTCTCCAGCAGCTCTTCGGTGCCGAATTGGTTGGCGAGTGCGGGCACACCGCCGAAGCACGCGCAAGAGCCGAGAGAGATCAGAAGCTTGCATTTCTTACGCATCTCCAGCGCCAGCTTCTTGTGCTCTTCGCTGCGAATTCCGCCCGATATAAGTCCAACGTCAGCCGCCGGGATTTCCATCTCGGCCTGTTCGCCAGTCTGACCGAAGAGCTTGTGGTCCATCAGGACTGGCATGTGTACGATTTCTACTTGCTTAAGTACGTCGAGGAGCGGCTCACCAATGTCGAGGATTGTTACCTCGCACCCTCCACATATGGCGAACCATTCTTCGGCAAGCCGAGCCGCCATGCTGCACCTCCAAAGTGAATTCGAATCTGGCCGACCGCGAGAATTAACCACCGAGACCCGGAGTTCACAGAGGATTTTTTCTGTGTCTCTTTGTCTCTGTGGTGAACACGCTTCTTTCACTGCTTATACGGGCTGGCGCCCAGCTTCTGCACCTGCTCCGTAAACTCCTTTACAACCTGCGCGAACCTGGCCCCTTCCGCCGCCGAAACCCATTCCAGACGGAAGCGCTCTTCTTCGATACCGAAATCCGGAAGCATCAACTTGATGGCTTCGGCGCGCTTCTCTGCTTTCAGATTGCCTTCCTGATAGTGACAATCTCCGGGATGGCAGCCGCACATAAGCACGCCATCCGCTCCTTTGGTGAGAGCCTCAATGACCAGGTTGGGGTGTACCATGCCCGTGCACATCACGCGCACGATGCGGATGCTGGGCGGATACTGGCTGCGGGAGACGCCCGCCAGATCGGCGCCCGCATAGGAGCACCAGTTGCAGCACAGAGCGACAATCAAAGGCTCGAAACTGTCTTCCATCATCCAACTCCCAACGCCGCGTGAATCTGGGCCTCGATCTGGTCGAGGGTGAATCCGCGAACGAACACGCCTTTCTTCGGACAGGTTGCCTCGCAGCAACCGCAGCCCTTGCAGATGGTTTCGTTCGCATCGACCACCTTCTTGACCGCTCCCTGCCACATGTATTCCAGCAGGGTAATGGCCTTGAAAGGACAGGTGTCGACACAGTAGGCGCAGCCATCGCAGTTTTCCTCGACCACCTCGGAGATGTTGGCCTCCATCTCGATGGAGTCCTGCGCGAGTATGGTGGCCGCCCGCGAAGCCGCGGCCTGGGCTTGCAGAATGGACTCTTCGACGGTCTTGGGAGAATGCGCCAGACCGCAGAGAAACACTCCGTCGGTCATGAAGTCCACCGGGCGCAGTTTCATGTGGGCTTCGAGGAAGAATCCTTCGCTGTTCAGCGGCACCTTCAGGAGTTGCGCGATCTCCTTGTTGCCTTCGTTCGGATGGATGCCCGCGGAGAGGACCACCGCATCGGCGGAAATGTTCAGTGCCATGCCGAGGGTCCGATCGACAACGCCCACGTTCAAGCCGTGTCCGTTGGGTGACACTTCCGGTTTGCAGTCTTCCTCGTAGCGAATGAAGATGACGCCCTTCTTTCGCGCTTCTGTGTAGTAGCTTTCTTTGAAGCCGTACGTCCTGATGTCCCGGTAGAGGATGTAGACGTGAGTCTCCGGGGACAGGGTCTTGATCATGAGGGCGTTCTTGATGGCCTCGGCGCAGCATACCCGCGAGCAGTACGGCCGCTCTTCGTCGCGCGAGCCGACGCACTGAATCATGACCACCGTCTTTGCCGCATGATTGCCGTTTGGCGCCAGGAAGGCTTCTCCGGAAGCTAGCCGCCGCTCCAACTCGCGCTGGGTCAGAACTCGATCGTCTTGGGCGTACAGGTACTCTTTGGGTTGGTAGGGCCTCGCGCCGGTGGCAACGATCACGATGCCGTGCGTGATCTCCGAAGTTGTGCCGTTGGCTGAAATCTTCGTATGGAAGTCGCCGATCGTTCCGTCCATGCCTCCAATAGCCGCTCCGGTGAAGAGATGGATTCGGTCGTTGTTTCGTACTTTGGCCTTCAAAAGCCTCAGCTCAGATTGAGGGTTGGCGCCGTTGAGCAGGTAGTGGACGTCTTGCAAATGCCCACCCAGATCATTCTCTTTTTCCACCAGGTAAGCATCAAAACCCTGCTCGGCCAAGGCGAGGGCAGCCGTCATGCCGGAGATCCCGCCACCGATAACCAGCCCGGACTTCTTGATGCTGACCGAACGCCGGGTGAGCGGCTCCAGCAGGCGGGCTTTGGCAACCGCCATCCTGACCAGGTCTTTGGATTTTTCCGTGGCCTTCTCCGGTTCGTGCATGTGTACCCAGGAACACTGATCGCGGATATTCGCCATTTCGAAGAGATAGGGGTTGAGTCCCGTCTCGCGGAGGGTGTTGCGGAACAAAGGCTCATGGGTCCTGGGCGTGCAGGAGGCAACCACAACGCGATTCAGATGATGCTCGTCGATCTTCTCCTTGATCAGTTCCTGCGTATCGTTCGAGCAGGTGTAGAGATTGTTCTCCGCGTACACCACGTTGGGCAGAGTCTTGGCATAGTCAACGACGGCGGGAACATTCACCACGCCGGCGATATTTGTCCCGCAATGGCAGACAAAAACGCCGACGCGAGGCTCTTCTCCAGCAACCTGTCTTTCCGGCGGATAAGCTTTCGCCGCGATCAACGTGCCGCGGGCTTCGCTCAAATACGTGAGCACCTTCGCCGCCGCGGCCGAGGCCTGCATGACCGTTTCCGGGATATCTTTGGGCTCGCCGAACGGACCGGCCACAAAAATTCCTTGGCGCGAAGTCGCTGCCGGCTCAAACGGCTGGGTCACACAGAAATCGAAAGCGTTGAGTGTCACGCCAAAGCGTGCTGCCAGCTTATCGACGTCTTTTGGCGGCTGCATGCCCACCGACAGGACCACCAAATCGTATTCCGCCGATAGCTTCTCGTCCTTCTCCCCGAGATACTTCACGATCAGATTCCGGCTGCCGGAGACTTCTGCGATGGCCGGCACTCGCGAGCGGATGTAGCGCACGCCCAGCTCCCGCGCCCTGCGGTAGTACTGTTCGAAGCCCTTGCTGAACGCGCGGAGATCCATGAAGAACACGTCGCACTGAAGACCCTCGCCAAGATGCTCCTTGGCCATGATGGCTTCCTTGGTGGCGTACATGCAGCAGACCGAGGAGCAGTAATCGTGCTCAGCATCGCGTGAACCGACACACTGGAGAAATGCGATGCGCTTGGGCTCCGTGCGATCGTGTGGCCGCAACACGTGACCGGAATAGGGGCCGGACGCCGACAGGATGCGCTCGAACTCGAGTGCGGTAATCACGTTGGGGAAGCGCCCGTAGCCAAGGTCCTTCTTGAGACGCGGATCGAAGAGCTCATATCCGGGAGCGAGGATGACCGCGCCAACATTGATCTTGAGTGTCTGTTCCCGCTGCCAGTACTCGATGGCGTGCGCCTGGCACGCGGTCTCGCACAAATGGCAATCAGAGCAGATGCCGCAAGCCAGACAGCGCTTGGCCTCGGCCACCGCTTCCTCCGCTGTGTAGCCGACGTGGACCTCGGCGAACGTTCGTCCGCGGGTCGCGGGGTCGAGGGCCTGCATCCGTATCTGGCGTTGCATCAGCACACCGGTCGTGTCCACCACATATTCGGTTTGGTAAGGCCCCTCCAGTTGGCGGCCGGCGCGCAAGTCCTGGCCATTGAGCATGCGGTCGATCGAGATTGCAGCTTTCTTACCGGCGAGCTTGGCGTTGATCACCACATCCGGACCGGTAACGCAGTCGCCGCCGGCGAACACTCCAGCCAGGGCGGTTTCCAGGGTCAGCGGATCGGCGGCAAGGGTCCCCCACTTGGTGGTTTCCAGACCGAGGCGCTCACCTAAAGCGCTCACATCGGGGGACTGACCGATGGTGGCGATAACTGCGTCACACGGGAGAACGAATTCGGAACTGGGAATCGGTTCGGGAGCAGGGCGTCCGCTGGCGTCGGGGGCACCGAGTTTCATCTTCAGGCATTCCAGGGCAGCCACACGACCGTCGGCCCCGGGCCGGAATGACTTGGGCGCAATGAGGAACATCAACTTGATGCCTTCGCGCTCCGCATCATCGACCTCGCGGGGATCGGCAGGCATCTCGGCACGCGTGCGGCGATAGACAATCGTGACTTCGCCCGCTCCACTGCGAAGTGCGGTGCGCGCCGCATCCAGAGCGGAGTTGCCACCGCCGATCACCAGCACGCGCCGGCCGGGTGCGACCGGCTGTCCGAGATTGACTTGGCGCAGGAACTCCACGCCTCCCGTCACGCCGGGCAGGTCTTCTCCCGGAATGCGCAGCTTGCGTTCGACGTGGGCGCCGATGGCAATGAAGACCGCGTTGTAGTTCTTCCGCAGGTCATCGAAAGAAAGGTCTTTACCAATCGGCGAGTTCAGCTTGATCTCGATTCCGATAGCGCGCAGCCGCTCGATTTCGGCATTCAGCAATCGGCGCGGCAGGCGGAATGACGGAATACCCACGGCCAGCATTCCGCCTGCAGTAGACAGCGCCTCGAAAATCGTCGGATGGTAGCCTTTTTGCCGCAGCCGATAAGCGCAGACCAGTCCCGCCGGGCCGGAGCCGATGATGGCGATTTTCTCTGGACGGTCGGCCACCGCCGGTTCAGGCAGCTGGTAGTTGGGATGGTAGTCGGTGACGAACCGTTTTAGCCCCGGCAGATTCAGCGCTTCGTCCACCGTGCCACGAGTACACGCATCGGTGCAGGGATGCGTGCAGACCCGGCCGCAAATCGAAGGCAGCGGGTTGTCGCGCAAGATCACCTGGAGCGCTTCGTCAAAGCGCCCTTGCGCGATGAGGGCCACGTATCCTTGTCCATCCTGATGGACGGGACAGGCGGCCTCGCATGGCGGCGTTCCGCGGCGGGAGATCGCAAAAACATTGGGGACAGCCTGGGGGAAGGGCCGGTAGATCGCCTTCCTGTCCGTCAGTCCCTGGTCGAACTCCGACGGCAGCGTTACCGGACACTCGGCGATGCATGCGCCGCAACCGGTGCACCTCGACTCGTCGATGAAGCGGGCATGTTTCTTGACGGTCACGGTGAAATTGCCGGCCTGCCCCGCGATGCTCTCTACTTCGCTCAGGGTGAGGATCTGAATGTCCTTGTGGCGTCCGATCTCCACCAGGCGCGGCGCCATGGTACACATGGCGCAATCATTGGTAGGAAAGGTCTTGTCGAGCTGCGCCATCACCCCGCCGATCGCGGGTTTAGTGTCGACCAGGTAGACCTTGATGCCGGCGCCCGCCAAATCCAACGCCGCTTGCATGCCGCCGATGCCGCCACCCACCACCAGCGCAGCGCCCACCACCGGAGCTTTGGGGGTTTCAGATGACATTGGGAACTGCCTCCGGTACAGACGGGTGTTGCTGGGCCCGTTCCCTGACGGCCAGAAAGTACAGAGCCAGGGGACGATAGATCATGTGCGACCACTTGCCGAACGACATTTCGATCAGCAACAGAGGGGTGGCAACCATGACGTGCAGCGCGTAAGCGTAGTGACAAGTGAGGCCGAACCCGGCGTAACGAAAAATGTGTGCCGCCAAGCCGGTGATGGCAACCAGTACGATGAGGACGGGAAAGACCAGGTCATTGAACTTGGTCTCTTTGTAGATCTCCTTCTGCTTGCGCCACCTTCCGACCACGAGGTCGCCGATTCCATAAAGAATGCAGCCCGCGGCCAGATATCCCACCCAGCGTTGCGGGTTGTAGAGCGGATAAATGTTGTCCGTCTGGAACCAGCGCAGTCCGAAGGTCTTGATGGTGAGCATCGTGACCGTGCCCAGGGCCAGCAGCCAATGGCCCAGCCAGCGGCCGTTTTCCGGGCATTTGCGCATGAGCGAGTGGGTCACAGATTGATAGACATACGTCCACGCCTCGGCTGCGTAGGCTGAAAATGGAATGGAATTCTGGCCATCCCCCATCATGGTGAGCCGCCACACGCGGTAGACGCGGGACAGCAACAGCGCCAACGGAAACAGGATCACCACCAGCGTGTAATAAGTGATGATGGGGAACATGTGGTCGAGCCCAAGCGCAGTGGTGGCCAAGGTGCCGGCCGGCAGCGCGACATACCAAAGGTGATATCCGAGAATCAGCAGGAAGGTGAAGATCGCGACGGCGATCAGAGAGCTCAGGTACCAGGCCTTGGACTGCAGCAGCCGGGAGGTGATGCCGCTCCAGTCGTACTGTGCGCTGAGAAAGCGTCGCAGCGTGACCATGGAGATCCTCGGGTCCGCCTGACGCGGGCAGGCCAGGGAACAGTCGCCGCAATCATGGCAGACCCACGCCTCCAGGCTTCCCAGCAGAGGCCCTCGCAGACCCAGCAACCCATAGCGGATGCTTTTGCGGGGAAAGCTTCCCGAGCCGTTAACCAGCTCGCAGGAAAGCGTGCAACTACCGCACTGATAACAGGCAGCGCTGTCGAATGTGCCATAGCGCCGAATGTCGCCGAGCAGCGTAGGATCGCTTTGAACCGGGAGTGCCCCTGCCGCCATCGTTTGCCCCGCTTGTGAAGGATCTTAGGGCGCCGTTACCACGACTTCCTTGACCAGCCTTCTGGTGTAAACCAGATAGTTCCCGCCGACTTCCACCATCTGCACTTCGAAGCTGTCGTTCTTATAGGCCTCGGCTTGGCGCGAGCCATCGGCCAGGGTTTCGAAAA
>Ga0335081_10002542_pt1 | contig 28717 bp, 23 predicted proteins | sample Lox_Sample_35_FD_206713 | JGI IMG/M metagenome (GOLD analysis project Ga0335081, IMG submission 206713) | Soil microbial communities from Loxahatchee National Wildlife Refuge, Florida, United States - Lox_Sample_3.5 | ecosystem: Environmental > Terrestrial > Soil > Wetlands | place: USA...
AGCAAGTGTAATCCCCCCGCCCCTCGCTCCGCAGCTTCGCTGCGTCGCTCGACCCTCCCCGCCACGAAACCCGGGCCTGCCCGGGTTTCGCAGACAATGCTGCGCAAGTCGGGCAAGCCCGACTTGCGTCGTGGGCGGGAGGGTAAAGGCCGTGCCTTTTCGCCCAAGATCATGCTCCACCAATAAGCCCCGCGACGCGGAGCACCAGCTCCGCCAGCCGGTCGGCCGCATCCGGCGCGCCGGCGGCGCGTGCCCGTTGCGCCATGATCGCCAGGCGGTCGGGCTCGACCACGACGCGGGCGATCTCGGAGGCGAGCTTGTCGGGCGTAAACGCCGTCTGGTCAATCCTGATGGCGCCGCCCGCCTGCTCGAGCACGGCCGCGTTGGCGCGCTGGTCCTGGTCGAGGGCATGCGGCAGCGGCACCAGGATGGCGGGGCGGCCGATGGCGGCGAGCTCCGCGACCGTCGAGGCGCCCGAGCGGCTCACCACCAGGTGGCTCTGCGCGATGCGCGCCGGCAGATCGGCGAAGAACGGCGCGATCTCGGCGCGCGTGCCGAGCCGGACATAGGTCGCGCGCACGCGCTCGATGTCCTCGGGCCGCGCCTGCTGGGTAACGTTGAGATTGGCGCGCACCGCGACCGGCAGAAGCTCGACGGCGGCGGGCACGATGTCGGCCATGATCCGCGCGCCCTGGCTGCCGCCGAACACGAGCAGGTTGATCGGCCCCGGCCGGCCGGGCGGCACATAGAGCACCTTGGCGGCCTCGATCACGGCCGGCCGCACCGGGTTGCCGGTATGCGTCGCCTTGGCGGCGAGCGCCGGCTCGCGCGCGAGCGCCCCGGGAAAGCTCGTCGCGATCGCGCGCACGCGCGAGCTGAGCAGGCGGTTGGCGCGGCCCATCACGGCGTTCTGCTCGTGGATCAGCGTCGGAAGGCGCCGCCAGGCGGCCGCGAGCACGGGCGGGATGGTCGGGTAGCCGCCGAAGCCGATGACGGCGGCAGGCTTGAGCCGGCCGAGCAGCAAGAAGGCGCGCAGCGTTCCCTGCGCGAGGCGAAGGCCGGTGCGCGCAAGCGAGACCGGATCGCGCCCGCGCACCGTCGCGCTCGGAATGATGTGGGTCTGCCGCGCGGGAAATTCCTTGCCGTAGAGGGCGGCGCGCTCGTCGGTCGCGAGGTCGACCGCGACGCTGCGCTTGGCGAGCGCGACCGCAAGCGCCTCGGCGGGAAAGAGATGCCCGCCCGTTCCGCCGGCCGCGACGACGACGAGCGGAAGGTCTCCCGATGGCCTGCCCGTCCGGTCCGCCATCAGGCCGGGCTCGCGGCGAGCGCCGGCGCCTCGGCGCTCGCCATCAGCTCGGCGCGCGGGCGCTCGCGGGTCAGCGCGAGCAGCATGCCCATGCCGTAGGCGAGCGAGATGATCGAGGAGCCGCCATAGGAGATGAACGGCAGCGTCATGCCTTTCGCCGGGATCAGCGAGACGTTGACCGCCATGTTGATCGCCGATTGGGCGCCGAACAGGATCGCGAGGCCGGCGCTGGCAAAGCGCGCGAACGCGTCATCGCTCTTCATCGCGCGGGTGAGCGCGCGCATGACGATGAAGCAGAAGAGCGCGAGCAGGATGAGGCAGAGCACGATGCCGAACTCCTCGGCCGCGACCGCGAAGACGAAATCCGCATGCGCGTCGGGCAGATACTGCTTGACCGTCCCCTCGCCCGGCCCGCGGCCGAACCAGCCGCCGTGGCGGAAGGCATCGATCGCGGTCGTGATCTGGAAGGTATCGCCGGACGCCGGATCGAGGAAGCGCTGAATCCGCGTCATCACATAGGGTACCGTGAAATAGGCCCCGGCAAGGCCCGCCGCCGCGGTGCCGGCGAGCCCGATCACCCAGATCACCCGCATGCCGGCCATGAAGAAGAGCGCGCCCCAGACGAGCGTGATCAGCATGGTCTGGCCGAAATCGGGCTGGCGCACCAGCGCCGTGACGGTCGCACCCAGCATGAGGAGCGCGAACGTGTTCGCCGGCATCTCGGGCTTCTTCGCCGATTCGGCAAACAGCCAGGCGATCAGGATCACGAAGGCGGGCTTGAGGAACTCGGACGGCTGGATGTTGACGCCAAGCAGCACGATCCAGCGCCGCGCGCCCTTCACCTCGGCGCCGACGAAGGGCGTCGCCAGAACCATCACGAAGGCGATCGCGAACACGACGAGGGCGAGGCGGCGGATGTGGCGCGGCGCGAGGAATGAGGTCGCGAGCATCACGGCGAGCGCCGGCACGAGGTACATCGCCTGGCGGTGCACGAAGTAGAACGGGTCGAGCCCGAGCCGCGCCGCGACCGGCGGGCTCGCGGCGAGCGACAGAATGAGGCCAGCCAGCATCAGCGCGATCAGCGCCGCCAGCATCGGCCGGTCGACCGTCCACCACCAGGCCGCGAACGGCGTGCGTTGGGCGCGCGAAACCATCGGTGGGCCTCCGGGTCTGGGATGGCGGGGTGCCGGGAGGCGAGTATGGTTGCCGGGGGGTTAAGGAAAAATTGAGAATTGCAATTGGTCACCGGAACGGATTGACCACCACCACGCCTTCCATTTCGCGCCCGTGCGCCATGTCCTCCGACAGGATCTCCCGGCAGCCGAGCGCGCGGGCGGCGGCGACGATCGCGGCATCCCAATAGGAGAGGCGATGCGCGACCTTGATCTCTGCGGCCGTGGCATTTCCGGCGCGCAGGAAGCGGCGCGCACGCGGCGACGGCCGATCGTCATGAAAAGAGAGTGCTAACCACGTGCGCGCTTCGCGGCGGGCTCAGCTCGCTGCGTTGACGTGGATCAATGCTGCAACCATCTGCGCGCACGACCTTCGTCGCATGCCGCGGAATGGCGCCTTCGGTGTCTTGATGCTCACCTGCTCGATGACGGGCCAGACGATCGATACCGGTGTTCGCTACGACGCGGATGACCTGTCGCGGACGAACGCGGCGAAGCTGCGCATGCGCTGTCCGCACTGCGGCAAGACTCATCTATTCAATTTCGCCGATGCGAAATTGCGGCCGCTCAACAACAACGAAAGCTCCGCATAGTCGTCAGCGGTCCGCGGTGCGCGCCAGCCGCTGCCGGCGAGCGCCATACGAGCCACGGCGGCGGCTTACCCGCGCCGTTTCGCCCGCCGCACCAGATAGTCGAAATTGACCACGAACTGCTCGGGCCGGCTGATGTCGTGCTTGAGCTTCTCGATGTCGGCGAGCGGGAATTCCGGCGCCGGCGTGCCGGCGGCCTCCGTGACCATCTGGATCATCGCGGCGTTCTCCAGCATGATGGTCGAGATCACCACCTCCTCGATCGTCGCGCCCGCGACGACCACGCCGTGGTTCTTGAGCAGGACGGCGCGGCGCGGCCCGAGCGCCCGCGCGACGCCGGCGCCGAGCTCGGGCGAGCGGATCAGGTTGATCGTGTCGTCGTACAGCCCGAGCGATTCGTGAAACAGCGCGCCCGGCTGGCTGTACGCCTTGAGCGGCCGCCCGCTCGCCGACAGCGCGATCGAATAGGGCGGATGCGTGTGCAGCACGCAGGCGACGTCGGCGCGCGCCTTGAAGATCTCGGAGTGGATGAAGACCTCGCTGTGCCGGCGCGCATGGCCGGCCACCACCTTGCCGTCGAGATCGATGGTCAGGATATTGTCCATCGTGATCTCGTCGAGCCCGATGCTGTGCGCCTTCATCACGAACAGCGCCGGATCGTCGGGCAGCCGCACCGAGACGTGGCCGCGGGTGAAGTCGTCCTGACCCTCGCCGACCAGCACCTTCCCGGCCCAGATCATCTTTTGCTTCAAGTCTTCATGCGCCATGAATCCGCTCCAAGGTCGACCGGGCCATCCACGTCCTTCTTGGCCGCGACAACTTGAAGCAAGTCGTGGATGCGCGGGTCAAGCCCGCGCATGACGGTTTCATCAGTGCCCGCCCGCGGAAAAATCCCGCGGCAGCGCGCAGCGCGCGACCCGCACCCGGCGCGTCGTCGCCGGCGTGTTGCGGCTGCGTCCGACGAAGCGCGGCGCGCCGCCTGCGATCACGGCGCCGACCGCCGCAATGTCGCCGTTGCGGATGGCATCGAGCGCGCTCGCCTGCGTGCCGCCGTCGGGCGCGTCGATCAGCACGATGTCCGCCGTGCGGCCCGACGCGAGCACGCCGGTATCGAGCCGATAGACGCGCGCATTGCTGCCGGTCGCGGCCGCGATCGCGCGCTCCGGCGCGATGCCGCCGAGGCTCGCAAGATGCGCGATGGTATAGAGCATGCCGAGCGGCATCACGCCCGAACCGGTCGGCGTATCGGTCGCGATGAGCACGCGCGCGAAGGCGTGGTGGCGCTCGGCCGCCGCCGCGCACAAGAGCGCCGTGCGCAGGTTGCCGGCGGTGCAGATCTGCAGCGCGATGCCGCTTTCGACGATGATGCGCTCGAAGTCGCGGTCGGGCATCGCGGTCGGCCCGCCGTTGACGTGGAACGAGACGTCCGGTTCGAGCGCCAGCAGATGATCGCCGGTGATCGCGCCCGAGCCCGGGATCGACGAGCCGCCGGTGTGCACCGTGGTGATCATGCGGTGCGCGCGCGCCGCCGCAATCAGCGGTCCATACTCGTAGGCGCTGGCGAAGGCGCCGAAGCCCGCCTTGGCGAGCCACACGCCCTGCTTGGCGATCTCGCCGAGATCGTTGCCGGAAAGCGTCGGCTCGAGGATGACCGAGCCGGCATGCACGCGCATGCCGCCCGGCCGGTAATCCTTGAAACACTTGTGCGCCGCGACCGCGAGCGCCTTGACGCCGTCCGCATCGCGCGGCCGCCCCGGCACGTGCACCTCGGAGGCGCTGATCGCCGTGGTGACGCCGCCGTGCAGGTAGCTTTCCAGGTAGCCGACGGTCTGCTGGCGCGGCGTGTAGTCGCCGAACGTGACGTGCACGTGCGAATCGATCAAACCCGGGATCGCGGTGGTGCGGTCGGCGTCGATCACGAGGTCGCACGCCGCGACCGCCGCGGACGCCGCCGTGCCGACGCTGACGATGCGCGCGTCCTCGGTGACGATGGTATCGCCCGGGACAAGCGGATGGTCGAGATCGCCCGACACGATCGAGCCGATGTTGACGATGGCGATGCGCATGCCATTGACCCATTGTCATTGCGAGCGAAGCGAAGCAATCTCGGTCGACTGGGCGAGATTGCTCTTCGGCGTGCTTTGCACGCCGCGCAATGACGGGCAAGGGTGGATCGAGCCCACGCATCGCACAGGCGATTTCGCTATCCTAAGCCGATGCTCCGCTTACTCGCCGCCCTCCTGTTCGCCTTCGCCGTCACGCTGGCCCCGGCGCGCGCCGACCCGATCGCCGACGCCGTCGCGGACAGTGCCCGCGTCACCGCGTTCCTCGACGCGCTATGGGTCGACGCGCAGAAGCAAGGCATCACGCGGGCGACGTTCGACCGCGCCTTTGCGGGCTTCACGCCCGATCCGCGCGTGATCGCCGCGACCCATCGCGAGCCCGAATACGGCAAGCCGGTCGGCGACTACGTCAATGCGGTCGCCGCGAAATCGCGCATCGCCGAGGGCGCCGCCAAGGCGGCGCAGTGGGCCCGCGTGCTCGACGCGATCGAGCGGCAATACGGCGTCGAGCGCTGGATCGTGCTCGCCCTATGGGGCATCGAGAGCTCGTACGGTTCGGGCCAGGACCGCTGGGACGTGATCCGCTCGCTCGCAACGCTCGCCGCGGCGCGCTACCGCGATCCCTATTTTCGCAACGAGCTGCTGATCGCCCTGCGCATCCTGCAGGAGGGGCATATCGCGCGCGACCGCATGCTCGGCTCGTGGGCGGGCGCGATGGGCCAGCCGCAGTTCATGCCGTCGAGCTTTTTCGCCTACGCGGTCGACTTCACGGGCGACGGCAAGCGCGACATCTGGACCAGCGTGCCGGACGTGCTCGCCTCGATCGCCAATTATCTTGCGCGCAGCGGCTGGCAGCGCGGCTTGCCCTGGGGCTACGAGGTCGCGCTGCCGCGCGACTTCGACTATCGCCGCAGCCGCGCATCGTTTCCCGAATGGACGCAGCTCGGCGTGCGCCGTGCCGACGGCGGCGCGCTGCCGCGCGAAGGCGACGGCTTCCTGCTGTTTCCAAGCGGCGCCGCCGGGCCGGCCTTCCTCGTCACGACGAACTTCAACGTGATCAAGACCTACAACAATTCCGACGTCTATGCGCTCGGCGTCGGCCACCTCGCCGACCGCATGCATGGCGGCGCCCCGTTCCGCGCCGCCTGGCCGAAGGACGATCCGCAGCTCTCGCGCGACGCCCGGATGGCGCTGCAGCACAAGCTCGCGAGCCTCGGCTATCCGGTGCACGATTTCGCCGGCCGCCTCGATTTCGACCAGCGCGACGCGATCCGCGAGCTGCAGGCCAGGTTCGACATGGTGCCGGACGGCCAGCCGACGCCGGCGCTCATGCGGCGGCTTGGCGTCAGCGTCAAATAGCCGTGAAGAATCTCGTCTGCACCATCGACCCCAACGCCGTGAAGCAGCGCGACGGCAGCGGCGCCGATTGCACCTTCGATCCGGGGCAGTAACGGCGCATCGGTCTTACTGCGTCGTCGCCGGCGAACCCGGCGACGGCGGCGGAGCTCGACGTCTTGCCGCAGGCCGGCGCGCGCGGTGGCGAAAACATGTAGACTGCGGCGCGATCCCCGCGTCGCGGCATGGTGCGGCGGCGCCGAGCCCCCGGAGGTCCGCCCATGCGTCTGCACGCACTACTCGTCGTTCCGCTGCTGTTCGCTGCTGCGCCCGCACTCGCGGGCTCGACCAGCGGCGGCGGCGCGCTCGCGCTCGCCGCGCTCGTCGGCGAGCGTTCGCCCGCGCTCGACGCGCCGGAGAGGGAGGCCCTCGGGCACATGCTCGACGGCAATCTCAATTTCACCTTCCCGGCCGACAAGAAGATCACCGTCAAGGCGGACAGTGTCGTGTGCCGCGCCGGCAATGTCGACATCTCCCTCCATTCCTGCGAGCTCGCCTTCGGCGGACGCAAGTTCACGCGCACGGGCCGCGCCGCGCACGAGCTCTACGCAACGCTGATCGAAGCGGGCGTGCAGCCCGAGGGCGCCGCCGGCTCGATCTACGCGGGCCTGGCAAAGCTCGTCTGCACGGTCGATCCCAATACCGTGAAGGCCACCGCGGGCGGCGGCGCCGACTGCACGTTCGCGCCGGCGTCGTAACCGGAGCGGTCAGCCCTTGCGGTTGCGCGCGTCCCAGTAGCGCTCCAGGTTGCTGATCAGCGCCGGGCTGAAATGGCAGTACGCCTGCTCGCGCGCATAGAGCGCGCAATAGCGGCGAAACAGGTCGAGCGGCTCCTGGGCGATGCGGAAGGCGCGGCGATTGCCGACCGCGCTCACGGCGCCCGAGCTGGCCAGCCCCGCGACGACCCGTTCGATCGCGGCGTCCATCTCGCCGGCGGGCGCGATCTCGTCGCAGATCAGCTTGCCTTCCGCGCTGTCGCAGACGAGCTTGCGCTCGTACTGGATCAATTGCCGAGCGAGCCGGTCGCCGGTGAAGCGCGGCAGCCGCAGGTTGGCGGCGCCCGGAATGATGCCTTCCTTGCGCGCCGGCAGCGTCATGTAGGCGTCGGCGGCGGCGAGCACGTAGTCCATCGTCAGCAGGATCTGGCAGTGGCCGCCGATCGCGAAGGTGTCGACCGCCGCGATCCACGGCTTCTCGATGCCCTGACCGCTGACGTCGTCCGGAAGAGCGTCGGCCGTCGCGACGCCGCGCAGGAACTTGTGCACGAAACCGAGGTCGCGCTGCAGGAACCAGACGAAGGGAATGCGCCCGCGATAGAGATGGGTGAGGTTGATGCCGCTGCCGAAGATATTGCGGCCGCGATATTTCGGGTGCTCGACCGGCCCGCCGCGCAGCACCGCGACGTCGGTTGCGGGATCGAGGATCGCGACGTCGACCGCGATCTCCATCAGGTCGAGCGTGGTCTGGTCCTCGGCATTGAGATAGCGCGGATGGTGCGTCGTCAGATGCACGGCGCGCCCGCGCCGCTCCACCCGTGCGGCGCCGAGCTCGACCGATCCGTGCGCCGCGAGCCGCGCCAGATGCTCGGTCGCCTCGGGTCGCGGCAGCAGCATGGCGTGGCAGAGATGCCGTCCGGCGCGCTCGTCGCCGAGGATGTGCGCGAGCAGGATGCCCTGATCGATCTCGCGCCCGTCCTTGTCGCGCTGCAGCAGCATCGCTTCGGCGTCGACTTGCGCCCGCGTCGGCACGAGGCCCGGGACCCGCTCGGCCGCAGCGAACACCAGCTCCTCGACGCGGACGAAGCGGGAGAAATCGTGCGTCACGTCCGCATAGACGGCTTGCGCATGGTCGCGCAGAAACCGCTCGCGCGCTGCGCGCGCCGCCGCGAAGATCGCCGTGGCCGCCTTCGCCTGCGCGGGAGCGCGTTCGGGCTTCTTCGGCAGGTGGGCGATCAGCTCGTCGGCGACCCGCCAGAGGACGCCGTAGCGCCGGCAGTCCTCGGCGAAGACGCCGCTCGCCTGCGGCGCCGCCTCGTGCCAGGCGGCGATTGCCGCATCCGGAATGCCACCCGCGCGCAGAATGTCCGTCATCGGCTCTGTCATGCCGGGACGATCGCCTGTTGTCTCGCGCCGGTCAAATGCTCTATCGAGTGGTCGGCCGGCCCACCGCCGAGTGCCAGGAGAGCCCATGAGCACCAACCGCGTCTATCGCGTCGCCGTCATTCCGGGCGACGGCATCGGCAAGGAGGTCATGCCGGAAGGCGTGCGTGCGCTGGAGGCGGCGGCGAAGCGCTTCGGTTTCGAGCTGCGCCAGGACTGGTTCGATTTCGCGAGCTGGGACTATTACGAAAAGCACCAGCGCATGATGCCGGACGACTGGAAGGAGAAGATCGGCCGGCACGACGCGATCTTCTTCGGCGCGGTCGGCTGGCCGGCGAAGATCCCCGACCACATCTCGCTGTGGGGCTCGCTGATCCAGTTCCGCCGCGAGTTCGACCAGTACGTCAACCTGCGGCCGGTGCGGCTGATGCCGGGCGTGCCCTGCCCGCTCGCCAGCCGCAAGCCGGGCGACATCGATTTCTTCGTCGTGCGCGAGAACACCGAGGGCGAGTATTCCTCGATCGGCGGGCGGATGTTTCCCGGCACCGAGCGCGAGGTCGTGATCCAGGAAACCGTGATGAGCCGCGTCGGCGTCGACCGCGTGCTCAAATTCGCCTTCGAGCTCGCCAATGCGCGGCCGAAGAAGCATCTCACCTCCGCCACCAAGTCGAACGGCATCTCGATCACCATGCCGTATTGGGACGAGCGCGTGAAGGCGATGGCGGCGACCTTCCCGCAGATCCAGTGGGACCAGTACCACATCGACATCCTCACGGCGCAGTTCGTGCTCAACCCCGACCGCTTCGACGTGGTGGTCGCGTCGAACCTGTTCGGCGACATCCTGTCCGACCTCGGCCCCGCCTGCACCGGCACCATCGGCATTGCGCCGTCCGGCAACATCAATCCGGAACGGAAATTCCCCTCCCTGTTCGAGCCGGTGCACGGCTCGGCGCCCGACATCGCCGGCCAGGGCATCGCCAATCCGGTCGGCCAGATCTGGTCGGGCGCGATGATGCTGGAACATCTCGGCGAGAGCGAAGCGGCGCGCGCGATCGTCGCCGCGATCGAGCGGGTGCTGCCCGATGAAAGGCTGCGCACCCGCGACCTCAAGGGCAAGGCCGATACGGTGACGTGTGGCAAGGCGGTGGCTGAAGCGCTGGGGTGACCCGTCCACGCCATGCGCGGACTTGCCCCGGGCATGCCGGCCACGACAATTCAGCGCGACGGAGTCACACCCGGAATAGCCCGCACCAGGTCGCGGAAGCTGTCGCCGCGCACCTCGAAATTGGGAAACTGGTCGAACGACGCGCAGGCAGGCGAGAGCAGCACCACCGGCGCGGCGCGGCCGGACGCTTCCGCGTCGCTCGCCGCCGCCGCAACCGCGCGATCGAGCGTCTCGACGATGACGTTGTCGGCCTTGCCGGCGAGCGTCCTTGCGAATTCGGGCGCCGCCTCGCCGATCAGATAGGCCTTGCGGATGCGCGGGAAGAACTCGGCGAGCGAGACGATGCCGCCGGTCTTCGGCTTGCCGCCGGCGATCCAGAAGATGTCCTCGAAGCAGGCGAGCGCGCGCGCCGCCGCATCCGCATTGGTCGCCTTGGAGTCGTTGACGAACAGCACGTTGCCCTTGCGGCCGATCTCCTCCATGCGGTGGGCGAGGCCGGGAAACGACCACAGGCCCTGCTGAATCGCCTTCGGCTCGAGGCCGAGCGCGAGCGCGGCGCCGGCCGCGCAGGCGGCGTTCTGCGCGTTGTGGATGCCGCGCAGCGAGCCGATGCCGCCGAGCAGCGCGATCGGCCGCGCGGTCGCGCTCGCGGCGCGAATGATCTCCTCGCCCTGCACGTAGATGCCGTCGGCGAGCGGACGGCGCACCGAGACGCGCACCACGCGCTTGCCCGCCTGCTCGATGCGGTCGGCCGCGGCCTGGCCCCATTTGTCGTCGACGCCGACGATCGCGGTGCGCTGCGCGCGGGTGACGAGGCGCTCCTTGATGGCGGCGTATTCCGCAAGCGTGCCGTGGCGGTCGAGATGGTCCTCGGTGACGTTGAGCAGAATGCCGATCAGCGGGTCGAGGCTCGGCGCGAGATCGATCTGGTAGGACGAGCACTCGATCACATGTGCGCGCCCCGGCGCGGGCGGCTCGAGCGAGAGGATCGCGGTGCCGATATTGCCGCCGAGCTCGGTCTCGTGCCCGGCGCTCTGCAAGAGATGCGCGACCAGCGCCGTGGTGGTCGATTTTCCGTTGGTCCCCGTGATGGCGACGAAGATCGAGTCGGGCGCGATACGCCGCCGCTCGCGGCAGAACAGCTCGATGTCGCCGATCACCTCGACGCTCGCCGCGCGCGCGAGCCCGACCGTCCAGTGCGGCGCCGGATGGGTGAGCGGCACGCCCGGCGCGAGCACGAGCGCGGCGATCTTGCTCCAGTCCACCTCGCGCAGGTCGGCGGTCGGAATGCCGGCGTGGGTCGCATGCTCGACGCGCGCGGCGCTGTCGTCCCAGCCGATCACGTCGGCGCCGCCGGCGAACAGCGCGCTTGCGCTCGCGAGCCCCGAGGCGCCGAGCCCGAACACCGCGACCTTGCGGCCCGCGAATGAGGTGACGGGGATCATGGCTTTTTTCTCCCCTCCCCCGCTTGCGGGGGAGGGACGCGCGCGAAGCGCGCCGGGAGGGGGCAAGTCCACAGCGCCCGTGCAAGCGGCGCCCCCTCTCCCGCTCTCCCCCGCAAGCGGGGGAGAGGGCCCTCTGTGTGTGTGGCAAGGACGCGTGCCATCGCCTCACCTCAACTTCAACGTCGACAGCCCGGCGAGCGCGAGCACGATCGAGATGATCCAGAAGCGGATCACGATCTGCGGCTCGGTCCAGCCGAGCTGCTCGAAATGATGATGCAGCGGGGCCATCTTGAACACCCGCTTCCCGGTGAGCTTGAACGAGACCACCTGGACGATGACCGACACGGCCTCGAGCACGAACAGCCCGCCGATGACGGCAAGCGCGATCTCCTGCTTGGTCGCGACCGCGACCGCGCCGATCAGCCCGCCGAGCGCGAGCGAGCCGGTGTCGCCCATGAAGATCGAGGCGGGCGGCGCGTTGAACCACAGGAAGCCGAGGCCGGCACCGATCACGGCGCCGCACAGCACCGCGAGCTCGCCGGTGCCGGCGACGAAGTGGATCTGCAGATATTCGGCATAGACGAAGTTGCCGATCAGGTAGGCGATGAAGCCGAAGCTCGCCGCCGCGATCATCACCGGGCCGATCGCGAGCCCGTCGAGGCCGTCGGTCAGGTTCACGGCATTGCCGGCGCCGACGATGATGAAGACGCCGAACAGGATGAAGAACCAGCCGAGCTGCAGCAGCAGCTGCTTGAACAGCGGAAACGCCAGCGAGGTTGCGATGTCCGCCGGCGCGATCGTCTTGAAGGCGTAGCAGGCGGCACCGGCGATCACGGCCTCGATCAGCAGCCGAGCCCAGCCGCCGAAGCCGCGATGGGTCTGCTTGGTGACCTTGAGGTAGTCGTCGTAGAAGCCGACGGCGCCGAAGCCGAGGGTGACGCCGAGCACGACCCACACATACGGATTGGCGAGATTGCCCCACAAGAGCACGCCGACCAGCACGCCCGACAGGATCATCAGGCCGCCCATGGTGGGCGTGCCCTTCTTGGTGATGAGGTGCGAGGCCGGGCCGTCGGCGCGGATCGGCTGGCCCTTGCCCTGCTTGAGACGCAGGAGCTTGATGATCGCCGGGCCGAACCAGAACACGAAGATCAGCGCCGTCACGGTCGCGCCGCCGGTGCGCACCGTGAGATAGCGGAAGATGCGGAAGACCGAGACCGAGTCGGAGAACGACGAGATCCAATAGAGCATCAGGTCAACCTTGCGCTGTAACGCGGTCCGGCGCGGCATCGGCCGCGGCGGGCGCCGGGAAACGGCGCACGAGCGCCTTGACGATCGGCGCCATGCGCGAGCCGAACGAGCCCTTGACCATCACGGCGTCCCCGCCGCGCACGCAGCTGAGCACCTCGGCTTCGAGCGCGGCCGAATCCTTCGCATAGCCGCCGCGGCGTTCGGAGGGAAGCGCCCGCCACAGCGCGTCCATCAGCGGGCCGGCGCAGAAGACGAGGTCGATCGCATGCTCGCGGATCGAGTCGACGAGCGCGCGGTGCAGATCGGCGCCGACCGCGCCGAGCTCCAGCATGTCGCCGAGCACCGCGATGCGCCGCCCGCGCGCGCCGATCGGCGCCTGGCCGAGCAGCGCCAGCGCGGCGCGCATCGACGCCGGATTGGCATTGTAGCTCTCGTCGATCAGGAGCGCGCCGCCGCCCGGCACGCCGAGCGCGATGCGCGTGCCGCGCCCGGCCGCCGGCGCCTGCTCGGCGAGCGCGAGCGCGGCGAGCGCGAGATCGGCGCCGACGAGCTGCGCGACGGCGAGCACCGCAAGCGAATTGATCACCAGATGCTTGCCGGGCGCGCCGATCTTGTAGGCGACGCGATGGCCGAGAATCTCCGCCTCGACGGTCGAGACTTCCGGCTGCAGCGCGCAGCGGACGAGCCGCGCGTCGGCGCTCTTGTGCTCGCCGAACGTGACGATGCGCGCCACACCCGCCTCGCCGGCGCGCCGCTTGAGGCGGGCGAACTGGGCAATATCGCGGTTGATCACGGCGGCGCCGCCCGGCGCCACCCCGAGAAAGATCTCGGCCTTGGCGTCGGCGATCGCCTCGATCGACCTGAAGAATTCGAGATGCACCGGCGCGACCGTGGTGATGACGGCAACGTCCGGCCGCACCAGCCTGGTCAACGGCGTGATCTCGCCCGCGTGATTCATGCCGATCTCGAGCACGCCGTAGCGCGCCTGCTGCGGCAGCCGCGCGAGCGACAGCGGCACGCCCCAGTGATTGTTGAACGAGGCGACCGAGGCATGCGTCTCGCCGTCGCGCGACAGCGCGAGCCGCAGCGCCTCCTTGGTCGAGGTCTTGCCGACCGAGCCCGTCACCGCGACGATCTTGCCCTGGCTGCGCGCGCGCGCCGCCGCCGCAAGATCGCCGAGCCCGGCGAGCACGTCGGGGACGACCAGCAGCGGCGCATCCGCCGGCATCTCGCCGCGCTTGCCCTGCGCGACGACCGCCAGCCCGGCGCCGTTCTGCAGCGCCGCGCGCACGAAGCCGTGCCCGTCATGGGTGTCGCCCTTGATGGCAAAGAAGGCCTCGCCCGGCGCGATCGAGCGGCTGTCGATCGAGATGCCGTCGACCGACGCCGGCAGCACCCCGCTGCGCTCCGCCCGCATCGCGGCGGCCATGGCGTCGACCGTCCACAGCGGCGCGCTCATGCGGCATTCTCCCCAAGCACGGCCGCGACCGCCTCGTGATCGCTGAACGGCAATGTCTGCTTGCCGATGATCTGGCCGGTTTCATGGCCTTTGCCGGCGATCAGCAGCACGTCGCCGGCGGCAAGCTCGGCGACCGCGCGCCGGATCGCCTCGCGCCGGTCGCCGATCTCGATCGCGCCGGGCGCCGCCGCCAGGATCGCGGCGCGGATCTTGGCCGGCTCCTCGCTGCGCGGATTGTCGTCGGTGACGATGACGCGGTCGGCATTCTCGGCCGCGATCGCCCCCATCAGCGGCCGCTTGCCGTGGTCGCGGTCGCCGCCGGCGCCGAACACGACCACGAGGCGCCCGCGCACATAGGGGCGCAGCGCCGCGATCGCCTTGGCGAGCGCGTCGGGCTTGTGCGCGTAGTCGACGAAGATCGGCGCGCCGTGCCGCCGGCCGACCAGCTCGAGCCGGCCCTTGGCGCCTTCGAGATGCTCGAGCGCCGCGAACACCGCGACGGGCTCAGCCCCGCTCGCGATCGCCTGGCCGGCCGCCACCAGCGCGTTCTCGACCTGGAAGCCGCCGACCAGCGGCAGGCGCACATTATACGTCCTGCCCGCATGCGCGAGCCGCAGCGCCTGCGCAAAGCCGTCGATCGCCGCGTCGATGAGCCGGATGCCGTCGCCGTCGCGGCCAACCGTCATCACGGCGAGGCCGCGCCGCCGCGCCGCGGCCGCGACCGTCGCGGCCTCGGCGCTGTCGGCCGCGATCACGGCGGCGCCGTCCGCCCGCACGATGCGCTCGAACAGGATCAGCTTGGCGGCGAGATAAGCTTCAAGCGTCGGATGATAGTCGAGATGATCGCGCGAGAGGTTGGTGAAGCTCGCGACCGTGACGCGCACGCCGTCGAGCCGGTGCTGGTCGAGCCCGTGCGAGGACGCTTCGAGCGCAAGATGCGTGATCCCCGATCCCGCCAGCGCATCTAGCGTGCGATGCAGCTCGACCGGATCGGGCGTCGTCAGCGAGCCGTAGACCTCGCGGTCCGGCGTCACCACCCCGACGGTGCCGATGCTCGCCGCGCGGTGCCCGAGCGCGGCCCAGATCTGCCGCGTGAAGGCCGCGACCGAGGTCTTGCCGCTGGTGCCGGTGACCGCAGCGATCACCTGCGGCTGGCGCGGGAAGAATCTTGCCGCCGCGAGCGCGAGCGCGCGGCGCACATCGGGCACCAGCACCAATGCGATGCCCTCGGCGAGCTGGGCGGGCGGCCGCTCCGCCATGACGGCGACGGCGCCGGCGGCGGTCGCCTGCGGAACGAAGGCGGAGCCATCCGCCTTGGTGCCGGGCACGGCGACGAACAGGTACCCCGGCTTGACGCTGCGGCTGTCGGCGGAGATGCCCGCGATCGCGAGCGCATCGAAGCGCGGCGCGCAGCGGGCGTCTTCGCTCAACAGATCGCGCAGCTTCATCACGGTTCCCGGTCCGGACTCGAGGCGGACGGTGCCGGTTTAGCGCATGTTCGGGCGCGATGGAATTGTTCCCGCGCCACCGCCTTTCGCTACTGCGTCGGCCGCGAGGCCGCGAGAATCAGCTTGTCCGGCGGCGGCAGATTGAAACGCGGCTCGATGCCGAGCAGCGGCGCGGCGCGGGCTATCACCTTGGCGGCGGTCGGCACGGCGTTCATGCCGGCTGTCGCGAAGTAGCCGTCTTCCTTCCGCCCCTGCGGCTCGTCGAGCATGATGAAGACGAGGTAGCGCGGATCGTCCGCCGGCAGCACCGCCATCGTGTCGGTCATCAGCCGCTTCTTGACGTAGTGGCCACCGAACACCTTCTCGGCGGTGCCGGTCTTCGCGCCCACATAATAGCCCGGGACATCGGCCTTGCTGGCCGTCCCGTGCCCGCCGGTTTCGGCGTTGAGCCGCATCAGGTAGCGCATCATGATGCTCGTCTCCGGCTTGATCACGCGCTTCGCCAGGGCACGCGCCTGCGCCTCGGAGCGCTTGAGGAAGGTCGGCGGAATGAGCAGGCCGCCGTTCATCAGTGCGCCGACGCCCATCACGGCCTGCAACGGCTCGACCGAAAGCCCGTGGCCGAACGCGATCGTGACCGTGTTCACCTCTGCCCAATGCTTCGGCACCATCGGCTCGCGGCTGTCCGGCAGCTCGGTCTGCAGCCGGTCGAGCTGCCCCAGCTTGCGCAGGAAGGCCTGATGCGCCGGGACGCCGATCGAGCGCGCCAGAATCCCGGCGCCGACGTTGGACGAATAGATGAACACCTCCCACACGCTGATCGGGCGGTGCATCGGATGATAGTCGTGGATGAAGTATCGCCCGTAATGCAGCGGCGAGCGCACGTCCACCATGGAATTGAGGTTGTAGCGCCCGGAATCGAGTGCCATCGCGATCGTGAAGGCCTTGAACGTCGAGCCCATCTCGAACAAGCCGTTGGTCAGGCGGTTGAAGGTCTCGCCCATGAAGGACGCGCCGTTGGCGCGCGCGAGGGCCATGTCCCGTTCGGCTGCCTCGCGCCCGAAATTAGGGTCGAAGTCGGGCTCGGACGCCATGGCGATCACCTCGCCGGTGCGCACCGCCAAGATGATGCCCGCCGCCGCCCTCGCCTTGAACTTCTCCTTCGCGGCGATCAGCTCGTCGCGCAGCACGTGCTGGACGCGCAGGTCGAGCGAGAGCACCACCGGCTCCTGCTGGCGGTCGGTGGCGAAGCCGGCCTTGTGCAGCTCGGCGAGACCCTGGTCGTCGAGCCACTTCTCGATGCCGGAGACGCCCTGGTTCTCCACGTTGACGTAGCCGAGCTCGTGCGAGACCTCGGGGCCGTTGGGATAGACGCGCTTGTTCTCGGTGAGGAAGCCGATTGCCGGAATGCCGAGCCGCTTGATCTCCGCCTGCTGCTGCGGCGTGATCTCGCGCTTGAGCCAGGTGAAGCCGCGCTTGCTGCCGAGGCGCACGCGCAGATCCTTGGTGTCGAGATCGGGCAATATGGAGGTCAGGAGCTCGATGTCGACGTCGGCGTCGTAGATGCGGCGCGGCTCGGCGTAGAGCGAGGGCCGCTTCACGTCGGTCGCCAGCACTTCGCCGTTGCGGTCGAGAATGTCCGGACGCGCGGTCGCGACCGCGTCGCTGCTGCCGCGCCGCGCCACGTGGCTGTCCGGCGCGATCGCGAAGATCACCAGCTTGCCGGCGATGATCATGTAGACGACGGCAAAGCCGATCATGGCGAGCCCGAGCCGCGCGCGCGCCTTGCGGTCGCGGTCGACGTTGCGGCCGTAGAGCAGCGCCTGCACGAAGCGGCGATGCCACGGCATCGCCGGCGCCGGACGCGACGGCGCTTCGGGCGTGGGCGCGCAGGACGATGCGTCGCTGTTCATGGGATCACCTCGCCGGAGCCGTCTTCCTGGTGCTGCCGGTCGGATAGTCCGGCGCCTGCATGTCGATCATGGCGCCGATCGGATCGGGCGCCTCGGCCGCCGCCGCCGGCGGCGCGTGGTCGGGCAGATGATCGAGCGTGTCGAACTGCGTGCCCTCGATCGGCCGCAGGTTGAGATGCCGCTCGGCGAGGCCCTGGATGCGGCCCGGATTGTCGAGCCGCGACCACTCGGCGCGCAGCGCGGCGTTCACGTCGCGCATGTGGCGCAGATCGGTGGTGAGCTTGGCGATGCGCTCGGCCTGCAGCGTCGAGTCGAACTTGATCTTGTAGACGTAGACGGCGGCGCTCACGAGTGCCACGACGACGACGAGGTGCAGGAGCCGCATGCCTCATCCCCTGCGCAGCACGTCGGCGAGCGCGGGCAGCCGCGGCAGGCTCGGCCGGTCGGCCGCGCCGGCGGGCGCCGCCGTGCGTTCGGCGGCGCGCAGCTTGGCCGAGCGCGCGCGCGGATTGGCGGCGACCTCGGCCGCGTCGGGACCGACCGGACGCTTGGTGAGAATCACGAAGCTCGCCGGCGGCGGCGCGGCCTGCGGCAGGTGGCGCGAGCCCATGCGGCTGCCGGCGCGCGCCGCCAAGAACGTCTTCACCATGCGGTCTTCGAGCGAGTGGAACGAGACCACCACCAGCCGGCCACCCGGCTTGAGAATGCGCTCCGCCGCCATCAGCCCGCGCGCGAGCTCGCCGAGCTCGTCGTTGACGAACAAGCGCAACGCCTGGAACGTGCGCGTCGCCGGATGGATGTCGCCCGGCTGCGTGCGCACCACGCGCGCGACGATCTCGGCGAGCTGCCCGGTCGAGCGGATCGGCGCCGCCGCGCGCGCCTTGACGAGCGCGCGCGCGACCGCGCGCGAGTGGCGCTCCTCGCCGAGCTGGAAGATGACGTCGGCGAGGGTGCGCTCGGATGCCGCCGCCACCACGTCGGCGGCGCTCGGCCCCTGCGCCTCCATGCGCATGTCGAGCGGGCCGTCGAGACGGAATGAAAAGCCGCGCTCGGCCTGGTCGAGCTGCATCGACGAGACGCCGAGGTCGAGCACCACGCCATCGGCCGCCGCGATGCCGAATCCCGCCGCGACCTCGTCGAGCGCCGAGAAGCGGCTCTGCGCCACCGTGAGCCGGCCGCCCGTCTCGTCGACCAGTCCGGCCGCGTTCGCGACCGCGCTCTGGTCGCGGTCGAGCGCCAGCACCTTGCAGTCGGCGGCACCGAGGATCGCGCGCGCATAGCCGCCAGCGCCGAAGGTGCCGTCGATGTAGAGGCCGCCGTCGCGGATACTGAGATGCTCGACCACCGGTCGGACGAGCACGGGAATGTGGCGGGCCGGTCCGCCAGCGATCTCGGAATTTCCGATGCCGCGGCCCGTCGTCATTCCCGTGCCCCGTCGTCCGAGGCCGGACGCTCGGAGCCGAGGCGTTTCGTCAGCGTGCGCACCGTCGCGGTGGCCTGCGCGAGGTGGGCGCGGAAACGCTGCGGCTCCCAGATCTGGAACTTGTGGCCGAGCCCGACGAACGCCACGGCATCGGTGATCCCGGCATGCGACTTCAACTCGTCCGACAGCACCACCCGGCCCTCGCCGTCGACGTTCAAGGTCTCGCTGCGGCCGTAGAGCGCGACCTGGAATTCCTCCCGCTGCGCCGAGTAGGGCGGGAAGCGCGCGATCAGGCTCTCGATCTCGGCGAGCAGCGCGTGGCCGCCCGCATCGACCGCCGGCTGATCGAGCGCCGGATAGCAGAAGAGCCCGGCGAAACCGTCGCGGGCGAGCACCGAACGAAACGAAGCCGGGATCGAGACGCGCCCCTTGGCGTCGAGCCGCAGAACTGTGTTCGACACGAAGCGGTCCATACGCGCCCGCACTCCACGCCGACTGGGCGCCAAGCCGCGCCCGCCACACGCAATCCACATCCGAGTCGATGACGCGGGCCGCACCGGCCCAATCGACTGAGCTAATTGGATTTTTGTGGGATACCATGGGAATAATTGGGCGTCAATGGAACGAACCCAGGCCGCCTTCCAACTATCGCTGCGGTAGATCAATGTGATTAACAGCCGTCAGCCTTAAGGAAGCGTTGCCGACGACCTGCGGAGCAACCCGCCCATGCGGATCGCGCTCATGACCGACATCCACGGCAACCGGGAGGCGCTTGCCGCCTGTCTCGACCATGCGGCGCAGAACGGCATCGACCGCTACGTCTTCCTCGGCGATTTCGCCGGCTACGGTGCCGATCCGGGCTGGGTGATCGACACCGTGATGGCGCAGGTCGAGCGCGGCGCGATCGCAATTCTCGGCAACCACGACGCCGCCGCGCTCACCGACAGCGCCGGCATGAACGAGGCGGCGGCCGACGCGATCGCCTGGACACGGGCACAGCTCAATGACCGCCAGCGCAATTTCATCGCCGGCCTGCCGCTGTTGGTCGAGGAGGCGGATCGCCTCTATGTCCACGCCAGCGCCTACGAGCCCGACCAGTGGCACTACGTGACCGAGCTCTACGGCGCCGCAAGGAGCCTGATGGCGACGCAGGCGCACGTGACCTTCTGCGGCCATACCCACGTGCCGGCGCTGTTTCACATGTCGCTCACCGGCAAGTTCGCGAGCTTCGATCCGGTCGAGCGGGTGGAGATCCCGCTGACCCCGCAGCGTCGCTGGCTCGCCGTGATCGGCTCGGTCGGCCAGCCGCGCGACCGCGACCCCGCCGCCTGCTATGCGGTGCTCGACGACCAGCGCTACGCGCTCACCTATGTGCGGGTGCCCTACGACATCGAGAGCGCGGCGCGCAAGATCCTCGCCGCCGGCCTGCCGATCATGCTGGCGGCGCGCCTTTTCGAAGGGTTTTGAGCCGCGATGGACCCGCAGAACCTGGAAGCCGGCCAGGTGATCGACGGCTTCGTGCTCGAGCAGGCGCTCGATCCCGGCGGCATGGCGAGCTTCTGGCGGGTCAGCCGGCCGGGCAGCGACCTGCCGATGGTGATGAAGATCCCGCTCATGCGGCGCGGCGAGGATCCGCTCACCATCGTCGGCTTCGAGGCCGAGCAGATGATTCTTGCCCGGCTCACCGGCCCGCACGTGCCGAAATTCGTCGCCGCCGGCGATTTCGAGCGGCCCTACATCGTGATGGAGTTCGTCGCCGGCCGTTCGGTCCGATCATTCTTGGACAAGACGCCGCTGGCCGCCGACGAGGTCGCGGCGATCGGGGCGAAGATCGCGTTCGCGCTGCATGACCTGCATCGCCAGCACGTCATCCATCTCGATCTCAAGCCGAGCAATGTGATCCTGCGCGACGATGGCGAGGCGGTGCTGATCGATTTCGGCCTGTCGCGCCACGAGCAGCTGCCCGATCTGGTCGCCGAGGAGTTCGACGATCCGGTCGGCACCGGGCCCTACGTCGCGCCCGAGCAGGTGCTGCGCGACCGCGGCGATCCGCGGAGCGACATCTTCGCGCTCGGCGTCATTCTCTATTTCCTCGCCACCGGCGAGCGGCCGTTCGGCGAGCCGCAGCGCGCCAGCGAATGGCGCCGCCGGCTGTGGCGCGACCCCTACCCGCCGCGCCGCCTGAACGACAAGATTCCGCCCTGGCTGCAGGAGATCATCCTGCGCTGTCTCGCGGTCGATCCGGCCGAGCGCTACGCGACCGCGGCGCAGCTCGCCTTCGACCTGCAGCATCCCGACCAGGTGCCGCTCACGGCGCGCGCCGCGGCGCGCGAGCGCGACGGCCCGGTCACGGTCGCGCTGCGCTGGCTGCGCGCGCGCCGGCAAGGGCCGCTGCCGCGCCGCTCGGTCGCCCGGCTCCTGTCGCATGCGCCCATCATCATGGTGGCGATAGACCTTGCGCCCGACGCCGAAAGCCTGCGCGGCGCGCTCGCGGTCGCGGTGCGGCGCGTGCTCGCGACCGAGCCTGAGGCCCGCCTCGCCTGCGTCAACGTGCTCAAGACGTCGCGCATCGCCATCGATCCCGAGGTCGACGAGCAGGGCCGCAATCTGCATCTGCAGCGTCTCGTCGCGCTCAAGCACTGGGCGCGCGCGCTGCCGGCCACGGCCGAGAAGATCACCTATCACGTGATCGAATCGGCCGACACCGCCGATGCGCTCGTCGACTACGCGCGCAACAACCGCATCGATCATGTCGTGATGGGCGCGCGCGGCTCCTCGCCGTTGCGCCGCCTGCTCGGCAGCGTCTCCGCCAAGGTCGTGGCCGAGGCGCCGTGCACCGTCACGGTGGTGCGCACGCGGGAGGGAGCGAGCGGCTCATGAGCCGTCATTGCGAGGAGCGCGAAGCGCGACGAAGCAATCGCGTTCAACGCGACACGCGATTGCTTCGGTGTGCTGCGCACACCTCGCAATGACGGACCTGGACACGCTAAACTGCGCGCATGACCTTCCCGCCCGATTCCCCCCTCGTCGCCGAGGTCCGCCCCTCGCCCAATCACGAGCCGCGCAAAGGCGTCGCGCGGCCCGACATCCTGCTGCTGCACTACACCGGCATGAAGACCACGCAGGCGGCGCTCGAGCGCCTGTGCGATCCGGGCCCGCGCGTCTCCTCGCATTATCTCGTGTTCGAGGACGGCCGCATCTTCCAGCTCGTGCCCGAGGCGCGGCGCGCCTATCACGCGGGCGCGTCCTCGTGGGAAGGCTCGACCGACATCAACTCGCGCTCGGTCGGCATCGAGATCGGCAACCAGGGCCACGATTTCGGCTGCCCGCCGTTTCCTGACGCGCAGATCGCCGCCGTGATCGCGCTCTGTCGCGATATCGTGACGCGCTGGTCGATCGCGCCCCATCACGTTCTCGCCCATTCGGATATTGCGGCCAACCGCAAGCGCGACCCGGGCGAGGCATTTCCCTGGCAGCGCCTCGCCGCGGCGGGCGTCGGCGCCTGGGTCGAGCCCGCGCCGCTCGTGCGTGGCCGCGCGCTGTGCCCCGGCGACCACGGCGAGGAGGTCGCGCGCGTGCAGCGCATGCTCGCCGACTACGGCTACGGCATCACGGCGAGCGGCTACTACGACGCGACGACGCACGAGATCGTCGCCGCCTTCCAGCGCCATTTCCGCCCGGCGCGCGTCGACGGCATCGCCGATGTCTCGACCGTGCGGACATTGGAGCGGCTGCTCGCGCAAAAGCAGAAAATGGCGGTCGCCTGAAGCATGATCCCGAAAAGTGTGTAGCGGTTTTCGGACAAGATCAAGCTCAAACAATGCGCCCTTGACGGCGGGCGCCGCCGCCCCCATTCCTCTTCCCGTCAGTCGGCCGGACGGCCGCTCCGGCAAGGGTCGAAAGGTCGCCGGGGAGGAAAGTCCGGGCTCCATGGACATGCGGTGCCGGATAACGTCCGGCGAGGGCGACCTCAGGGACAGTGCCACAGAAAACGAACCGCCCGCCCCCTGCCTACCCTCCCCCGCTTGCGGGGGCGGGAAAGGAAGGGGCAGGCAAGGGTGAAAAGGTGCGGTAAGAGCGCACCGCGCTGCCGGCAACGGCAGCGGCAGGGTAAACCCCACCGGGAGCAAAACCGAATAGGGACGGCGCGGAGCTTGTCCCTCGCGAAAGCGGGGAAGCAATCTCCGGGATCTGTGTCCGGATCCGGTCGTCCGGGTAGGTTGCTGGAGGCGCCGGGCAACCGGCGTCCCAGAGGAATGGCCGTCACGCGGCGGAGCTTGCTCCGCCGCCTTACAGAACCCGGCTTACAGGCCGGCTGATGCGTGAAGGGGGCTCGGCGGCAAAACCGCCGGGCCCCCGCCAATGTCGGTCAGCGACGAACGTGCAAGACGGCGTCGCGGATCGCCTCGCAGTCGTCGGCCGGATAGCGCTCGGCATTGTCCGCATTACCGACGATCAATGATCCACCACCGCAAAAGAGCACCTGATCGAACCGAGCTTCGCCGTTCGGCTGGACGATGCGTGCGTAGGCTCGGAAACCCTCGGGCCACACGACGACGAAGTCTGCTCTGACGCGCGGCAAGATACTCTCCAGCATCCACATGCGCGTCGGCGGCGCGGCCGGCGCCTGCGCCCAAACGGGGGACGATGCGGCGAACAACGCGGTGCCCGAGACGAGCAGGATCGGTGCAAAGATGAGCCTGGACATGGCGAGCTCCACATACGCGATGACCGTGTGTGAAGTCGCATGCGACTTGGGCAACTCTTGGCCGACTTGCGCATCGAATATGGCGATCCGGCGACGCGTCGCGCACCCGTGAATAGCGTGGATAGATTGAATCCCGCTTGCATTCCCGGCCGAAGCGGCGCATGGCATTAAGTGCAGAGTGGCATTTGCGCGTCCGGAGCAGGGCTTCGGGCGCGCTTTGCTTTTCAAGCGCGCAAGGTCACCGCCAGTCACCGCCAAGGACGTGATGTCGTCGGTGTGCGCATTTGCTGATGCGCGATGGCAAAAACCCGAAGCCGGTAATGCGTCTGACGGAAAAAGGAGCGAGCGCCGCCGTCTTCTTCCTGTTTCCGTCCCTGTTCTTCCCGGTTTTCCCGTCCTGTTATTCGCCTGTTCGGCGCCCGCGTCTTTTCCTTCGGATCACAACGGCTTTTCCTGTACTTCAGGCTCTTCGGCGCGCTGCAAATCGCCTGTATTTTTCACCCGGCTTTCACGCGCGAGGACTGGACCGGCGTTGGCTTTGCACCTCATCGGGGCCGCGTCGCGGCCAAAAGCGCAGTGCCGACGGGGACATCGGAGATGTCGGGGAGATATCGGCTTCGTTCGGCGCGGCTGCAAAAACGGTTGCATCGAGCTCGATATTGCAAGCGCCGATCGTGTTGAAGGACAGATCCTTCACCGCATCGCGTCGCTCCGGGGCGCAACTCGGCGCCACCTGGGTTTTTCATTGTTTCCATTGTTCTTCGCATTGTTTTTTCATTGATTCCCATTGTTCTTGCGCCAACGGCTTTTCTCCCGCCTGCACAATGACTTGCATTGTAATTGGCGCGCATTTTCCATTGCAGATCGATTGTATTTTATTTCTGCAATGCGCCAAATCCGATGGACAGTGGAACTGCACCCTGACGCCAGCGCTACGCCGCGTCTGCCGTCAGCACGCGTCCCTTCGTCTCCGGCAGCAGCAGCGCCGCAATGATGAGAATCCCGTAGGCGATTGCCGCGAACACGCCGATCGACTGGCCGAGCGGCAGCGTGTTGCTGAGCAGCCCCACGAACCATGGATTGAGCGCCGCGATGCCGCGGCCGAAATTGTAGCTGAAGCCCTGCCCCGATCCGCGCATGCGGGTGGGAAACAGCTCGGTCAGGAACGGGCCCATGCCGGAGAAGATGCCGGAGGCGAAGAAGCCGAGCGGGAAGCCGAGAAACAGCATCGCGGTGTCGTTGACCGGGACCTGGGTGTAGACGATCACGGTCACCAGCGAGCACGCCGCGAACAGGATGAAGTTCGCGCGGCGGCCGATGCGGTCGGCGAGCCAGGCGCTGACCCAGTAGCCGATCAGCGAGCCGAGGATGATGACCGCGAGGTAGCCGCCGGTGCCGAGCACCGTGAGCTTGCGCTCGGTGCGCAAAAAAGTCGGCAGCCAGGTCGTGATCGCGTAGTAGCCGCCCTGCGCCCCGGTCGCGAGCAGCGCGGTCAGCACCGTGATGCGCAGCATGGCGGGCGAGAAGATCTCGAGAAAGTTCGCCCCCGTGCCGGCGGACGCGAGATTGCGCTGCGTCGCCGTGAACACCGCCGGCTCGTCGACGAACCGGCGCACGAAGAAGACGAGGATCGCCGGCGTGACGCCGATCCAGAACAGCACCCGCCACGCGACGGCGGCGGACAGCACGGAAAACAACACTGTCGCGAGCAGCGCCGCGATGCCCCAGCCGACCGCCCATCCGCTCTGCATCGCGCCGACCGCCTTGCCCCGGTGCTCCGGCCGGATCACCTCGCCGATCAGGACGGCGGCCGCCGCCCACTCGCCGCCGAAGCCGAAGCCCATGAGGGCGCGAAAAACGAAGAGTTGCGCATAGCTCTGGGCGAAACCGCACAGCAGCGTGAAGACCGCAAACCAGCCGACCGTGATCTGCAGCGTGCGCACGCGGCCGAAGCGGTCGGACAGCGCGCCCGCGACCCAGCCGCCGAACGCCGAGGTGAGCAGCGTCGCGGTGCCGATCAGCCCGGCATCCGCGTTGGTGATCGCGAAGGCGACGAGAATCGCCGGGATCGCGAAGCTGAACATCTGGACGTCCATGGCGTCGAGGATCCAGCCGCCGACGCAGGCCCAGAACGCGTTGCGTTCGCGCGGCTTCATCTCCGCGTACCAGGTCAGCGGATGATGCTCGCCGCGCGCGGCGTCGGTGTGTATCGCCATGATCCCCTCTCCTCTCTTCACCCTCCCCTGCAGGGGGAGGGTCGGCGAGCGAAGCGAGCCGGGGTGGGGTGGCGTCGCGTCACACACCCCACCCCGGAGCGCATTTAGCTTCGCTCAATGCGCTCCGACCCTCCCCCTGCAGGGGAGGGTAAAGAAGTGCAGCGCCGCTCCTGCGGCGTCCAATCGCGGTTCGCGATCGTCTTTGATAAGCTCGATTTATCAGGGGAAGTTCCGCGCGGAGGCGGCGCATGATCGATTTCAAGACGCTCGAGACCTTCGTCTGGGTCGCCAACCTGCGCAGCTTTCGCGGCGCCGCCGAGAAGCTCCACACCACCCAGCCGGCGGTGTCGATGCGCATCGCCCAGCTCGAGGAGGCGCTGAAAGTGCCGCTGTTCGAGCGCGATCGCCGGCGCGTCGCGCCGACCGAGAAGGGGCGCGAGCTCATCGGCTATGCGGAGCGGCTGTTGCGCCTGCGCGCCGAGATGATCGAGGCGGTCGGCGACCCCTCGACCATGCGTGGGCTGGTGCGGCTCGGCGTGGCGGAGACGATCGTCCACACCTGGCTCCCCGCCTTCATCGAGCGGGTCAACACCGCCTATCCCAATCTCGAGCTCGAGATCGAGGTCGACATCTCCCCTCACCTGCGCGACCGGCTGGTCGGGCGCGACCTCGATCTCGCATTCCTGCTCGGTCAAGCGAGCCACCCCAACATCCACAGCCGGCCGCTGTGTGCGTTTCCGCTGGCGTTCATGGCGCATTCCGGCCTCAAGCTGGGGAAAAAGCCCGTCCCGCTCGCCGCGATCGCGCAGCACCCCGTAATCACCTATTCACGCAACACCGAGCCCTACACGGCGTTGCGCGAGCTGTTTGCGCGCGCCGGCTTGCAGCCGACCATCCACGCCAGCGCCTCGCTCGCCACCATCGTGCACATGGCGCTCGACGGCATCGGCATCGCCACCCTGCCGCCCGCAATCCTCGCCGGCATGGCGGCGCGCGGCCGCCTGCGCGCGATCGCGACGGAGGCCGAGCTGCCGGACCTGAATTTCGTGGTGAGCTGGCCGGCGGCGCCCGAGAGCATCGCGGTGCAGAAGGTCGCCGGCATTGCTACGCAAATCGCCCACGACAGCGTTGCTCGGTGATAAATGTAACTTATCGAATGTGATGCGGAATTACGATTGGACTTGATGAGGCCCCGTGCTCTATGACGCCCGCCTCACCTCATCCTCCCTGCGACAATGACAAGCACTGACACAAGCATCGACAGCTGGGATTTCTGGATCGATCGCGGCGGCACCTTCACGGACGTGATCGGGCGCAAGCCGGACGGCACGCTGGTCGCGCACAAGCTGCTGTCCGAGAACCCGGAGGCCTATCGCGATGCCGCCGTGCAGGGCATCCGCAACCTGCTCGGCCTCGCACCCGGCGCGCCGATCCCGCCCGGCCGCGTCGGTGCCGTGAAGATGGGCACCACGGTCGCGACCAACGCGCTGCTCGAGCGCAAGGGCGAGCGCACGCTGCTGGTGACCACCCGGGGTTTCCGCGACGCGCTCAAGATCGGCTACCAGGCGCGGCCAAAAATCTTCGCCCGCCACATCATCAAGCCCGACATGCTGTTCGAGCGCGTCGCCGAGATCGACGAGCGCGTGCGCGCGGACGGCACGATCGAGCGCGCGCTCGACCTCGAAGGCGCCCGCGCGGCGCTCGAGGCGGCGAAGCGCGACGGCATCGCCGCGGTCGCGATCGTGTTCATGCATGCGTATCGCTATCCGGAGCATGAGCAGCAGGTGGCTTCGCTCGCGCGCCAGATGGGCTTCGCGCAGGTCTCGGTCAGCCATGAGGTCTCGCCGCTGATCAAGCTGGTCGGCCGCGGCGACACCACGGTGGTCGATGCGTATCTGTCGCCGATCCTGCGCCGCTATGTGGCGCAGGTCGCGGGGGAGATGGCCTCACCCTCCCCTGCAGGAGGAGGGTCGGCGCCGAAGGCGCCGGGGTGGGGTGGCGGCGACGCCATCACCCCCACCCGGCGGGCTGCGCCCGCCGACCTCCCCCCTGCAGGGGGAGGTGAAGAAAGTGCCCGCCTCATGTTCATGATGTCCTCGGGCGGCCTGACCGCCGCCGAGCTCTTCCAGGGCAAGGACGCGATCCTCTCCGGCCCGGCCGGCGGCGTGGTCGGCATGGCGGAGACCGGGCGCGCGGCGGGCTTCGCGCATCTGATCGGCTTCGACATGGGCGGCACCTCGACCGACGTGTCGCATTTCGACGGCGAGTACGAGCGCGCCTTCGAGACCGAGGTCGCCGGCGTGCGCATGCGCGCGCCGATGATGCTGATCCACACGGTCGCGGCGGGCGGCGGCTCGGTCCTGCATTTCGACGGCGCGCGCTTCCGCGTCGGGCCGGATTCGGCCGGCGCCAATCCGGGGCCGAAATGCTACCGCCGCGGCGGCCCGCTGGCCGTCACCGACGCCAACGTGATGGTCGGCAAGCTCATGCCGGATTTCTTCCCGAAGATCTTCGGCCCCGAACAGAACCGCGCGCTCGACGACGCCGCCGTGCGCGACGCCTTCGCGGCGCTCGCCCGCGAGATCGGCGACGGCCGCAGCCCTGAGGACGTCGCCGACGGCTTCATCCGCATCGCGGTCGAGAACATGGCGAACGCGATCAAGAAGATCTCGGTGCAGCGCGGCTACGACGTCACGCGCTACGCGCTCAACTGCTTCGGCGGCGCCGGCGGCCAGCATGCCTGCCTCGTCGCCGACGCGCTCGGCATGACCAAGGTGCTGATCCATCCGTTCTCCTCGCTGCTCTCCGCCTACGGCATGGGCCTCGCCGACATCCGCGCGACACGCCAGCAGGCGATCGAGGAGGATTTCGGCGAAAAGGCGCTGGCGTCGCTCACGGCGCATGGGGATCGGCTTGGCACGGACGCGCGTGACGAAGTCGCCGGCCAAGGCGTGCCGGCCGATGCCATAGCGGTGCATGTGCGCGCGCACATCCGCTACGCCGGCACCGACACGGCGCTGGTCGTGCCGGGCGGCACTCTTTCCCCTCCCCCGCTTGCGGGGGA
>Ga0335081_10002544_pt1 | contig 28709 bp, 21 predicted proteins | sample Lox_Sample_35_FD_206713 | JGI IMG/M metagenome (GOLD analysis project Ga0335081, IMG submission 206713) | Soil microbial communities from Loxahatchee National Wildlife Refuge, Florida, United States - Lox_Sample_3.5 | ecosystem: Environmental > Terrestrial > Soil > Wetlands | place: USA...
GAATCCATGATTGGCCGAATGATCGGCCGGAAACTTGCGGTTGGCTACGATCCTGGACACCCTGACCGCTGGCTAATACCCGATGAAATAATCGACGGATGCAAGGTCGAACAGAAAATGGGCCCTCATCTTGTTGGCGACTACCCGAAGGATACAGGGAGAGGCAGCCCGCCGAACTGGTCAATGAGGTAGTGGGGATTTAACGCCAATCGACTAAACTCTTTGATTGGTTTGCCTATGGCCGAACGGTTCATCAACTGACTTGAGCGTTCATGATGCTCGTACAGATCTGGCATCGTGCGGCAAACTACTTCTTCATTTCAGTTTTCCAGTTCAAGATTACAGACATCGGATGTGCGGAGGCGTTGTTCGATCTGCTGTTGACGAGGAAGCGCTGCCCGTCACGGCTGACGTCATACACGACTCGCTCCGTGGTTGCGATTTGTTCGCGAGGCTCGGCCTGGAAAAGCACCGCCGGTGTGCCAGACTCGAATTCGTTCTTCGAATCCACCGAGACGGCCATCAGCTTCGCATCCGATGACAGAAAGTAGAGTTCCTTGCCATCGCCGCGCCAGCGCGGTTGTTCGCCGCCGTCCGTTGACACCTGCCACTTGCCGTGCGCGTCAGGAACCGAGGTGACGTACACTTCCCATCGTCCATTCTCGTTCGACGAGTAGGCGACCCACTTGCCGTCCGGGGAAAACTGGGCGTTCTTCAGGGAAGCGGTCCCTTTCAGAAACAAGTGCGGCATACCCTCCGCAAAGGAATACAGCCACAGATCGCGGCCGGCGAGGTACAACAAAATCTTGCCATCGCGCGACCAGTCGACCGGAAGCGAATCGACTCCGCTCGGCGGAGCCAACTCGCGCTCGGCTTGCGATCCGTCAGCTGGTTTGACGTAGATATTGAAATTGCGGCCGCGGCTGGACCCAAATGCAATCCGGCTGCGGTCTGGACTCCACACCGGCAACGAATCGATGGCAGGATCAAAAGTAAGACGCCGAAAAGACGAACGCGCAAGATCGTAAATGAAAACGTCGGTGTTCTCGTTCGCCGCGTCGGTTTTATCCAGGGCAACATATTTCCCATCGGGCGAGATGGCAAGGTTGCCGTAAGTGTCTGGAGGCGCGGAATCGGAGATTGTTTTTCCGCTGCGATCGTACCAGGTCAATTTGGAAAGCGACACGTCGCCGGCCTTTTGCGCGATGACAACGTCGCCGCCTGCAGCGAACGTCGCATACAAAATGCGCGATTGCGGCTTCACATTATCGAAGATACGCACCACGTCGCCAGACAGCGTGTAGGAGCCGAGATTGAGTTTTTGGGCCTGGATGGCGCCATCGCGAACGAAGAAGAGGTATCCGTCGGCGTAGTTGCCGTTGTACGGAGTCTTGGTGAGAAAGTGCCTTTCGCTCGGGTTGTCGATGGAACCGACATACAAAGAGTTGAGGTCGGTGTCGCCACGAATGTTTGCGGCGAGGAAAAGATAGTGCTTGCCGTCAGGCATGAAGACGGGCCAGCGATAGCTGTTCTCGGTGGTAGCGGTGCCGGGATAATTGAGCTTGGTCGGCTCGCCGCCATTATCGGAAATTGACATGATGCCATCGTTCAGGCTGCCACTGGGCGTGAAGAGAATTGTGCCTGCTTTATTCCATGTGCCACCGCGGCCGCTAGCAGCATCACAGAGCGTGCGGACAGAAGCGCTGTCGCGATCAAAACGTTTGAGCTTCCCGTTCGCGAAAAATCCTATGGCGCGACCATCGGGCGACCAGAAGGGAAAGCTCGCATCGTCGGTGCCAGCGAGAGCCTTGGAGTCGCTCGCGCCAATTTCGTACAGGAACAGTCCGACGCGGTGCGTGTCTTCGCGATAGGTAACCAAAGCAACGGTTTTCCCGTCGGGAGCGATGGCCATTGAGCGGGCGGAGGAAGGCAGGGCGGCCGTGAAATTCATCGTATGCTGCGCCGGCCGCGAAAGAAGCATCCAGACTAGAAACGCAGCGACGATCGCGACCGCTGCGGGCACAATGTACGTGATCCACCCCGCGGACTGCACTCGTGTGGACTCAGTTGCCGGTTGCGCCGTCAATAGCCACTGCAACTCGAGCTTTACATCCAGCGCTGACTGAAACCGCTCGTCCGGAACTTTGGCCAGACAAGTACGCACGAGACGGTCCAGGGTCGGAGGTGACGTTTTCAGGACTGCACTGAGAGGCGGTGGCTCGTCTTCCAGGATCGCGGATGCGACCTTGATCTGCGATTTGCCGTTGAATGGCCGCTGCCCGGTCGCCATCTCGTACAAGACCGCACCAAAAGCAAAGATATCGCTGCGGCTGTCGGCTTCGAGGCCCTGGATCTGCTCGGGGGACATGTACTGTACGGTGCCAACCAACGCGCCTTGCTGGGTCAGCGGAGAGTGCGGCGGAGTGGGAGAGTCAATAGTCATCGCGACGCTGAGCAGAGGAGCGGAAGCGCTGCTGCCTGCCGCGCTCGTCGGGCCAGGTTTCGCTAGTCCGAAATCGAGCAACTTCGCGCCCGTCTTCGTCAGCATGATATTTCCGGGCTTCAGGTCGCGGTGCACAATCCCAGCGCGGTGGGCACGCTCAAGTGCCTCAGCGATGTCGCAGCCGATTGAGACAAGTTCTTTCAACTGCACCGGGCCGCGCTTCAGTCGCTCTGCCAGCGACTCCCCTTCGAGAAACTCCATCACGAGGTAATCGGTGCCATCGTCGTGGCCGACGTCATATAACGTGCAAATATTCGGATGATTCAGCTGCGAGATGGTCTTCGCTTCGCGTTCAAATCGAGTCTTCAGGTTCGGCGATGCGGCCAGGGCCGCGTTCAAGATTTTGATCGCGACCGTGCGCTCCAGCCGCGTGTCACGCGCCCGATACACCTCGCCCATGCCGCCGGCACCGAGCAGCGCGATAATTTCGTACGGGCCGAGTCGAGTTCCTGTGGAAAAGGCCATGTCCCGTCCTGCGAGTGCATGGATTGTACACTGAGCATCCGCGGCACAAACCGGTGAGGCTCGCTTCCAGCGCACTCGCGATACACTGGACGCCTGATGCGAGTGCGCGTGCGGTTCTTCGGCGTGTTGAAGGATATTGCCGGGAAGTCTGTCGACGAGCTTGATTTGCCTGATGAAAGTGTTGCGCGGGACGTGCTCCGGCACTATGAGTCCCGGTTTCCAGCGCTTCAGAATTTAATCCCTTCGTTAGCCGTGGCAGTGAATCAGCAATATGTTCGCCCGGATGTCCTGCTGAACTCCAACGACGAAGTTGCATTGCTCCCGCCCGTCAGCGGAGGGCGCGGCGATCGCGAGGAGACACTGGGGAAACGGCACTACGCCTCCATCGTTCGCAAGAGTATCGACAGCGCTTCGATTCTGGCAGACATCAAGCAGGGCGAAGATGGAGCGGCGATCGTCTTCGAGGGCGTCGTGCGCAATCAGACGCGAGGGCGTAAGACCTTGTATCTGGACTATGAGGCGTATGAAGAGATGGCGCTCAGGGAGTTGGAGACGCTTGCCGGGAAGGCCATCGAACAGTTCAAGGTCAGGGATCTCGCCATCGTGCACAGGCTGGGCCGCCTAGAAATTGGCGAAACCAGCGTTGTGATCGTGGTGGCATCGGCTCACCGGGCAGCGGCCTTTGAGGCGTGCCGATGGCTCATTGATACGCTGAAGCGCACGGTCCCGATCTGGAAGAAGGAATATTTTGAGGATGGAGCTGTTTGGGCAGACGGGGAGCCATTCCCGGAAGAAATCCCCAAAGCGCAATCCTGAGCAGGCAGCCCTGCCCTGTACCGTGCATCTAAGTGATCGGGCTGCAACGTTATAATTCAGTCACTTAGCATCCACGAATGAGTAAACCCGCGATCAGCCTGCTTTCGGCCATTTGCCTCATGTTCGTCTGCAGCGCCTGGGCGCAGCAGGCGCCAGCATCACCCAATCCGAATAAGTCCCAAGCCCGTCAGTCCGACCGTTCCGCTGAGCAGCAGTCGAATCCCGATACGACCATGAAGGTCGACGTGAACCTGGTCAATGTTTTCGTTACGGTTACCGACCAGCATGGGTCTCCGATTGGCGGATTGAACAAGGACAATTTCATCCTCAAAGAGGACGATCACGACCAGCAGATCAAGGTATTCGACAAAGAATCGGCGCTACCCCTCTCGATCGCACTTGCAATCGATACGAGTCTGAGCACGAGGCATGATCTTCCGCTGGAACAAGCGTCCGCGAAGCGATTCGCTCATGACATCCTTCGGCCAATTGATGCGCTCTCCGTTTATGCGTTTAGCGAAGTAGTCAACGAAGCTACTCATGGGTACACATCCGATTTGAGGCATATCGATGAGAGCATCGATCACATCCGGGTTGGAGCAGCGACAGCGCTATACGACGCAATCTATCTGGCGTCACGAGCGCTGGATCATCGCAAAGGACGCAAAGTGATCGTCCTGATCACTGATGGGGGCGACACGATCAGTAAAGTCGATTACAAGGAGGCGGTGAGGGCTTCGGAAGAAGCGGAGGCGATCGTCTATTCAATCATTGTCGTTCCCATTGAAAACAGCGCTGGACGCGAAACCGGCGGAGAACATGCGCTGATTCAGCTGTCGGAGGACACTGGCGGAAAGTACTACTACGCGACATCTGTCGCACAGCTGGATGAGGCCTTCCACAAAATCAGCGACGAACTGAGAACGCAATATCTGCTTGCGTACTATCCCTCGCAGCGCACTTCGTTTTCGGAATTCCGGCGCATCCAAGTAAACGTAGTAGGCGTGCCCGACGCGGCGGCGTACCGAGTCCGGCATCGAGCGGGGTATTACACAGTCAAATCAGAGTTTTAGGGTCAAGTGTCAGGTTCGTTTCTTCGAACGCGATTCCGAATGTGTTGGGCAGAAGTTGGTTCATTGTTTCGAAATCAGATACATTTATTTAGAAACCTTTAAGCCTTATCTAGAACAAATTGCGCCAGTTGAAGCTTAGAAGCGCTGGCATGGCGCAGGTGTCGATGAACTGTGCGACTGAAAGTTATTGAAGGGCTCCCAGACGCACAATTCGTTCCACGTGATAGCGTTTGCAGACTCCATGCTGAAAAACTGCTGGAATTTCCACGGTTCGGTGTGAGGTCTGATTGCATTGGATTGCTTAGCTGCTGAATCTCTTCCGGACCAGATCTTGAAAGGTTGGAAATAATGCTGAACCTGTTATTGCGGGACGGTAATTGGCGCGGGTGGTTGCATTTGAGCCTGCTGGCCACGATTACCTTGATTTCATCCCCATTGTTGGCGCAGATGCCGGCCGCGACCGGCAGTATCTCGGGCACGGTGACCTCTCCTTCAGGAGCGGTTCTAGCTGGAGCCAAAGTGACGATTACCGGGCAAACCGGAAAGGCCATCACAGCTACAACGGATAGCCGGGGTGCTTATACCGTGGGCAACCTTGCACCTGGGACATACAATCTTCGGGCAGAGGCGATCGGGTTTAAGCCAGCTCAACTCGTAGTCGATGTGAAATCCGACAATGCCGCAAACGGGAATCTCAAGATGTCGGGTGAGGTGCAACTCAACACGGAAGAAGGCACCGTGCAGGGCGAGTTGACGCTGCCTCAGATCGAAAATCTGCCACTCAACGGGCGGAACTTCCTCAGTCTGGCGCAATTCGAGCCCGGAGTTCAGATTCAAGACGGGCAAAGCTTCGATCCTACAAAAGCTGGGTACCAATCCGTCTCGTTCGGAAGCCGCTTTGGACGTACAGCCCGCATCGAAGTAGATGGAGGGGATGTATCCGATGAGACCGTCGGAACGACAACGATCAGCGTCCCAGCTACAGCCATTCAAGAATTCCATATCAGCCAGTCGAGTCTGAATGTATCCACCCAACTGACGTCCTCGGGTGCGGTGAATATCACTACGAAATCCGGGACCGACTCTTTGCACGGGGAGGCTTTCGGCGCATTCCGCGACAGTTCTTTTTCCAGCGAGCTTCCCGCTCCGCCCGGATTCAAGGCGCCCTTCCAGCGTAGCGAGTATGGAGGCGCGATCGGGGGCGCGATCATCAAGGACAAGGCATTCTTCTTCGTCGACGGCGAACGCACGCTTCAGCACGTACAAGTTCCGGTTGTAGTTGCGGCGCCATTCTCACAATATTCCGGCACTTTTTCCAATCCCTTTCATGAGGAAAATCTGCTGGGCCGGCTGGACTATCACTTCACTCAAGGCGCGCGCGCGTTCTACCGCTTTTCCTATTTCAAGAACTCATCGGACGCAACGTCGGGCCTGGGCTACTCGGTGTACGACAATGTCAACATCACACGAAACCACGTTCTGGGTGTTGATTTCGACCGGTGGAACCAAGCGAACTCGATTCGATTCTCGTTTCTGAAATTTGAAAATCAGATGGCTGACGCAACCATTGGCAACGCGGCTCTGCCATTCAACGATCTTCATGCCGAAATCGCCATGGGTGCAACCGGCCTCGTCGCTGGACCGAGTTACCTGGCGCCCCAAGGTACGCCGCAACGAAATATCGAGATCAAATACGACGGCAGCCGAATGTGGCGAAACCACGCTCTCCGTTTCGGAGGCTCGTATAACTACATCGTGGCGGGCGGATTCGCGTCGTTCTATGGAAACGGGCCGCAGATTACTTCGCAGGTGTCCCAGGCGGAGATTATCAATGCCGCCAACGGACCATTCCCCGGAGGAGCATCCAATCCCTTCAACTATCCTGCGGATTCGGCTGTGCTGGCCAACGGGCTCGGTTACTCCACGAATAAATCTGCCTTGGGGTTTCCCGCAGGTGAGTTGGGGCCGGACAACCGCATCCTCTTATATCTCGGTGACACGTGGAAGGTCCACCCGAATTGGGCACTAACCTTTGGACTTGGATACCATCGCGATACCGGACGTACTGATAGTCAGTACGCTCCTATCCCGCAATTGAGTTCACTGGCTACGGGTCTCGGTGACCAAGTCGCGCAACCGAACACAAACTTCGCGCCGCAATTCGGTTTCGCCTGGGATACGGGCGGCTCCGGCAAGATGGTGTTTCGTGGTGGTATTGGATTGTTCTGGGAGAACTCCCTGTTTAACAACGTATTGTTTGACGCGCCATACCGCCAGCGGACCGGTGCGTTTCTGCAGTCTTTTTCTGCCTGTTCCGCCCCCGGTCAACCGACTACGCTGCAGACTGCGAGCGGACCGCTGAACACTCCCGGAAGTGCATCTGCAGCTGCAATCTGCGGTGCTCCGGGAGCAACCAGTTTCCCGGTGATTGGAAATGCACTGCCGGCGATCATCGGGCTGCAGCAAGCGTACGTTGCTGCTTCGCCGTTCAACTTGAATGCGCCGAATCCAGCTTTCGCGGGGCAGTATCTCAATGGTTGCGCGGGTGGGACAAGCTGCTTCTTTGCACCCGGAAATTCCATGTTCGACCCGACCTATCGGTCGCCGCGCTCGATACAGATGAATATCGGCTTTCAGCGTGAGCTCAAGCCAGGCATGGTGCTGAACGCGGATATCGTTCGAAACGTGCAGACGCATTACTTGCTGGGCGTTGATCAGAATCACGCAGGCGATGTGCGCTATTTCGACAAAGGGGGAGCGCAGGCTGCGATCGCCAAGACCCTGGCTGACTGTGGTGCTATAAGCGTTCCTCAGTCTTGGGCATTGAACTGCCTTTTCGATCCCGCAACCGGAACGACGGACGGCGGCACGTGGGGAACAGCCGTGAATCCCGCGCGACCGGCAAATATGAGCGACTATGCCTCCCATGGCTTGGGATCCTCGACAGATATGGGTGGTTATAGTTGCCTTGCCCAGTTGGGACACAACTGCGCTTTCGGAGGGATGAATCCGCTTGCGCCACCGCTGGGATTTCTGTCACCTGTGGGGCGCTCAGTCTATAACGGAATTCAAATCAAGCTGGTCGACAACGTAAAGCACCCGTTCCGTGGCGCGGAGTCGATGAATCTGCAATTGTCGTATGCGATCTCGCGATTCAGCAATTCGGGTGGCGGTGTGCCGGCGGATAGTCCAGTAACTGCCGCAAGTGGTGACCAGGATTTCATCGCGCCAGCTCTGGATAATCGAAACGTGAATCACTATTTCGGTCCATCGGCGCTGGATCGACGGCATCAAATTTCCTTCGGCGGCTTCATAAATCTGCCGAAAGGATTTCAGTGGGGCGCTGCGGGTCACTTTGACAGTCCGCTCTCCACTACGCTCACTGTTCCGAATACTGGTGCAGGGGCGGGAGAAATCTTTCGCACCGATTTCACCGGAGATGGCACGACCCAGGATCCTGTTCCCGGAACGCACGCGGGGAACTTCGATCGTGGAGTCGACGAAAGCAGTCTGAATAAAACTCTATCGAAGTACAACACTACGGTTGCTGGTCTACCAACGCCGGCCGGACAAGTGCTGGTCACCAACAATTTGATGACTCAACAGGATCTGATCAATTTGGGCGGCGTGGCACCAGCTGTGGCTCCGGCTCCATTAGGTCAGGCGGACTTATCCTGGTTGCGGACGTTCGATACCAGTTTGGCCTGGAACTACACCGTCAAGGAACGAATCACGATCCGGCCGTCAGTCGCGGTTTTCAACTTATTGAATTTCGTAAATTTCGATCTGCCTGGCAACATGATGTCGGGATTGCTGACGGGCACTCCGGGGGCCGTTAACGGGACGACCTACCAGGGTCACGCAACGAACCGCGCGGGTGCAGGCTCGGGTGTCTTCGGTTTGGGCTCACCCCGGCAGATCGAGTTTAGCTTGAAGATAAATTTCTAGCGAGATCGCGAGAGAGTTTTTCAGGCCCGTCGGTCGATGACTGACGGGCTATCTTATTTCCGAGCGGAGAAGTGTTCTCAGCGCCGGTGCGCACGGTGTTTCGCGTCGATTGTGTACAATGCCTGCATGTCGTTCCGCGGCCCACACGGGAATCCTAATGCCAAGCGGGGGCGGACACCGCCCCCGGAAGATACGTTTGAAGAAGCCGGTTTTCTCAAGAATCTAGGGGAAAAACAGAAGGCCGTTTCCGTCAAGCTGATGGACGGCCAGACTGTACAGGGCTGGATCGAGTATTACGACAAGAATATGATCCGCCTCACAAGACAGGGTGCTCCGAACCTATTCATCTTCAAACACGAGATCATGTATATCGCGGAAGACAGCGGGAAGAAAAAGTAACGGCTTCCGCTCCGGATTCCGGAAGATACCCGCATAGCCTCATTCACCATGCCATCGAACGAAGAACGCTCCGCTAGTCTTATCCCTGAAATGTCGGCGATTGCACGCGAAGCCGGCGCGCTTCTCATGCAGTATTTCCATCAGGGCCTGAAAATCGAATACAAGGGCGATGCCGATCTGGTTACCGCAGCAGATCGGGCGTCAGAAGTGCTGATCCGAGACCGAATCAAGAAATCATTTCCTTCTCATGATGTGTTGGGGGAGGAGCAAGGGCTAAGCGATCAAGGTAGTGACTACCGCTGGTACGTTGACCCGCTCGATGGCACGACGAACTTTGCTCATGGGTATCCGGTCTTTTGCGTGTCGATGGCGTTAGAGCATCGTGCCAATGGCTCCGCGCAGCGTATTGCCGGTGTCGTTTATGATCCGACGCGGGAAGAGTTGTTTACCGCTGAGCAAGGCAAGGGTGCTCAGCTGAACGGAAAGCCGATTCAGGTTTCAAAGGCTGCGCAGTTGAAGGAGTGTCTCGTCGCGACGGGATTTCCCAGCCACAAGCGCCACAAGAATCCCAATATTTTCTTTTATCACCAGATCACGTTGCGGACACATGGCGTTCGCCGAGCAGGTTCAGCTGCGCTCGACTTGTGCAACGTGGCATGCAGTCGGTTCGACGGCTTCTGGGAGTTTAATCTGAATCCATGGGATACGGCCGCGGGCACTTTGATCGTTGAAGAAGCGGGCGGCAAAGTCAGCAGCTTTGATGGATCTCCCTTTCAATTGAACAGCCGCGAAACGTTAGCCTCGAATGGCTTAGTGCACGATGCACTGGTGCAGGAATTCCAGGAGATTTTTTCTGGCCGCGGCCTGGAATCGTTGCCCGATCCGCGTCTTTACCCGCGTTAACCTTCCAATCCGCATCGGAACATCAGTGGCGTTACAATGAAGCATGTGGGGAAGCCGGCTCCGCTCCGGCGATTAATTCAGAGAAAGCCTCAGGTTAACCGTGATTAACTCACTTCTTGAACGCAAAATCGAAAAGCGCCCAGATAAGGTGCGTCTGCAAGGAAGAATTCTCTTTCTCACTGAAGATCCGGAATTGATCAAACGGCAGCTCGCCGGTGAAGATTTGGCATGGGATACGAAAAATCCAGCCAACAATCCGAAGCTGCGCGACGACATCTCGACGGACGAGATCACTCCTGCGCACTACTGCTTTTATTTCGACGAGACTTTGGGAGAGATTCCTTATCTCGGCCTGAATTGCGGAAGTGTCACACCGATTGGGCGCGGCGATGTGAAGCGCGGCAGATTCGTCTGTGCGGTCAGCGGCAAGCGCAGAGGCAAAGGATCGAGCCGTGAACAGTCTCCGTACGCCGAGATGTGCGCGGGGATTCGAGTGGTGATCGCGGAGAATATTGAGCGCATTTATAAGCAGAATTGCCAGAACCTCGGGCTGCTGACGTCCACGAATTTTTCTCTGATCGACCGCATTCGCGATGGCGAGGAGATTTCGCTGAGCGAGTTCACTGCCGGCGAGGATGAGATCACACGGCAGGTGATTGAGTATGGCGGCCTGTTCCCGTTCAACGTGGCCAGGATGCAGGGAAAAGTTTTCCTTCCTCCAATCAAGAGCGAAGAGTCGCGTCCGATGGCACTGGCAGAGAAGATCTTTGCGCGGCACATGATTAACGAGAAGGGTGATGTGGGCGTGCCTTCAGTAAAGCCGGGCGATACAGGGTTCGCTCGGGCCGACCTGCGATTTAGTCATGAATATGTGACTCCCATGGCGTCCATCTTTTTCGAGCATTATGTGGGCAAGGATGCCAAGGTCAACGATCCGTCGACAATCCTGTTCTTCCGCGATCACCTTACGTTTTTGGATGAGGTGATTTCCGAGGAGAAGAAAAAACTCGGCCTCCTCGACTTGGCTACGCAACTCAAGTTGAAGCAGCAGGATTTCGCGAAAAAGCAGAGAATTCGACTGCATGGGGAATTGACGGACCGTAAAGGCTCAGAAGGGATCTGCCATTCGATTGTTTTGGAGAGCTACGCGCTTCCGGGACAGTTGAACATTGGCTCCGACTCTCACACGCCCCACGTCGGCGCGATCGGATGCGTGGCATTCGGGATCGGCACGACGGATGTCTTCAATTCGTGGATCACGAAGGATGTTCGAGTGAGAGTGCCCGAGTCAGTGAAGGTGGTGATTCGCGGGAAGAAACATCCCAATGTCACTGCGAAGGATTTCATCCTCAAGATTCTCAGCCTGGAATATGTTCGAAGCGGCAAGGCTCTCGCCAAGGTTATGGAGTATGCGGGCAAGGCGATCGAAGATCTGAGTGTCGACGAACGTGCCACCATGACAAACATGGCAGCTGAAATTGGCGGTTTTACGGGCATTGTCGCGCCAGATAGGAAGGCCGTGGACTTCCTCGTTGAACGTCGCAACATGGATCGCGGCAAGGCGGAAGCCATGATCCAAGGACTGTACAGTGATCCCGGTGCGCAATATGCACATGTGATTGAGCTCGACGCCCCAGAGATCACACCGATGGTGGCGACTCCCGGCGATCCGGGTAACGGCAAGTACATCCGCGACCTGAACACCGCAGTTCCCGTTGAAATTGCGTACGGCGGCACCTGCACTGCCGGCAAGAACGAAGACATGGATATGTATGCGCTCGTGCTGGCTGATGCGCTGAAGCAAGGGAAGCACGTTGCGTCCTCGACCAAGTTCTACATCCAGTTCGGATCGCAGGAGACACGCGACTATTGCGTGCGCCGAGGATATCTGGATGTCTTTCGAAGGGCAGGAGCGCAAGTCATCGAGCCGAGCTGCGGAGCCTGCATTAACGCCGGGCCGGGCGTTTCAACGAGGCCCGAGCAGGTCGTTATCAGCGCCCAGAATCGCAATTTTCCCGGACGCAGCGGGCCTGGACAGATGTATCTGGCATCCCCGCTAACGGTAGCTGCAAGCGCTATTGCGGGATATATCGTGGAATACGAGCCCAGCGAGAAGAAAGAATTGGTCGGCGCTTAAGGAGTCCGCTTTTCAAATGCTAACGGGTGGACTCCTGCCTCGTCCTACTAAGCCAGGAGGATGCCATGAACCGCCTCGGCTTCAGCCTTCTCAGCTGCATCATTGCCAGCTTCACACTGGGCGCTGGCGCATTCCACTCCGCATCGGGATCAAACGCGCGCGTTGGATCAGTCACTGCCGTTGAGGCGATGCTTGAACCGCGTTCGGGTCATACCGCCACACTCCTCCCGAGTGGCAAGGTTCTGATCGCTGGCGGCATGCGGCGGAATCAGGATTTCTACAAGTCCGCTGAGCTCTATGATCCCGCAACGGGTAAATTCCAGGCGACAGGGGAGATGAACGAGCGCCGTGTAAGCCCGGTTGCTGCATTGCTGGGATCGCGCAAGGTGCTCATTGCCGGTGGCTGGATCGGTCATGGCTGCACTGACTCGGCTGAAATCTATGATCCGGCGACCGGGAAGTTCTCACATATTGCGAGCAAGATGACATCCGTCCGGGGAGATGCTCGTGGAACTCTGCTGTCCGATGGAGATGTTCTTATCACCGGAGGGGGTGATCACGATTCGCCGGGCGGAATCGCCTCCGCTGAACTCTTTCATCCCGCCACAATGAATTTCGTTCCCGTTGGGCCGATGCACTTCGCGCGCGTCGCGCACACTGCGACTCTTCTGCGCGATGGCCGAGTATTGATCGTGGGTGGTCGTGGAGAGAAGGTCAATGCAGTCGCTGAAATCTACGATCCGAAAACCCGGCGCTTTACAGATACAGGCAGCTTGATGACGGCTCGCTACAAGCACACAGCCGGCCTCCTCCCGGATGGGCGTGTCCTGGTTGCGGGTGGGTCTGACGAACGCGACTGGAGCGGCAACTTGAACAGTGCGGAGATCTACGATCCGGCGAGCGGGAAGTTTTCGCCTGCTCCGCCGCTGAACGAAAAGCGCTTCAAGCTCCCGGAAGACGCCGTACAGCTGCCTTCAGGGCGACTCCTGATTGCTGGTGGTAGCAAAGAAGTCGAAGTATTCGATCCAGTCTCAGGAAATTTTCTTTTGGCGTCAGGCCAAATTACCGACGTCTGGCATTTCATGACTGAAACGAAGCTGAAAGATGGAAGCGTGTTGTTGGCGGGAGGTTATCCGAACAACGATCGGGCGACAGCAGAGGCATGGATATATCGGCCGTAAGAGAACGCGGACCCTGGCTTCGCAGATTCGCAATAAGGAAATCACGAACCGGCTGCGCTGCTCGCGCGCTTCCGTTGCAGTTCGCTGAGGGCTGGGAAAGAACTCGGTGCAACTGATGTTTTTTCCGCAGGCTGTGCACCGCCCCGGACCGAGCTTGCCAGCAGGTGAATGGCATCGCCGATGAGCGGCGGCGAGAAGATTGTCGCAGTCAGGCGTCCTTGACGGACCCAGGTTTGTCCCGCCTTAGGGACTCCGTCGCAGCCGGTAATCGGTAGGGCCAGCCACTCGTCGCGCTCCTTCAGATCGCCTAACTCCTCAAACGCGCGACGCGCTCCAACAGCCATGTCATCATTTTGGCAAGCGATCATACCAACGTGGAGTTCTTTGGATGTACTCAACCCGAGCCAGGACTTAATCGCGTGGTGACCACTTTGTTGCGTCCAGTTTCCCTTGAACGTTTTGATCGTTAGGTTGGGAGGCTTTGACGACATCATGCCCTTGGTGCGCAACCGAGCGACATCCCCGACTCCGGGACCTTCGATATAGAGGACACACCCGTCCTCACCCAGAATTGCAGCCATTTGCTGACCCTGGATCTTGCCGATCATTTCATGGTCTGAAAGCACGGAAAAAACTGGCACGATTGCGTGCTGGCGCAACTGCGACAAGTAATCGACATTCGCATTGATCACGCACCATGCGATTCCGGATGAGACAGCCGCTTTCGCAACCTGCGGCATACCTGTCCCTACGGGCTCGACGATGATGGCATCTGGACGCTTGTTGGGATTTTGAATGAACTGCAGAATCTGTTGCGTCTGATGAACCGCGTCGCCGCTGGCGTACATGACCTGCACGTTGGCGCCGATTTTGCTCGCGGCTGCTTGTGCCGATGCGGCCTGCTCCAGTTGATAGTCGTTTTGATCGGTGATGAGAGACACCAAGATGTTCAGCTTGTCCACCAGTCGCCCCCCCTCAAAGCAACTGACCCGCACTTCCTTGGGACATTAACGCATTCCGAGTACCGTCACGGGTAGGTTACTTTAGTTTCTAACTTGTTGGCCGCACGCTGGGAAATTGATGGTGAGACTCTCATCCGTGAAGATCCACGCCGCCAATGGTTTGAGCCTCATTAGTCTCGTAAGTGGTTGAAAACGAGCGAGATGGTTGAAATTAGCCACTCCGATTTTCGCAACTTTTCGGCCCTGCGATTGTTCAAATGTGTAGAGGGATTGAAAAGGCTTCGAAGGTTCCAGGAGGTGGGAACGTCGAGCCGGGAGGTGATTATGAAATACACGAAATATCTGGCGTTGCTGGTTGTATTGATGGTTCCGCTAGCTTATTCACAGGCGCAAGTTCGAGTTGGGGTAGGCATCGGGATTGGCCCCGCGTACGTTGCGGCTGGACCGCCGGTCTGCGCTTACGGCTACTATTCCTACGCTCCGTATGCGTGCGCGCCTTACGGATACTACGGGCCGAACTATTTCGTAAACGGCGTGTTCATTGGTGCCGGACCTTGGTATCACTGGGGACATCCGGCCTATTTCTGGAACCGCGGCTACTATGGACGCGGCTGGTATGGGCATCCGGGTTATGGACGCGTGTATGACCACGGCTACGCTCGTGGGTATGTGGGCGGATATCGCGCAGGCGCATTTCATGGGAGCGCCGCGTTTCATGGAAGCGGCTTCCATGGTGGCGTACGCCGCTAACTGAGCGCAACACGCAAACGGCTGGCGACTGCACTGGCGACTGCCAGCCGTTTTTCTTTTTTGCATACCAGTGCTGTACACGTGCATGCGTATTCTTTGCTAGAATGGCGCGTCGCTCAACTGCCGCAGTAGTAAAATGATGGCAGAACACTCAGGAGAGTCACACCTTTATGGCCTATGTTATTGCTGAGCCGTGCGTCGGTACAAAAGACACCGCATGTGTGGACGCGTGTCCGGTAGATTGCATTCATCCCAAGAAAGACGAGCCCGCCTACGCGACCGAGGAGTTGCTCTATATTGACCCGGTCGAATGCATCGATTGTGGCGCCTGCGTTCCGGTCTGTCCGGTTTCGGCCATTTTTGCACTCGATGATCTTCCGGAGAAGTGGAATGCATTCACCGAGCGGAATGCCAAGTACTACGGTCGGTAGATTGAATTTGCAGCGATTCCTCGTGCTTCCATAAAGGCGCGCGTCCATGATGGCGCGCGTCTTTTGCTTCTGCCGGAAACTATCTCTTGTTGGCGTTCCCCAGGATTTCCGTGTCCTTCCCGGTGTGTGCCTTGATGGCGTCGAGGATGTGGATGTAGTTCTTCTTGTCCATTCGGATCACGTAAGCCTTCATCACATTTTCATTCTGGTAGTCAATCTCGAGCCAGTGCGAGCGGGATTTGGTCAGCATGGCGACCGCGCCGACACCGATCGGGGCAGTGATGATGGTCGCCTCATTGATGCGGTGATGTTTCGAGAATTCGTAAGAGAACTTGTCGACGACCGAATAAGGAATACTGACGTTGTCGCCTTTTGCGGGCTGAACGTTGATTGCTTGACGATGGTCGCTAAAGGTCAGAACGGCATCGATCTGTTTGCCCTTGGCATCTGGCACCTTGATGTGACGGAAAGATGTTTCTTCCGCGGCGCCGAGCGTGCAAAAGAGAGCGGCTATCAAAAAGAGAGAAAGAAACGTTCGGGACACAGTCTCTGAAGTATATCGGAATGAAGCTGTTCGCGTGATTCCACGGATGGTGAATCCCGACCGAGCCGCCAGCGTACGGTCGGGTTGCTTCGACCCCGAGTGAGTTCGCTTCGAGAACTCGTTCTGCGCTCCGCATGACAGACTATGGGATAAGGCTTACCGGTGCGCGATGCCGTAAGCAACTGCGAACGTGGATGAGCTGATGTTCACTGCCGAGGTGAGGCGTTCGAGCCTGTGGTGGCCAGTTCGGTGAAAGAAGTAGCTGACGCCGATCACGCCGACCGTCTCGACTGCAAAATTGGTTGCCAGGCCAGCCGTGCTGCCGGCGAATGGCCGCACCAGGGGGTCCAGTTCGCGTCCGCCGCCGGACAAATTCATGTGAGTGACAAAGAAATCCGCCCCCGCGGCTGCTCCGGTCGCAGCGAACAGAATGGTATTCTCGCGATCCCAAAAACGATGCTCCGGACGATTGCTTTCAGGAGCACTGACCGCCACGACTGGCGACGCAAAAAACGGAGCTGGGGTCACCGGCGCATCGTGCATTCGGAGATCCATCGCCGGAGCCGCCGGCAACGATGCCAACGCAACTTCAGTCGTTTCCGCGTGCAATGTTGCCGGAGTTTGGGAAGACTGCGCTTTTGCCGTTTGCCCCGAGAACATGATGGCAAGCGCAGCCATGAGAAGCGTGGAGTATGAGGATTTTCGAATGATGACTTTAGTGTTGTCCAAGGATCGTCCCCCAGTACGTGTACTTTCGCAGCGGGACAAACGAAAGGGAAGGGCCCGGAAGTGGCCTTACTTCGCGGTTACCAAGGTGATTTGTGCTGCTCGAATACGTTGCGGAACGCAGAATCCCGGAGTTTTTGGGTACCTCGCCGCAATTCCTCTAAAATCAATGCAGACATGGCCTTGCGAGAGTCAGAAGCGATCGTGCTGCGCACCTACCCCTTACGGGAGGCGGATCTACTAGTTACGTTCTTCACGCGCATCGAGGGGAAGGTCCATGGCGTGGCCCGATCGGCGAAGAAATCGAAACGACGCTTTGGGGGAGCGCTCGAGCCACTTACGTATGTGCGGGCCTTTTATGATGTCCGCGAGCGACGGGAGCTGGCTCGTTTAGACTCCTGCGAAGTATTGTCGTCGCCAATGGCTTCGGAAGTGGGCTATGCAAGGGCAGTCGCCTTGGGACACATCGCGGAGTTGCTCGATGAATTGCTTCCCGATCATGAGGCCAACGACGCAATTTTTCGTCTCACGCTCTCCGTTCTGAGTGTTCTGGAGGGGCCTGAGGTGTGGATGCCAATTACTTATTTCGAGCTATGGTTGACCCGGCTGGTCGGATTCTTACCGGAACTTACCGAATGCGTCGCCTGTGGCTGCACCCTGAATGGAGATCGAGCCTACTTTCACGCACTTGCCGACGGATTGATGTGTGCCGATGATAAGAGACTGGCTTCGTCAGAACTCTCGAAGGAGTCGCGCCTTCTTGCCGCGCATATGTTTCGCGCACCCGTCGACAGTTTTGCCGAGATCGCCTGGCCGAAATCACAGTGCGCTGACCTCCGGAAGTTTTTGATTCAGATTCTGCAGCGGCATATCGAAAAGAAGCTGCTTACAGCCAGCATGCTTGAGAAGGGTACATTTTAGATTTCCAGTCTGCGTGGAGGATGAGGTGATTAATCAATGCTGGGCCGTCGCGACGCTCCTGTTTCTTGGCTTGACAGGCATAACGAGTGCGCAGAAAAACGTTGAGCCGGACAAGAAATCGTCTTCGTCGCAGCAGGCCGGCGGAAACGCGTCGACGCCGCGTCCGCAGATAACCCGGCTACTGCGATCACTAGAGGGCACATGGTCGATCAAAGACGAGCTTGCGCCCGACAAGAACTCTCCGAGTGGGAAGACCGGCACGGGAACGATCGTCTGGCGTCCAGGGCCCGGAGGCCACTCTGTTATCGAAGACTTCCGCTCGATGCAGGGCGATCAAGAGGTGACTGGACTCGGCGAGCTTTGGTGGGATGGCGCCCTCAACGGCTATCACACGATTTGGTGCGACAGTACGAATCCAGGCGGTTGCATTGACTTTAAAAATCCTGCGCGATGGGAAGGCTCGAAGCTCGTTCTTCAGGAGGACTATGAACTCAACAGCCGGAAGTTTACTTTCCGGGAAGAATTCAGCGACTTTACCGCTACAACCTTCACGCAGACGCTATATGGCGGACCTGTCGGCGCGCCGCTGAAAGTGGATGAGATCATTCATGCCACGCGCACGAACTAACGTCGAATAATCTGTGCCGAGCTGACGGGTTACCGCTCCTTCCGTTACAATCAACGATTAACCGTTCAACTCCGAAATAACTAGTGAATCCAGCCAAGTCCAACGCGCTTACGCTACAGGAGTTGATCCTTCGCCTGCAGGCTTTTTGGGCGGAACGTGGATGTGTACTCCAGCAACCCTATGACGTCGAGGTGGGCGCTGGGACGATGGCTCCGGAGACATTCCTTCGAGTGCTTGGGCCCAAGCCGTACAGAGTGGCCTATGTGCAGCCATCGCGGCGTCCGGCAGATGGGCGATATGGGGAGAATCCCAACCGGCTGTTCAAGCACATGCAGCTGCAGGTTATTCTGAAGCCTCCGCCGGAGAACGTTCAGGAGTTATATCTCCAGTCGCTGGAAGCGATCGGGATCGTCCTGCGCCACCACGACATCAAGTTTGAGGAAGATAACTGGGAAGCTCCGACTCTGAGTGCCTGGGGCGTCGGCTGGCAGGTGATGCTCGACGGTCAGGAGATCACCCAGTTTACATACTTCCAGCAATGCGGAGGAGTTGATCTGAATCCGATCTGCGCCGAGTTGACGTACGGTTTGGAGCGCATCGCGCAGTTCCTGCAGGACCTAGATTCGATTTACGACATCGTGTGGGCGCGTGATCCGGAAACCGGCGCGCCGGTGAAATATGGCGAAGTGCGGCTGGCGGATGAGTTGCAGTTCTCCGTCTATAACTTCGAGATGGCCGACGTAGACAAGGCCTGGAAGCATTTTGAGCTTTGCGAATCAGAGTGCAAGGCGCTCATTGAAAAATATGCGGCGTTGAGCAAAGATCCAGCTGCGGCGCATGAGAAAGCGCGGTTTCCGCTGCTGGGCGCCTACGACCTTTGCCTGAAATGCTCGCATCTGTTCAACATTCTCGACGCACGCGGGGCAATTTCGGTGACGGAGCGGGTCGGAGTCATCGCACGCGTTCGAGCACTGGCTGTCGGCATTGCGAAGGCCTGGATCGATCAGCAGAAGCCAGAAGAGGTTGGTGAGAAGCCGGAGGAACCGGAGCCTGCTCAGCAGAGAACCGCAAGACAGAAGAAAGAGAAGCTGGCTCCAGTTGTTAGCTAGGCAGGTAGGGATTCTTCGACTCCACGCCCTGGGAATCATGCTGAGTCGCTCAGGCTGACAACGGAATTCACTGTTGATGTGATGGGCATCACATGAAAGTCCCAGGGATTTTGAAATACTTGATGGTTTGAAGCATGCCAGATTTTCTCCTAGAGATTGGGTGCGAAGAGATTCCGGCGCGGATGATTGATGCTGCGTCTCGAGAATTACGAGACCGGCTCGGCGCGCTGCTGACTCGCGAACGATTAGCCGGTGGTGAAATTACGAGTTTCGACACGCCGCGACGATTGGCGCTGATGGCTTCCGGAATTGCCGCTGCCCAGGCAGATGTGGTCGAACAGCTCACCGGACCTTCCGTTAATGTCGCCTACAAGGACGGTCAGCCCACTCCAGCGGCCTATGCTTTCGCAAAGAAGGCTGGTGTTGATGTTTCCAGCCTTGACCGAACTGTCACTCCAAAAGGCGAGTACATCACCGCGAAAGTGACGAGAAAGGGCCGAAGTGCGACCGATGTGCTGGCCGAACTTCTTCCCAAAGAAATCGCCGGGATTTACTGGCCTAAGAATATGTACTGGCGCAAACCAAGTGAGCGCTTTGTGCGTCCCGTGCGCTGGTTGGTGGCGATGTTGGATGGCGAGACAGTTCCGCTCGAATTTGACGGAATTCACGCCGGAAATCATTCTCGCGGACACCGAATTCTCACCGATGCGCCAGTGACGATAACGCGGGCCGGCTCCGGCTATGCCGAGTCGCTTCGTGCCGCAAAGGTGCTTGGTAAAGCAGAACGCGAGCACCAGATTCGCAAAGCACTCGATGCCGCCACGCGCACGATTCCCGGTGCTCGGTGGCGAGAAGATAAGCCGCTGCTCGATACGGTTGTCAATCTCACAGAGTATCCGTCTGCGATCTTAGGCACATTTGATCCGCAATTTCTTGTCCTGCCGGAGGAAGTGCTCGTGACGGTGATGCGCGATCATCAAAAGTATTTCGCGCTCGAAGACGCTGAAGGCAAGCTGTTGCCTCACTTTCTCGCTGTGCTGAATACCGATAGCGATCCGCTGGGCTTGATCCGGCAGGGAAATGAACGCGTGCTGCGTGCGCGCTTCAATGATGCGCGCTTTTTCTGGGAGACCGATCAGAAGCGCTCGCTGCTCGAGCGTTTGGACTCACTTCGCAACGTTACCTTCCAGAAAGATCTCGGCAGCTATTACGACAAGACGCAGCGGGTGCAGCGGCTCTGCAGTTGGGTCAATGAGATTCTGAAGCAGAACAATGTGACGGTTCGGCCTGGGGTCGTGCACAAGGCAGTATGCCTGGCGAAGACCGATCTCACCACCGAACTGGTGAAGGAATTCACGGAGCTTCAGGGAGTCGTTGGCGGACTATACGCGCGGGTTCAACAGCTCGACCCAGGGCTAAAAGAGGAAACCCGATTCGCCATCGCGGACGCAATCTACGACCAATACAAGCCAGAGTCTGCTGACGATCAGATCCCGCGATCAATTGAAGGATCTGTACTGTCTCTTGGCGATAAGACCGACACCATTGCGGGAATGTTTGGTCTGGGATTGATTCCGAGCGGATCGAAGGACCCATTCGCATTGCGTCGGCAGGCCAATGCGATCGTGAGAATTATCGCAGAGAAGAAACTGCCTCTTCGCCTCAGTGAACTGATGCGGGATGCACGGACGGGATATCAAAAGTCCGCCGCCGAGAAGAAGTTTGTTGATGACGCCAAGTATTCCGAATCGGTCGCGCAATTCTTCCGCGAACGTTTGGAGTTCTATCTGCGGGATATCTGCGGATATTCATACGATGTGGTAAAGGCGGTGCTTGCGGCCGATGCCGACGACGTGGTGGACGTAATCGCTCGCGCAGAAGCAGTGAAACAGGTGCTACACATGCCTGAGTTCCAGGCAATCGGGGCAGCCTGCAAGCGCATACGCAACATACTTCGGCAGGCGGAAGAGAAGGGAATCAAGCCCCGAGCGGCAGTCGAACTTTTATCCAGCTCCCCCGATGAAGAACGAAGCTTGGTCGCGTACACCGAAGACAAAAGCCCCACTGTCGAGACTCTCAGGAAGAACCACCAATATCTCGAAGCTCTGCGTTTGTTGTCGACGGCAAGGGAACCGGTGGACAAATTCTTCGATAAGGTCATGGTTATGGTCGAGGATACTCGCGTGCGTGCAAATCGGCTGGCGCTGCTGCAAACGTTACTCAAAGAGTTCTCCACGATTGCGGATTTCTCCGAGATCGTGACGGAAGGCAAGTTGTAAAGAGATTTTGTAATTGGGTAATTGCGTAATTTGGTAATTCAAGACGCGGCTGAGTCTTTGCTTTCAAATTACACAATTACTAAATTACCCAATTACCAAATTCGAATCGAGCGGTGAAAATCGAAATCCCGAACCACAAAGGACTCATATGGCAACAATGACTCTCCCTGAAACCGAAGTTAAGGAAACAAAGAAGTCCTCAACCAAATATGTGTACTCGTTTGGCGGCGGCAAGGCCGACGGCAACGGAAAAATGAAAGACGTGCTGGGCGGCAAAGGCGCTGGCTTGGCGGAGATGACCAATGCGGGGCTGCCGGTGCCTCCTGGATTCACCATTCAGACCGAAGCCTGTCGCGAATACATGCGCGGCGGCCTGTCCCCGGACATCGATAAGCAGATGGATGAGGCATTGGCAAAGCTTGAAGCGTTGCAAGGGCAGAAACTCGGGCAAGGAGACAATCCGCTGCTGGTCAGCGTTCGCTCCGGCGCGAAGTTCTCTATGCCCGGCATGATGGACACGATCTTGAACCTGGGATTAAACGATAAGAGCGTGGAGGCTCTGGCGAAGCGGAGCAACAATCCGCGTTTTGCCGCGGACTCCTACCGCCGCCTCATCCAGATGTTTGGCAACGTCGTACTCGACATCGAGAAGGCCGCGTTCGACGAAGTCTTCGATGCCAAGAAGAAACAGCGCAAGACCAAGTTCGACACCGATTTGACCGCCAAGGACCTTCAGGAAGTCATCGTCGATTACAAGAAGGTCGTCAAGAAACATGCGAAGCGCGATTTCCCGCAGGATCCGCGTGAACAGCTCGTGATGGCGCGCGATGCGGTGTTTCGCTCCTGGCAAAACGATCGTGCGAAGCACTATCGCCGCATCAACAACATCGACGACATGCTAGGCACGGCGGTCAACGTTCAGGCAATGGTCTACGGAAACCTGGGCGACACCAGTGGTACAGGCGTGGGCTTCACCCGCAATCCTGCAACCGGCACGAACGAATTCTACGGTGAGTTCCTGATGAACGCGCAGGGCGAGGACGTTGTGTCGGGTGTTCGCACTCCGGTGCCGATTCTCGAACTGCAGAAGATCATGCCGGATGTCTATAACCAGCTCCGCGAGATCACCACGCGCCTCGAGAAGCACTACAAAGACATGCAGGACTTCGAGTTCACCATTCAGGACGGCAAGCTCTACATGCTGCAGACCCGCAACGGAAAGCGCACGGGCCTAGCGGCTGTCCGCGTTGCCCTGCAGATGGTCGATGAAGGCTTGATCACGAAGGAAGAAGCGATCTTCCGCGTCGAGCCGAATCAGCTCTACGACTTCCTCGTTCCGCGCCTCGATGAGAAGAGCACCAAGGTGGAAGTTCTCGCCACTGGACTGCCGGCATCGCCCGGTGCGGCCGTAGGTCAGATCGTCTTCACCGCAGATGCCGCCGTAGCAGCCGTCCAGAAGAATTCGGCCGGTGCTGTCATTCTGGTTCGCGCAGAGACCACGCCGGAAGACATCCACGGCATGGAAGTCGCGAAAGGCATTCTCACCTCGCGCGGCGGCATGACGAGCCATGCGGCCGTCGTCACCCGCGGCATGGGCAAGTGCTGCGTCGCCGGCGCCGGCGATGTCGACGTAAACGAGAAGGCCCGCGAGATGAAAGTAAAAGGCCAGACGTTTAAGGAGTTCGACTGGATCTCGCTGGATGGCACGACTGGACGCGTGATCAAAGGGCAACTGAAGACGATTCCGCCGAATGCCGATGATCCAGAACTACAGAAGTTCATGCAGTGGGCTGATCCGCATCGCACCATGAAGGTCCGCGCTAACGCCGACATTCCACGTGATGCGATCCAGGCGCGCGCTTTCGGCGCGGAAGGCATTGGACTGTGCCGCACCGAGCACATGTTCTTCGGCGAAAAGAAGATCGGCCCGATGCGAGAGATGATCCTCGCAAACGACGAGAAAGGGCGCCGCACCGCTCTGAAGAAGCTGCTGCCTTTGCAGCGCGCTGACTTTGCTGGAGTCTTCAAGGCAATGGATGGCCTACCGGTAACGATCCGTACGCTGGACCCACCGTTGCACGAGTTCTTGCCGCGCCGCGAAGACTTGATGGTCGATATCGCGCTGCTCTCCTCTTACAGCGCGAAGCAGAAGAAAGATCTCGTCACCAAGTACAAAGACTACGGGATTAAGGGTGTCGGCGATCTGAAGAAAGCGTTGCCCGTGTTGCTGGCTCGTGTCGAGCAGTTGCACGAGTTCAATCCGATGCTAGGGCATCGTGGCTGTCGTCTCGGAATTACGTATCCCGAGATCACCGAGATGCAGGCACGTGCCATCTTCGAAGCCGCAGTGGATTGCACGAAGAAGGGAATCAAGGTTCATCCCGAAGTCATGATTCCTCTGGTCGCCACTTTGAAAGAAATGGCCAACCAGGGAGCGATCGTTCGCCGCGTGGCCGAGGAAGTCTTCAAAGAGAAGGGAACGAAGATCGACTACATGGTTGGTACGATGATCGAATTGCCGCGTGCCGCTCTGGTAGCTGATGAGATCGCCAAGGAAGCCGAGTTCTTCTCGTTCGGCACCAACGACCTCACGCAGACCACGTTCGGCTTCTCGCGCGATGACGTCAACAAGGTCCTGCCGACGTACTTGGCCGAGGGCATTCTGAAACAGGATCCGTTCGCCGCTCTGGATCGGGAAGGCGTCGGTCAACTCGTCAAGATTGCCACAGAGCGTGGGCGCAAGACGCGGTCGAACCTGAAGGTCGGCATCTGCGGCGAACACGGCGGTGAGCCTTCGTCGGTGGAGTTCTGCTACAGGACTGGACTCAACTACGTCTCTTGCTCACCATTCCGTGTGCTGACGGCACGTCTGGCGGCAGCGCAGGCAGCGGCTGCCGAGAAGCTGAAAGTGGAAGGCGGCCGAACGAAATAAGTTAACTTACGGATGAACTCGAAGGGCATGGCTATACGCCGTGCCCTTTTTTACTGCACTCTCTGTAGCCCTGCGATCAGCTTTTGCGCGAGGGTCTCATCTGACTCCGACCAAAGACGGCGCGAAGTCGCGCGCATGTTCAGTTGCAGCTTGCCGGTGAACTCGATCAACTTCTTCACGTTGTCCCGTACCTTGGCTTGATTCTCGTCACTCAGACCGGCATCTTCGGGAACGAAGAGAGAATCCAGGCCAAGTTCAATCTGAATGTGGCCAGTCTCGTTCGCTGTGCGTTCTTCGAACTCTTCTCCCTCTGCGATGATCCTCACCAAGCTGGGCTCTAAATGCCAGTCTGGCGCCGATTCACTTCGAACCCAGAGATCCCAATACACTTCGAAAACGTAAGCATAATCGTCGTGAATCAAGTCTGCAGCAATTACTATCGCTTCCTGCGGTGGAATGCCAGGCGAGAATCGGCGTTCCAGCACGCTGGCTTCGTTCCAAGAAACTGGCTGCACAGCGACGTATGCGATCCCGGATCGCTGTTCGGAAAAAGGGAACTGCTGCAAGACCGCCAGCATGTGCGGCAGCATCGCCGGACCTTCAAAGTCCGGGAACCAAAGGCTAAGATATAGCGGATCTGGCATAGCAAGTTTGGAGTCCAAACTCTCTCCCAACTTTATTGTAAGGCTTAGTCTGACACGAGCCCAGCGATCGCTAACCGGCGGATATTGCTGACCGGTGTCCACGCGAAACCGTCGCTTTGTTCTCGATGGATTGAACTTTGTCAGCTTGGATCAAAGGGATGGTTGCTCTCAAAAGCGTGCCATCGAGATTGGATTCAATCTCAAGAACGCCGCCAAGCTCCTTTAAGCGTTCGCGAATACCTGCCAGCCCTACGCCGACATTCCCGGTCTTCCAAAATCGATCCAAGACCTCGCGCGGCACACCCATTCCGAAATCACGAACCTTCAGGATTACATTTTCTTTTTCGACTGCCAAACGGACTTGAACGGCGCGACTGCCGGAGTGCCGATGAACATTGGTCAGCGCCTCCTGCAATATCCGGAAAAGAGCCGTCTCCATTTGAATCGGCAGCCGATGAACATGTTCGGGCAACTCCAATTGCGTGCGAATACCACTTCTCTGGCCAAATCCCTCAACGTACCACTTGGCAGCTGAAACGAAGCCGGCTTCGTCCAGCAACGGGGGATGCAGCAAATGTGAGAGGGTTCGCGTATCGGAGATGCAGCGGTCTACCAGGCTGCGTGCGTCGCGAAGATGTGGCGAGTCCAGTTTCTTCTCCTGGGAAAGCATGTCGATACAGATCTTGGCCGCAGTCAGATCCTGCCCGAGACTATCGTGCAACTCACGTGCAATACGTCGGCGTTCATCATCCTGGACGCGAAGAAGCTTGACGGATAGGCGGCGTAGGGCCACGGTCCGTTCCTCAACCAAAGATTCAAGTGCATCGTGCGCGCGCTGAAGGGCTTCTTCTGCGGTAGCGCGCTCGTGAAGGTGATCTCGAACTTCATATTGCCGACGGCGCGCCAGCAGTGCGCTGCGTACCGAGCTAATAAGAGTTACTGGCCGCAGAGGACGTTCCAACAAAGTTACATTTCCCAGAGGTGCTCGCGATCGCACGGCAGATTCGGTTGATTCAGTGCTGAGCCCGCTGCCCGTCAATACAATTAGCGGAAAGTCGGACCACGGCGGCTGCAACGATATTTTCTGTGCCAACGTACCAATGGTTCTGTTCTGCAATACCTCTTCGGTGATGACGGCTGCTCCCGCATCGTCGCAAATCGAAGCGCCGAATTCCTCGATCTTCGTAAAAGACTGGACGTGAAACGAAGACTGTCGCAATACCCGCTCGATAAGAGCTGCATCTTTACCGAAAGGTGCGAATACCAGGACGGGCAGATTGGCGCCGCACACATCAGTCATTCACTTGCCCCTTCCCTATCCAAGGCGCAAGCGAAACGGGTGTGCCGGAGAGAATTCCCTGGAAGTCCGAAAGTGGACCCCCCACCCGTATCGTGTCCGGGCCGAGACGTAGTTCGCGAATAGACCGCTCATGTCCGCCACTACGCTTCTTCATCATTGATATGGCTTGCCGGACCTCACCTCCAGCTTCGAAATACCGAAGGACCAAGATGTTGTCCGCCAGGTAGCTGACATCGATTGGCGTCTGCATTGCGGTCCCGAGCAGCCCCATCTGCGCCAGTACCATGAGAGTGAGAACTCCCCGATTGTTGAGATACGTAAGCAGTTCGTGCAGGTGCAGGGCAAGGAACTGCTCGCCCGGCATGGCTTGAAGAAATCCATTGAGACTGTCGATCAGCACTACGCGAACATCGTTTTGCTCGACAGATTCACGAACCATATCCACGAATTCGCCAGGCGAAACTTCCGCGGGATCCAGATGTGCAATCTTGATCCGATCATTTTTGATGTAAGGAGCAAGATCCATCCCTAAACCAATAGCTCTTTTCATCAAAGTGCTGACTGTTTCCTCAAAGATGAAGGCGACGGAGTTTTCTCCACGTTCGGCAGCCGTAGTCAGCCAACGCAATGCGAGCGTTGTCTTGCCACACCCTGCCGGGCCGATCAACAGAGTGCTGGTGCCGCGTCCCAAGCCGCCACCCACCAAGTCGTCAAGTTCCCGCACACCGCTGCTTGCTTGAGTCGAGTCCTCATGCTCATCACCGTATTCGGCAGCGACCAGCCGAGGAAAGACAACGACCCCGCCCTTGCGAATCAGGTAATCGTGGAATCCCTCGCGGAACGCACAGCCTCGCAGCTTAGTGACCTCGAGCCGACGCATGGTCTTGCCATAGTGTCGCGGAACCCTATCTATCGAGACGACGCCATGGACGATGCTATGCAGTTCCAAGTCGGCGTATCGGCTGCTGCGATCATCCAACAACATCACCGTGCAGTTCTCGGGAGCATATTCCTTCAGTGACAGAACCTGCCGGCGATAGCGCAGCGGATCTTTGGCCAGCATCCGAACTTCGGAAAGCGCATCGATCACCAAGCGACTCGGCTTTCGTCGGTCGACTTCCGACATGATGGCTTGGACACGATCATTGAGCTCCACTTCGGCCGGATGAAAGACTGTATATTGACCTTCGGGTTTCAGATCCTGCTCGCTCGGCCGCACTTCGAGAATGGCATCCGGGCTTATCTTCAGGTCATGACTTTCGGCAACAGCGGAGAGTTCATCGCCCGACTCCGAGAGGGTGACGTACAGTACTTTCTCGCCTTGCTTCATACCTTCGGCGATGAATTGCAATGCCAAAGTTGTCTTGCCGGTTCCCGGTTCACCTTCGACTAGGTAAAAATGGCCGACTGGAAGCCCGCCTCCTAGAACATCGTCAAGTCCGGGACACCCGGAGCTACAACGCAGAATCGTAGGCACCAATTGTTCTTTTTGTTCTTCTAACATGCAGTCGTTCGCTGAATCCTTTCCACGATGACGGGTTCGCACCGAATGCACCGCTGTCTCCCCCGGACAGGAGGAGCTAAACCTTTCTATTTTTTTGGGAAACAAGACTTACCGTAAATACACTGATTTCTGTAGGACGTGACTGAAGAAGCTCGATGCCTCAGGTCGTTCCCATTTGCCAAGTTAGGGCAGAATGCAACCTCAGTTGCAACCGGAGAGGGACGGCTGATGATGCTTTGATCCCACTCTCGCAGGCTTCAAGAATCCTGGAGTGCTAGCGAGTGCGCGCTCAGAGGAACTCAGGTGAATGCTGCGTCTTTCCTCCAGTCGTGGCGTCACCTCACGAGCAACTTTGACAGCGTCCAACATGGCTGATAGCATTACCATTTGCGAGTGTTCCTGCCTCGAGTAGTCCCCGTCGTCTAGCCCGGCCTAGGACATCGCCCTTTCACGGCGGTAACACGGGTTCAAATCCCGTCGGGGACGCCAACGTTACCAACCCGGTCCAGAAAGCGCCAAACCATCTCAGTTATCACGGTGTTACACGGTTCAAA
>Ga0335081_10002545_pt1 | contig 28709 bp, 27 predicted proteins | sample Lox_Sample_35_FD_206713 | JGI IMG/M metagenome (GOLD analysis project Ga0335081, IMG submission 206713) | Soil microbial communities from Loxahatchee National Wildlife Refuge, Florida, United States - Lox_Sample_3.5 | ecosystem: Environmental > Terrestrial > Soil > Wetlands | place: USA...
CGCCCGTCAGGCGTGCGCGTCGAAGACTTCGACCTCGCATCGTGCTATACCGCCGCGTTTGATCCGCGCGTCGGCGGTGATCAACGGGACGCGGAGGGCTTCGGCCAAGGCGACGTATTGAGCGTCGTAGGCGGACAGGATGGCATGAAGGCTCTTCAGGCGAGGCCACAAGGGCAGCACGTCCTGCCGTTCGACGGGGAACGCGCAGTAGCTGGAGAGCGCGGCGTCAGCTTCTCGTTCCGAGATTTTCTGTCCGCGCCTGAGCCCGAGAAGCGCTGAGATGACCTCTCCGTCGAGCACGTAGGGCGCATACAGGGTCTGCGCTGAGGTCACCCGGCGGGCGATGGCATCACCTGTGCGCGTCTTCGCTGCCAGCAGTTCGATCATGGCCGAGCAGTCGATGACGATCAACGTCCGGATCGTCCCTCGTCGATTGCGGCGAGGATGTCGGTGGTGCTGATGTCGGCGGTCGCCTGCCTGCGGGCCTGCTCCACAGCTTCGGCCACGGTCGGTCTGGCCGCCTCGCGCTCAATCAGACTGCGGAGGTAAGCCTGCAAAGACTGACCGGACTGGGCCGCGCGAATCTTCATCGTGCGTACGGCGTCTTCGGGCACGTCCCGGATGGTGAGCGCGGTCATGAATGCATATTATCATCATTGACTGCATAGTGCAGTCAGATGTGCGGCGTGCGAGGACCGTAACCCTAGTCGCGCGCCGACGCGGCCGATGCCGCTGACCCAGCATCAGCCGACACAGCGCCCGCCAAGCCAGCACCAGCCGACGAGGCCCCAGCCGACGAAGCAGCAGCCGCCGCCGCGCGCCGACGCGACCGCCGCAGGCTGAACCCCCCGGCCACAGCCAGCAGCAACCCGCCCGCCAGCGTGCCCAGCCACGGCAGCAGCCCCGGCCCGGGCTTCGGGGCCGTCCCGCCGAACCCGGTCGCCGCCCCGCCCTTCGGCCGGTCCGTGCTCCCGGCCGCGTCGGTCAGGTTGTCGATCCTGAGCCCGGAGGACCCGTCCAGCACCACGAGCGTGTGCACCGAACCCGCCGTCAGCTTCACCGCCATGGCCGCGTGGCCGCCTTCCGCGCTGAACGTGACGGTCGGCGAACCCGGCTTGACGGACTGGTATGACGAAGCCGAGCCGAAGCCCAGCTCCCGGGCCAGCACGGCCGATCCGACGCTGACCGTGACCTGAGGCTGCTTCACCGACGCCTGGATGACCCTGATCAGCGCCTTCGAGCCGGCCGCCGCGGCCATCTGGTCGTTCAGCACCTTCAGCCGCCGTGACGAGGCCGAACCTAGGCTGGCCACGGTGTAGTTCTGTCCCGCGCTCACCATGAAGCTGGTGGAAACCGTCGGCGGGCTGGACGCCGGGGCGCCGGGCGGGCGCATCGCCAGCGTGTACTGGCCGGCGCTGAGCGGCATGTACTCGGAGACGCTGCCGTAGCCCTGGTGCATCAGCATGGTCGGGTGCGAGGGATTGCCGAACGGGTACAGGTACACGTCCTCCGGCGTCCCGGGCGACAGGTCGGCGCAGCGCACCCAGCCCTGGCCCGCCCCGGCCCCCGAAACCCCGGAAGCCCCCGAAGCCGCCGAAGCCCCCGAAGTCGCCGAAGCCGCCGAAGCCCCGGAAGCCGCGGCCACGACAGGCCCGCCGAACAGGGCGGTAACCACGGTGACCAGGACGAGACGCCTGACGAGCCTCATCGTTGTTTCCCTTCACCGGAGAAGCTCACCCGGAAGCACCGCCCGTCAGCAGCCCCAGCGGGCCCGGTGCGGTGAAGTCGATGCGCAGTGCGGTCTGGCCGCCGGGCAGGCGCACGATGGCGGCCCGGGCGGGCTGGTAGGGGGCACGCTGCGCGCGCACCATGGCGAGCGACGTAGCCAGGTCCGCGGCGTCCGGGCCGGTGATGGTGACCTCACGGAACGGGGCCTGCGCCACCGCCACCCCGGGCGAGGCGCCGCCGAACGCAACCACCCGCCAGGGATGCTGCGAGGCCAGCATCGCGAGCATGATCAGCAGCCGGCTGTCCACCTGGCCCGCCTGGAGCTGTCCGGCGGCCGGGCCCGCGACAGCAATGCGCTGGCTGTGCAGCAACTGCGCGCCCGCGGACCGGCGCGCGGCCAGGTCGGCCGCCGCGGCCCGCTGGTAGGCGGCGGCCCCGCCCGGGGGAGCGGTGCGGACCTCGACGCCGCTGGCCCCGGACCCGAAGCTGGCCAGCAGCACCGGCGCGCCCGCGGCCGAAGCCGGCGCAGCGGACGCGACCACCACGTCAACACCCGCCGCACCCGGCCCGAGCGGCACCAGGCGGCTCGCGGCCACCCCGTGCGCGCGCAGCGCGGCGCACATGAGCGCATCACACCCGACCGTCTCGGCGCTGCTCAGCTGGCTGGCGACCCAGGTGGCGGCCTGCGTCCGCGCGGTCCCGGCAGCCCCCCGCGCCCAGGCGGGCGGCGCCGCGTGCGGACGGGACGCCGAAGCCGTCCGGCTCGACGTCCCGCTGACCTGGACGACGCTCACCACCGCCGCGGCCGCTACCACCACGCAGACGGCCAGGACCAGCGCCAGCCGCGGGTGCCGCAGCCGGGCCGCCCGGCGCCCGATCCACAGGCTGACGGTCGTCGCGAGCACCCGGCCCCACGACGGAGCCCCGGGCAGCGTCCCATGGGCGGCCGGACTCACCGCCTGCCGGGTCTGCGAACCGGCCAACTGTCTCCCACTCCCGTTCGCCCCCACTGCCGGGTTATCTGGGACAGCAGAGCACACACCCGGGTCTTTATCTACCGGAATGCCTGATTGCATCCGCGACGCTACGATGCGCGGCGGTATCATCCGGCGAGCCGGGCGAAAACCACGACGTTGCTGAGATAACTGCCGCGCGACCGGTCGAAGATGCCGCCGCAGGTGATCACGCGCAGCTCCGCGTCCGGCACCGGGCCGTACACCGCCGCGGTCGGGAACTCGTCCTTGGCGAACTTCCTGATCTTGGTCACGGTGAAGACGGCCATCGTCCCGTCGGCGCGGCCCACGTAGATGCGATCGCCGCGGTGCAGCGTGCGCAGCCAGAAGAAGATCCCGGGACCGGTCCGGGAGTCGACGTGCCCGGCGATGATGGCGGAGCCGACCGTGCCCGGCCGCGGGCTGCCGGTGTACCAGCCCGCCACCGTGGTGCTCGACGGCACCTGCAGCGTGCCGTCGGACTTGACGCCGAGGTGGATCAGCCTGGTCCGGATCCCGAGCGACGGGATGCTCAGCCAGGTCGGCCGGGCCGCCTGCGGGCCCGTCGCCAGCGTGGCCGGCAGCACGGTCCGCTCGGTCGGAGCCGGGATCGGCACCGGCCGCGGGGGCAGCGGCGCGGCGTGCACAGGGGACAGGGCGGAGGTGGCCAGCCCGGCGGCGCCGACGCCCACCGCCAGCAGCCCGGCCCCGAGCGCCGCCACCGCGGCCAGCCGTCGCGGCGACCGGCGCGAGGACCGGTCCGGGAACCGGCGCAGCCAGGGCAGGTGACGCGACGACCACAAGCCGAAGGTGGTCCCGGCGACCTGCCGCCACGACGGCGGGGCCTCGGCGGTGAGCGTCTCGGGACCGGCCTGCGCGGGGGCCTCCACGATGCCCCGCTCGGGCACGGTGACACCGGGGGTCTGCATCTTCTGCCAGGCCGGATCCCACCAGTCCTCGGGCGGGCAGGAGAGCACGGGCATCGGTCCAGTCGGCCCGCTGTACCCCATCCCTGCTCCCCTATCCGACCGGTCGTCCCCACCGGCTTTCTGCGAAAGCAGAGTACACCCGTTAGGCCTTGATACAGAGGAATGAAATATTACGTCCCCTCCACCCCGATCCGTCCGCACCGGTCCCGTCCGCAGCGACCCGTCCGCACCCTTCGCGCCGGAGCGCGTCACGATTCCCGGCCGGCCGCCGCGAGTATGATCACGTGCATCGCGCCCATCGCCAGTAGCCAACGGGGAGAGGTAGCCGCCAATGGATTCCGTCTGCCCTCCGTATTCGCGGAACGACCTGGGTCCTGACGCGCCGTTAGCGCGCTCGATCAGCGTGATGCCGCCTGAGGCGCGCATCCAGCTGACGGAAGGGTCCTGACCGTTGGCCCGCATCTACGTCTCGTCGACCTTCGACGACTTGCAGGAGTACCGCAACGCGGTCAGCGCGGCGCTACGCCGGCTGGGCCACGAGGACGTCGCGATGGAGTACTACGTCGCGGAAGACAAGCGCCCGCTCGACCGCTGCCTGGAAGACGTCGAATCCTGCGACGCCTACGTCGGCATCTTCGCCTGGCGCTACGGTTACGTCCCCGGTGCCGGGAACCCCGATCAGCTTTCCGTCACCGAACTCGAGTACCGCCGCGCCCGGGCCACCGGTAAGACGTGCATGATCTTCCTGATCTCGGAAAACGCCAGCTGGCCGCGGGCGAAGATGGAAATCACCGCGACGGGCCGTATCGAAGCCCTCCGCCGGGAACTGATGAGCAGCACCGTGGTGGACACGTTCGAGAACCTCGACGAGCTCACCCGCAAGGTCAGCGAGGCGGTGATCAACTGGGAGAAGAAGACCGGCCAGACCGGAGAACGCGAGCCAGCGGACTGGCAGGCGTACCGCGAGGCGGTCATCAGCCGGCACCGGTGGGTCCGGTTGCAGGTCATCGCGGGCGCCAGTAAGGAACGGGATCCGGTCAGGATCCCGCTGACCGAAGTCTTCGAGCCCCAGCTGGTCACCCCCGGCGCCTCCGGGACCGACGTGCCCGACGAGGTCCGCCGGTACCAGCAGGACATCTACGGCGAGCGCCCCGAAGAGGACGGCGACGAGGAACAGCTCCTGCTTGGCAATCCCGAGGAGATCCTCGACGTCCTGGGCCGCGAGCGGACCCAGGTCATCCTGGGCGGACCGGGTTCGGGCAAGAGCACCCTCCTCCAGTACTCCATGCTCCGGGCCTGCACGCCAGCTAGCGACCCGGCGCAGGTACCCCGGCATCTGGCGGGCGAGCCGATCCCGTTCCTGATCGAGTTGCGGAACTACGTCCTCCAGGGCGACCCGGATTTCCTCAGCCACCTGGTCAGAAGGTCCGACGACTTTTACGGCGCCGCGCTGGATGCCGGCAGCCTCGGCCGCGTCCTGGCCGAGGACGGCAAGGCCCTGGTGTTCTTCGACGGCCTGGACGAGGTGTTCGACCCGGACGAGCGGCGCCGGGTCATCGACCAGTTCCAGGTATTCGCCCGCCGCTACCCGGCCTGCCGGATCGTCGTCACCTCACGTATCGCCGGCTACGACCGCACCGCCCTGGGCCTGGCCGGGTTCGGGCACTACACGCTGATGCCACTGACCCTCGGTCACATCAGGAACTTCGCCGGCCGCTGGTACCGGTACTACACGCTGGAAGGTACCGAACGGACGGCCCAGGGGCTCGTCCAGCGGATCCTCGAGAGCCCTCGGCTGCTCGACCTGGCGGGTAACCCGCTGCTGCTGACGATGATGGCCGTGATCTACAAGGACCGCGACCTGCCCAACGAGCGCTGGCGCTTGTACGAGCGCTGCGCCGAGACCCTGCTCGAAGACTGGGACGTGGGCAAGGGGATCGAGGACGAGGACTTCAAGCTGAAGGTCCCCCTCCGCACCGCCCAGAAGTCCGAGATCCTGGAGCAGGTCTCGCTGTACATGCTGGAGCACAGCCAGCCCGGGAGCGAGCTGAACGCGATCGCCTACGCGCCGCTGCAGCGCATCCTGGCCGGCTACCTGACCGGCAAGTACCAGCTGTCACCCGGCGAAGCCGAGGCCATCGCCGTCGACATCCTGCGCCACCTGATGGAGCGCACCTACGTGCTGGCCGGCATCGGCGAGCGGATCTTCGGTTTCGTCCACCGGACCTTCATGGAATACTTCGCCGCCCGCCGCTGCCTGGCTCAGTTCAACGCCCGCAAGTCCGACTTCGACTGGCTGAACCACGACATCTTCGACGCCCACTGGCGGCAGCCCGAGTGGGAAGAAGTCCTCCTCCTGCTGATCGCCATGCTGCACGATCAGGGCACGCCCATCCGAGACGTCGTGCATCACCTGTACCGCGAGGTCACCAACTGCTGGCCGTTGAACGTCGCCTTCGCCGTCCGGTGCCTGGGCGAGGCCGGCGACGTGCAGGACATGGCCCAGGCGCAGCAGTTGCTGGGAGAACTGGCGCGCCACATCGCGGACCGCGCCCCGCAGTCCCGGCGAAAGGGCTACCCGCAGTTCACCGAGACAGCCCTCAAATCCTTTGCGACCCTGGCTCCGCTGATTGCGGCCCCTCAGGAGGTTCACGACGCGATCGACCGCCTGAACCAGGCGGACAACGTGACCGCCCGGACCGCCGCCTGGCAGATGGGCTTCGCCCTGCGTTCCCGCCAGGACCGCCTGGCTTATGCGCTCTCTGCCCTGCAAGACACCGAGGAGGCGGTCTGCCGCGGCGCGATCGCCGCCCTTGAACGCGAGTGGCCCGGCCGCCCCGACATCGCCCCCGCCCTAGCCGACGTGCTCAAGACCGACCGCCAGAGCCGCGTCCGCCTAGCCGCCCTAGACGCCCTCCAGCGCTCCTGGCGTCATGCCCCTGTCATCCTGGACGCCATTGCCGAACGCGTCGACCGGGAAACCGCCGAGACCGTGGCACGGCGGCTCATCGAGGTTCTCATGACCACCTGGCGCGGGAACCCGAGGGCGCTAAAAGCCCTGCTAGGGGTCTATACCGCCGGGGACCCCCTAGATATTAGTAACCTTTTTCGCGATCCCGACGGTAGGGTTCGCGCCATCGTTGACGGCTGGGGTGGCGATCCCGAGGCGCTTGGCATCCTGCTCGAGCATCTCGGCGGCAGGTGGTGGTCCCCTAAACGGGAGACGATACTGCAGGCTGTCGCGCAGGGCTGGGGTGGTGATGCCCAATCGCTGACGCTCTCGCTGAAGAAAGCCGCCACTACCTCGGATTTCGCCGTCAGGGACGGTGCGCTAACGGCCATCGCGCTGGGCTGGGGTGGCGATGCCCCGTCGCTTCTGCTCGTGCGGGACCTGGCCCTCGATGTCGCCGACCCGCCCGTGCGCCTGACGGCACTGCGGGCGATTGCGCAGGGCTGGGGTGGCGACGACCAGGCGCTGACCTTCCTCCAGGAGCTCGCCGTCACCGATCCGGAATGGGTTGCGTGCGTGGCGGCGCTGCAGGCCATCTCGCAGGGGTGGGGCGGTGATGCCCGGGCACTCGCCTTCATGCGGGACCGCGCCGTCACCGATCCGGAAGCGTCCATCCGCGGGGCCGCCCGGCAGGCTATTGTCTACGGGTGGCGCGGCGACGCTGACGCACGGTCCTTCGTGCGGGACACGGCCGTCGCCGACCCCGACCCGTCCATCGGTGCGGCCGGGCAGGAGCCGGCGCGAACCCTGGATCTCCGCGCTTTTGCGCCCCATAGCATCGATACGCTGCTGTATTTCATAGCGCAGAGCTGGGACCGTGACACCGAGTATCTGCCCAAGCTGAAGTATCTGGCCGTCTACGCAGAGCGCCAATTTGTCAGATACGCCGCCCTTCGGCTCATTGCGCGAGGGTCCGCTGGAACGAACGAATAGCCGTGATCATCAGGTACGGCGATGACCTACTGGTCACGGTGGGTAACCAGGCGATGGAGAACTCGCGCCCGGGCTCATCCGGCACAGGCAAGCTCACCTGGGCGGATGCGCACGTCTTGGCGGTTCGGACGGTGCCGCGCAGGTCGGCAGGGTAGTCTTCGCTGCCGGTGATCAAGTTGGGGCGGGGTTCACTTACTGATTTGCGGCCGGTACCGTCGAATCACCCCGGATCGAAGATGGAGCTCCCAAAACATGCGCGTTCTGGTACTTGGCGGAGACGGGTTCTGCGGCTGGCCTACGTCGCTGTACCTGTCGGACAGCGGTCATGATGTCACGATCCTCGACAACCTGAGCCGCCGGAAGATCGACATCGAGCTCGAGGTGGAGTCGCTCACCCCGATCCAGTCCATCGGGCGGCGGCTGCGCGCCTGGAAGGAAGTCTCCGGCCGCGAGATCGGGTTCGTGGGCCTGGACATCGCCACCGAGTACGACCGGCTGGTGGACGTCCTGCGGGACCAGCGGCCGGACGCGATCGTGCACTTCGCCGAGCAGCGGGCCGCGCCGTACTCGATGCGCACCTCGGCCACCAAGCGGTACACGGTCGACAACAACATCCGCGCCACGCATAACCTGCTGGCCGCCCTGGTCGAGACCGGCCTCGACGCGGCCCTGGCGCACCTGGGCACGATGGGCGTGTACGGCTACGGTTGGTCGGGCAGCGCGCCGATCCCCGAGGGCTACCTGACCGTGAAGCTGACCACCCCGGACGGCGAGCTGGAGCGGGAGATCCTGCACCCGGCCAACCCCGGGTCGGTCTACCACATGACCAAGACCCTGGACCAGCTGCTGTTCTCCTTCTACGCCAAGAACGACGGGCTGCGCATCACCGACCTGCACCAGGGCATCGTCTGGGGCACCCAGACCGACCAGACCGCCCGCGACGTCGCTCTGATCAACCGGTTCGACTACGACGGCGACTACGGCACGGTGCTGAACCGGTTCCTCATGCAGGCCGCGATCGGCCATCCGCTGACCGTGCACGGCACCGGCGGCCAGACCCGCGCCTTCATCCACATCCGGGACACCGTCCGGTGCATCGAGCTCGCCCTGGAGAACCCGCCGCAGGCCGGCGACCGGCCCCGGGTGCTCAACCAGGTCACCGAGACCCACCAGGTCGGCGGCCTGGCCAAGATGGTCGCCGACATCATGGGCGCGGACATCGCCTACCTGCCGAACCCGCGGCGGGAGGCCGACGAGAACGACCTGATCGTCACCAACGACCAGTTCCTCGCGCTGGGCCTGGAGCCGACCAAGCTGTCCGACGGCCTGCTCGAGGAGGGCCGGGAGATCGCCCAGCGCTACCGGGACCGGGTCGACCCCAGCAAGATCATCGCCCGTTCGGTCTGGCGCAAGGGCATGGAGACCGCCGAGGACCTGCTCACCGACCTGCCCCCGGAGGGCTGACCATCAGCTGAGCGGCACGGGAATGCGGTGGTCCGGCTGGCCGTCCTTGGCCAGGATCCAGAGCGAGTCGGCGGTGGCCCGGTAGAGCCGTATGCCGCCGCCGGGCCGGACGTCACCGCTGGTCCATTCCCGGCCGCCGTGAGCCACCGACCGGCGGGAGAACGCCTCGATCCCCGGGGCGGTCTCGCCGTCCTCGAGCAGGGTCGCGGCACCGGACATGTACGCGCCTTGCCCGGTGCCGATCTCCGCGTGCGAGTCGAAGACCGCGATGCCCACCTCGGGCCGCACCGCGATGTTGCGCGAGTGCGCGGCGCCGGGTGAGGAGACCCAGTAGAACTCGGTGAAGCCGATGTGCGCGAAGTAGACCGGCGAGCTCCACGGGCGTCCGGCCGCGTCGGCGGTGGCCAGCACGAGGTAGCGGCTGGCCTCGATGATGTCCCGCGCGATATGCGCGGCCGGGCCGGGGGCGCTCATCCTCAGCTGGCCCGGTGGTAGGTCAGGCCGAAGTCGTGCTTCCACTCGCCGCCGTCGGCGGGGGATGTCTCCCAGGCGCCGGTGATGGTGTTCTGGTCCGCGCTGAACGTGCCGGTGAAGCGCTGCCGGAAAGCCAGCGGCGTGAAGTCGGGCGACTCCCGGAGGAGCGTCCACACCCCGCCGGCCAGGGTCATCGCGTACAGCCGCGCCACGCCGCGGGAATCGTAGTAGTGCTGCGTGTACGCGCCGGTCTCCGGGTCGGTGCCGACGATCGTCAGGGCGTCGGGCGCCTCGGGGACCGGAACCTCGGTGCGCTGGATCAGGAACTGCCGGTCCAGCGCCCATTCGAAGGTGCTCCGCGCCGCCGGGGCGTCCACGCCGGGGAACCGCGCCTGCATGATCCACTCCCCGACGAAGACGTCCAGCCGCGCCAGTGCGTCCGCCCTGTTCCCTGTCACGACGATCACTCCGCTCTGGTGTCGCGGCCCTTTTGCGTATATAACGCCGCCGAGCCGGTGAGATCATCGGAGCGCCCGGCCTCGATACGCGGCCACTGGGCGATGGGGCGCCCGTTGACCCGCGTGTAGTCGCCGCACCCCTGCGGCCAGCCGGGGGGCGAGTCCTCCCACGGCTCCTGGCGCCCGTACACGGTGTGGAACAGGCCGATCTCGCGCCCGGCCAGGAGGGTGGTGACCCACGTGCAGCTAGGGTCGTGTCGGCGGGAGCGTTCAGGCGGTCGGTCGCGCCGTGCCCGCGTCTGGTACCGCCGTGCCGCGGGCGTAGACGGCGCGGATGCGGTGGAGGGCGGCGGGGTCGGCGATGGGGTCGCCGTCTACGGCGAGGATGTCGGCGTCGAAGCCGGGGGCGATGCGGCCCTTGCGGTGACCGAGCCCGATCACGTCGGCCGCCACGGAGGTGACCGTCCGCAGCGACTCGGCTGGCCCGATCCCGAGCTCGCGCATCTGGGCCGGGGCGTACCGGACCGCGTCGTGCGGCTTGATCGGAGCGATGCCGGCGTCGCTGCCCGCGACTATCACGGCCCCGGCCTCGTACAGCCGCCTCGTGTTGGCCGCGATGAGCGGCAGCCGCGCCCTGACCACCGGCGGCGGCTCCAGGCCCGGAATAGGCACCAGGCCCAGCGTGGCCCCGACCACCGTGCGCCGGTCCGCGATCAGCTGGATCAGTTCGGCGGGGGAGTCCACGCTGGTCTCGGTCCAGAACGACACGTGCTCCAGGCCGTCGGCGCCGGCCGCCATCGCGTCCGCGATCGCGGCCACGGCGTGCGCGTGCACGGTCACCTGGAGACCGTGCCGGTGCGCCTCGTCGACCGCGGCCCGCAGCGCCTCCGGCGTGAACTGGCACAGATGCTGGTAGGTGCCTGGCGTCAGGGTCCCGCCGCTGGCCATGATCTTGATGACGTCGACGCCGCGCTCCACGTGCTCGCGCACCGCGGCCCGCACCCCCGCCTCGGTCGGCTCCGCGGCCCCGCCCAGGTAGTGGCAGTGCCCGGCCGGCGCGGTGGTGACGGGCGGCCCGGCCGCGAGGATGGTCGGCAGCCCGGGCTGGCCGCGCAGGCCGAGCGACAGGTAGTCCCGGTCCCCCAGGTCCCGGACCGTGGTGACGCCGCCGCGCAGGGCCGCCTGCCCGGCCCGGATCATCGCCTCGATCGTCTCCTCGTCGGACCGCGCGGCGAGCGCGCCGACCGGGTCGGCGCTGGCGTCGAAGGCCAGATGGACGTGGGTGTCGACCAGGCCCGGCAGCAGCGCCGCCCCGCCTAGGTCGACGACGTCCGCGCCGTCTGGCGCGGGCGCCCCGGACCCGACGGCGACGATGGTGCCGCCGTCGATCACGACCAGCGGGTCAGGGATCAGGGCGGAGCCGGTGCCATCGAACAGCCACGCGGCCCGCAGGGCGGTCAGCCGCCCGCGCTCGGTTGCGGTCGGTGTCGGTGTTGCCATGTCCCCACCCTCGGTCCAGGGCGTCCCAGGCGTCACCCGCGGTAGTACCTGCTTACGGTACTCATTTTCCCGCCGCCGCCCGGCTGAACCGGGCACCCCAGTCTCGCATCCACTCGATCAGCTCGGGCGGCGCGATGACCTGGAACTCGGCGCCGGTCATGCCCAGCCCCATAACCGGCCACTCCAGCATGTCGGCGGTCATCCGGACCCGGCACCGGCCGGCGTCGATCTCGGTAACCGAAGACCACCGGCCAATCCGCTCCCGTACTACGGTGGCCGGCGCCTCGACGATGACCTCGATGTCGTACCCGGTCCTGGCGCTCTGGACGCCGGCCCGGACGAACGCGGCGGCGTCGCCGCCCGGCAGCTCGCGGGCGCGGAACCTGACCCCGGTCCCGCTCGGCGCGGCGAGCCGGTCCAGCCGGTAACTGCGCCAGTCCTGCCGGTCCAGGTCGTAGCCGGCCAGGTACCAGCGGCGGCCGAGCAGCACGAGGCGATGCGGTTCTACGTGCCGGCCGGCCTGCTCGCCGCCGGCCGCGGTGTACGAGAACCGGACCCGTTCGGTATCCCGGCAGGCGAGGGCCAGGGTGGTAAGGACGTCCGGGTCCACGGTCTCCCGGGCCGCGCCGCCCGCGGCCTCCCAGCCGGCCGGCACCGTCACCGCGCCCAGCGCCTGCACCCGGCGTCGCAGCCGGGCCGGCATCACCTGCACCACCTTGGCTAGCGCGCGCACCGACGCCTCGGCGATGCCCTCGACCGCGCCCGGCGCCCCCGCGCCCTGCGCGGCCGCCTGCAGGCCGAGCGCCAGGGCGACCGCCTCCTCGTCGTCGACCACCAGCGGCGGCAAGGCCGAACCCGCTGCCAGCTGGTAGCCGCCCGCCACGCCGCGCTGCGCCTGGATGGGGTAGCCGAGCTCCCTGAGCCGGTCGATGTCCCGGCGCAGCGTGCGCGGCGAGACCCGCAGCTGCCCGGCCAGCTCCTCGCCCGGCCAGTACCGGCGCGCCTGCAGCAGGGACAGCAGACGCAGCGTCCGGGAGCTCGTGTTCGCCACGATTCCCATCCTCGTTCAATTCAGGTCAGGAACTGGCCACTATTCCCCGTAACGTGAGTTCAGAGCCAAGAAAACAACGAGAGGGGACGACCATGACGAGCAACCTCGACGGCGAACGCGCCGACATCCTGGCCGGGCTGGCCTCGGCCCGGCACTTCCTCCGCTTCGCCGCCCGGGACCTGACCGACGAGCAGGCCCGGCAGCGGACCACCGTGAGCGAGCTGTCCCTGGGCGGGCTGATCAAGCACGTCGCAACGACCGAGCAGGGCTGGGCGACCTTCACCGTGGAGGGCCCGTCGGCGCTGGGCAACTTCGACGACATGTCCGACGCCGACCTGGCCGGGTGGACCGACGGGTTCAAGCTGCTGCCGGACGAGACGCTGGCCGGCGTCCTGGCCGACTACGAGAAGGTCGCCCAGCGGACCGACGAACTGGTCGCGAGCCTGCCCGACCTGGACGCCGCCCACCCGCTGCCGAGCGCGCCCTGGTTCCCGCCCGGCGAGACGCGGTCGGCCCGCCGGGTCTTCCTGCACATCATCGCCGAGACCGCGCAGCACGCCGGCCACGCCGACATCATCCGCGAGTCCCTCGACGGCGCCAAGTCCATGGGCTGACAGCGGGGGAGTGGCGCGCGGGTCAGGGCTGGAGGACCATCCGGCCGGGGATGCCGCCGGCGGCCTTGGCCCGGTACGCCTCGACGGCCCGGGCGAGCGGATACACCCCGCCGACCTGGGGGCGCAGGTGGCCCGCGTCGACCAGGCGGGCGAGCTCGGTCAGCTGAGCCTGCTTGGCCTCCTGGATGAAGAAGACCGTCCTGATGTCGTCCCGGTCGGCGGGCAGCTCCCAGGAAACCACCGAGACCAGCGTTCCCCCGGGCTTGAGCAGGGCGGACGACCGGGCGAGCACCTCGCCGCCGACCAGGTCGAACACCACGTCGGCTGATCCGGCCGCGTCCTCGAGCCGGTCCTCGTCGAGCGCGATGAAGCGGTCGGCGCCGAGCTCCTTCACCAGCTGCCGGGCCCGGCTCCGCCCGGTCCCGATCACCTCGGCGCCGGCCCAGCGGGCCAGCTGGACCGCGGTCGACCCGACCGCGCCGGCCGCGCCGTGGACGACCACCGTCTGACCTTTGGCCAGCTTCCCGTGGTCGAACAGGGCCTGCCACGCGGTCAGGCCGGCCCGCGGCACCGACGCGGCGTGGACGTGGTCCACGGTCCGCGGCTTGCGGGCCAGGTTACGGGCCTCGACGGCGACGTACCCGGCGGCCGCCGCGTCCCGGTAGGGGTCGGTCAGCCCGAACACCTCGTCGCCGACGGCGATCCCGGCCGTGCCCATGCCCAGCGCGGTGACCACCCCGGACACCTCCTGGCCGGGGATGATCGAGTCCCGCAGGTGACCGTTCCGGTCGGTCCGCAGCGGCCAGTCGAGCTCGTTGTGGGTGATGCCGACCGCGGCCACCTTGACCAGCACGTCGCCGATCGTGGGGATGGGGTCGGGTGCGTCTTCGAAGCTGAGCCCGCTGATGCCGGCTTGCTCGTGAACGCGGATGGCCTTCATCGCCAGTTCCTTTCGTGGGGAAATGATGTGTTCCTCTCATTGGGGGGACGACGCAGCCCCCCGGACTGTCAGGTGACGGGCCGGCCTGACAGTCGAGGGCGCTGTCTCGTCGAACTGGTGTGGGCCGATGCGACCAGGGAAGGGCGAGATCATGAGCGGCACCATGAGCGCGGTCATGGCCGAGCGGCGCCGGCTGATCAACCTCGCCTACCGGATGCTGGGCTCCCTGGCCGACGCCGAGGACGCCGTGCAGGAGACCTACGCCCGCTGGTACGCGATGTCCGCCGGGCAGCAGGAGGCCATCGAATCCCCCGGCGCCTGGCTGACCACGGCCGCCAGCCGCATCTGCCTGGATGTGCTCGGTTCGGCCCGGGCCCGGCGGGAGCGCTACGTGGGCGAATGGATCCCCGAGCCGCTGCCCGAACCGGGCGAGTGGGCCAGCGTGGGGTCCGGCGGCAGCGCCGACCCGGCCGACCGGGTCACCCTGGACGAGTCGGTCAGCATGGCGTTCCTGGTCGTGCTCGAGTCGATGACCCCGGCCGAGCGCGTCGCGTTCGTCCTGCACGACGTCTTCCGTTACTCGTTTCCCGAGATAGCCGAGATCACCGGGCGTACCTCGGCGGCCTGCCGCCAGCTGGCTTCCTCCGCCCGCGGGCGCATCCGCGCCGCGCAGCTACCCTCGTCCCCGCCGGCCCGGCAGGCCGGCCTGGTCAGGGACTTCAAGCAGGCCTGGGAGGCCAAGGACATCGAGGCCCTCGTCGGCCTGCTGGACCCCGGCGCCACCGTGGTCGCCGACGGCGGCGGCCTGGTCACCGCCGCGCTTGTCCCCATCGAGGGCCGCGAGCAGGTGGCCCGCTACCTGGCCGATATCGCCGGCCGGGTACCCGGCGGCCTGACGATCCTGGAGCGCACGGTCAACGGCCAGCCCGGCCTGGTGGCCCAGGAAGACGGCGTCACCGTGACCGTGTTCGCGTTCGAGGTCGTCGGCGAGGTGATCACGCACATCTGGGCTGTCCGCAACCCCGAGAAGCTCCGGCCCTGGACGACGGGCTGACGCCTGGTCGTGTCCTGACGCGACCCGCTCGTTCGACTAGAGAGGGAAGCCGGACCGGCCGGCGGGGAAGGAACCAGGCTATGAAGTACTTGCTGTTGCTGAACCGAGCCACCGATGCGCTGCCCGAGCCGGGCACGCCCGACTGTTCGGTCGAGGTCCGCGCGATCGTCGATACCGGGGGCGGGCACATCGGAGGCGGGCACTGAGGCCCGAACTCGAGGAACTGCTGCGCCGCTGCTGGTGGGGCGCCATGGCCGAGGTGGCCCGCGCCACCGGGCGGCTCGACGTGGCCGAGGACAGCGTGCAGGACGCGTGCGTGGTCGCGGTCGAGCAATGGACCGCCGGCCACGTGCCGCGTGATCCGCAGGCGTGGCTGACCGGTGTGGCCCGGCACAAGGCGCTGGACCTGCTACGACGGGAGTCGCGGCGCCCGGCCAAGGAGGCGACCGCTAGCGAGGCGACCGGCAAGGAGGCGACCGGGCCCGTCGGCGGGACGGCTGGCCCGGCCCGTTCGGCCGACGAGGACCTGTGGCTCATCTACCTGTGCTGTCACCCCGCGCTCAGCCCGGAGGCACGGATCGCCCTGACGCTGCGGGCGGTCGGCGGGCTGACCACGGGCGGAGATCGCGGCCACGTTCCTGGTGCCGGAAGCCACCATGGCCAAGCGGCTGACCCGGGCGAAGAACAAGATCCGCGATGCCGGCCTGGCCCTGGCCATGCCCCGGGCCGAACTGCTGCAGACCAGGACGGCCGACGTCCTTCGGGTCGTTTACCTCGTCTTCAGCGAGGGCCACCAGGCGTCGTCCGGCGACGACCTGCTCCGGCCCGACCTATGCGTGGCCGGCGTCAACCTGGCCCGCGGCCTGGCGGCCCGGCTGCCCCGGGACCCCGAGGTGCTGGGGCTGCTCGCCCTGCTGCTGCTGACCGACGCCCGCCGGGCCGCCCGCACCGACGGCAGCGGGGCCCTCGTCCTGCTCGAGGAGCAGGACCGGACCCGCTGGGACCAGGCCGTGATCGCCGATGGCGAGGGCCTTCTGGTCGAGGCGTTGCGGATGGGGCAGCCGGGCCCGTACCAGCTCTGGGCGGCGATCGCGGCGTGTCACTCGACCGCGCCCAGCGCCGCCGCCACCGACTGGCGGCAGATCTCGGTCCTGTACGGCGAGCTGCTGAAGTACGACCCGAGCCCGGTCACCGAGGCCAACCGGGCCATCGCGGTCGCCATGGCCGAGGGGCCCGCCGCGGGCCTGACCATCCTCGACGTGGTCCTCGGCCACCCCCAGCTCGCGACGTGGCCCCGGATCCACGTCGCCCGCGCCGACCTGCTGGCCCGGATGGGCCGCGACGAGGAGGCGGCGCGGGCCTACCGCACCGCACTGGAACTGGAGCCGCCCGCGGCCGAGCGGCGCTACATCCAGCGCCGCCTTGCCCCGAGGTCCGGTTACTGATTGTGCTGGTGCCTGGTTTCAGGTCTGTTGACCTTCCGGGGCCAGTTCGGGCTGATCTTCAGGACGCGCTCACGGGCGTGCCGGGGTTACCGCGCTTCCCGTCTGCCATCGGCCCGTCCCCCCCTACTTAATTATTTCGCCCTGTCGAATAAGTAATCGCTAAGGGTTAGTTAAGCGCTGCCAATCACAATGGTCATAACAAGGGCATCTAGCAGCCAAGAAGGGATGATCAAAATGCCAACGGTTGACATCAATGCTGGCGCTGCGCTTACTGGCCAGTTCACGGCTACCCTGGTGGACAGCTCCGGCATTCCACCTACGGATGTAGTCCGCACAAGTGATGCCTTCAGCATCAATTGCACCTGGTACATCACTGGCGGTCTCGCCTCGTCCTTGGGAGGAACTTGGTACGTACAGGCAGCTTTTGAATCCATCGGTCCAGGAGCTGAGTTCCGGACGGCCGAGATCCCCGTTCCGCTGACCGGACTAGCGGGACCCCCTCCAGCTCCCGGATATTCAGCCACAATCTCCATTCCAGCAGGCCCGAATTTCCCAGCCGGTGGTCCACTCAAGGTTCCAGCTGGATCGAGGAATGAGCCGTATCAGGTGACGGTCCTCCTCGCGTACACCAACGTAGCGGGTGGTCCCGGCCCACTCGCAGCCAGCGTGAATCTGGAGGACGTGACTATCTACGCGTAGAACGTGCTCCCACGAGATGATCATGAGTTGCCATCCCCAGGCTCAGCAGGTTGGTCCCTTCTGACTGGAGGATGGCACTCATGAAGGAAAGCGAGATCTTGATTGACCTTTGCTCTTTGAATGACTCGGACTCGGCAGCGAGCCTGCGTCGGATGAGAGGGTGGGGCCGACCTCGACCTGCGGACTCCGGAGCCGTGAGCCAAGCCGTGAGCCTTTCGCATCGGAGTGCTGCACAGTGAGCCGGAGGTGGGGCCTGACGACGAGAGCCAGGCCCGAAGCCAGGCCCAGATTAGGCGCGGCGAACGTCCGCGTTCACGAGGGCTGAATAGAACACCTTAGAGAGTCAGGGTATCCGGATATTTCGACGGGAAAGAGTCGGTATCCCAGGAAGGCCTTGGTGGAGTGCCAGGGCCCATGACGTGTCATTCTCATCCAGGGCTTAGCCACGTCGAAACGAGGTTATCGCCAGTTGCCAGGTCAGCCACTGCTGAGCGCAGTTTAGTCAGATGACGGCACGCTTAACCGGCACTGTCATGGCGCTTAGGGAGGCATCCAGCAGAAATAAGTGACATTCCAGAAGCATGCCGCTCGGATAATACAAAGGAAGCGAAAGGCGCTGGCTCTCCGCGCTAGAGGCTGTGGTGTCCGCAGTGACCAGACGACTCCTCGCCCGGTGCTCGCACGGAAGCTCGTGGTGCTGAAGTGATATCAGCGGCCATGCTGCTTGAATGTGGATGAAGTGACTTAAGTAAAAAACGGATTTCCTGTTGCTTTTGACCTGGCATCGTAAAGCGCCGTTCTGCAGACCAGTGCAGTCAATTCATGACTAACGGCATCTTGACATGCCTGTTTTCCCAGCATGATGTAGTTGCCATCGCCCGAGGGCGGGACCTCCGGCTACCGCGAAGGACCGGTGCCGCCGCGAATGTTCGCGGAGGTAAACGGCCGAAGAGGGTCAGGTGGTGGGAAATAATGGCCGGTGAGGATAAGGCGTCACCTTCATCGGGGAACAGTGGGCCAGTAGCGCGCCTCCTTCTTCGGCGCGCCGCGACGCCGACAGGTACCGCATACCGAGCCACGCTGCGATGGCGGCAGACGCCAAGCCGGCCTCCGCGGCGAAGCGGCGTCCGCCTGCCCGGCGCGCGGCCGGAAGACGCGCCGTTCGACGCCGTGATACGCGAACCGGGTGTCACGGCGGCCGGTCCCGTTATCGCGGTCCGCCTACTCGGGCCGCTGAGCGCCGCCATCGATGGCGTACCCGTCGAGAACTGGACGAGTACCCGGCAGCGTTCGCTGTTCAGTTATCTGCTGACTCACCGCCAGCCATGGCCGCCGCGCGATGTGCTGATGGACGTCTTCTGGCCGAATTCTCATCCGGTGGCGGCCAAGAACAGCCTGAATGTCGCCATGCACGGGCTACGGCGGACGCTGAAGGCGATCACCGATACGCCGGTGATCATTTATGCCGACGGCGGATACCGGCTTCACCCGGACATACGCCTATGGCTGGACGTTGAGGAGTTCGACCGGTACGCCACTGCAGGCCGACGGCACGAGCGGAATGGCGAGAACGAGTCGGCAGCAGAGGCCTTCGAGTTCGCGGTGACGCTATACCGGGGCGATTTCCTCGCCGACAGCCTGTACGAGGAATGGCCAGCCGCTATCCGCGAGCGACTGCGCCTTGCCCATCTCGACGTGCTCGGCCGTCTTAGCGACCTGCACTTCGCCGCCGGCCGTTATGCGACCTGCGCGGACCTGTGCGAGCGGATAATTGAATGCGATTCGTGCCGGGAAGACGCGCACCGCCGGCTGATGCTCTGCTACAGCAGGCAGGGACAATCTCATCTCGCGCTCATCCAGTACCGCGCCTGTGTCCAGGCCCTGGCCCGCGAACTGGAAGTGGGGCCGGATCCGGGCACGGTCGCCCTGTATGAACGCATCAGGCGGCACGATCGGGTCTGAGCCTCGGGCCACCCCAGCTCGCGACGTGGCCCCGGATCCACGTCGCGAGCTGGCCCGGTTATGGTCAGCCCACCGGGCGCAGTCCCGCGCCGGTGAGCAGGTAGGCAGGCTGGTCCAGGCTGCGGTCGGTGGCCAGCGTGGCCACCGCCTGGCCGGCCAGCTCCGGCGTGGGCGTCGCTCCGAGGGACGCGGCGTAGCTCCCCTCGTCCGCCCCGGCCCGGGCGGCGTAGGCGGCGACCGCCGCTGCCCCCAGTGCGGTGGCCGGCGTCAGCTGCGGCAGCACCGATACGAACCGGATGCCCAGCCCGTCCCGTTCGGCCTCCGACGCCGCGTACGCCGTCAGGAAGCGGATGGCCGCCTTGGCCCCGGCGTAGCCGCCGGACAGCGGCGACCCGGCCAGCGCGGCCCCGCTGGACATCGTGATCACGGCGCTTCCGGGGGCCAGCGGGGCGAGCAGCGCCTCGCGGACCCAGTCGAAGGCGTGCCGGACGTCAACGTCCCAGGTGCGTCTCGTATAGGTAGACCAGCCGTTCCCGCCCGGGTCGCCGGGTCGCGGCGAGGTTTTCCCGGGCTGGCAGACTGTCGTACGCGCGCCACCCCGGAGTCGAGATCGGAGCGAATGGTGAAGGCAGCCCGTTTCAGCCGGTTCGGCGGCCCGGAGGTCCTCGAGATCGTGGATCTCCCCGATCCGCATCCGGGTCCCGGCCAGGTCCGGATCGCGGTGCGCGCGGCCGGCCTCAACCCGAGCGACTGGAAGAAGCGCGAGGGCCTGATGGATCCGGAGCTCCCGCAGACCATGGGGTACGAGGCGGCGGGCGTCGTCGACGAGCTCGGCGAGGGCGTTGCGGACGTGGCCGTCGGCGATCGCGTGTTCGGCCTTTCCGCCGAGGGGGCGGCCCAGGCCGAGCTCGCGGTGCTGTCGTTCTATGCGCCGGTCCCGCCGTCGCTCGATTTCGCGGGCGCCGCCGCGCTGCCGACCGCCATCGAGACGGCCACGCGCGCGCTGGATCAGCTCGGCGTCGGCAGCGGCGGCACGCTGCTCATCAACGGCGCCTCCGGAAGCGTCGGCAGCGCCGCGGTTCAGCTCGCCGTGGTGCGCGGTGCGCGCGTGATCGGCACCGCCAGCCCGGCCAGCCACGGGTACCTGCGCTCGCTAGGGGCCGAGCCCGTGGCCTACGGCGAGGGCCTGGCCGGGCGGGTTCGCGCACTCGCGCCGGACGGCGTCGATGCCGCGCTCGACGTCGCCGGGAGCGGCGTCCTGCCCGAGCTCATCGAGCTCGCGGGCGGCCCGGAGCACGTCGTGACGATCGCCGACTTCAGTGGCGCGCGGGAGCACGGGGTGAGGTTCAGCAGCGGGGACGCCGGCCGCGCGGTCCACGCGCTCGCGGAGATCGGCGAGCTGATCGAGTCCGGGCGCTTCTCGCTGCCGGTTGCGCGGACCTACCCTCTCGCCGAGATCGCGGAGGCGCACCGCACCGGCGAGGACGGTCACGTGCGCGGCAAGCTCGTGCTGGTGATCGGCTCTCCCACGGGAGATACGCCCTAGCCCGCTGTGCTCGCTAGCCGCGAATCCCGGATGGCCGGGCCGACGGCGCGGCTGTGATGCCGGCGTACGGGCTGGGCCGGATCCAGGTCATGAAGGCTCCGGTGAGCTGGGGCGGGCCGTCCAGGGCCAGGCGGCCGTCCCGTAGTGCCTCGCGGTAGCTGGTCCGCTTCAGGTGGATGTCGATCAGGCAGGCCGCATCGGTGCGGGCGACGATGTCTTCGACGTACCCGGTTCCCCTGGTGCACAGCTCCGGCTGCGGCTTGCGCAGCAGGAGCCAGTAGCTGCCGGCGGGCTCGTCGCGCAGCTCGAACCGCACGACGACCGTCCGGTCGGGCAGCCTGGCCGGGTCGGCGGACCCGAGCAGGCCACGAGGCCGGCCGGGCACGGACCATGATCGCGGGCAGTTTCGGGCAAATAGACCCCCAAACTGCCCGCGATCATGGAACAGCATGATGCGAGGGGCCAGCTTTTGATGAGGGCCCCTCATCCTGTTAGCCGGGCAGGGCAGCCCGCTGGGCCGGGGTCCGATGGCGTTAGGATCGCGCCATGCCACGTACGGATAGGGCGTCGCGGGTGATCGCTGCGCCACTCGAGCGTGTCTGGGCCGCTCTCGTCGATCCGGGGGCGCTTATGGCGTGGCTCCCCCCGGGCGGGATGACCGGCAGGTTCGAGCGGTTCGATGCCCGGCCGGGCGGGTCCTACCGGTTGGTGCTGACCTATTCCGACGCGTCGGGCGCACCGGGCAAGGCGACGGCGGAGTCCGATATCGTCGAGGCGCGCTTCGTCGACATCGTTCCCGGCGAGCGGGTCGTGCAGGCGGTGGACTTCGTCTCCGATGACCCCGCCTACGCCGGCACCATGACCATGACCTGGGAGGTCGCCGCCGCCGATGCGGGGACGCGTGTCGACATCGTGGCCGAGGACGTTCCGGACGGCATCTCCGCGCAGGACCACGCCGCCGGGCTCGCCTCGTCCCTGACGAACCTCGCCGCCTACGTGGAGCCGTAGCCCGCGCCGGGCTCAGCCGGTGGTACGCCGCCGGTAGAGGAGGGTGGCGAGGGGGGCGAAGATCACCAGGAGCGCGACGGACCACAGCAGCGAGGCGGCCACCGGGTGCTGCATGGGCCAGGCCGGGATGGTCGCCGAGGGATTGGGGTTGCCCCACAGGTGGCGGGCGGCGGCGGTGACCGCGCTGACCGGGTTCCAGTCGGCGATGAACCTCAGCACCGCGGGCATGTGCTGGGTGGGGACGAGCCCGTTGGACACGATGGCCAGGGGGAAGAGGATGACCAGGCCGACGCCCTGCGCTGATTCGGGGCCCTTGCTCACGATGCCCAGGCAGCCGCAGCCCCAGGACAGGGCGTAGCTGAAGAGCAGGAAGAGGGCGAACCCGGCGATGACCGCGCCGATGCTGGCGTCGGGCCGCCACCCGATGACGAGGCCGGTGACGGCGACGATCAGAGCGCACAGGGCGGCGGTCGACAGGTCAGCCAGGGATCGCCCGACGAGCACGGCGGCGCGCCACATGGGCAGGGTCCGGAAGCGGTCGATGACGCCGCTGTTGAGGTCGGTGCTCAGCCCGACCGCGGTGCCCATCGCCGAGGTGGTGAGGTTCAGCGCGAGCAGGCCGGCGATGGCGAAGTCCGTGTAGCTCCCGCCGCCGGGCAGGACGACCCCGGAGCCGAACACGTAGACGAACAGCAGCGTGAACAGCACCGGCTGGATGGTGACGTCAGAGAGCTGCAGCGGCTCACGCGCGATGTGCACGAGGTTGCGGCCGGTCAGCACGCTGACATCGCTGAGCGTGGTGGTCGTCATGACCGGGCTGCCTCCAGGTCGGTTTCGCCGCGGTTTCCGGTCATCTCCGCTGGTGTCTCGGCGGGGCGGCCGGTGAGCGTGAAGAACACGTCATCGAGCGAGGGCTGACGGACCTCCACGTCGTCGACGGTGATCCCGGCGGCGTCGAGGGCGCGCACGACCGTGCTGGCCAGCCCGCCTCCGCTGCGCACCGGCGCCCGCAGTCGGCGCCCGTCCTGGCTCAGGTGCACGGGGCCGGCCACGAACGGCTCCAGGGCGCCAGCAGCGGCCGGGTTGGCCTCGCTGAGCGTGACCTCGAGCCGGGCTCCGCCGATCTCCGCCTTCAGCTCGGCCGGCGTGCCGCCGGCGATCACGTGACCGTGGTCGATGACCACGATCCGGTCGGCGAGCTCGTCCGCCTCGTCGAGATACTGGGTGGTCAACAGCAGGGTCACGCCATCGGCGACGAGTTCGCGGATCACGTTCCACATCCGGAGCCTGGCCGCGGGGTCGAGCCCGGTCGTCGGCTCGTCGAGGAAGAGCACCGGCGGCCGGGTCACCAGGCCGGCCGCGAGGTCGAGGCGCCGGCGCATCCCGCCCGAGTATTCCTTCAGGATCCGGCCCGCGGCATCGGCGAGATCGAACTGGTCGAGGAGCTCGGCCGCCCGCGCCCGCGCTTCCCGGCGGCGCAGGCCGCTCAGGCGCCCGATCATCACCAGGTTCTGCCGGCCGGTCAGGACCTCGTCGACGGTGGCGTCCTGAGCCGTCACGCCGATGTTGCGCTGCACGGCGGCCGCCTGGCGGACGACGTCGTGGCCGGCGACCCGGGCCCAGCCGCTGTCAGGCCGGGACAGCGTGGTCAGGATGCGGACGGCGGTGGTCTTGCCCGCCCCGTTCGGCCCGAGTACGCCGAGGATGGACCCGGCCGGAACCTGGAGGTCGATGCCGGCCAGGGCCACGGTCTGGCCGTACCGCTTGGTCAGCCCCTCGGCCTCGATCATCAGAGAGCTCACTGGCGCCTCGACTTACTTGTCAACTAGTAAGGATCCTACGGACACGAAGGAAATCACCGTTCCTTACTTGTTGTCAAGTAAGATTACGGTCATGCCCCGACGTTCCGCTGCCACGGCCGGGCGGCCCCTCGCAGGTACCGGCGCAGGTACCGGCAGGCACCCTGACGAAGGCGACACCCGCGAGCGGATCCTCGACATCGCCATGGACTTGTTCATTGAGCAGGGCTACGACAAGACCTCGCTGCGCCAGATAGCCGACCGGCTCGGCTTCACCCAGGCCGCGATCTACTACCATTTCGCCGCCAAGGAGGACATCCTGGTGGCGCTGCACCTGCGCCTGCATGAACTGGCCCGGCCCGCCTTCGAGCAGCTGGAAGAGCAGGCAGGGCCGTCAGGATGGGCCGTCGTGCTGCGCGGGCTCGTCGACACGACGCTGGCCAACCGCAAGCTGTTCGTCCTGCACGAGCGCAACCAGACCGCTCTCTCCGCCCTGCACATCAAGGGACACGACGGCGACCACGAGGATATGGAGCAGCAGTTCCGCCGGATCCTGGCTGACTCCTCGATCCCCGCCCGCGACCGGGTCCGGCTGAGCTGCGCGCTCGGGGCGCTCCTGACCAGCTTGATGTCGCTCAGCGACCTCGAAGACCTCGGCCCCGCGGCCTACGGTGACCTTCTGCGCGAGGCCATCACCGACCTGCTCGAGCCACGGGGTGGCCGCTAGCCTGGACTCGTGACCACGCCCGCGCTTCAGCAGCCACAGTGGCCTGATCGTGGCGACCTCGACACGGTGCTGCGCCGCCTGGAGGGCCTGCCGCCGCTGGTGCTGGCCGCCGAGTGCGACCAGCTGAAGGAGCGGCTCGCCGCGGTGGCCCGCGGCGAGGCGTTCCTGCTCCAGGGCGGCGACTGCGCGGAGACCTTCGCCGGCACGACGGCCGGAACCATCCGCGGCAAGTTCCGCACCCTGCTGCAGATGGCCGTCGTCCTCACCTACGCGGCCAGCGTGCCGGTGGTGAAGGTGGGCAGGATGGCGGGCCAGTTCGGCAAGCCGCGCTCGGCGGGCACCGAGGTCAGGGACGGCGTGGGGCTTCCCTCCTACCGGGGTGACGCGGTGAACGGGCTCGAGTTCACCGCCGCGGCCCGGACGCCGGACCCGCGCCGCCTGCTCGAGGCGTATCACTGCTCGTCGGCCACCTTGAACGTGTGCCGCGCCCTGGCCGGCGGCGGGTACGCCGACCTGCGCCAGGCCCACGCCTGGAACCAGGACTTCGTGGCCGGCAGTCCGGCCGGGCAGCGCTACGAGCGGCTGGCCGAGGAGATCGACCGGGCCATCGCGTTCATGCACGCCTGCGGGGCCGATCCCGAGCAGTTCCGCGCGGTGGAGTTCTACTCCAGCCACGAGGCCCTGCTGCTGGACTACGAGCGGGCCCTGACCCGGGCCGACGCACGTGGCGGGCAAGCCTATAGCTCGTCCGCGCACCTGCTGTGGATAGGGGAGCGGACCCGGGACCCCGGCGGCGCCCACGTCGAGTTCGCGCGGCAGATCCGCAACCCCGTCGCCGTCAAGATCGGCCCGGCCGTCACCGCCCAGGACGTTCTCGCGCTGATCAAGGCCCTCGACCCGGACAGCGAGCCGGGCCGCCTCACGCTGATCACCCGGATGGGCGCGGGCCGGATCCGCCAGGCGCTGCCGCCGCTGGCCGAGGCGGTGGCGGCCAGCGGGTCCGAAGTCGTGTGGGTGTGCGACCCGATGCACGGCAACACGGTCGAGGCGGCCAGCGGCCACAAGACCCGGTACTTCGACGACGTGCTGGACGAGGTGGCAGGCTTCTTCGAGGTGCACCGCGCGCTCGGCACGCACCCGGGCGGCATCCACATCGAGTTCACCGGCGACGACGTCACCGAGTGCATCGGCGGCGGCCAGCACATCGCCGAGAGCGACCTGCGCCAGCGGTACGAGACGGCGTGCGACCCCAGGCTGAACCGCAGTCAGTCCCTGGACCTGGCCTTCCGCGTCGCCGACCTGTACCGCCCGTTCAGCCGCCCCTGACCTTTTTAGGGCCGAACGGGCGCGGCTAAACGCACTCCCGCATCCTCACCGGCTCCGCTGGTCACAACGCCACCGCCAGGGCCTCACTCAATCGGCTGCCTGGCGATCAACGGCGGCTCGCGGCCGGCCAGCAGCCAGCCGCCGGCCGCGGCGATCAGCGGCAGCCCGATCAGCAGGAGCAGCACGCCACTCAGCGGCACATCACCGAACGTGGCGGACAGGCTGCCGTGCGCCCACGCTAGCCCGGCGGTCACCGCGGCGGCCATGCCTTCGATCGCGCCGAGCAGGCCCAGGGCGGCGGCCGTCGCCGCGGTGATCGTCCGCCGGGTCGCGCCGCTGGCGCCGGCCGCGGTGAGCGTGCGCAGGTCCCGCGCGGTCTCGCTGCGGATCAGGCCGACGGACATGGCCAGCACGCTGAGCGCGATCACGATGCCGAGCGCGGTGGCGCCGTCGGTGAACTCGCCGAGATCCGGGTTACCGGACTTGGTCTCGGCCGTCACCCCGTAGGCGAGCGCGACCTGCCTGGCCGCCTCGATCTGCGTGACGGTGAGCGGGGCCGGTGCCTGGATCAGCCACCCGGACAGCTGGGTCTGCAGATGGTACCTGCTGACCGCGAACTCAGTGATCACCGTGTTCGGCGCGGAGGTTCCGCCGGGCAGGCGGCTGACCGTCTGGATCGCGGGGTGGGGCAGGCACTGGTTGCTCAGCGTGCAGGGTGGCTGGCCGTGACCACCGGGCTCGTCTCCGGCATGGCACAGGCCGGTACAGATGTGCCAGACCATCTCCATGTGCGGCAGGGCCGCCAGCCCTGGCCGCATGGTGAGGATGTCGGTGCCGGGGGCGATCTGGCTGGCCTTGATCCCGTACGTGCCGAGCAGTCGCGGGGTGGCCACGTACGCGGTGCCGGTGAAATTCTGCTGGGCCGGCGCACCCGCCTGGTACAGGGTGGCTGTCGATTCCAGTGGCACCACGGGCTGCGCGTGCAGGCTGGCGGCGAGAGTGCTTACCCGCCCGCTGAGGCTGGTGACCTGGGCGTTGCCGAGCTGTGTCATCATGCCGGGGCCCGGGCTCTGCTGCGTGCCGATGACCAGCTGGCTGCTGGTCAGGTTGGGGCCGATCCAGTCGAGCGGGTTGTCGAACTTGGTGCTGGCGACGAGGCAGATCACCGTGGCCAGGAACACGGCGAACGTGACCGCCGCCAGCGCGGCACCGGACCGGGCCCGGTACCGGACCAGGTCGCGCAGCGCGACCCGGATCGCGACCGGCAGCCGCGGGCTGGCGCCGGCGGCCATCACGCCGATGGCCAGCGGGGCGAGCAGGCAGATCCCGACGACGGTGGCGACCAGCCCGGCCAGCAGGAGCAATGAGTCCCGGCCCGTGCCGCGGCCGGTCCAGCCACCGGAGAAGGCCAGGCATGCGAGGCCGGCCGCGAACACGATGACGCCGGGCAGGACGGAGCGGCGCACCGCCCTCGGCGGCGCGGGGCGGCCGGACAGCGCGGTCACCACCGGCACCTGGACCATCGTCCTGGCGGGCCGGCGGGAGGCCAGCACCGACGTCGCGACCGCGAACACCACTGCGAGGGCGAAGGCCCACCACGGCAGGTGCCCCGCGTCGACCACGTGGCCGGTGGCCTGCTGCAGCGCCGGCACGTAGGCGAGCCAGGCGGCGAGGCCGAGTACCGCCCCGGCCAGGGCGGCGGCCACGCCGACGGCCAGGCCGTTGGCGATCATGACCAGGCGGAGGTGGCGTTCGGTCGCGCCGATCGCGCTGAGCATGCCGAGGGCGCGCAGCCTGCGCTGGGCCATCACCGAGAAACTGGCCACCGACACCAGGCCGATGAAGGCCAGGCCGAGGACCTCCACGAGCAGCACGCCCACCGCCGGCGAGATCCCGCCCGACTCGGCGTTGGGGGTCATGACCGTCGCCGCCGCCGGGAGACCGGACAGCGTCCCGGTGCCGGGACCGATCGCCTGCCGGACGGCGGGGGAACCGAGCAGCATGGTCACCTGGCCGGGGTGCGCGACCTGGCCCGGAGCGACCAGCGCGAACTCGTCCGCTAGCTTGCTCGGGTTCTGCACGATGCCGGTCACGCGCCAGGTCGTCCGGGCCGCCCGCCAGGTGCCGCCCACGTGCGTGCCGTACAGGCTCGCCACCTGGCTGGTCAGCGCGACCTGACCGGGCCCCGCCGGGTAGGCGCCGCTGACCAGGCCGAGCAGCGGGGCGTTGTCGTGCCCGTGCGGGCTCTCGGCCCGGAGCTGCACAGACTGGGCCGTGCCGGTATAGATGTCCTGATTCTCGATGAGATCCGCCGGACCCCAGCGGCCCTGAACGGTGGCGATGTCGGCGGCAAGCCGCGGGTCGTTGCCGGGCAGCGTGACCAGCGCGGCGCCGGTGCCGAACGTGGCGTAGTTGGCGTTGCTGAGCTGCAGGTTCACGACGACGCTGGCGCCCCAGACCGTCGCGGCGACCGCCACGGTGAGCAGGCCGAGCACGAGCAGCTGCTGGCGCCATTCGCGGCGGAACAGCCGAACCGCCCAGCGGACCACCGCCCGGCGGGCGACGGTGCCGCCCGCGCCTCCGGCTAGGTCGGGGGGGTCGCGCAGCGCGATGCTCACCGGATCTCCCCCGGCGTGAGGAGGGATTCCGGGCCGGGCGGCCGGGCGGTCCGGCCGATCACCCGCCCGTCGCGCAGGAATACCACGCGGTCGGCCCAGGCGGCCAGCTGCGCGTCGTGGGTCACCACCACCGCGGCCATGCCCCGCTGGCATGCCTCGTGCAGCAGCCGCATCACCTCGTCCGCGTGCACCGAGTCGAGGGCGCCGGAGGGCTCGTCGGCCAGCAGCAGGCGGCGGTCCCCCACCACCGCGCGGGCGATGGCGATCCGCTGCCGCTCACCCCCGGACAGCTGATCGGGGAACCAGCCGGCCCGGTCAGCCACGCCGAGCGCTTCCAGCGCGGCCAGCCCGGCCGCGCGCGCCTTCGGCACCGCGACGCCGTCCAGTTCCAGCGGCAAGGCGGCGTTCTCGATGGCGGTCAGCCCGGGCAGC
>Ga0335081_10002546_pt1 | contig 28705 bp, 18 predicted proteins | sample Lox_Sample_35_FD_206713 | JGI IMG/M metagenome (GOLD analysis project Ga0335081, IMG submission 206713) | Soil microbial communities from Loxahatchee National Wildlife Refuge, Florida, United States - Lox_Sample_3.5 | ecosystem: Environmental > Terrestrial > Soil > Wetlands | place: USA...
ATTTCGGAGACGGCGAGCCGCTTGTCGAACCGGGCGATTTCGGTGCGCACCAGGGGGGCAAGCTGCATCGGGTCGCCCTGGGTGCGGATGGCGTAGCGGGCGGCCGCGCCATAGCCGAAGTAGCCGTCGGTCACGTAGGCGCCCTCGTGGCCGTCCACGGCGAGCGATTCGTGGCGCTGGTGCTGCACCACGCCGATGACTTCGAAGAACTCCGCCTCGGGTGTGCGAATGCGGCAGAGCAGGCGTTTGCCGACGGCGTTTTCGCGGGGAAAGGCCTTGGCGGCGAGAATGTCATCGACGATGATGACTCGGGGCCTGGGCGCGTTGTCGGCGTCGGTGAACGTGCGCCCCGCGAGGAGGCGTGCGCCGAGGGTTTCCAGATAGCCGGGCGCGACGGCAAAGAAATTGGCCTGATGAAATTTGGCCGGATCGGTGAGGGCGGCATCGGTGCCCCATCGCGCCAGCGGTCCGGAGCCATCCAGCGGCAGACCGGAGGAGGACGAGGCCGACACGGCGCCCGGCAAGGCACGGAGGCGGCCGCGAAAGTCGTTCATGAAAGCGGCGCGGAGGTCGGGTGAGCGCAAACCCGGCGCGCCGGGCATCAGGAAGGTGAGCACATTGGCGGGGCGGAATCCTGGATCGGCGTGGGTAATGGCGTAGAAGCTGCGGACCATCAAACCGCAACCGATGAGCAGGACAAAGGAGAGAGCCACTTCGGTCATGACGACGGCGTTGCGCAGGAGGCGTCCCCTGCCCAGGCCGGTGGTACGGCCGCTGGCGCGCAGGACATCCATGATGTCGGGCCGCGATGCGCGCAGGGCGGGCAGCACTCCAAAAACGGCCGCCGCGAGGATGGCGGCGAGCGCGGTGAAGGCGAGCACGGGCAAGTCGATGGTGACCGAATGAAGAAGCGGAAGATTTTTCGGTCCGAGGTAAATGAGGAGATTGATTCCGAGGCTGGCGAGGCCGAGTCCGAGTAACGCGCCGGAGGCGGCCAGTAGAGAGACCTCGGCGAGCAACTGGCGAACCAGGGCCCAGCGGTTTCCGCCGAGGGCGGCGCGCACGGCCAGTTCGCGCGCCCGTGTTGCGGCGCGCACGAGGAGCAGGTTGGCCACGTTGGCGCAGGCGATGAGCAGAAGAAACGTCACCGCTCCCATGATCGCGAGAATGGCCGGACGAACGTCGGCCACCAGGTGCTGCCGCATGGCCTCGACGCGGAAATAGAAGCCGGCGGTGTTCTTGATGGTGTAGAGGCGGCGCATTTCTTCGCCGAAACGATCGGCTTGCGATTGCGCGGTAGCGAGCGTTGCGCCGGGCTTGAGGCGGCCGATGAGATGGAGGAAGACATCGTTGCGGCCCTGGGTGAAGTCGAAGCGGCCGGCGGTCCAGATCTCGGGCAGGTGCTCGACGCCGGCGCGAGGCGGGAAGAGCAACTCGAAATGGGGCTCGAGGACACCGACGATTTGGGCCATGCCGCCGCCGAAATCGATGCTGCGGCCGATGACGTCGCGATTGCCGGCATAGCGCCGCTGCCAGAGTTCGTTGCTGAGGATGGCCATGATGGGACCAGGCGGGCCAGGCGGGGGAGCGGGCGCGGCTCCGGGGGCGGGCGGCGGAGCAGGAGGAGGCGGGACGCAGTCGGCGTCGTTGAAATCGCGGCCCAGCACGAGGCGCGCGCCGAGCAGGGACAGGAAATTGCAGGTCACGGCGCCGTTGCGGATCAGTTCGGGCTCACCGAAGTCATCGCGGGCGGGGGCGCGGCCGGTAACGATGGCGGCGATGTCGTCGAACTGGGTGTTGGCGCGGCGCATGTCGCTGTAGTCGGGGCCGGAGATGGGGAAATCCACCACGTTTCGATGGCGCATGTCGCTTTCAATGAACGCGAGCCGGCCGGCGTCCCGGTAGGGCAGGGGCTGGAGCAGCACGGCGTTGACGACCGAGAAGATGGCCGTACTGGCGCCGATGCCGAGGGCGATAGTGGCGACGGCGGTTAAGGTGAAGGCGGGGCTCTTGCGCAGACCGCGCGCGGCATGCAGAAGGTCTTTACCCAGCATCATGTGTTTGAAACGGTGCACGCCGCCTGCCGCGAATCTTCGTTGAATGTGGGACGCGCGGCTGCGCGCAGTGACCGCTTGTGGGACAGCCAGTCCTATAATGGGACACGCATGACCAACCAAGTGGTTCTAATTACAGGGGCGCAAGGGGGACTGGGCGCGCACGTTACAAGAACATTCCTGGATGCCGGCGCCCGCGTGGTCGGGTCGTCCCGCAAGATCGGGGAGTCCGAATTTGCGCACGCCCGCTTTACGGGCATAGCCGCCGATCTCATCAAGCCCGAAGATGCAGCCGCCCTGGCCGCGGCGGTGATCCAGCGATTCCAGAAGATCGACGTGCTGGTGCACGTGGCCGGCGGCTTCGCCGGCGGCAGCCCCATTCACGAAACCGACGACGCCACCTGGGACGCGATGATGAACCTCAACCTTCGCGCCGCGTTCCATGTTTTGCGCGCGGTGATTCCGCACATGCAGCGCGAGAAGCGCGGACGGATTGTCGCCATCGGCAGCCGCGCCGGCGTCGAGCCGGCAGCCAACATCGCGGCCTACAGCGCATCCAAGGCCGCCCTGGTCTCCCTGGTTAAGACCGCAGCGCTCGAGAATCGCAAAACGGGCATCACCGCCAACGTAATTCTTCCCGGCACCATTGACACCGAGGCCAATCGCAAGTCCGACCCCAGCGGCGACCGTTCGAAATGGGTTTCGCCCGAGAACCTGGCGGCTCTGGCTCTCTTCCTGGCGTCGGACGCCGCCGCGGAGATCACCGGGGCCGCCATTCCGTTCTACGGGGCGGGGTTGTAAGGCTCGATCATCGCCGCTCCAGAAACGCGCCCTGGCCCGGACTCCTGCAGAAACACCACGACGCGCTGCGCCGCGGCGCTCTTCGGCAATTCGATCTCGCGGTGAAAGGCCGCGCCGCGCTTGACGGAACCGATCTTGCGGAGCGTTCGCAAAACGGCCACGTGGTGCAGGTTGCGACCCTTGTTCTCGCCCCCTGCCACCTGCGAGACGCCGCTATCGTCGGCGAGGGCCAGCAGCACGTCGGCGGCGCCGGGGGCAGCGTCGATGTCCACCTGAACGCCCGCGGCGCTCCTCGCAAGGTGCACCTCGACTTTCGGACGGCGCGCGGCTTTGGCGAGCTCCTGGGCCGCGCGGTTGGCGTCGTTGCCAACGAACTCCGCCGCGCCGTCGACGACCATCTCGGGGGTATACGAGCTGTCCAGGCTGAACATCCGCGCGTAGGATTGCTGGCGCTCGGTAAAGGCGTGCGAAGAGAACGGGTCCTTCCACCCCTGCTGGTCCCAATAGTCCACGTGCTCGCTCAGGACGATGGCGCGAGGGTCGATTTGTTGCAGCAGGCGGTCGGCCGGTGGGCAACTGGAGCATCCCTCGGAAGTGAAGAGCTCCACCAGCACGGGCGCCCGGACGCGGTCGGCGGGCGCGGCCAACACGACGGCGCACGAAGCGGACAGAACGAGCTTGCGGAACATGCTCCCTCCCATGGTATTCAGCTTACGCTATACGTGCGCGGTACTGGAGGCAATCGCCGATCACGTGCGGCGCCTGCCGGGGCGCAAGAACCTGATCTGGGTCACCGCCGGCTTTCCGCTGGACGGCAAGTTTCACGACCTGAAGGTGAGGGTCGCCCGAAACGGCGGCGACGTGCGCGCCCGGCGCGGCTACATCGCGGGCTCGGAGGACAGCCCTTCGGGCGACGAACGCGAAAGCCGGATCCAGGCGGCGCTCAACAGCGCGCTCGAGGCGTCGGCGATTTCCTTCACGGCGACGCTCAGCGACACTCTATCGCTTCACATCGACGTGAACGACCTCGCGCTCGCGTCGCAGAACAACCGGCTCACCGGTGCGCTGGATCTCGTGATCAGCGTGCGTGGCGCCGATGGCCGCGATCTGGGGACCTGGCCTCAAGTAGTGAACCTCAAAAACCGCCGGGAAGATGTGCAAGCGGCGAAGAAATCTGTTCATTCCAGTGAAGCGGTAGTCCGCGCCATGCGGGTCTGCAGAACGGAAGCCTTACGCCGACAGGTTGAGGCCTGCGCCAGGAACTGAAGGTTTAACGCTCCGGGACGAAATTCAGTTTGATTTGAACCGGGGCTTCGACGGGCTTGCCGTTCAGGAGGGCGGGCTTGTATTTCCACTCGGCCACGGCATCCAACGCCGCCTTTTGCAGCATGGGATTGCCCTTCAGGACATGCGGGTTCTTGACCTTTCCGTCCACCGTAATGGTGGCTTCCAGTTCGACGATTCCGCTTGCGCCGGTTTGCCGGGCAATCTTGGGATACTCCGGCGCCTTGCGATAGATCGGCTCGGCTGGAACGAGTTTCCCGCCCCCGCCATCCGCAGCGGTTTGCTTCGGTGCGCCGGTATTGGCTGGCGCGGGCCTAGCCGGGGCCACGGGAGCGGATGCGCCCGGAATGATTGCGCCGAGGCTTCCAGGAGCGGCTGAGTTCACGCGCACGTCGGGCGGCGCCTCGGGCAGGTCGCTGGCAGCGGGCGGCCGCAGGCGCTGGGCGAGAGAACCGGGATCAAAGGACTTTCGCGGCGCCGCGGCCTTGGCGGGGGGTTCCGGCGCGGGAGTTGCGTCAGTGGCGACCGGCGTCGCGGCGTTAGCGTTAGGGTCTGCCGCGGGTGGGGCGCCGGTGCCGAGCGGCTTGGGAGTATTTTGCGCCTGCGTGGCCGTATCCGCGGGATTTCCCATCGGGGAGGGCCGTGGATCCAGCACACGCAACGATTCGCTGGTGGTCTTGGATTGGTGCGGGTCGGTCACTTCCATCTGGAAACTGACATCAGCCGACACCGGGGGATAGACGATGCTGCCGGTGCGCACCTGGTTGGGATCCATCTGAATCGCTTCGTGGCGGTCGCCGTCGAAGATCGAAAGGACAACCTTGCTGGCGTTTTTGATCACGTCGGCGTCGCGGTTCCAGGTGAGAAGAAGTCCACCAGAAGTGCGTTCGACGCGCAGCGAGAGCGGTGAGCTGTCCTGCACGGCCGGGGTGACGGGACGGCCGCGATGGATCAAAGCCGGATAAAGGAACAAGAAACCTCCCACCAGCACCAGCATTCCGAGCGCAGCGGCCACTGTGAGGCGCAGCTTCTTGTGCGGTTTGGGAGCGGCGGCTGCTGTCTCGAGGAATGACGGCGCCGGCGCGGCAACTTTGGGGTGCGCGGGCGTCTCCTTGACAGCCTTCTCCTTTTTCTCGGCCTTGTCCTTGTCGATCGCCGGGCCTTTCTGTTTGTCGCTCTCCTTCTCCTTCTCTTTCTCTTTTTCTTTGACGGCTGGCGCCGGAGGAGCTGCCGCCTCGGGCGGCTTCGAGGGTGTCGGCGACGCGGTGACTGGCGCGGCGACCGGCGCCGGTGGAGGCGGCGTTACGGTTGTCGGCGGCGGAACGGAAGGAGCTGCCGGCGCGCTCTTGGAGACGGGGGCCGGCGGTTCACTCTTGGGAGCGGCGGGCGCCGTGGGAGATTCGGCCGGCGCTTTCGCGTGCGGCTCGGGTTGAGTTGTGGCGGGGGGCCTGGAGGCGCCTAAGGGAGCCACGGGCTCCGGCATGGCGATTTCGCGCCGCGAGGCGATGGGAACGATCTGGGCCCTGGCGGGCGGCTTAGGGACCAAAGGGTTGGCGGGTTCCGGGGGCGCGTGGTCGGCGACGGGAGGGGCAGACTCGACGTGCTCGCCGGCCTTGCGGGCCGTCGCCGGCAAATCGGACGACCGGAACGGGAATTCCTGGTAGCTGGCGTCGCAGAGGTGATTGTTTTCCCGGATGAAGATCGCCGCTGTACTTGCCTTGGTGGCGAACGGGCGGACGAGCAACGCGATGTGGTAAGGCTCGCGGAACCGCGCATCGAAGAAGGCCACATCCTCCGCGTCGAGGACCAGCCCTTTGCGGGTGTGGCTGCGGAAGAATCCGACTACCCGAGATCCGCTGCCGGCAGAGTGCTTTTCGATGGCCTGTTCAAACCGCCCGGTATCGGCATCCGACAACCGGTACAGGGGGCCGCGGCTGTAGTCGCAGTCAATCAATTCGTAATCGTCCACGGTGATCACGGCCGGACCGCCGGGGGGCGAGGCTTTACCTAGCAGGAGGCCGCCGATTTCCGACCCGCGGGAACTGAGGGAGCGGAAAGCTTCCACGACGTCGTGCTCGAGCCGGTCGATCAGCGGCATGGGAAGCAACACCGAGACCGGTTTTTGTGCGACCTCCCAGAGGTAGAAGGGTGCTGTGGAAGTTTGAGAGTCGAGGCGCTGCGCGCGCACGGTCGAGTCGATCATCGGACTCCTCCGGATTTTAATTTTACGCGTATTTTCTAATTATTACCGCATATTTTTGGCTATACTAAAGCCGATTTCCTTGGATAACAGAAATAATTAACCTTCGATATCACACAAATGCTGACGCGGTTTATTGTAGTAATTCCAAAACAATCTGAATATAATGACCACGAGAATGAGCGTGCGCACCTGCCAGCTCTGCGGGAAGGCTCTCGGCCGCTTCACGGTCGGGTCGGGCGGGGATTTCTGTTCGCGCGAACATCGCAATCAATACCGCCTGCGGCTGGGAATGGATCGGCTGCTGGAGGCCAGCAAGGTGGCCAACCTGATGCGCCGCCGCGAGAACATGAAACTGCTCACGGCGGGGAAACTGGCGACGGACTACAGCGTGGTCCCGCGGTGTTATCCGGCCGCGCGGAGCGCGAGCGGATCGACGGCGGTGAATGCGCTTCCACCGCGGCAGATCGCGCTTCACAAGACGCGCATCACGCAGCATGCCGACAACTTCCTGCCGCAGTTGCCGCCGCCGGCCTCCATGCGCTTCGCTACGCGCCCCTCGGAAGCGGGGAGCCGCGTCGGCGATACGCGCAAGGTTCCGTGTTTGCGATCCCGTAGCTATCACTTCCCGGTGCAGTTGCCACAGGCGCAACTGGCGGTGGTCCGGTACCATGTCTTCGAGGCAACGGAACGCCGGCGCGATTGCAGCCTGCTTCGTCATCCCGTGCTTCGCGTCCACGTCAGCGATGAAGCCATTCGTCTCGATCCGGCCACCAGCGCGGGAGCAAACTCCGTGCGACAGCAGCAGCGCGCGCGCAAAATCGCTAATGCAGCGGTGCGAGGAAAAGCGCTGCGCGTTTCGGGCGCGGTGGGATTCCGCGTTCTGGCGCCGAGCATGCATACGATCGAATTCGACAAGCCGAAGCTGGCGCTGCCCATGCGCGTGCGGCCGCACGTGATGGTCTGGGCGGTGCTTCCCGAGGCCGCGGGCTTCCGCTTTGCGGGGGTGCCGCTCGGAATGCCGGAACTGGCAAGCCCGGAGCTGGCGACGCCGCCGGACGCCGTGGAGTTCCACTGGCCGGGAGCCGTGGCAACCGACGGAGCTACGCCGTGCGCCATGGACGCCGCCACACGCACCTCTTCGATCGGTTGGAATCCGCCGGAACCGCGCCCGCCGCAGGTCCGCGCGAACCTCAATGGAGTTGGCCTCACCCGATCGGCGGCCGCCCGCTCCTTCTCACGCCTCGCCGCGCCCAGTGAGATGCCGGCGGCGCAGCGGCTGACGCTGGTTGCCTTCGAGCCGCAGGATTCCACGTTCGAATACACGCCCATGGACATCCACAGCGAGCTGGTGAGCGGGCCGACGTTGGTTTCGACGCCGCTGCAGGCGCCGGCCCCGCCGCTCGAGGAGCGCTTTGATTCAGGCCTCCGCGATTGGACGGGTGGAACCAGCGATTGGAAGCAGGACGCCGCCGGCGTGCGCACGGGCTCACTGGCGCTCCACTCGCCTTCGCTCGAGATGTGCGATTACACCCTGGAATTCCTGGCGCGCATCGATCACCGCAGCGTCACGTGGGTATTCCGCGCAAGCGATAGCAGCAACTACTACGCGGCCAAGCTCGCGGTAGCGCCCGAGGGCGGCTATCAGTTCAGCCGGTGGACCGTGATCGGAGGCGCCGCGGAACCCGCCGTCACATCGGCGGTGGGCGCCGGCACGCCGCTTCCCGCCGGCAAGAGCGCCATCACCATCCGGACCCAGGTTGTGTCCGGCAAGTTTATCGTGTCCCTCGAAGGCCATCCCGTCGATACCTGGACCGACGACCGCCTGCCGATCGGGGGAATTGGTTTCATCGGCGCTCCGGATGACCGGGCGCGCCTGTACTGGGTAAAAATCTCACCTACAGCCCATAGCAAGGAGCATTGGAAGCAATGAGTACCGCCATCAGATCCGCCAAGGTGCAGACTCTCAGGCCGCCCCATATGGAAGGCGGCGACAAGCCCGGAGCACCCGGTGCTTCATCCAGCTATCTCGCTCGCGCCGTCTCATTGCACCTCGCCGGCAAGCGCGACGAAGCTCTCAAACAACTGCAGCGCGCGGTGGCCGCCAACGAAACCTCGCCTGAAATCTACCGCGCCATGGGGCACATCCAGTTCGAGCTGAGCGACTTCCAGGAGGCCGTCAAAAGCTATCGCACGCTGACGCAGATGAAGCCGCAATACGCCAAGGGCTGGTTCAACCTGGCGGTCTGCCTGGAGCGCAACAGCGCCTGGGACGAAGCTTCGCAAGCGTTCCACCGGGCGTGCACGCTCGATCCGGAGCACCTGGAAGCGCACCTGGGGCTGGGCGTGAGCCATCTCCGGCTGGAAGATCCGAAGTCGGCGCTGTTTGCCTTCGAGCATTGTCTGGAGCTGGCGGCAGACAATGAGGACGCCCTGTTCGGGAAAGCGGCCTCGTTGCAGTCGCTGGGACACCCGGACGAAGCCTCGGGGCTCTACCAGCGGATTCTGGAACACAACCCGGAAGCCGAGGAATCGCTTTCCAACCTGGTCCTGATCGGCATGGCGAAGGAAGACTTCGACATGGTGCGCGAATACTCGGAGCGGCTGCTGGAGCTGCGTCCGGAATCCACGGTGGCGCTGGAAGGCCTGGCCTCCTGGGCGTGCGCCGCCAACGACCACGCGCTGACCGCCAAGTTCTGCACGCTGCTGGTGTCGGCGGTTCCGGGCCATTTTGAAGGATGGTTCAACCTGGGGCTGGCGCATCAGAAATCCGGCCGCTGGGAGCAGGCCCACGAAGCCTACGAAGAAGCTTCGAAGCTACGGCCGCAGTCGTGCGAAGTGAATACCAACCTGGGCATTGTGCGCGAACAACTGGGCGACACCGATGGAGCGCGCGGCGCGTACGAGCAGGCGGTAAAGTGCAATCCCGACGGACTGGCGCCCATCTGGAACCTGGCCCTGCTGCTGGAGCACACCGGCCAGATGGATGACGCCGAACGCTTCTACAAGCAGATCCTGGAGAAAGCGCCGCGTGAAGAAGAGGCGCGCTTCCGCCTGGGCTACCTGCGGCTGCAGCGAGAAGACTACCGCGGCGCGGCCGAGGCTTTTGAAGGCTGTCTCAAATACCGTCCGAACTGGCCGGAAGCGCACGCCAACCTGGCTCTGGCCTACAGCGGACTCGGCGAACGCGATCACGCGGAGCGCCTGTACGAGAAGATGCTGGAGAACGATCCCAAATCGCTCGAAGCGCTGAGGGGATTGGCGGCGCTGGCGATTCAGCAATCGGACTTCGACGCCGCGTTGGAGTTTCACGCCCGCCTGATCGACTTGGGCGAGCGCTCCCCCGAGGTTCTCTACAACGCCGGTTTGATGTACGAGAAAAAAGATCAGCTTGACAAAGCCGTCCGCCTCTATCGCGAAGCCCTGGCGCAACAGCCCAACATGCCCGAGGCGCTGTTGAACATGGGCCGCATCCTGGAATCGACTGGAAAAGCGGAAGAAGCCCGCGCCTGCTGGGCCAAGGCGTTGGAAGCCGAACCGGCCCTGGCTCAGGGCTATTTTGGTCCGGCGATCGAATAATGCAAGACATACCCCATGGTGTTTACGCCCTCGACTGTGCTGTCTGAGTTTCTGACCTGGTTTGTCTGGTGGGCCGCATTCGTCACTTTGCAAAAGAGACTTTGCCGGCGCTATCCCGGTTTGCGGTCCTTGTGCCGGATGGTGTATCTGGGTACGCTCCTGGTGGTGATCGTGCCGGGAGTGTGGGTGTTGGCCCGAGGCATCGGGCATCGCCAGCAATTGCTCGCTGTGTTCAATCACGTTTTTGGAATCAGCATTTACGCGCAGACCGCGCTACGCTCTTTGCTGATTCTGCGCTGGATGGCCTGGTCGGGCCCGCACTTTGCCATGGCCGTGGCTACTCCTTTGGACATGACCACCGAGAAGTACCTGGTGGCGTCTCTGGCGGCGATGACGCACGTACTGGGGAGGGTGAAGGCTAAGGCGGCGGACGAGGCGTAAGAGCGGCCTGCGACTGGCCGTGAATGAACGCGCATTCGCGCGAATGGGCGAGCTTCGCTCGCCTGGACAACGCAGGAGCGTTATCCCACTTCGTCACTTGCGATACCATACGGGGCATGTTTCGTTCCGCTTTGTGGCTGTGCCTGCTGGGCGGGGTGTGCCTGGCCCAGGAACCCATCGCTCCGCATTCGGCCATTGAACCGCCCGCGGCGAAGGAAGCGGCGTCGCTCAGCGCCAGCACCAAGGCTTCCCCGCCCGAACTGCTGACCACGGGCGAGAAAACCGATTGGACCCAGACCGCGCCCTACGCCGAGGCAGTGGAGATCTCGCACCGGCTGGAGAAGGCCTCGCGTTTCGTCAAGGTGCTGGACATCGGGACGACGCCGGAAGGGCGGACGATGATCGCGCTGGTGGTATCGAAGGACCGCGCATTCACGCCCGAAGCCGCGGCCAAGACCGGCAAGGTGGTGATGCTGATTCAGAGCGGCATTCACGCCGGGGAAATCGAAGGCAAGGACACGGTGCTGATGCTGGTTCGCGATATGACCGTCACCAGGAAGTTCGCGGCGTGGCTGGATCACTGCATCTTCGTTATCATTCCGGTCTTCAACGTGGACGGTCACGAGCATTTCAGCCCGTATAACCGGCCCCAGCAAAACGGTCCGCGCGACACCGGTCTGCGCGCCAATGCCCAGCGGCTGAATCTGAATCGTGATTACATCAAGGCCGATACACCCGAGATGCGCGCCTGGCTGAGAACCTTCACTGCCTGGAACCCCGATTTCCATATCGACAACCATGTGACCGACGGTTCCGACATGCAGTACGACGTCACCTGGGACATGGCGCGCAACCAGGACCTCGCGGAGCCGGCGGGCACGTGGGTGCGCGAGAAGTTCGTGCCGGAGCTCGACAAGCGCATGGCCGCCGACGGCCACCTGGTGGCGCCGTACGGGGCGCTGCGCGGCGGGGCGAACGGGCGCGAGTTCTTCATGGAGGTCTTCTCGCCGCGTTATTCGCATTTGTACTGCGCGGTGCAGAACCGCCCATCACTGCTGGTGGAGACGCACAGTCTGAAGGCGGCGCGCACGCGCGCCTGGGCCAACTACGACATCATGCGCCACTCGATCGAGACGATCCTGCTCGATCCCGAGGGGCTGCGGAAGGCGGTGCGCGAGGCGGATCGCGAAATGGCGTCGCGGGCGGGCGACCGCGCGGCGCCGCCGGTCTACCTGGCGGGCCGCGTCAGCAGCGAAAAGAGCCGCCCGCTCACGTACCTGGCTCTGAAACAGGGGCAGGCGCCCAGCGAGATCACGGGCGCCATGACCAATCGCTATCTTCCGGAGCCCGACAACATCCAGACGGTGATCCACGACCAGATCGACACCACGCTCGAAGCTCAGATGCCGCTGGGCTACCTGATTCCGTCGGCGTGGAAGGAGATCGCCGACCTGCTGGCCCTTCACGGGGTGGAAATGGAGCGCACCACCGGCCCGCTCACCCAGGAGTTCGAGACGTACCGGTTCTCGGGTATTACCTGGGCCGGCGGTCCGGTGGAAGGCCACATTTCGCTGGCGAAGTTCGAGTCGCGGCTGGTGAAGGAGAAGATCACCATACCGGCGGGATCGTACTGGGTGCCGATGAAGCAGCGGCGCGCGCGGCTGATTCTGTCCACGCTGGAACCGCAAGCGCCGGATTCTTTCGCGCGCTGGGGCTTGATGTACCCGGTCTTCGAGACAGGAGGCTTCGGCGGCGGAGGTCGCGGCGGCGCGGGCGGAGGACGCGGGGGAGCGGCCGCGGCCGGGGGCGGGCCTGGCGGACGCGGCGGCGCACCGCCGGTGGGTGAGTATCTCTCCGAACCCATCGCGCGAAAAACCATGGCGGACAACCCCGACCTGGCGAGAGAATTCCAGGCAAAGGTGGCATCGGACCCGGCATTTGCCGCAGACCGGAACGCCAGGTTGCAGTGGTGGTATCAGCACTCCAAGTACGAGCCCGCGGAGAACGGAAGGTACCCGATCATGCGCGTGTGGGAGAAGAACTGGTAGGGCGCACACGCCCAGGAGCCAGTGCGGCGTCCGGTGTAGGACCGGGCAGTGGCCGAGCATCGACACGAATGTCCGCGCCGCGCCGCCGGCGGACGATTGTGGGGACTTATGCAGGACAGCACACGAGGCGCCCCTAAGTGGGCCGTTCCAGAAACTCGGTCACGTATTCCAGAAACGCTCCCTGACGGTCGCGGCTCGGATCGGAGCCGCGAGCGTAAGCGAGTGCGTATGCCGGAATACGTCACCGTACTTCCGAATGTGAGCTCTAAGCCAGCTTCTCTCCGCCCAGCGGGCGCACCCAGCCAAGGTTGAAGGGGAGCTCGGTTAAGGGGCCCTGCCACTGCAGTTCGCGGTCGATGTCGGGGTGCATGCGGTAGGCCTTCTTCACGTCGGCCACCTTGGGGCCGATCACCTCGATCCTGGCGGGGTCGAATTGGCCGAGACCGATCGCGGCGCAATACTTCACGTAGCCGAGCCATTCGGGGTCGATGCCCATCGTCTCGGCCGCGACGCGATCCGCGGCCACAATGTCGGTAGAGGCCAGCGCGATCCGCGATGGGACCGGCGTGCCGGAGTTGGGGCCGTTGCCTTCCATGCCCTCGTGGCCGTCGATCACGGTGGCGCCCCAGTTGAGCCGCTGGGCCGTCACCATCATGTTGTAGTGGGTCTGGCGCAGGCCGACGTGGTACTTGCGCTTTTCGTTCCATTGCGGCCGTTCGCCATTGGCCTGATGCAAGGGCGCGCCCAGCACCATGTTTTTGATGCCCAGCGACGCAATCACGGTGTTGTGCGTCTTCAGCATGGCGGCGGAAATCACGAAGGCTTCCGGATCGACCAGGCGCGCGGCGATGCGGCAGGGCTGGATGTGCAGGTCGGCGTCGAGCAGCGCGATGCGCTCATACCGGGCTTCGTCGTTGAGGTCGATCAGCTTGAGCTGCTGCTTGCGGTATTCGGATGTCAGGGCGGGGTACTTGAAGTTGGCGAACGCCTCGCGCGTGTCGCCCGCCGAGGATTCGGCAATCACCACCGGGCCGGGGAAGCTTTCGGCAAGGTAATCGAGAATGCCGCGAATGGAATCGGCGTGGGTGGAGGCCAGTTGGTTCTCGGTGTTGACGAAGTTCGGCTTGATGACCGCGTAGCGCTTTCCTTGCATCCTGGCGCGAAGGTCCTTGTCGATGGCCTTCAGCGCGTTGTAGACGTTCTTGCGGCGGCCGCCGCCGTGGGCGATGGCGACGGCGGCGCGCATGTCCGGCGCCGGGAAGGGTTCAGAGTGGCCGCCGAATCCCAGACCCATGCGTCGCGGCGGCTGCGGGGCGGGCGGCGCAGCCTGGGGCTGGGCTCGTTGGGCCTGCTGCGCCGCTACGCCACGGCGCAAGACCGCCGCCGCGGTTGCCAATTGAAATAGCGTTCGACGTTGCATATTCCCTCGCGCGACTTTAAACAGGATAATATCATCTTTTAGTAGAAATGAAGGTGAAAGGAGTCAGAAAGGATGATGAGCTCGTCATCGCGCCGCAACTTCCTAGCCGCCGGTTTGGCACTGCCGGCCGCGGCTTCGGCAACCCGCTCGATGGATTTCGCGCAAACGCAATCGCAACCGCCGGCCCCGCCTTCTTCCGCTCCGGCATTTCAATACCGCACCATGGGCAAGACCGGCTTGAAAGTGACCACGGTGGGGTTCGGGTGCATGATCACCTCCGATGGCAGCGTGGTGGAGCGGGCCGCCGATCTGGGCATCACCTATTTCGACACCGCGCGCGGCTACCAGCAGGGCAATAACGAGCGCATGGTGGGAGCCGCACTCAAGGGCAAGCGCAACGGGATCACGCTTTCGACCAAAACCCATGCCGCCACGCGCGAAGACGCGCTGCGCGATCTCGACACTAGCCTGAAAGAGTTGGGCACGGATCACGTTGACATCTGGTATCTCCACGGGAAGACCAGCCCCGAAGAGGTCACCGACGATCTGATTGACGCGCAACAGGCTGCCAAGAAAGCGGGCAAGATTCGTTTTGCCGGGGTGAGCACGCACAGCGGCCAGCCAACGCTGATTCCGTGGCTCGCCAGGCACGAGAAGATCGACGTCATTCTTTCTGCCTACAACTTCACGCTGGATTCGACCGTGACGGCGGTGCTCGAGGAGGCGGCCACGGCGGGAAAGGGAATCGTGGCGATGAAGATCATGGCGGGCGGCGCTGGGGGCGGCCGCGGGCGCGGCGGCGCCAGTCCGAACGCCGCGAAGCTGCGGCAGCCCGGCGCGATGGCCGCGGTACTGCGCTGGGTGACGCGCAATCCCAATGTCCACACCACAGTCCCCAGCATGACCGACATGGACCAGTTGGAGGAGAACATCAAGGCCGGGATGCAGCCGTTCACGGCGGAGGATGCCAGGCTGCTCGCGGCGCACCGCGAGTTCATCCGGCCGTTCTTTTGCAACCTCTGCGGGCAGTGCGACGGCATGTGCCGGCAGGGCCTGCCGGTGCGGGACGTGCTGCGCTTCGCCATGTACGCCGAAGGCTACGGCCAGTTCGCGCTCGGCCGCGAACGCTTCCGCGAGTTGCCGGCCGAGCACGCCGCCGTGCGGTGCAGCGAGTGCTCCGGCTGCACGGTACAGTGCCCGCATGGCGTGCGCGTCGCAGAGGGGTTGATTCGCGCGCAGGAGCTGTTCGCCTGATGAGGACCGCGCCTGCAATGGCGCTGGCCGTGTTGGCCGGCGCCGCCGCCGCGGCCGATCCCATCGCGCCTTCGTGCAGCCTTGTGCCCGGATGGACGCAGAGCGGAGCGCCGCGCGCCTACACCGCCGACAACCTGTTCGAGTACATGGATGGCAACGCGGAAGGATACGTACGCTACAACTTTCAGGAAATGCACGGCGTCACCTGCAAGAAAGGAGATGTCACGTTCGTCATCGACATCTCGGACATGGGCGACTCGGATTTTGCTTACGGGTGGTTTTCGGCGAATCGCGACCTGCGCGAGCCGGAGTTCCACGCCGGGATGGGCGGGCAGATCGTTCCGCGGAGGCTGATTTTCGCCAAGGGGAAATACTACATCGAGATCGCAGCCAACCCCGAAGGCGATCATACCGCGGCGCTCCAGGCCTTCGCTGCGGCGCTCGACAAGGCCGTGCCTGGCGAGACATCGCCGCCCACCGCGCTGGCCTGGTTCCCGCAAGAGAAACTCCAGTCGCTGAAGCTGGTGCCGGAAAGCGTTCTCGGGCTGCGCGTTCTGCAGCGTGGATACGTGGCGCAGTACGATTCCGGGAAGGCTTTCGTAGTGATGGACGAGGCCGCTGCCCAAGTCATGCAAAAGTTGAAGGCGCGGCTCGGCCAGACGGCTCCGGCCAAGATCGGCGACGAGGCATTCGTGGCGAGCGATCAGTACCTGGGCAAGCTCTGCGTGTTTCGGAAGGGCCGGTACGTGGGCGGATACGCCATGCCAGTCGACGGCGCCGATCCATTGCCGCTGGCGGCAGCGCTGGCGGCGAGGATTCCGTAAGGCGCGCCGGCAGTGGCCGCCCTCGCGTTTGAAATTCATCCGCGCCCCGCGTTATAGTTCCTTTCGGCGGCTCTGCAAAGGGATTCCGGCAGACTTTGGCCGCAGTTGCGTGGCGCTGTGGGCGTGACAGCAAGCGCGCGCGTGCGCTGCTGGCCGGGCCGCTCGGCGCCTTCTGTCGCTATGTGGTCGCGGAGTTCCATTTCGAGCGTTCTATGAAGACTCGTCTCCGTCCCCGCAGCCGATGGCTGAGTTGGAAAGCGGTTATCGCGTGTCTCGCCGCAATCGCCGCAATCGCCGCTATTGCGCCTGCCCAAACCCAAGCGCCTTCGCCCGCCCCGAAACCTGGCGACCTTGGCTTTACCGATACCCCCATGCTCCCCGGACTTCCGTGGCATGTGCACGATCCGGCGCGTCCTCACCCGCCGGTCGTAACACCGGGCGCCGCTGCGGGTGCGCCGCCCTCCGACGCCATCGTGCTTTTCGACGGCAAGGACCTCTCCCGATGGGTTCAGCAGGGGCGCGGGGCGGATCGCGGCAAACTCGTGGAACCCAAGTGGCCGCTGCGCGACGGCTATTTTGAAGTCGCTCCCGGCACAGGCGATCTACAGACGCGCGATACGTTCGGCGACATTCAACTGCACGTCGAATGGTGCGAGCCGCCCGATATTAGCGGCGCCAGCCAGGGCCGCGGGAACAGCGGCATCATGGTCATGGGGTTGTACGAAGTCCAGGTGCTGGACGGCTACAACAACCCGACTTACGCGGATGGCCAGGCGGCAGCCATCTACGGCCAGTGGCCGCCGCTGGCGAACGCTGCGCGCAAACCGGGCGAATGGCAGACCTACGACATCGTTTTCGAAGCGCCACGCTTTGAAGGGGACAGGCTGGTTAAACCGGCTTACCAGACGGTGTTCTGGAACGGCGTGATGGTCCACCTCCACAAGGAACTGATGGGGCCGATGGTCTACCGGCAGGTTGCCACATACCGGCCCCACGACGCCGAACTGCCGCTGGCGCTCCAGGATCACCACGACCCCGTCCGCTATCGCAATATCTGGGTGCGGCGCGTCGCCGCGTACGATCGGCCGGAGAAATAGCTCAAGCGCGCGTCCACACGCCGTTGCCGCGCAGCGCCAAGTTGGCCAGATGACCGGCGCGCGCGGCTGACACACCCACCTCGACGGGCGCGTTCGGAGTTTTGCGCGAGACCAGGCAATCGAGGAAATTCTTCATATGGGCGACGGTGCCTTCGCCCTTCGACTTCACCTCCATGGCCGGCTCGGGCGTCTGGGGATTCTCGGTGTACCGCGGGAATTCGTCGTAGATCATGAACCCGCCGCGCCACAGCCGCATGGCCGCCTTGGTCCCCCGGATCACCAGGCCGCCGCCTTCGATATATCCCAGCAGCGCGCAATCGAATTCGACCATGGCGTGCCCCGGGTAGGAGAGCGCTGCGCTCATGGTATCCGGTGTCTGGCGCTGGGCAAGGACCGCCGTGAATCCGTTGGCGGTCGCGCGGGAGGGCATGTCGACGCCCATCAGCCAATGCGCCACATCCACCCAGTGGACGAACAGGTCGGTCATCGCTCCCCCGCCGAAATCCCAATACCAGCGCCAGTTGGCGTACTGGTCGGCGTCGAACGCGCGGTCGCCGGCGGAGCCCAGGAATCGCTTCCAATCGAGTTTCGACGTGTCGAAATTGCCGCCCTGCGCGGCGGTCAGATGGTTCTGATACCAATACGTGCGGATGAAGGTCACCTGCCCCAGTTGTCCATCCGCGATGAGGTCGCGCGCCTGCGCGAAGTGCTCCCAACTGCGCTGCTGCAGCCCGATCTGCACGATCTGTTTCGATTCGCGCACCGCCGCCATGAGCCGGTCGCCTTCCTCGAGCAGGTGCGTGGCCGGTTTCTCGCAATACACGTCCTTGCCCGCCTGCAAGGCATCGAGCAGGATGGGGACGTGCCAATGATCGGGCGTCGCGATCACAACCGCGTCGATGTCCTTCCGGTCGAGCAGTGCGCGATGATCGCCGTACTGCTGAGCGTTGGGCGCGTGGGCAGCCTTGGCGGTGATGAGGTGGCGCTCGTAGACATCGCAGATGGCTACGATGTCGTTGGACTCCTGCTGCTGGTTGAGCGTTCCCAGCAGCGCCTGCCCCCGCTGCCCGGCGCCGATCGCGCCGATGCGGATGCGCTCGTTGGCGCCGAGAATCCGGCTGTATGAGGCTGCCGTGAGGACCGCGGCGCCGACAAAGCGACGGCGGTCGCAGGAAGTAAGTGACATGATGTTCGCAGTTCCCCTCCTCTTAGCCGCGACCGTTTGGGGAGCGGAGCGAGGCACGCGCCAAAACAGGCCGGCCTGCGGCACCTACTGCATCAACGCAAAGTTCACATCGACGGTGGTTTCCACCTCCACCGGCTCGCCGTTCAACAGCGTGGGTTTGTATACCCACTGCTTCACCGCATCCATGGCGGCCTGGACCAGGAGCGCCGGCCCGCCGAGGGAGCGCAGTTCCCGAACCGTGCCGTCCCTGGCAATGACCGCCGACAAGTGTACCACTCCTTCGACATGGGCGGCTTTGGCCAATTCTGGGTAGATGGGCTGGACCTTCCTGATTACCATCACCGCCTGGACATTACCGCCCACCTTGATCCTGCTGACCGGGGCGCCAGGCGCCACGATTTCAAGGCTGGCGTCAGTGGTGCCGACGACGCGGACCTGCAGGTGCTCGTCGAAGTCTCGTACAGCCTGGTTGACTCTTTGACTTGCATCCAAACAGGAGTCCCCTTCATGCACTGAAAGCTTGGACAGCAGTTCGTTCTTCGCTTCGTCTGGAAGCCCTATTACCGCGATGCTCTTGATCGTGCACGGGCCCACGGGGGTAGAGAGAGGGAGTCGAGGCGGGACCGGGACCGGCGCCGTAACCGTGACGCTCTGGTACGCGCTGACCGCCGGGGGCGGAGGGACCGTGGGGGCCGGCCCCACGATTCCGCCAACGACACCACCTGGAACTCCGCCAGCGACGCTGCCCACTACTCCACCCGCTACTCCGCCGCCAACGCCGCTTCCGACTCCGGCGCCCACACCGCCACCGGCGCCTTCCCTCGGCAATTCGAAAGCGACCTGAACCACCCGCGTACTGCCGGCCAAATCTCGTGTGAAGTGCCACTGCAGCACGGATTCCAGCGTGGCCTTGCGCAACTCGTCCGGACCGTAGAGCACGTGGGCGTCCACGACATTGCCTTTCGCATCCAACCTCACCTCGACCGACAGATTGCCCTGCACCCCCAATTGCCGCGCGGCCGCAGGGTAGGGAACGGCGGTGCGATGCAGCACCGTGGCGCCACCCAGGTCCACCGAGACGCCCGGCGCATCGGAGATGAACTGAGGCGCGGCCGTCAATGGGAACGTCCCGGTTGCCAGCCAGCACGCCGCGGCCAGCATGGCTACGCTCGCGGCGAACGCGGAAATCAAACGCGCCTTCGATATATTCGACATTCGAGTCTCCTTCAGAATCTGAACCACTCTTTGCCGCAGGTGGCGCTTGCGCAGGAACAGCGGCGCCGGCGCCAAATCGAGATGGATCCGCGAGCCGGCAATGGCCAGCAGCGCATCCATGTATTCATCGCGCTCCTTGGTAATCGCAATCGCCTGCCGGTCCACTTCCTGCTCGCGCGCCAGGCCGATCTCGCCCAACAGCCACCAGATTGCCGGGTGGAACCAGAAAATGGCGCGCACCAGTTCTTCCACAACCGTGACCAGCCAGTCCCGCCGCCGGACGTGGAGGATCTCGTGGCAGAGCACGGCATCCTGCACCCGGCCTTCCATCGTGGGAAACGAGGCAGGCAGCAGGACCACCGGTCTCCGCCATCCAAACGTCACCGGGCTCACAACGTCGTCGGAAAGGTGCAGCGCGGCTTCCACGCTCCACGACGACTCCGGTTCCAGCCGCCGGGACCGCCCGCGGTAGCGGCGCAAGCGCCAGAAGCCGGCGGCCAACCACGCCAGGCGAATTAGAATGCCGCCGCCCAGCGCCAGCAGGGTAAGATCGGCCTTGCCCGCGCGCAGCACTTGAGCCACCAAACCTCCGAGCCCATGCGGCGCCTTCCCGCCGCCAGGGTGCACCGCGGCAATAACGGATGTGACCTGGACGGCAGTCGCAATCGCCTCCTGGCGCCACGGCCGAACCAGGGGCAGCAGCAGACAGGCGGCCAGCAGGATGTGCCAGTACGCCAGCCGTGGGCCGGGCTGGCGGAGCCGCAGCAACGCCGGAACGAACGCGGCCAAGGCGACCAGCATGCCTAGCTGCAGGCTGTACGCGATCACATTGTTCAGAATGAGACCGGCGCTCATGCTTTCCTCCGCAGCCGCGCGATCTCCTCCAGTTCCTCGCGCGAAAGGTCATGCTCTTCCACCAGGTGCACCAGCAGCGGTTCAGCCGAGCCGTTGAAGACGCGGTTGACGAAGTCGCGGACCATGGCGCCGATCACCTGACGCTGCGGCTGCGCGGGACGATACACGTAAGCCCGGTCGGCCTGCGTCTTCTTCAGGTACTTTTTGTGCTCCAGGATCTTCATCATGGTCATGACGGTGGTGTAAGCGACTTTGCGCTTCTCCAGCAGCGCCTCGTAGACGTCGCGCACGGTCGCGCTTTCCCGCTGCCAGACCACCTTCATGATTTCCAGTTCCTGCCCGGTGAGAGTCGGGCTCCGATGTCTCATACTAATTTATTAGTACTAAACCAGTCCAAAGTCAAGACCCCTGTGGGGGGCGGGTTGTAAATCCTCGGACCGATTGTCAATCGGCCCAGGTACGCACGAGCTTGAGCTTGTGCCGGTGGGATAACGCTCCGGGGTTGTCCCGGCGAGCGACGCCCCCCCCCGCCGGGCCGGCCCCGGAAACAGAACCGCCCCCTACCGCGCCGCCAGCTTCCTCCCCGCGCCCAGGTTGTCGAAATTCAGGATGGCGTTAAACACGAGAAAATAGCTCCCCTTCGTCTCCGCCCGCCAGAAGGGGTTATTGGAGAACAGCACCACGTGGCCTTCGCCCAACGGCGCGTCGATGACGGCCGCGTGCTGGGCCAGCTCCGAGCCCTGGTCAAGCAGCCCCGAAACCAGCAATTCGTTGGCGTTAGCGTAGCGCAGCACCACCCGCGGGCGCGCCGCCGGCGGAATCACGTTCACCGGATTGCGGAGTTGCTCATCGGTCAAAGGCGTCGCTTCCCATGCCTCGGCATGCGGCTCGTCCGGAATTTCGGCGGGCAGGCGTCCCTGCGGGATATCCGGATCGTCCGCCGTGCCGCGTCCGGTGGGCCGCTCGCCGCCGCCCGCGCCGCCCCGTCCACCTCCGCCCCCGCCGCCCATCAGGTTCGATAGCCCAAAGATGGGTGGGTTGGACGCGAAGATCGCGAGGTTGTCGCCGTAGCCGTAGACGATCGGGCTGGCCGCATCCACCATCTTCGAACGCAACGCCGAACCGGTCACCTTGAGCCTTTGCGCCGGCGAAATGCTCACGCCGGGAGTCAACCCGAACGTCACGGCGAAGTTGTCGGTGTCGTTTGCCGTGATCAGCAACCCGCCGCGCCGTACGAAATCCTGCAGATGTTCCACACCCGTCCACCCCAGCCCCGGCCGGATATCGTCGGTCTCGTCCGTGTGCGCCAGGTTCGGGGTCTGCGGCGTGACCTTCCACGGCAGGGGATTGCCGAACATTGGCCGCCCGCTCACGATAGTCTGCGGATTGCCGCCCGCCCCGGGCCCGAAGATGATGACGTCGTACCTGGAACGAAGGTCCGCATCTTTCGACACCGTCTGTGTGCTGATATACGTGAACGGGATCTTCAGGCGGTCGAATTCCAGGCGCCACCAGCCTTCGGCCTGCGTGTTGAGCCACGTGTGCATGATGGCGATCCGCGCGGCCCGCGCCGGATGCGTCTTCACGCTGGGCGCTTCGCTGACCGCATATGCCTTCACCTCGAACTCCGCGGCTGCCTTGTTCAACACGTCCGCCGTCACGTTGCGGACAACAAACGATCCGCGGTTGAATTTGTGACCGGCGGCTTCAAACGGTTCCTCCGCCGTTTCAAAAGATGCGCTGGGCAGGGCGTAACGCAGGGTCATCAGGCCGGCGTCGGCATTGTGATTGATCAGGAAGATGCTGCCCGCCCCTTCCTCGCCGCCTGGCGCCTTCACCCCGCCGTGGATGCGTTCCATTGCCGCATCCAGCACTTTCACGTCGGCCACCCGCGCCACTTGCACGTTGCTGAGTTCACCGAAGGTCCAACCGGTGTCGTCGTAGATGCTCTTTTGCGGGTCGTTGGCCGCCCAATACTGGTAGTCCAGCAGCGTGTCGGCGATGCGGCTGTACGGCTGGTCCATGCGTAGGACGTAGCTCCCCGCCGGGAACGTGCGCGGTTCCGGCTTGGGCTTCTCCGCCGGCGGCTGCGCTTCGCCGTCCGCGGCGCCATCGGTGCTCGTCGTTGCGCCGCGTCCTCCGCGCCCGCCGCGCGCCGGCCTCTTCACCGGCATCAGCACGGTGAATGGCGCGGTGGCCCGGGAGATCTCGCAGCCTTGATCCTGCAGCATCCGCAACAAATCGGCCTGAGCGCCGGGCCGCGGTTCGTCCGCGGTGAACACGTACGCGGCAGGCCCCTCGTTCTTCGGCTTCTCGATGGATCGCTTGGCTTTGGTGTAGAAATTCCGCAGGAAGAGTTTGTTGTTGTTCGCGAAATAAGCCAGCGATGTCAGCAGGCCGTTCTGTTCATAGTTGTTGTTATTGCGCTGCGACCATTTGGCCTTGGGTAGCGGCGGATTCTGCTTGAACCAGGTGCGCGCGTATTCCGTGGGGCGCAAAGTCCGCACCTCGGTATCCGCGCCGCCGTTCCCAAATGTCTCGTAGAGCCGGCTGATGCCATTGTGCGTGGCGGCGATGAACATCAGGTAACTGGGCGACCAGGTATCGAAGGTTCCGTGTGCGAACACTCCCGGCAGGCCGAGCTTGGTCATCTCGGAGACGTTGTTCCAACCCATCATTTGCCACTCATCGGCCAGCATGGGGTCGATCCACGCGTTGTAGGGGCCGTCGCCGATAGTGTTGTCGTAGAGATAGGGCACCGATTCGTGGAGATCGTGCAGCACCTGCGCCTTCCAACCCACGAATGTGTTGAGCACCGTTCGCGTGAGTTGCAGCGTAAGCCCCATGGCGTCGCGGTTATTGTCGTGCGCCACGTAGTGGCCCCAGTAGACAAGGTTCGGCCACTGCTTGCCAGGATTGGCCAGGTGCCAGCGGTAGATGTCCACCATCCGGTCGCGGCCATCGACCTCGACGATGGGGGTGATCAGGGTGATGACGTTCTCGCGGATGAACTTGATGTAGGCGCTCTCGTCCACGGCCAGCCGGTACGCCAGCTCCATCAGCGCGGTAGGCGCTCCTGTCTCGGTGGAGTGGATGGTTCCGGTGATGTAGTAGACGGGCGTGGACGCGGCCACCAGTTTCTCGGCCGTGGCATCGTCGAAGTTGATGGTGCGCGGATCAGCAAGCTGTGCCAGCCGCGCCCGGTTCTGGTCGAGCTGGCTGATGAGCCGCTCCGATGCGACCGCCACCGCGATCATCTCGCGGCCCTCCTCCGTCTTGCCAATCGTGAAGACTTTCACCCGTGGGCTGGCGGTTTCCAGCATCCGCATGTAACGGTAGACTTCCTGTGAGTACGGCAGAATGCCCGGCGCGCCGGCGACGTCGCCCAGCACGGCCTTGGGAGTCGGAACCGTCTTCGACGCCGGCAGGTAGTCCGTCAGGGGCGTATTGAAGAAGGACTCGGTGGTGTACTCGCGGATCTTCTTCGTGTACTCTTCATCCACCGGTTGGCTGGCGTCGCGGCCGGGCTTGATGGGGATGGACGCGCTGGGCTGCGCGAACAGAGGCGCCGCCAATATGGCCGGCAACAGGTACCGTAAGGAAGGCATGGAAAGCAATATACCGCAAAGACGCTGCGCGGACCGAGCCTCGGGCCTACCCGGCGGAAACCGATCGCGTCCTGACCGGCGCGGCCGGTTTCTCCAGGCTCATGACCTTCGCCAGGGTGCGCCCGGCCTGATCCACATCCACTCCGTCCAGGTAGTGGGGGAACCGAAACCTTACCCAGAGCTTGCCGGCCTCGGGGCTCACAACCTCTGCATGAATCCCATGGCTGTTGAGCTGGCTGATCAGTTCGTCTGCGGACTGCGCCGTCCACTGCGAACCGGGCCTGGGCTTGACAGTGGCAATACTCGAGCCTGCCAGCCCGCTCTCGGCCCCGACAATCACCGCATCGCTCTCCACCCTGGCCAAGAACCGTTTCATCAACTGTTCCGAACGCTCGAACATCCTCTCGGGTCGAATCGCTTTCCACAAGCTCAGGCCGGCCCAGAGGCCCGCCAGTGCCGCCACGCTCCTCTCGCTGGGCGGCAGAGCAGGCGCCTGGGACTCATTTGCCGACGTCCCTCTCGGCTCCGCGCGCCGGGTGATCATCAGTCCGCAGGGCTCGGGCGCCATAAGCCAACGATTCCCCGCAAACACGTACGTGTCGCCCGCCGTTGGGCCGCTCGGCCGCCGCAAATTCCCGATTGCATCCGAACCGTCGACTATGAATCGCAGCGTCACGCCGGGCTTCAAGTGGTGTTTCACGGCCTCCACCAATTCATCAACCTTGATCACGCGGCCCGTGAAGTAACAAACCTCGGTCAGAACTGCCACGTTGGTCCGGTCGGCGCATGCCGCTGCCACCCGTTCGACCAGCTTCTTCTTTTGAACGGGCCACGGCTCTGAATAAAAACCGGCGCCGAACTCCAGGCGCTGAGTCTCTGCGAGGTCCGTCGGATCGAGCCACCCCATGACCGGGCCGATCTCCGGGTTCGTGTAAGGCGAGACGAGAATCCGCTTGGCTCCCGGTATTTCCCGAAGAGCCGTCTCAACGGCCCGTGCCCAACTGGGAAGCAGCCGCAGAGTATGTTTATCGGAATCCAGGTTCGCGGACGAAATTCGGTCCAAGGTTCTTCGGCAATCCTGCCAGAGGTTATGGGAATACTCCTGTGCCTCCTGAGAACCTGGAACCATCTTCCAATAACGGCCCATGCACTCCCTCCAACGCCGCTCGACATACCGGATTGCCGGCGCGGGCGAATTGTCGAAGTTGAGCTGGCTCCGCCCGTGTTCCGGAGCGAATTCACCGTTGAGGTCGGCCAGCCGCGCATTCGTCAGGTAATCGGTCCCTTTCTCCAGCCAGGCCCACTCTCCGGTGAAGACCATCACGAGAAGCCGGATGAAAGAAGCCGACAGGAGCCCGCCCAATAAGCCGTAATACTGAAATACCGTGTGGTCCATCATCAGCTTGAACCACGAAACGAAGTCGTATTCATTGCCGCCGGGGACGTTGCGGTAACCCGAAACGATTTGCATCTGCGCCGACACGCTGTCCAGCGCTCCTATGACCAGGCACAGCAACAAGTAGAGGGTGGCCGCCTTGCTGCTCCTCATCCGTGCGACGAAGCTTCGCAGCGAACCCAGCGGTACGCCCACCAGCAACATGCCGATGAGCGTTGGCATAATCAACGCCAGGAAAATCACCACGAACACCACCCGCTGCACATCTCCCGCCCTCACGCTCTCATAGGACAGAGTGAGCGCCAGCCGGAACGAGAGCCCCAGCCGGGCGTAGGAGAGCGCGTCCTTCAGAAAAGGGAGGTAGAACAATAGCACGACCACGATGGCCAGCCCGTAGCCCAGCCTCCAGGGCAGGAAGAGAGTCCGTGCGGCGGTTCTCATTGCTGGAGGCCCGCGGCGAAAGCCACGATCTCGTATGACGGGATGGTCTGGAGATACTCAAAATGAGGCTCTTTGCCTGGCTTGGTGCCGTCCGCGTGGTAAAGATAGTAGGCGGACAGCAGATTCTCTCCCCCGGCAAACGAATAGGTGCTTGCCGCGCCGTTCAAGCTGCGGCTCTGTGCCAGCCCGTTCAGAACACAGCTTCTCCCCATCCTTCCCCGTCCTCGGCACTGGTCTATAACCTGCCCTAACAGGAGCATGGCGTCGTAGGCATAGACCTCATAACCGTTGTTGCCGCCCGCCACGTCTTTCTGAAGGTCTTTTGGATAGGGGCCCAGATCGGGTACCGGATAAGTCATGTAGGCATCTACACCATGCACGTCCAAGTCAGGTACGTTCGCTCCATCGGTAAACAGCAGGCGCGGCCTGGCGGAGCCGTTTCCATAACTCTTCGCCAATTCTGCCAGCAGTCTCTTAGCGGCCGTCGGATAGCCGCAATAAATGATCAAATCGGCGCGCAGTCTCATGGCTTGCTGGACTGCCGCGGCTGTATTTTGAGAATTGACCGTAACCTCCTCGACCGTCTTTCCTTTTTGTTGCAGGAGGCGCTTGATGTCATTGCCGAGAAGATGGGAATAGAGTTGAGCCTCGGCCGATACATCGGTTGCCAGCAGGCACTTTTGTGTCGTAAGAATCTGGGCGGCCACCAGGGCCGCCGCCGGGGCCTGAACCTCGCGGTCGCCTGGGGGAAGACGGAACACGTTCCTCAGCAGCCTCCCCTTGACGCTTGTGTCCGGCTGCCAATCCGGATACAGAATATACGGGCTGGTGGCCATGGGCGCGAGCAAAGGAATGCCGGCTTCGGCGTAGAGCCTTGCGGCCGCGCGGGTAGTCGCTGAAGTGGCGTGGCCAATAACTGCCAGCACGTTGGGGTTCGTGCGTACGATTCGTGCGATGGCCTCCGCTTGCGGCTCGCATCCGCCGTCGTCCCAGGCTTCCAATGCGATGTAACGCGCCGCGTCTTTGACGCGGTCGGAGTCCAGCGCCAGTTTCGCGCCGTCGTACAGAACACCTCCCGGTACATCCACCGCGCACGTTTCTGCGGGGGCGTGTCCTTGATGAACATTCGCGCCCACGATGGCTACGATGAACTTCGGAGGTTCGCCGGCCACCGCTGCGCCGGCCAAGAGCAGCAGAAAGACCGCCGCGGCGCTTATCTTCCTCGCCACACGTTCATCCTTTCCCCCAGATGGATGTTCCCTATATGTAGGACCGGAACGGCCAAAAGTCAAGACTGCATGAACGCATTCGGTATGGGCGCTAGAATCAGGGTTGCAGTTGGAAGCCAAATGCAAACCAGAATTCTTCTTGCCGTCTCTTTATGGCCGGCGCTGGCGCTTGCGCAGCCGCCCGCGGCCTCGACTCCGTCCGGCGTCGACAAAGCCTCCATGAACACGTCCGTGAACCCCTGCGTCGACTTCTATCAGTACGCTTGTGGGAATTGGATCGCCACTCACCCTCTTCCCGCGGACCGCGCCCGCTGGGGCCGCTTCAATGAACTGCAGGACCACAATGAAAAGGTCGCGCTCGACATCCTGCAAGGCGCCGCCGCCGGGAATCGCTCCAGCTTCGAGCAGAAGATTGGCGATTTCTACACGAGTTGCATGGATACCGCGGCCATTAATAAGAAAGGTATCGAGCCCATCAAGCCCGAGCTGGACCGCATCGACGCCATCCAGACCAGAGCGGACATCGTGGCTGAGATGGCGCGGCTGCACCGGATGGGCATTGGCGTGGTATTCGGCTTCGGTGCTCGCCCCGATCCCAAAGACTCCAACCGCACGATCGCCATGCTGACGCCCGGCGGGCTTTCGCTGCCCGATCGCGACTACTATCTCAAGACCGATCCCAAGTCGGTGGAGATCCGCCAGCACTACCTGCAGCACGTCCAGAATATGTTCCAACTGGCCGGCGATGCCTCCGAAGCGGCATCCCAGAAGGCGAAGATGGTGCTGGATCTCGAAACCATCCTGGCCAATGATTCGTTGGACCGCGTTTCCATGCGTGACCCCAACAAGACTTACCACATGCTCGGCAAGAAAGATCTGGCGGATCTGCTCCCACTTCTCGATTGGGATGCGTTCTTCCAGGGCATCGGTGCGCCTCAGTTCGAATCGCTCAACGTGGCGTATCCGGACGGCCTCAAGGAGTTGGCCGCCGATCTGGCCGGCCTGCCCATCGACATGGGGAAAGCTTACTTCTCCTATCACCTGCTTCGCGCCAGCGCCGCCGAGCTGGCGGAACCGTTCGAAAAAGAGGATTTCGATTTCTGGCAGCGCTACCTCGCGGGCGTGAAAGAACCGCGGCCGCGAAATATGCGCTGCGTGACCACGGTGGACCGGTCGCTCGGCGACTTGCTGGGCCAGAAGTACGTACAAGTCGCCTTTGGCGCCGAAGCCAAGACGCAGATCACCAGCCTCGTGGACGGCCTGGAGAACAGCATGGGCCAGGACATCGCAACGCTGCCGTGGATGACGGATGAAACCAAAGCCGCCGCACAAGCCAAGCTGAAGGCCATCACCAACAACGTGGGCTACCCGAAGAAGTGGCGCGACTACAGCAAAGTGACCGTGAAGCCCGACGATTTCGTCGGCAACATGCTTCGCGCGGCCGAGGCTATGTACAGCCAGCGCATCGAGAAGATCGGCCAGCCCACCGACAAGAACGAATGGACCATGACGACCCCCACGGTCAACGCCTATTACAGCCCGCAAAACAACAGCATCAACTTTCCCGCGGGAATTCTGCAGGTGCCTTTCTTCGATGCCAAGCGGGACATGGCTGTGAACTACGGCGGCGTGGGCGCCGTGATCGGGCATGAGATGACCCACGGATTTGACGACCAGGGACGCAAGTTCGATGGCGATGGAAACCTCCGCGACTGGTGGACGGCCAAGGACGGCGCCGAGTTCGAGAAGCGCGCATCCTGTATCGCCAGCGAG
>Ga0335081_10002547_pt1 | contig 28699 bp, 28 predicted proteins | sample Lox_Sample_35_FD_206713 | JGI IMG/M metagenome (GOLD analysis project Ga0335081, IMG submission 206713) | Soil microbial communities from Loxahatchee National Wildlife Refuge, Florida, United States - Lox_Sample_3.5 | ecosystem: Environmental > Terrestrial > Soil > Wetlands | place: USA...
ACGTTGCTGGCTTCGGTCGGCGGCCTGTCGATGCAGCGGCTCGGCCTCAATGTCACGATCTACGATCCGCAGGTGCACTATCAACAGGTGCGCGACGCCTGGATCGGCATCCGGACCCCCGACGGCCGCTAAAGGCACGGCTGGGCGGTGCGGCGCCATAGCCGCCACAGCATGTGCATAAATCCTTGTTTGCCTTCGAGTCTCCTCATGACATACTTGGTTGAAGCGTTTCATACTTGCTCCCATTGATTCGCCTTCCGCGCCGACCGAAAGGAACAATGTCGCTGCGGTGGGCGCACTGGGGCACGGACGGCGAGCAGGCGAGGATGGGCGCATGACGCAAGCGGCGAAATCTCAAGAACCGTCGATGGAGGAAATTCTCGCCTCCATCCGCCGTATCATCGCCGACGACGATGCCAGCAAGACCGCGCAACGTCCGCCGGAACCAGCCAAGCCGGCTGCCGCTGTGCCCGCGCCGGCCGCCCGTCTCGCTCCACCGCCGCCCGCGCCGGCGCCGCCGGAACCAAGCCCCATGGACGCCGCGCCTGCCGAGCCGGAGCCCGAACCGGCCGCCGAGATGCCGGCCGACGATCAATCAGCCGACATTCTCGATCTCACCGAATCGATGGCGATGCCGGAGCCGAGCCCTGCGCCGCAGTTTCGCACCATCGACGGCAGTTTCGACGTCAGCTACGAGGAGCCGGCGGAGAAGCCTGCGCCGCCGCCCGCTCCGGAGCCTCCCACCTTTGTCAGCGAAGAACGCGGCCGGCTGATGTCGAACGTCGCCAGCGCGGCGGTCGATTCCGCCTTCAATACGCTGGCGCAGACCGTGCTGGTGCAGAATGCCCGCACGCTCGAGGATTTGGTGCGGGAAATGCTGCGGCCGATGCTCAAATCCTGGCTTGACGACAATCTGCCCGGCATGGTGGAGCGGCTCGTTCGCAACGAGATCGAGCGCGTCTCCCGCGGCCGCATGGGCTGACCGCGGCTTCCGAACACTTTTCTCGAAGTTAGGCGCCTTTCAGCGCGGCGGCGAGCTTTTGCGCCTGCTCGGCCAGCACGCTTTGCTCCTCTTTGAAGCTCGCGGGCGGCCGCATCGCCACGCCTTCTTTGCGCGGGATGATGTGGACGTGCAGGTGAAACACGGTCTGGCCAGCGGCCGGCTCGTTGAACTGCACCAGGATGGCGCCATCGGCCCCAAACACCGGGATCGCCACTCTGGCGATTTTCTGCGCGATCTTGACGACATAGGCGAGGTCATCGGGCGCCGCGTCGAGCGCGTTGCGCGCAGGCGCCTTGGGGATGACGAGGGTGTGGCCGGTCGCCTGCGGCATGATGTCGAGGAAGGCGAGGACGCGCTCGTCCTCGTAGACCTTGTGGGCCGGCAATTCGCCGCGCAGGATTTTCGCAAAGATATTGTTGGGATCGTAGGTCGGCATCGTGACCCTCCGGATCTTCAGCGCTCGCGGGCGATCCTAGTCATTCCGGATCGAGAACCAAATCCTTGCGGAAGGGCGCCATCGCCGCCATTTCGGCGCCGGCCGCCGCTACATAGGCGCGCTCGCGGTCGAGATAGTCGGCGATCGCCCGCCGCAGCGTTTGATCGGCGATGTAATGGGCCGAATGCGTGGTGTTGGGCATGTAGCCGCGGGCGATCTTGTGCTCGCCCTGGGCGCCCGCTTCGACGTAGCGAAGCTTGTGCGTGATCGCGTAATCGATGGCCTGGTAGTAGCACAATTCGAAGTGCAGGAAAGGGTGATGCTCGATGGCGCCCCAGTGCCGGCCGAACAGCGTGTGCGAGCCGACGAAGTTGATGGCGCCGGCGATGAAGCGGCCGGCGCGCTTGGCCATGATCAATACGATGCGGTCGCGCATCTTGTCGCCGGCCAGCGAATAGAACGAACGCGTCAGATAGGGCCGGCCCCATTTGCGCGACCCGGTCTCCATGTAAAACTCGAAGAACGCGTCCCACACCGCTTCGGTGAGGTCGGAGCCGGTGAGCCAGTGTGCGGTGACGTCGTTGCATAGCGCCTCGCGCCGCTCGCGGCGGATGGTCTTGCGCTTGCGCGCCGAGAGCGCGGCGAGGAAGTCGTCGAACGTGACGTAGCCGGAATTCTGCCAGTGGAACTGTTGGTCGGTACGGTGCAGAAAGCCGCGCTCGCCGAGATAGGCGCATTCGGCTGCGGTGCCGAAGGTGACGTGGACGCCCGACGCCTCGTCGAGCCGGCAGAGCTCGATGAGGCCTGCGGCAAGCGCCTCACGGGCCAGCGCGGCCTGCGGGCCGGGCTTGACCAGAAGCCGGTGGCCGGTCGCCGGCGTGAACGGCACCGCGACCTGCAGCTTCGGGTAATAGTCGCCGCCGGCGCGCTCGTAGGCCTCGGCCCAGCCACGATCGAACACGTATTCGCCGCGGGAGTGGCTCTTGATGTAGCAGGGTGCGGCAGCGAGGAGTTCACCATCGGCGCTTTCGACCAGGAGATGCTGGACGTGCCAGCCGGAACGGCCGCCGACCGAGCCAGACTCTTCCAAGGCCGATAGGAAATCGTGCGAGATGAAGGGGTTATATACCGCTTCTTGATCCGATTTCTCGCTCACGCCGCCGGGGTTCGCGCAGGCGTCCCAATCGGCCTTGGCGACGTCGCCGATCGCGCCGACGGTGCGGGCGCTCAGCTCGCTCAAAGCGTCTGCGCTTTGCTCGCGGTCGGCCGGCATGGGTTCGCTACCTGCGTCGTTCATGGTCACTCAAGGCAGAAAGCCTTCGAAAATCATCTGGTCGGCATAGCGCGCCGCCCGCTCGCGTTCGGCCGGCGTTCGCACCGCCCAGGTCAGGAGCGGCATGCTGAAAACGTGCCGCGCCACGGCGGGCGCCACTGCCGGCAGGTCAGCGATGCCATAAGCCACGAACTGCGGCCACGCCGTCAAGGCAGGGATAAGCGAGCCCATGGCCTGCCGCGTGAAGGCCGGCATGCGATCCCAATAGGGATGCGGGCGGTATTTCGCCGCGACGATGCCGCGGACAAGCTGCGGCGCCTTGCGACGCAGCGCGGCGAGCTGCCTCGGGTCGAACGACATCGGCGCCACGGGACCGCCGTAGCCGGTGAGGATCGAGGCGACGCGCAGCGGCAACCGAGCATCGCCGTCGAACCGGCTCTTTAATTCGACCAGCATGGTGACGCGGCCGGCAACGAGCTCGCACAACTCGCCAAGGGTGAGCATATGCTCGCCGCTGTTGCGGTACGGCACGCGCTGCAAGGCCGCGGCGCTAAGGGTGTCGAGCCGGCCTTCGCCCTCCGTTAAGCGGCCGAGCACGTCGTCGTGATGCACCATGGCTTCGCCGTCGGCGCTGATCTGGACGTCGACCTCGATGCCGTAATTGGCGGCGACGGCGGCGCGCACCGCGCCGGCGGTGTTCTCGATGATGCCGCGCGCGGCGTCATGCAGCCCGCGGTGCGCGATGGGCCTTGCGATCAGCCAGTCGAGGGCGGCCACGTTCAGGACACTTCGAAGGTGCCCTCGACCTCGACGGCGGCATCGGCCGGCAGCGCGGCGACGCCGACGGTCGAGCGCGCATGCTTGCCGGCTTCGCCGAACACCGCAACCATCAGGTCCGAGGCGCCGTTCATGACCTTCGGGCCCTCGGTAAAGCCCGGTGCCGAATTGATGAAGCCGCCGAGGCGCACCACGCGCGTGACCTTGTCGAGATCGCCGACCGCCGCCTTGACCTGGGTGATCAGGCTGATGGCGCAAGCGCGCGCTGCGTTCTGGCCGTCCTCGACCGAGACGCCGGCGCCGAGCTGGCCCTTGGCGACGAGCTTGCCCGCGCTGTCGAGGCAGAGCTGGCCCGACACCGTGAGCATGTTGCCGGTGCGCACGTAGGGCACGTAATTGGCGATCGGCTTGGCCGGCTCGCCGAGCGCGATGGCGAGCGCCTTGAGCTTGCCTTCGACAATTCCGGCCATGGTGTCCTCCACGCGGTCCTAAAGCTTGCGGTCAATTCGGGTGCACTTTTCTTCGCCGATCGCGATACCGGGCGCAAGCCGCGCCCGAAAGGATAAGTGCATCGCCGCGGCCACGGTTGCGGCGGCCGGCCTTGGTCCTTATGTTTTGCCGCAATCCGGGCACGAAGACGCGCGAAATTGGGGGAATCGACACGGGGGTGGGCCGATACCTTTAAAGCTGATTGTGCAAAGGGGTTCATCGCTGTGGCTTTTGCAAAGCTGACGTGCGCCGCCGCTTTGGTTGCGGCGCTCTTTCTGACGGCCCTGCCGCCGGGCCGCGGCGCTCCCGCACAGGACGCGCCGATCGTGTTGGTGCCGCACCGTGCCATCTATGACCTTTCGCTCGCGCAAAAGCGCGGCAACTCGCAGATCGTCGGCGTCCGCGGCCGCATCCTCTATGATTTTTCCGGCAATGCCTGTGACGGCTATTCGCTGGAATTCCGCCAGGTCTCCGAGCTCGACAATGGCGAGGGCGAGAACAGGATATCGACCAGCGACCTGCGCTCGACCACCTGGGAAGGCGCCGACGCCAAGAGCTTCAAATTCTCTTCGCAGAATTTCGTCAACGAGGATCTGGTCGACACCGTCGACGGCCATGCCGAGCGTAGTGGAAGCGAGACGGCGGTGGATCTGAGCAAGCCCGAGCGCAAGACGCTCGACCTCGACGCCAAGGTGGTGTTCCCGACCGAGCACATGGTGCGGGCGATCGCGGCGGCGCGCGCCGGCGAGACGATCTTGAACTTTCCGGTCTATGACGGCTCCGAGACCGGCGACAAAGTCTTCGAGACGCTGACCGTGATCGGCCGTCCGATCGCGTCCGGCGCTCGGGCGCACGACGACGCCGTCGCCAAGGAGCCGAAGCTCGCTTCGGTCGCGCGCTGGCCGGTCACGATCAGCTATTTCGACAAGGGCAAGAAGGCGGATATGAGCGAGCAGACGCCGGCCTACGCCATCGGCTTCGAGCTTTACGACAACGGCATTTCCCGCGCGCTCCAGCTCGACTACAACGACTTCGTGGTGGCCGGGAAGCTCACCTCACTCGAGCTCAAAGAGCCAAAACCCTGCCGATAGCTAGCCGTCCTCCGGCCGCTCGAACACAAGTCCTTTGACCACCGCATCGTCGCCGAAGCGGGCGCGGACTTTGTCGACTGCGTGCTCGGCGTCGGCCGCGCGGCCGTCGACCAGATCGGCGGGGTCGGCCCGATCCGCGCCCGACAGCGCGCTGACCCCGACGCCGATCAGGCGATAGCGCGTGCCGTCGGCTTCGCGCTCGAGCAGCCCGCGCGCGGCGGCGAAGATGCGCCCGGCGAGCCGGGTCGGATCATCCAGCGATCGGGCGCGGGTGCGGATCCTGAAGTCGGCGGTTTTCAGCTTCAGCGTCACCGTGGCGCCGGCGAGCTCTTTGGCCTTCAGGCGAGCCGACACCTCCTCGGTCAAACCCCAGAGGATTTTTTCCAGCGCTCGGAAGGACGACAAATCGCGCTCGAACGTCGTCTCCGAGGACACGCTTTTGGTCTCGCGGTCGGCACTCACGGTGCGGTCATCGATGCCGCGGGCAAGCCGCGCCAGCCGCCGGCCCTCGTCGCCATAGCGTCGCGCGAGCTCGGCCTCGCTGACGCGCTGCAGATCGGCGATGCGGTGGAATCCGTCGCGGGCGAACCGCGCCATGCTGGCCTTGCCGACGCCGAAGATGAAACTGACGGGCTTCGGGGCGAGAAACGCGGGCGCTTCGCCACCGCTCAGCACGGCAAAGCCGCGCGGCTTGTCGAGATCGGAGGCGATCTTGGCGAGGAACTTGTTGCACGACAACCCGATCGACACGGTGATGCGGAGTTCCTTTTCGACGTCGCTCGCAAAGCGCGCCAGCGCCTTTGCGGGCCACATGCCGTGCAGCCGTTCGGTGCCGGTGAGGTCGAGGAAGGCTTCGTCGATCGACAATGGTTCGACGAGCGGCGTCAGCTCGAACATCATGCGCCGCACCTGCCGGCCGACGGCGGCGTACTTTTCCATGTTCGGCCGCACCACCTTGGCGTGGGGGCAGAGCCGCAGCGCCTCGAACATCGGCATGGCCGAGCGGATGCCGTAGGTGCGCGCCACATAGCAGGCGGCGGCCACGACGCCGCGCCTGCCGCCGCCGACGATCACGGGTTCCGCGGCAAGCGTCGGGTCATCGCGCTTCTCGATCGTGGCGTAAAACGCGTCGCAATCGACGTGAGCGATGGCGAGCGCCGATAGCTCGTCGTGGCGAAGAAGCCGCGGCGAGCCGCATTTGCCGCAGCGTGTCGTCGCCCGCGGCGCGCAGTCGGACAGGCAATCGCGGCAGAAACCCAACCCCACGGCGCGTCCTCGCTCTTAAGGAACATCGCGTTCCCATTGTCGCCCGAGCGCATTGCGCGCCCGCGCAACCTTGGCTGGATCGATGGCCGCGGACGTGGCGAAGGCGAGCAAGAGGGACTCGTCGGCGAGCATATGCTCCAGGACGCCCGTGAGAAAGCCGGGCGCGTTTGCCGACTCGCGCAAGCGTTCGACCGAGAGGCCGGTTGCGTTAAGAAATGCGCCGAGCCGCTCGGGTTCCTCGGCGATGAAGCCAAGGGCCTGAATCGCCAGCAATTCTGCTGCTTCTCGCGCATTCGAGGAGGGCCGCTTCATCGGGTTCCATTTGCCTTTCCGTAAGAAATCGGGACTACGGTGACAGCGGCGAAAAGCACGGGGCGCATCGCGGGTGTTTCCGCGCCCGAACCGCGCCAGCCAAAGGCTGGGGGGCAGCCAAAGGACCGGGGATGGCCAAAACTGTCCTGATTGTGGAGGACAACGAGCTCAATATGAAGCTCTTCCACGATCTGTTGGAGGCGCACGGCTACGCCACGGTCGGCACGCGCAACGGCATCGAGGCCATCGATCTGGCGCGCAAGCACCGGCCGGATCTGATCCTGATGGACATCCAGCTGCCGGAAGTGTCCGGCCTCGAAGTCACCAAGTGGCTCAAGGACGACGCCGAGCTGCGCCGCATTCCGGTGGTCGCCGTCACCGCGTTCGCCATGAAGGGCGACGAGGAGCGCATTCGCGAGGGCGGTTGCGAAGCCTATCTGTCGAAGCCGATCTCGGTCGGCAAGTTCATCGAAACCGTCCGTCATTTTCTCGGAAGCCCCTGAAAGCATGCCATGACCGCCCGCGTCCTTGTCGTCGATGACGTGCCTGCCAACGTCAAGCTTCTGGAAGCGCGGCTGTCGGCCGAATATTTCGACGTCGTCACCGCCATGAGCGGCCGCGAGGCGCTGGCGATCTGCGAGCGTGCCGAGTGCGATCTCGTGCTGCTCGACGTCATGATGCCGGACATGGACGGTTTCGAAGTGTGCCGGCGGCTGAAAAGCTCGACGCTTACCCATCACATCCCGGTGGTGATGGTCACCGCGCTCGACCAGCCGTCCGACAAGGTGCGCGGGCTCGAAGCCGGCGCCGACGATTTTCTGACCAAGCCGATCCCGGAACTGGCGCTGACCGCGCGGGTGCGCTCGCTGTCGCGGCTGAAAATGGTCACCGACGAATTGCGCATGCGTGCAGTGACCTCGCGCGACATCGGCATCGAGTCCCCGGAGCGCGAGGCGCTGGCCGATACCGGTCGCGGCGGCCGCATCCTGATCGTCGACGACCGCCCGGCGTCCTACGAGCGGATCGCGGCGATGCTTTCGACCGAGCACGAGGTCGAAGTCGAAACCGATGCGAACCGCGCGCTGTTTCACGCCACCGACGGCAATTTCGATCTGCTGATCATTTCGCTTGGCCTGGAGAACTTCGACGGCCTGCGACTGTGCAGCCAGCTGCGCTCGCTCGAGCGCACGCGCAACATTCCGGTGCTCGGCGTCATCGAGCCCGACAATAACGCGCGCATGGTGCGCGGGCTCGAGATCGGCGTGAACGATTTTCTGATGCGCCCGATCGACAAGAACGAGCTGTTGGCTCGCGCCCGCAGCCAGGTGCGCAAGCGTCGCTATACGGAACGGCTGCGCGACAACGTGCAGATGTCGATCGAAATGGCGATCACCGACGCGCTGACCGGCCTGTTCAACCGCCGTTACATGGAGAGCCACGTCGCCACCTTGGTGGAACAGGCGGCAACGCGCGGCAAGCCGCTCACCGTGATGGTGCTCGACATTGACTATTTCAAATCGATCAACGACACCCACGGTCACGACGCCGGCGACGACGTGCTGCGTGAATTTGCGCTGCGCATCAAGCGTTCGATCCGCGGCATCGATCTCGCCTGTCGCTACGGCGGCGAGGAATTCGTGCTGGTGATGCCGGAGACCGACATGGCGGTAGCGGCCATGGTGGCGGAGCGGTTGCGCCGGCGCATCGCCGCCGAGCCGTTCAGCATCCAGAAGGGCGCCAAAGGCGTGCCAGTGACGATCTCGATCGGCATTGCCGGCTTGCGCGACAGGGACGACAACGCGGCGAGCGTGCTCAAGCGCGCCGACCAGGCGCTCTACCGCGCCAAGCGCGACGGACGGAACCGCGTGGTTCCCGACGCCGCTTGAGCTGCAACTGAAAATCACATGCGGCGGCCGGGCAATTCTTAAGCGGTAATCACAATTTTTGTGGTTGACGGGCGTTTTCGCAGCCCCGCCGACCTTATTTGATTGATTTCGCCGGCCGTTCCGATAGCCTTCCGCATCGGCAATAACTGAACAAAGACGCGATGTCCTAACGCGCTAGGCGAATGGCCCGGCATCGCGCGATCTATCTGATAACCCTGCGGAATGCTCAGGTCCGCCGCATCTCCTGGGTCCGTAGGGTTCGGCCGGCGCGGGGGCGGTGCGAGTGGCCTCCTCATGTCGCCGTTCCCGCCCGGCCACCTTCTCCCGCAGAACTCCCCGGCTGATATTTTTTCTCGCGCTTGTGGCCTTCGGGGCGGCGCCACGTCCGTCGTCATGCTCGACCGACGTCACGACCTTAAACTGAGAATTCAGCCGAAGATGCCGAGCACGACCGGTATCCCCACGCACAAGGCGACCGGGAACCAACGGGCGGTGCGGCTCGCCGCTGTGTCCCCTGCGGGCTGACGCTTCGGATTGTTGGCGCCAGCGCCGGCGTCCTACTTGATCTTGCTCTCGCGGAACTCGACGTGCTTCTTCGCCACCGGATCGTATTTCTTCTTGACCAGCTTGTCGGTCATGGTGCGCGAGTTCTTGCGCGTCACGTAATAGAAGCCGGTATCGGCGCTTGAAACGAGCTTCACCTTGATTGTCGTGGCCTTGGCCATGGTGCTTGACCCTGTCTGCCTTGAGTTGGCCGTCAACCTAGTCGGCGGCCGCCGAATGTCAAGAAAGCCCAGAGGGCACGCCGGATTGGCGCGCTATACTCGCCTCGAAGGCGAGCGAGAATGACCAAGGGGGAGTGTCATGGCAGCCAATCCGCGCCTCACGTCGTTTGCTCCGCAATTGCTGGTGGACGATCTCGACAAGGCCGTTGCGTTCTATCGCGACGTGCTCGGCTTCGCGTTCGGTCCGTCCTGGCGCGGCTTTTACGCCATCGGCAGGCGCGACGGCTTTGAGATTCACCTCAAATGCGCGCCGAAAACCGCCGAGGATCGCGCCAATCGGCATGAGCACGAGCATTTGGACGTATATGCCGGGGTCGAGGATGTGGGTGCGCTTTACGACGCCTGCACGGCCAAGGGCGCGACCATCCTGAAACCGCTCGCGCCGACACCCTGGGGTACCAAGGATTTCTATTTGGAAGATCCCGAAGGCTACATCATCGCTTTCGGCGAAGTTTTGCACGCCGAAGCGAGCGCCACGCCGTAGCGCTCAGAGCGTCTCGCGCACGAAGCGCTTGTGCACCATGCGGTAGAGCGGCGTCGGATGGTCGTAGCTCATGCCGGAAGCCATGCGGTCCTGCAGCTCTTCGAGCGCGATCGCGGTGATCCCCGGCATATCGAGCCGGCGCGCTTCGGTGATCGGCAGCCAGACGAGCTCGACCAGTTCCTTGTCGGGTCCGACAAAGCCGTCGGCGCGATGGGCGACAGCGGCAATGTCAGCGGCAAAGAAGCGGCTGTCGAAGCGCCGCGGCCGCTTCGGCGGCGTGATGGCGCGGGCGATGAAGTGAACCGCGCCCAGGTCCGGCACGATGCCGGCCTTGGCGAATGCCTCCCACGGACCCGGTGGGGCTTCGATCGGCCGCGCGCTCGCCACGCCGAGCATGAGCCCGGTCTCCTCATAGGTTTCGCGGATGGCGGCGAGCGCGAAGCCCGCCGCTTTGACGGCGCTCGGCCGCCGCACCTTGGTCAGCAGCCGGGCGACCTGGCGCTCGTTGAGGCTGCCGGACGTCGTCATCGCGCGGTCGGTCGGTTCGATGCGGCCGCCGGGAAACACGAATTTCCCCGGCATGAAGCGATGGCGCTCGTGGCGGCGCCCGAGCAAGACCTTCGGCACTGCCTCGGAGCGATCGATCAGAATGAGCGTCGCGGAATCGCGCGGTTTTAGGTTCGGGAACGTTTGGTCGCGGACGATCTTGGTCAGCCGCTCGACGCGGTTGGTGGCAGGGCCGCTCTCGATCGGCGGATCTCCGCTTGTGTCACTCATTACGGCTGGTGTCCCTCAGCGCCGGCGCCGTTGCTTCTGGCGTTCACGGAACTTCGGCCGTTCGCGCCGGTGCTGTCCAGCCCTCTGCGCCGCCGTGCCCGCATGGCGCACAATCGTGAAACGCAAGGCGCCGGCGACCGGCGCCGCCTCGACCAGCTCCACGGTGACCGGATCGCCGAGCCGAAACGTCTCCGAGTGCCCGACAAAGGCCCGGCTTTTCTCGTTGAAACGGTAATACTCGTCGCCGATCAGACGCGCGGGAATGAAGCCGTCGGCGCCGGTCTCGTCGAGCTCCACGAACAAGCCGGCGCGGGTGACGCCGGAAATATGGCCGTCGAAGATGGCGCCGACGCGGTCGGCGAGAAAATGCGCGATCAATCGGTCGGCGGTTTCGCGCTCGGCCTTCATGGCACGGCGCTCGGTGACGGAAATATTGGCGGCGACTTCGGCGAGCGCGCGCGCATCGGTGTCCGGCGGCAATCCGTCGCTGCCGAGCTTGAACGCGCGGATTAGCGCCCGATGTACGACGAGGTCGGCATAGCGGCGGATCGGCGAGGTGAAGTGCGCGTAGCGGCGCAGATTGAGGCCGAAATGGCCGAAATTCTCCGCCGCATATTCGGCCTGCGCCTGGCTGCGCAGCACGACCTCGTTGACCAGCCGCTCGACGTCGCGGCCTTTGACCTGGGCGAGGATGCGGTTGAAGCCTTCGGGGCGCAGCGCGCCGGCCTTGGGCAGCGAAATCTCGATGGTCGCCAGAAATTCGCGCAGCGCGGTGAGTTTTTCCGGCGACGGCTCGTCGTGGACGCGATAGATCAGCGGCACACGCGCGCGCTCGCAGGATTCGGCTGCGGCGACATTGGCCAGGATCATGAATTCTTCGATCAGGCGGTGCGATTCCAGGCGCTGCGGCACGATCACGCGATCGACCAGGCCGTTGGCTGTGAGCAGTATTTTGCGCTCGGGCACGTCGAGGTCGAGGGGGCTGCGGGCGTCGCGGGCGCGACGCACGGTCTCATAGGCGGCGTAGAGCGGGGCGAGGACGGGTTCCGCAATCGGCTCGGTGACCTCGTCGGTGCGGCCGGACACCGCGAACTGCGCCTGCTCGTAGGAGAGCTTGGCCGCCGAGCGGATCATGACGCGGTGGAACGTATGCGAGCGCTTCCTGCCGTCGGCGCCGATCACCATGCGCGCGGCGAGCGCCGGGCGATTCTCGTGCGGCCGCAGCGAGCACAGGTCGTTGGAGATGCGCTCCGGCAGCATCGGCACGACGCGGTCGGGGAAATAAACCGAGTTGCCACGCCGCACCGCCTCGCGATCGAGCGCCGTGCCCGGCCGCACATAGTGGGCGACGTCGGCGATGGCGACGGTGACGATATGGCCGCCGCGATTTTGCGGATCGGGATCGGGCAGGGCGTGGACTGCGTCATCGTGATCCTTGGCGTCGGGCGGATCGATGGTGACGAACGGCATATGCCGCCAGTCCTCGCGGCCGGAGAGCGGCGCCGGCCGGGCGTGCTCGGCTTCATCGAGCAGCAGGCGCGGAAACACGTGCGGAATATCGTGGGCGTGGATCGCGATCAGGCTGACGGCGCGCTCGGTCTTGATCGAGCCTAGTCGTTCAACGACCGAGCCCATTGGCTGACCGAGTCGGCCGCTGCGCGAGACCTCCACCGCAACAAGGTCGCCATCGACGGCGCCGGAGGCGCGGTCGGCGGCGATCGAAAGCTCGCGGCCAAGCTGCTTCTTGTCGACCGGCACCAAGCGTCCGCCGCCGCCCGGCAGGCCGCGAAAAATGCCGAGCACGCGGTGCTTGGCGCGATCCAAAAATTTTATGACGCGGCCGCTGACATCGTGGCCGTGTTTCTCGACGCGCAGGAGGGCGCGGTCGCCGACGCCGGCGGTTTCGCCCGGCCGCGCGCGGCGCGGCGTCACGATGTGGATGATGGGCGGCGCGCCGTGGGCGTCCTCGTCCCATTCGGTCGGCCGCGCCAAAAGCTCGCCGTCGGCGTCGCGGCCGGTGACGTCGGCGAGCACCACGGGCGGCAGGGTGCCGGCGGGATGCAGGCGCTTCCTTCGGCGGTCGATTTCGCCGTTGTCGGCGAGTTCCCGCAGCATGCGGTTCAGTGCGGCGCGATCGGCGTTCTTGGCGCCAAAAGCGCGGGCAATCTCGCGGGCACCGACGGTGCCGCTTCGTTCACGGATGAAGGCTAACAGCTCCTCGCGCGAAGGCAGGCGCGAGCGTTTTGTTCGTTGTGCTTGCTGGCCACTCATTGGCCGAAAATCCTTGGGCCCTGGAATCCTTGGGCCTGAAACGCTTGAGGCTGGCAGCTGGTGCCGGCCTGAACTTATTCGGCGGCTTCCGTCGGCGGCTTGCGCGAACCTTTTTGCGCGCTCGCTCGTTTGGCGGCGGGCCGCTTGCCGGCCTTGATGTGGCGTGCGGCGCCCGGCGCCGGCCGCTTGGCCTTGCGCGGGCGCGCGTGCGGGGCAGGGCCGTTGCGCTCGGCGCGCGCGTCGATCAAGGCAACCGCCTCGTCGAGCGTCACGCTCTCCGGTGTCTTGTCGGCCGGCAATGTGGCGTTGACGCCGTTGTGGCTGACATAGGGGCCGTAGCGGCCCTTCTTGGCCACGATCGGCCCGCCCTTGGTGGGATGATCGCCGAGCGCGCGGCCCGGGTCGGCGCCGAAGCGGCGGCTCGGTCCCTTGGCCTTCTTCTCCGCGATCAATGTGACGGCGCGGTTAAGCCCGACGGTGAACACCTCCTCGGGGGAATCGAGGTTGGCGTAGGTCTTGCCGTGCTGCACGTAAGGGCCATAGCGGCCAATGCCGGCGAGGAGCGGCTCGCCATCCTCGGGATGACGGCCGATTTCGCGCGGCAGGGAAAGAAGCTTGATGGCGCGCTGAAGATCCATCTCGTCGGGCGCGACGCCCTTGGGCAGGCTCGCGCGCTTGGGCTTGTCGCCGCCTTCGACCGCTTCGCCGAGCTGCAGATAGGGCCCAAAACGGCCCGAACGCACCATCACGTCGAGACCCGTCGCCGGATCGACGCCGAGCTTGCGGTCGGCGGTCTCGGCACCGTTGCCGGACGCCGTCAGCGAGCGGGTGTAGCGGCATTCCGGATAGTTCGAGCAGCCGATGAAGGCGCCGAATTTCGACAGTTTCAGCGACAGCCGGCCGGTGCTGCAGGTCGGGCAGACGCGCGGATCGGTGCCGTCTTCGCGCGGCGGGAACAGATGCGGCGCCAGCAGATCGTCGAGCGCGTCGATCACCTGCGAGATTTTCAAATCCTTGGTGCCGTCGATGGCCGCGAGAAAGTCGCGCCAGAAATCGCGCAATACCTCGCGCCAGGCGATCTCGCTGTTGGAGATTTGATCGAGCTGTTCCTCGAGGCCCGCCGTGAAGTCGTATTCGACGTATCTGAGGAAGAAGCTTTCGAGGAACGCCACGACGATGCGGCCACGGTCCTCCGGATAGAGCCGGCGCTTGTCGAGCCGCACATATTTGCGGTCTTTGAGCACCTGCAGGATCGACGCATAGGTCGATGGCCGGCCGATGCCGAGCTCCTCCATGCGCTTGACGAGGGAGGCTTCCGAATAGCGCGGCGGCGGCTCGGTGAAATGCTGGTCCGCCTTGATCTCGCGCTTGGTCAGGCGCTCGCCGGCGCTCATCGGCGGCAGGCGGCGCGACTCCTCGTCCTGCGGATCCTCGTCCTGGCCCTCCTGATAGAGCGCGAGGAAGCCGTCGAACGTCACCACGGTGCCGGTGGCGCGCAATTCGAGCACGCGGCCCGCGACGTTGGCGGTGATATCGACCGTGGTGCGCTCGAGCTCGGCCGACTCCATCTGGCTCGCCATGGTGCGCAGCCAAATGAGCTCGTAGAGCTTGGCCTGATCGGCATCCAGATAGCTCTTGGTCTCGCCCGGTCGGCGCGACAGATCGGTCGGGCGGATCGCCTCGTGGGCTTCCTGGGCGTTCTTCGCCTTGGCCTCGTAGCGGCGCGGCGAGGGCGGCACGTAACGCGTGCCGTAATCGGCTTCGACGACGCGGCGGGTCGCCGCGATCGCTTCGTCGGCGATCTGCACGCCGTCGGTGCGCATATAGGTAATGAGACCGACGGTCTCGCCGCCGATATCGACGCCCTCGTAGAGCCGCTGCGCCACCCGCATGGTGTGGGCCGGCGCAAAGCCGAGCTTGCGGCTTGCTTCCTGTTGCAGGGTCGAGGTGGTGAACGGCGGCTGCGGATGCCGTTTCACCGGCTTGGCGTCGACGCTGGTGACGCTGAAGGCCGCGGTTTCGAGCGCCTGCTTGAACGCTTGCGCCTCGGCGCCGGAGCCGATGTCGAGCCGTTGCAGCTTCTTGCCGTCGGCGCCGACCAGGCGCGCTTCAAAGGTCTCCTGGCGCGGCGTCGCCAGCACCGCGACGAGCGACCAATATTCCTTGCTGACGAAGCGCTCGATTTCGAGCTCGCGGTCGCAGACGAGCCGCAGCGCCACCGACTGCACGCGCCCGGCCGAGCGCGCGCCCGGCAATTTGCGCCACAGCACCGGCGACAGCGTGAAGCCGACGAGGTAGTCGAGCGCCCGGCGCGCCAGATAGGCGTCGACCAGTGCCTGGTCGATAGCGCGCGGATGCGCCATGGCCTCGGTCACCGATTGCTTGGTGATGGCGTTGAAGACGACGCGCTCGATCGGCTGTTTGTCGAGCGCCTTCCTCTGCTTGAGGAACTCAAGCACGTGCCAGGAGATTGCTTCGCCCTCGCGATCCGGGTCGGTGGCGAGAATGAGCTTGTCGGCACCCTTGACCGCCTTGGCGATGTCGTTGAGCCGCTTCTGCGCCTTGGGGTCGACCTCCCAGAGCATGCGGAAATTGTGGTCGGGGTCGACCGATCCGGATTTCGCCGGAAGGTCCCGGACGTGGCCGAACGAGGCCAGGACTTCGTAGCCCTTACCCAGATATTTATTGATGGTTTTCGCCTTGGCGGGCGATTCTACGAGCACTAACTGCATGGAAACCTTTGATTCAAAGCCACTTTTCGGCGCTAGGGGCCGAGGACGGGGGCTCGGTCGCCGGGAACATGGGTAATGCAACCCTGCCTGTCAAATCGTTACCGGCAAAACGGCGCGCCCAGATGACGGCTAAATGGGGCCGGATAGGGGCCTGATGGTTGGTTCGCCGACCGCACTTGAGGATAGAAGTTATTCGTCGTTATCTCTCCATAGTTGTATCGCGCTCACGGCGGGCCAATCCCGAGGCGCTGGAGGAAGGCCCGGCCCGGGTGGCCGTCGGGGGTCATGCCGAATTTGATCTGTTCGGCACGGATCGCGTCGCGCAGATCGAAGTCGAGGTGGCCGTCGAAGTCGGCGACCTTGTAACCAAGGGCTGCGAGCTTCTTCTGCAGCGCGATGCGCTGGGAGCGCGACGGTTGCACATCATTGAGCGGCCAGGCGGTGCGGAAGGAAGCCGCGCCATTGATGCGGTCGGCGAGATGCGCCACCGCAAGCGCATAGGCGTCCGAATTGTTATAGGTCTTCAGCACCACGAAATTCTGCGTCACCAGGAACGCCGGGCCCGGGGCGCCAGCGGGAAAGAACAAAACGGCGTCGCCGCTCTCCGGCCAGCGCCCGCCATCGAGACGCTCGAAGCCCCGCGCGCGCCAGTCGCGGAACGAGCCGCGGCTGACGCGATAATCGATATTGCGCGGCGCCAGGACCTCAAAGCCCCAGGACAGGCCCGGCTGCCAGCCATAGGCGCGCAGATAATTGGCGATCGAGGCAAGCACATCGGGCACGCTCGACCAGATGTCGGCGCGGCCGTCGCCGTCGAAATCGACGGCGTATTTCAGATAGCTCGACGGCATGAATTGGGGCTGGCCCATGGCGCCGGCGAACGAGCCCAAAAATTGCTGGCGCGCAATGCGCTGCGCCTGCAGGATTTTCAGCGCATTCAAAAGCTCGTCGTGGAAATAGGGGGCCTGTAGTTTTGCCTGCGCCAATGTCGCGAGGCAGCGGAACACGTCCCAGCGGTCGGCGCCGCCTTCGCCGAACGAGGACTCGATGCCCCAGATCGCGACCAGGATCGATTGCGGCGTGCCATAGGCCTTCTCGACTGCGCGCAGCGTGCCGGCCCAAAGCGCCGCCTTGCGCGTTGCCGCGCCAAGCCGCGACGCCGACACCATGGCGCCGATATAGGCGCCGAATGGCTTGCCGTATTCGGGGGCGTGCTGCATGGCGCCGAGCACGCGGGCGTCCGGCGTCATGCCGACAAACGCCGCGTCGAACGTTGCGCGCGAAATGCCGATCGCCTGCGCCTCGCGCCATAACGCCGCAAGGAATGCCTCGAAATTCGCGGACTGGCCCAGCGCCGGGTTGCCCGACAGCGCCAGCGTTCCGAGCAGCAAGGCACGCCGCGAGATCGTGGGCTTTTTCACTGCGACGTGCGCCGCAGGCGCGAGTGCTCGAGCAGTTTGGCGAAACGCGTCGATTCCGATTTCAGAAATTCTCCGAGCTCAGCCGGTCCCAGATGAAAAACCTCGGCGCCCTGCTTGGCGACGCTGTCGCGGATCTCCGGGAGCTGCAGCGCCTTGGCGATTTCCTCGTCGAGGCGCGCGATCACCGGCGCCGGCGTGCCGCCGGTGGTCATGAAGCAGAGCCAACCGTCGATCTGCAGTGCGGGCAATCCCGCTTCGGCCGATGTCGGGATGTCGGGCGTCAGCGACGAGCGCTGCGGTGACAGTATCGCCAACGGCTTGAGCGCACCGCTGCGCACCATCGGCAGCAGGATCGGCATCGAGCCGGCCCCCAAGTCGACGCGGCCTGCGACCAGATCCGGGACCGCCTGGGTCATGCCGTCATAGGGCACGAAAGTCAGATCGATATCGCCGTATTGCGCGAGCATTTCGCCGGCCAGGTGGTTCGGCGTCCCGATCGGCGAGATCGCCATGCTGACCGCCTTCGGCTTTTGCTTGGCGACGGCGACGACATCGGTAATGTTGTTGGCGGCGAGCGCCGGCGTCGCCGCCAGCAGTATTTTCGCCGACACCACCATCGACACCGGCGCGAAGTCGCGTTCGTAGTCGAAGCCCGGATTGGGCAACAGCGTCGGATTGACAGCCTGGTTGGAGCCGGTCGACAGCAGCATGTGGCCGTCCGGCTCCGCCCGCGCCACGACGCCCGCGGCAATGTTGCCGCCGGCGCCCGGTCGGTTCTCGACGATCACCGGCACGCCGAGCGACGCCGAGAGATAATTCGACAAGAGCCGCGGCACGATGTCGGTCATGCCGCCGGCCGCCGAACTGGTCTGAAAGCGAATCGGCTTGGTGCCCGGCCAATTTTGCGCAACCGCGGTCAATGGCGCCGCGCCGAGCAAGCTTGCCAGCACGATCAAGCCCTGCACGATCCGGTGCATCATCGTTCCTCTGCGCGACATCCGCGGTCACGACAACCGCCGATGGATCGAGCGCAAAAATGCCTCCGGTAGTTCATCTTTAACGATGCCCGGAAGACGTGTAGAGTGTGCGCTCTGACCGGAAGTTCCGGCAAGTCGAGCGCTGCGGAGGCGGAGCACTTACAAGGCGGCACCAGGGGGCGCAACCCTTGCCTCTGCAGACCGCGGTCCGCTGTGCCAGTAAGCGTGCTGGCCAAGCGGCGCTGCGTTTCCGGCGCATTGCGCGTTTTTGCGGGCACTGAGCGTTCATGGACCTGCGTCAGCTCCGTTATTTCGTCGGGATCGTGCAGGCGGGCAGCCAAGCGCGCGCGGCGGAGCAACTGCTGCGATCAGCCGTCATTTGGCCAGCCTGGAGCAGGAGCTTGATCGGCAATTGGTGGTGCGCGGTCCCAAGGGGATCGTGCTCACCGAGGCCGGCAGCGCGCTCTACCGTCACGCCGAGGCCATCCTGCGGCAGGTCGAAAGCGCCAAACAGGGTGCGATGAACGCGCCCAACGCTCCTTGCGGGCGAGTGTCGATCGGTTTTCCGTTCGATTGGGTGGGCCTGCTCGGCTACGCACTGTTTGAACGAACGCGCAGCGACTATCCGCAGGTGCTACTGCACATCATCGACGGCAAAAGCGCGCTGCTGCGCGAGCAATTGCTCAACGGCCGTCTCGACCTGGCGGTGTTGTTCATCGACCAGCCCGAACGCGGCCTGGCGGTGGAGCCGCTCGTGCTCGAGGAACTGTTTTACGTCACTGCCGAGGCCGACACCTCGCCGGTTTCCGTTGCCGACGTGGCGCAACGGCCGCTCCTCGTGCCCGGTCCTGGCAGCAGTACGCTCCGCGCCGCTCAACAGCTGTTCGCCGAGCAAGGCCTTGTCGTCACGCCGATCGGTGAGATCGACGCGATCAGTCCGTTCCGCCACGCCGTCGCCTCGGGCATTGCCAATGCCATCTTGTCATGGTCGGCACTGTACGACAGCGGCCGCGAGATGATGCTCAACTGCCGGCGCTTCGCTGATGCCAAGCTGACGCGGCCGGCGGCCCTGTGCTTTTCCGAGGTGGCACAACGCAGTCCCGCGGTTGAAGCGGTGGCGCACACGCTGAAAACTCTGGTTTATGAACTCATGGACAGCGGCGTCTGGCGGGGGGCATCGCTGATCGAAGCGGCGCCGCCGGCCGCGGCGGTCGAGGAACTCACCCGTTAAATCGCGCAGTAGACGCCAAGACGGCATCCCGGCTCACTCACGGCGCCGCGCGCTTGACGCGCGAGTGCTCGAGCAGCTTGGCGAAGCGTGAAGATTCAGATTTCAGAAACGCATCGAGCTGCGCCGGATTTAAGTGAAAGATTTCGACGCCCTGCTTGGCGAGCATATCGCGGACCTCAGGCAGCTGCAGCGCCTTGGCAATCTCCTCATCGAGGCGATCGATGATGGGCGCCGGCGTGCCGCCCGTGGCCACGATGCAGATCCAGTTGTCGATCTGCAGTTCCGGGAAGCCCGCTTCCGCCGTCGTCGGTATGTCGGGCGCCAGCGGCGAACGCTGCGGGGAAATCATCGCCAATGCCTTGAGCTTGCCGCTGTGAACCAGCGGCAGCCCCGTCGATATGGCGCCGACTGCCAAGTCCACGCGGTCGGCCATCACATCCGGCACCGCCTGGGTGAAACCGCCGTAGGGCACAAATGTAAGATCGACATCGCGGTATTGCGCCAGCATCTCCGCAGCAAGGTGACTGGGCGTGCCGATCTCACCGATCGCGATGCTGACCGCTTTAGGCTTTTGCTTTGCGACCGCAATGACGTCGTTGATGTCGTTGGCGCGCAGCGACGGCGCCGCAACGAGGATTGATTTTGCGGCCACCGTCATCGATACCGGCGCGAGATCGCGTACGTAGTCGAAGCCCGGATCGGGCAAGAGCATCGGGTTGACGGCGTAATTCGTGCCGGTCACCAAAAATGTGTGGCCGTCCGGCGTCGCCTTCGCCACGACACCGGCGGCAATGTTGCCGCCGGCGCCCGGTCGGTTTTCCACAACCATCGGCACGTCGAGAGACTTGGGGAGAGCCGTCGTCAGCGCGCGCGCGACGGTGTCGGGCAGGCCGCCGGGCGATCCGACGACCTCAAAGCGGAGCGGCCTTGTGGGCCAATTCTGAGCCTCGGCCGCAGGTCCAATCCAGACCGCAGGTGCAATGCAGAGTAGCGTACCAAGCCAAAGCGTTGACGACCTCACCGCTCCGTCCCTCAACAGTGGTTCCTGCTTGCCGCTTCGCGTGGAGGATGTAGACTGACGCTTCGGAATGCCGCGCTGCAACCGTTACAACGCACTATCCGAGGGTACAAGGCTTTGGCGTAAAGCGGCGGCGTTTTGACCTCGGGCTATCCGCGCTTGGGAGTGACAGCAGACCGTCATGGACTTGCGTCAATTGCGCTATTTCGTCGGGATCGTTCAGGCCGGCAGCCTGTCGCGTGCGGCGGATCAGCTGCACGTGGCGCAGTCGGCGATCAGCCATCATCTCGCCAGTTTGGAACAGGAGCTCGACCGGCAATTGGTAGTGCGCGGCCCCAAGGGCATCGCATTGACCGAAGCCGGTACCGTGCTCTATGGCCACGCCGAGTCGATCCTGCGTCATGTCGAAAGCGCCAAGCAAGGCGCCATGAGCGCGCGCAACATTCCGTCCGGCCGCGTCTCCATCGGATTTCCGACCGTGCTGGCGCCGATCTTGAGCGGCGAACTGTTCGCGCGGGTGCGGACCAGTTACCCGCAGATCCTGCTTCATGTCAGTGACGGCAACAGTTGGCTGGTACGCGAAAGGCTGGTGAACGGCCGCCTCGACGCTGCCGTGCTGTTCGAGAGCGAACCGGAGCGTGGCATTGCGGTCGAGCCCCTGCTGTACGAGGAGCTGTTCTACGTGACCGGTGAGCCTACCGACACGTCGGCGGTCCGGATCGCCGATGTAGCAAGGCGCCCGCTATTGATGCCCAGTCCCAGCAGTACCAGTTGGCAAGTCGTCCAAGAGGCATTCGGCAAGCATGGGCTGACAGCCTCGTGGATTGGCGAGATCGACGCATTGAGCACATATCGACTCGCTGTTGCATCCGGTCTCGCCAACGGCGTCCTGCCGAGATCGGCAGCTTACGATGCCGATTGGAAAGCGAAGCTCAGTTACCGTCCGTTCGCCGATGCGATGTTGACGCGTCCGATTGCGCTGTGTTTTTCGGAGGTGACCGAGCGCAACCCTGCGATCGACGTGGTCGCGTGCACGCTAAAATCTCTGGTTCGGGAGCTGGTCGAAAGCGGTATCTGGCAAGGCGTGTCACTTATCGAGCCGACACCAGTCAGCGCGGCGCTATCTGGTGTCCCGGTCCCCTCATGAAAACTCGGAACTGGACGCTGCCGAATGGACACCCGGGCTCGGTCATGGGAGCGACAGAGTGTCCCGCAGCGTCAATCCGATTGACCTGGAGATAGGGCGACGCGTCCGCGCCTATCGGATGGCGCGCGGCATGTCGCAGTCGCGGCTCGGCGCCGATCGCGCGCTATGGGCGGGTTCCGACCTATCTGGTTTCGCGGCCCCCGCATAAGAACTCGGAATTGGACGCCTTCCGATAGCCGCCTAAGTTGTATGCGGAATCGGGAGGGCGCGAATGCCCAAGGGCATCGATGCAGCAGACCGGCACGTTGGGCAGCGGGTGCGCGCCTATCGACTGAGCCGCGGAATGTCGCAATCGGCGCTCGGCGAAAAGATCGGCGTCACCTTTCAGCAGATCCAGAAATACGAAAACGGCGTCAATCGCATCGGCAGCGGCCGGCTGCAAAAGATCGCCGCCATTCTGGGCGTGCCGATCTCGGCGTTGTTCAACGAGGACACCAAAGCCAGCGCCGGCGCCGACCAGGTGTTGACGCAGATTCTGTCGAAGCCGGACGCGATGCGGCTATTGTGGGCATTCGACAGCATCAAGGATTCAAAGCAGCGGCTCGCACTGGTCAACCTCGTCGAATATATGGGACGGCAGGGGTCGTAACATCCGCGCGGCGCGAAGTGCTGTGTTCGACGGCGCGGCGGGTTCCGCCAAATATCCTAGAGCAGCGAAACGAGCCCGCTGCCGTGACGCTCCAGACGACCGGCGAGCTCGAGCTCCAGCAGCACCAGGCGCACGATCCGCGGAGAGGAATTCGACAGCCGCGCCAGATCGTCGAGCGATACCGGCGTAGGACTCAAAAGTGCGACGATGCGCGCCCGCTCGTCGGCTTCGGGCGCAGCGTCGGCGCCAAGCGCGGCGATGGTCGGCTCAATCTCGCGCGCCGGCTCGGCGATGCCCATAATCGGCCGCAGCGCGGCGATGATGTCGGCGGCTTCGGTGACCGGCGTCGCGCCCTGCTTGATCAGACCGTTGGTGCCCTCGGCGCGCGGATCGAGCGGCGAGCCGGGCACAGCAAAGACTTCGCGGCCCTGCTCGGCGGCGAGCCGCGCCGTGATCAGCGAGCCCGAGCGTTTGGCCGCTTCGACGATGACGACGCCGAGCGACAGCCCGGAGATCAGCCGGTTGCGGCGCGGAAAGTCCCGCGCGCGGGGTTCCCAGCCGAGCGGCATTTCGGAGAGCGCGCAGCCGGCTGGCAAGATTTCGTCGAGCAGGTCGGTGTGCTCGGGCGGATAGATGCGATTCCGCCGTTTGCCCCCTGCGGGCAGGGCAATAGGGGAAGTGGGCCGCCAAAAGGTATCTGTTGCAATGCAGCGGGCAAAGCCGCAAAGTCGCTTGGGACGGCGATTGCGGCGGCAGTCCGCCTCTGGGGCTGAGCTTGCACGGCAACCTGCCTAGGCAAAAGTTTCGGGTCGAATTGATCAAGCCGTCGCACTACGACGCTGACGGCTACGTGATCCAATGGCTGCGCTCGACGTTACCGTCGAATTCGCTGGCCAGCGTCCATGGCCTGATGGCCGAATGCGCGCGCGACGGCGCGCTCGGGCCCGAAGTGGATATCGAGATCGCGGCCTGCGACGAGTGCAACACCATCGTCGACGTTAAAGCGGTGGCAAAGCGCATCCGCGCGGCCGGCGGCGGCATGGTCGGGCTGATCGGCGTGCAGTCGAACCAATATCCGCGCGCGCTCGATCTCGGCCGGCAGTTCCGCGCGCTGGGGCTGCCCGTGGTGATGGGCGGCTTTCACGTCAGTGGCTGCATCGCCATGCTGCCGAGCTTGCCGACGGATCTGCAGGAGGCGCTCGATCTCGGCATCACGCTGTTTGCCGGCGAGGCTGAAGGCCGCATGGTCGAAGTTCTGCGCGACGTCGCCTCGGGCAACGCCAAGCCGATCTACAATTACCTCAACAACATGCCCGAGATGGCCGCTGCGGTCTATCCGATCCTGCCGCGCGAGGTGGTCACCCGCGTCGCCGGCCATTATTCCAGCTTCGACGCCGGCCGCGGCTGTCCGTTCCAGTGCAGCTTCTGCACCATCATCAACGTGCAGGGCCGCAAATCGCGGTACCGCACGCCCGACGACATCGAGGCCATCGTGCGGGCCAACGCGGCGCAGGGCATCACGCGCTTCTTCATCACCGACGACAATTTCGCCCGCAACCGCAACTGGGAGCCCATCCTCGACCGCCTGATCGAACTGCGCGAGCGGCATAGGTTCAACATCCGCCTGCTGCTCCAGGTCGACACGCTGTGCCACCGCATTCCGCATTTCATCGAGAAGGCGGCGCGCGCCGGCTGCACCGCGGTCTTCATTGGGCTCGAGAACATCAATCCCGAATCGTTGATGGGCACCAAGAAGCGCCAGAACAAGATTTGGGAATACCGCGACATGTTGCTTGCTTGGCGGGCGCAGAAGGTCATGACCTATGCGGGCTATATCCTCGGTTTCCCGACTGATACTCCGGAATCGATCGCCCGTGACATCGAGATCATCAAAAAGGAGCTGCCGGTCGACATTTTGGAGTTCTTTTATCTGACGCCGCTGCCCGGCTCCGAGGACCACAAGAATTTGACGACGCGCGGGGTGGCGATGGACACCGACATGAACAAATACGATCTCGAGCACGCCTGCACCGCGCATCCGCTGATGTCGAAGGAGACCTGGATGCAGGTCTATGCCGATGCCTGGAAGCGCTATTACACCGACCGCCATGTCGAAACGATCATGCGCCGCGCCGTCGTCTCCGGCATCAATCGTACCAAAATTTTGGATTCGCTGACCATCTTTTCGGGCTCGGCGCGCATCGAGGGCGTGCATCCGCTGCAGTTCGGCTTCATCCGCCGCAAGATCCGCGGCCAGCGGCGTTATGGCATGCCGATCGTCAATCCGTTCGTATTCTACCCGTGGCGCGTTCTCGATTTTCTCAAAGTGTCGTCGCAATGGCTCCGACTGATGTGGCGATATCGGCGCATTATGGCGCGCGTGGTCGCCGACCCGGCCTCGCGCACGCACTTCGACGAGGCGTTGCGGCCGCACACGCACCCCGGCGAAACCGATCATTTCGTCGAAGTGTTCGCCGACAAGATTCCGCACACCCACGGTGCGCCGGTGCGTCCCGCGGCGGCGGCCACGGTCGAGTGACCTTTTAGGTTTTGGCGCGGCCGATCTTGCTTTCGCTGCCGGCAAGAAGCCGCCCGATATTGCCACGGTGCATGATCCACAGCAGCGACGACAGCAGCAGGAAGAGGGCGGCGAGCCGGGGCTCGCCCGTCCACCACAAAATGAACGGCGTCGCGGCGCTCGCGATCAATGCCGCGAGCGATGAGTAGCGGGTGGCGCCGGCGACCGCGAGCCAGACGGCGCAAAAGGCGAGCGCGACCGGCCAGGCAAGGCCGAGCAGAACGCCGATATAGGTAGCGACGCCTTTGCCGCCCTTGAATTTCAGCCATACCGGAAACAGGTGGCCGAGAAAGGCGCCAAGAGCAGCGACCATGGCGGCATCCGCGTCGGCGAAGAGGCGCCCAATCAGGACCGCGGCGGTGCCCTTGAGCATGTCGCCGAGCAGCGTTGCCGCGGCGAGCCCCTTGCGGCCGGTGCGCAGGACATTGGTGGCGCCGATATTGCCGGAGCCGATCGAACGCAGATCGGGCGCGCCGGCGAGCTTGGTCAGCAAAATTCCGAACGGAATGGAGCCGCACAGATAGCCGATGACGAAAGCTGCGGCGGTGATGGAAGGCGCCATCTAGCCGGCGCGCGCCTTGCGGCCGTTTTCGCGCGCCTCGAAACCCGCAGCATGCGCGTCGTCTGCGTTGCGATAGATGACGAGGTTCTTGAGCTTGTCGGTCGGCGCGCGGGTCAGCGCGGCCAGATCGGGCGCGAACGTCTTTCGTGTGGTGTCGGCGACGACGAATGGCGCGGCTGCATCGTCCTCGACGTCCTTCTCGCAATAGACGCAGCGCAGCGTGCAGCGCGCCGGCTTGTCCTCGTCGAGCACATAGAACTTGTTGGCGGCATATTGCCGTTCCGCCGGATCGGCGGTGATGCAGTTGGGATTGTCGCAGGAGTAGCCGGTGCCGATCGGCTGCACGTAGACCGGATGGCTTGGCTCGGCAAAACCGCCCTGGAACTGGTGCAACGAATTGTTCTTGTGCAGATGCAACAACAGCGAGATCAGCGCCATCCGCACCGGTACGCCATAGGCCGCCTGCTGGAAATAGACGGCGCGGCGGTCGGTATCGAGCGACGCGTCGAGCTCGTTCACCCGCGGCAACGGGTGCATGACGCTGGCCTCGGAGAATTTGGCTTCGCCTAGGAATTTCGCGTCGATTTTGGGATACGGCCGCTCTTTCTCGGCCCAGCGCTCCTTCTGGAAGCGCGTGACATAGACGGCGTCGATCTTCTTCTGCACCAGGAGCCCGTAATCGACTTCTGGGTCGGGATAGAGCGACAACTGGTGCGGCTGGTCGGCGGTGACATAGAGCGCGTCGATCGAGCCGCCGTTGGCGCCGGCGGTGGGGTCTTTCGACACCATGCGGCAGTGGAACTCCTCGCGCAGCCGGCGGTCGACATGCGGCGGCAATTCCATGCCGGGCGCGGGCAGGGGATCGATGGTGGCGCCGAAGCGCGCCAACGCATAGACGAAGGAGTGGATGGTGCGGCTGCCCTTGAGGTCGCCGGAAATCGCGACCTTCATGTTCTTCAGGCTCTTTTTCTTCGAGCGCAGCGTGAACAGGTCGCACAGCGTCTGGGTCGGATGCTCATGGGCGCCGTCGCCGCCGTTGATCACAGGGACTTGCGAATATTCTGCGGCCAGGCGCGCTGCGCCGTCGCGCGGATGGCGGATGACGACGACGTCGGAATAATTGGAGATGACGCGGATGGTATCGGCGAGGCTTTCGCCCTTGGCCGCGGAGCTGACCGCCGGATCGGCGCTGGTGATATTGGCGCCGCCGAGCCGCAGCATGGCGCTTTCGAACGACAGCCGGGTGCGGGTCGAGGGCTCGTAGAACAGGCTTGCCAGGATCGATTTTTCGGCAATGTCGGTGCTGCGGCCGATGCGGTAGGGGACGTTGGGGTCGGCGAGTTCCTTCAAAAACCCTTGCGCGACCTCGAAGATCGTTTCGATCTCCTTATTGCTGAGGTCGTTGATCGAGATGATGTGACGCGTCAGCGGCTGGGTTTTGGTCATTAAAGCGGTGCTATAGGCCCAATCCGAGCGGTCCGGCAAGCCTCCTCGACATGCCGCAGCCAAGGTTTGCACGGGATTCCATTGGCGCCTGCCGCTCCTGCGCAGGACCACGGAACAAAGTGTGCTGGCGCCTCGTTTTCCGCAAGACACAAAGCGGTCGCTGGGCGACGCGCTTGGGAGGCTGCTATGGCTAAGATGACCTTAAAGCAAAGTGCTGCCGCGGCGGGACTAGCCGCCGCATTGTCGCTTGCCCTCGTGACGCCGGGCTCGGCGCAGCACTGGGGCGGACATTGGGGCTCCGGCGCCGCGATTGGCGCCGGCGTTGCCGGTTTTGCGCTCGGCGCCGCAGCGGCGGCCGCGAGCAACGCGCCGTACTACGGCTATGGCGACTACTATGCCCCCGACTATGGCTACTACGCGCCGGACGCGGTCGTGGTCGCGCCCGGCCCGGCTTATTACGACTATTATCCCTACGACCCCTATCCCGGCCGCCGACCCGGACGCTGCCGCTTCGACATCCGCGGCTGCTAGCGCTTGCGCGGTCAGCCCAGGGCGCCGCGCGCGAGGCGATCGAGCGCGCCCTGGAGAATGTAGGTCGCGGCGTGCTGGTCGATCACCGCCTTGCGCTTGGCGCGACTGATATCGGCCGCGATCAGCGCGCGTTCGACGGCAACGGTCGATAGCCGCTCGTCCCACAGCGCGATCGGCAGCGCCGTGAGCTTGGCGAGATTGCGGGCGAAGGCGCGGGTCGACTGCGCGCGCACGCCTTCGCTACCGTCCATGTTGATCGGCAGCCCGAGCACGAAGCCCGCAGCGCGGCGCTCCCCGGCAAGTGCGATGAGCCGCTGAGCATCGTCGGTGAAGCGCTTGCGCGCGACCGTCTCGACCGGCGCCGCGACGCGGCGCTCCGGATCGCTCGCCGCCACCCCGATGGTCTTGGTGCCGAGATCGAGCCCGATCAGCGCCCCGCGCGCGGGCAGGAGCGAAGCCGCATCGGTAAGCGACAGAACCGGCATGGCGGCCCGGTTAGCACGCCTGCGCCGCCGCCGCCAACGCCGCCGCGCCACCTTTCCCGCGGCGCCGAGGCCGACTATGGTCAGCGCCTCGCGGCAATCAAAGCAAAGGGAAAAGCCGTCGTGTTGAGGAGACGCCATGAAGCTTGCGCCAACCGTCCTTGCCGCCGCGCTGGCCATCGCCGTGTCGAGTGCCATGCCGCAGTCCGCTAACGCAGCCGACATCAAGGTGATCAGCGGCGGCGCCTTCAAGCAGGTGCTCAATGCCCTCGCGGCGCAATACCAGAAAGAGAGCGGCAACACGCTCGACATCACCTATCAGACCGTCGGCCAGCACTTAAAGCTGATCGAGAGCGGCGCCGAAACCTTCGACGTCGCCGTGCTGACGCCTGAAGCGATCGACGGCCTGATCAAGAATGGCAAGGTTGTGCCGGGCAGCCGCGCCGATCTCGCCAAGACCGGCGTCGGCGTCGTGGTCAAGAAGGGCACGCCGCTCCCCGACATCGGCAGCGTCGAAGCGTTCAAGCGCACGCTGCTGGCGGCAAAATCGGTGGCCTATATCGATCCAGCCGCCGGCGGCTCGAGCGGCATTTATGTGGCGAAGCTTCTGGAGCGGCTCGGCATCGCCAAGGAGGTCAACGCCAAGGCGAAGCTCATTCAGGGCGGCGAGGTGGCAAGCCACGTCGTCGATGGCGAGGCCGAGATCGGCGTCCACCAGATCAGCGAGATTTTGGCGGTAAAGGATGCGGTCCTGGTCGGGCCGCTGCCGGCGGAGATCCAGAATTTCACGGTCTATGCGGCGGGCGTCGGCGCGGCTGCGCGCGACGACGCCATCGCAAAGGAGCTGGTGAAGTTTCTCACCGGATCGCACGCCGTGCCTATCATCAAAGCCAAGGGCATGGAGCCGGCTTCCTCTTAGAGCCCGAGGACAACCTGGGCCAAAAAAGTCGGCGCCCGCACGAGGCGGGCGCCGGCTTCAGCGGGATTTAGCTTTGGCCGTCAGGCCTGCGCATGTTCCCAAGCCAGCCGCGGGATGTCGGAACGAGTGATCCCGATATCGACCAGTTCGCGGTCG
>Ga0335081_10002549_pt1 | contig 28692 bp, 25 predicted proteins | sample Lox_Sample_35_FD_206713 | JGI IMG/M metagenome (GOLD analysis project Ga0335081, IMG submission 206713) | Soil microbial communities from Loxahatchee National Wildlife Refuge, Florida, United States - Lox_Sample_3.5 | ecosystem: Environmental > Terrestrial > Soil > Wetlands | place: USA...
AAATAAATTCGGAAAACGGCCAATTAATAGTGAGATCAAAGCTTCTGACTAATTAAGGAGGAGATATGACTCTAAAAACAAAACTCATATTGGGTTTAGGATTTCTGTTCCTAATTATTTTCAGTCTTGCAGCTTTTTGCTCTTACTATGTTGGGACATTGGGTAAGGAATCAGACAACATTCTGAAAGATAACTACTACTCCATCGTTTATTCCAAGAATATGCTTTCCGGTCTCGATGACATGAAAACTTCTATCACCAGCGCCATTTATAATACGGGCCGAGTTGGAACAATGCCTGATTATTACTTGAGGCTTTTCGAATCAGGAAAAAATCTATTTGAGGCCAACTTAAAGGCGGAAAATAATAATATTACAGAGATACACGAGAAAGAATATGTCGAGACACTTAATAAGGACTATGATTCGTACATGAAACTCTGTCTTCAGATCAAGAGCGGCTTGGTCGGAAGGTCGGCGTATTTTGAGAGCTTTCTGCCAGCCTGCGATAGACTGAAGCAATCAATCAACGCTATCTATGACCTAAACATGCAGGCTATAGTGCGGAAGAACCAGTTAGCAAAGAATGACTCCAATAGTTTTATCAAGTATATGGCAATAATAGGATCATTCTGTATCCTATTGGCGTTGTCTTACTTCTGGTATTTCCCCGTCTACATTTCCACCACACTCAACTATCTCTCAGAGAAAATGAAAAATTTGCTAAAGAGAAGTGGTGTCGCCCTTGACATAAAAACAAATGATGAAGCTTATATAATGCTTCATGCCATAGGCTTGCTTGAAAACAAATTAGGAGTGAAGGAAGAGGAAACGCATAACATGAAAAGCGGCAAGCAACAGTCGCCCTAGCAGGGCGCGCCTCCGATGTCCTTTCGCTTCACTGAATTCGCTCTTCATATACTTCCAAAGCAGAAAAACGCCTTATTATCAATTGGTTATAATATAAATTCAAGCATAAATTGCTGCCTTGTTGGTAGTCAGTTTTAGGGTAGTGAAAGGTGTTAAAGAAATATCGATTGATTCCAAAAATAATACCGTGATAGTTTCTGCAGTATTCGGATATGAACGCTTGGCACCATTTCATTCCATAATATGTACTTCCAGATTATAATTCTTTAAAAGGGGGAAAGTTCATGAAGAAAAGTGGTCTATTGGTTTCCGGTCTTTTTATGATCATATCTCTTCTTTTTTATTCCAGTCCTGTTATTGCTGAAGAAAAGTATGGTGTATTTGACTTGCAACAGGTTCTGACACGATGTGATGCAGGAAGAGAGAATGTCGAGATACTTAAAAAGATGGAAAGCGATAGAGTCAAGCCGATTGAAGAACAGGCTGTGGAACTTAAGAAAATTAAAGAGGAATTGGACAAAAAGAAAACGGTTCTTACTGAAGCTGCCTTTAGAGAAAGACAAATGGATCTCCACAAGAAGGAGAGAGATCTAGAGATAATGGCAAAGGATGTCGCTGACGAGATGAAGGCTAAAGAACGGGTGATGTTGAATAAACTTCTCCCCGAAATTGAAAAAGTTATAATGATCATTGGTGAAAGAGAGAAATATACAATGATTATAGATGTACGTAATGAGGTTTACTTCAGCAAAAATATAAATCTCACACAAAAGGTGATCGAGGAATTGAATAAGACCTATAAGCCATAGAAGGTGCCGCAGATGAAGCCGGCAACCGTTTAACCCGATACATAATTCACAAAACAAGACTTGCCAAAGTCATTTGTTTGTGGATGAACTGAATGACCTCCTTTTTGCCGCTTCAAGTGCTGAAAGATAAACCAACCCTCTTTGAAAATTTTATTCGGATCACTAAACCTATTCTTTGCCCTTTGAGGTTACCTCTTCTCCGGCAAACGAACACTACCGGGTTTATCGGTTTTAGAGGCATCATTTGGGGCAGATGGCTGTGAAAGCTCAGGTGGGCTGAGGTCTTCCCCTTCGATTTTTTGTGGCTCACTTATCATCTCTTCGTATTCGGGTATTACGACACCACGACGGACCATGATCTCAAATATCCTGTCTGCGCGACCCTCCACATACTTCGAAGTGCCAGTAGCGCTATACCTTCGGGGATTGGGTAGTACTGCTGCAAGCCGCGCTGCCTCCCGGGCAGTCAGCTCCGACACGTCCTTGTCGAAATAGTGGCGGGCGGCAGCCTCGATACCGAACAGGCCATCACCCCATTCGGCGCAATTCAGGTAGAGTTCGATGATTCTCCTCTTCGAGAGATTTCTCTCTAACCGCCATGTCAGGATAGCTTCCTTGATCTTCCGGACAGGATTCTTCGACGGAGTCAGGTACAGATTTTTTGCCAATTGCTGGCTTATCGTGCTCCCGCCAATGGCAAACTTCCTCTTCTTGATGTCTTTTTCTATGGCCTTTTGTATGGCCTCATAATCGAACCCTTCATGGCTCCAGAACTTATCGTCTTCCGCAATGAGCACCGCCTTTATCACGTAAGCGGGAATCTGCGACAGCGGCACCCACTGCTGGATAATCTTTTTCTTTTTGCCCTGGTTCTGCCACTCCTTTTCCCGATACTCCATGAAGGCCGTCTTTTTCGGAGCGACCTTTCGCAGTTTTGAGACATCGGGGTAAATGAAGTACAAACCGATACTGGCAACCATGGCAGCTATAAGAACAAGGATAACAAGTCTGAAAACTTTTTTCATATCAACTCAAGCAACCCCTCCATTCGCCCTCCAACAAGAAGTCACGAGTGCTTCATATATCAAATCATGAAATTATGAAAGACTATGCCTTTTGGGCAACAGGCCAAGAGACGAAGAGCAAAGATCTTCCAGCCCGGATGAACCTTGTTTGACCAGTTGTCATGTAGTTTTGAGCAAATAATGTCTTATATCGTCAAGACGTAATACTCTGATATTATTCAATTCTGTTAAAAAATCTCCGATTATGCAAAAATATTATTTGACTTATGGATACTTTTTCTATAGACATCCAAAGTAGTTTTTCTGTGTGCAGCTTGTCATCCATTGTCAAAATCTGTGCACCGTTAACAAAGTGGGGCATCCCCCGACTGGAAAGAGGAGGTACTTCATGATGAAACGGCAGATTTTCCTATGGATGGGACTAATCGTCCTGTTCACTGCATTTGGCCTAAGCCAAGAGGTCTTTGCAAAGGAATATAAAGTCAGGCGAGGCGATTCAATCGCCAAGATTTCAAAAAAATTTGGCGTTACTCAACAGGCCTTGATGGAAGCAAACGGTCTGACAAGTGATGCCCTCCAACCCAGACAAGTCCTCGTCATTCCCAAAACTGGCAAGAAGAAAATAGCCAAATCCAAGAACGTAACTTCTCATGGCACTGAATACTACGTAGTGAAGAAAGGTGATACCCTTAAAGGCATAGCAAGGGAGACGGGGCATCCCGTAAGCGAAATCAGCAGGCTGAATCATGTGAATGCAAATTCCTTGAAGACAGGGCAGAAACTTGTTCTTGCCAGGCACGGTCCTGTGAAAGAAGTGTCGGCGACAAAAACAGATGGAGCAGACGAATCAGCCGAAGACGACGACTTTGTGGGTGACGATGACGCTGCCGTCACGAACAATGACACGGCGGAAATCGAGAAGGATTCAGATTCAAGCACAGAATTACTCGGCAAGTGGAATAGTCCCAGTGAACGGTCATTATTCATCAGGGTCGCCAAGGGATTCCTGGGGGCCCCTTACCGATTGGGCGGGTCATCAGTGAGGGGTTTGGATTGCTCCGCATTTGTCAAAAAGATCTATGAATTTTTTGACGTCAGCCTTCCCAGAACGGCAAGGGAACAGGCGCATGTAGGGCAGCGGGTATCGAGAGATGAACTTAAAGAAGGAGACCTCGTCTTTTTCAATACGAGGCGGGCCTACGGTCACGTGGGCATATATATAGGAAACAACGAATTCGTTCACGCCTCGGCGGGCCGGGAGAGGAGGGTCAGGATAGATACCCTCGACAAGCCTTACTACGACAAACGCTTTGTCAAAGCAGTCAGAATTAAAGGTTTAGACAGCGGCGGCGTATAATCCACATCTATAGCTTGGATGAAAGAGAAATCTTTGGGAAGATGGGACATGACCATGTCCCATTTTTTTTATTCGCCAATATATTTTCGCAGGAAGCTGCATAAAAATCAGAACACATTTCTGTTGATTTATTCGCATGCCCTATATATCCTCTAATTCCTAGGCCAACAATTGGAGGATTAGCTTATTCTGCTGACAGAAGTACTGACGTTTTAAGAAATCATGGGTAAAACGATCACCGAAAAAATAATAGAGGCACACATTGTTTCAGGCAGTTTCGTTCCCGGAACTGAGATCGGAATCAAAATTGATCAGACCCTGACGCAAGATGCCACTGGGACGATGGCTTATCTCCAGTTCGAATCGATGAGAGTCCCCAGGGTCAGAACGGAACTGTCTGTAAGTTATATCGATCATAATACCATTCAGAGCGGGTTTGAAAATTCCGATGATCACAGGTACCTGCAAACTGTGGCGCAGAAGTACGGCATATACTTTTCGCGGGCAGGTAACGGCATCTGCCATCAGATACATTTTGAAAGGTTTGGAAAACCCGGAAAAACGCTCCTCGGTTCGGACAGCCACACTCCCACGTGCGGAGCTCTAGGCATGCTCGCCATCGGGGCTGGGGGCCTGGATGTGGCTCTGGCTATGGCCGGGGAACCCTTCTACTTTACATGTCCCAGGATAATCAAGATCAATCTCACTGGTAAACTGCCTCCGTGGATATCCGCCAAAGATATCATCCTGAAGGTTCTTGAGATACTTACCACGAAGGGGAATGTCGGGCTTATTCTTGAATACGGTGGAGAAGGTACGGCGGCTCTGTCGGCACCTGAGAGGGCTACTATTGCCAATATGGGTGCGGAATGCGGCGTGACTACCTCCGTGTTCCCAAGCGACGAGATGACGCGACTTTTTTTGCTGGCCCAGGGGCGGCGTGATGACTGGCAGGATATACGAGCCGATGCGGATGCAGAATATGATCGAATTATTAATATCGACCTCTCTGGTCTTGTCCCTCTCACGGCAAGACCGCACAGCCCCGATAACATAAGCCCCGTGAGAGACGTGGGAGGCATTCGGGTAAACCAGGTCTGCATCGGAAGCTGCACAAATTCAACATACAAAGACATGGTAACAGTAGCAAAGATTTTGAAAGACAAGGTTGTACACGAAGAGGTCAGTCTTATCATTGCACCCGGTTCAAGACAGGTGCTGGAAAATCTTGCCAGAGACGGCTATCTTACGGACCTGATTATGGCGGGGGCGAGACTCATGGAAAGCGCGTGCGGTTTCTGCATCGGGAACAGCCAGAGCCCCCAGACGAAGGGGGTTTCTCTCAGGACATCGAATAGGAATTATATGGGCCGGTCAGGAACAATTGATGCACTGGTCTACCTCGTAAGTGCCGAAACCGCAACCGCCTCGGCCATAACGGGGATAATTACGGATCCCCGTGACCTCGGTACGGCCTATCCAGAAGTGCGTATGCCCGATTGTTTTTATATCGATGACAGTATGATCATCAAACCTGATAATACAAGAGATCCGTCTGCCGTAGAAATTTACAGGGGCCCTAATATAGGGAATCCACCGACGAACGACCCGTTTCCCGATGCTATCAGAGGGGAAGTCACAATCAAGGTAGGGGACAAGATCACGACTGACCATATCATCCCCGCCGGCGCCAAGCTGAAATATCGATCAAACATACCCAAATATTCGGAGTGTTTTTTTGAACCGCTGGATGCGCAATTTTTCAAGCGTGCCACAAAAATACGCGACGAAGGCAAACACAATATTATCGTTGCCGGCCTTTCATACGGGCAGGGTTCGTCGAGGGAACACGCCGCTATATGCACGATGTTCATTGGCGTAAAGGCCGTTATAGCTATGTCTTTCGAAAGGATTCATGCGGCGAATCTGATAAACTTTGGGATACTCCCCGTTACATTCAAGGACGGCAGGGACTACGAACGCATAAACCAGGGCGATAGGCTTGAGGTTCCGGAAGCCAGAAAGACAATCGAGGGAAACGGGAAAATGATCGTAAGCAATCTCTCTAAGAGTGCAACATTTGAGGTTAATTACAGCCTATCAGAACGGCAGAAGAGAATCCTCCTCGCTGGCGGCGCACTGAATCTGAGGCGCATCTGATATATTCCACCATGTGGCACAACATTATGAGTGGCTCTGGAAACTGCCATGTCCCTTGTTGATGATATTTACCGCTGCTGCCTTTCAGGCCCTTTGAAGGGCGAACTGACGGCGCAGAATGTTTCCCTCTATCACACCTCCCCTTTCACAATCTACTGCGAACACTTTATCTCAGCAGAAGAAAAAGATCCCATAAGTCCCTACCGTAAACTCCTTCTCGAGAGGGGGCGTGAACACGAACGAAAAGCGATTGAAAAGGCATTCCCATTTTGCAGTCCAATACGTTATGAGAAACCCAAGGAGGGCTTTCGCAGGTTGCTACATGAAATGGCGGGCGGAGCCGAGGTCATCTCCGGGCCTCCCATGTTTTATCTCCCGGAGAATATGGTGGGAGTTGGAGACATCCTTGAGAAGAGATATGGCCATCCATCCGCTTTTGGAAATTATTACTATATTGTGACGGAAATCAAACAGGCAAGAAGAATCAAGAAAGAACATATCCTTCAGGCTGCCTTCTACACTTATATGCTCTCAAGGATCCAGGAATACACGCCGGAAATATTTCGGATCATCAATCACGATTTTGAAGTGCGCGAATATTCCTTCTCCGATTATGAGGCCGAGCTACAGATTGCGCTTCGAGGAACCCGGGCAATTATGAATGGCACCGAACGGCCCACGGCAACCTACAATGCGGCGGAGTGGCCATGGGAAAGGTATATCAATCATGAGGCAATCAGAATGCGTGATGTGTCGCTGGTGGGACAGGTAGGTCCCAGAACAAAGGAAAAGCTGGTTGACCAGGGAGTCAAAAAGGTCTGGGATGTTGCGTACGCAAGAGCAGACGCATTACAGAGAATCCCGGGAATAAGCGAAACAACTGCCAGGAAACTGATTTTGAATGCCAAGGCCATCATGAAGAATGAACCGATTCCCGTCGACTTTTCAGGCGTGCGATTCCCCGCAGTATCTATGGAAATATTTCTGGACATGGAGGGAACCGATGAGCCGGATCTCGAAGGCGCGACTGATGCTGTTGATTATCTCATCGGAGCCCTTGTTTATACGGGTGACAGGGATGAGTATCATCCATTCATCTCCCACATGATAGAGTATGAGGGAAAAATGTTTTGTGAATTTATGTCCTTTCTGAAAAAGCATAATAATTACGTAATTTACCATTGGCACAATTATGAACGCTGGCATATAAAGCGCCTCGCACAGAGGCATAACCTTGCCGAGGAAGCCGAGAAATGGGTTTTATCCCACATGATCGACCTCCACAGGGTGGCCACCAAAGCTTTCGCTTTTCCCACATATACGAACGGCCTCAAAGATATTGCATCTTTCCTTGGTTTCAAGTGGCGACACGACGACGTCAATGCCCTTGACGCCATAGCCTACTACCTCAAATACCAGACTGATCCCGAAGGATACCGAGAGAAGATCCTGGCTGTTATCGATTACAATGAAGACGACTGCAGGGCGACAAGATTAATCAAGAACTGGCTTGAGGAGCAGAAAAATAACACTTAAGCCGACTGCGATGTTGCGAGTAGTGCAGGACTTTAGGGTCTGCAGATACGGCAGACCTGAAGGCCCGCATTACATTATAATCCTGATAACAGCCAGTTTCACACCACCTACATGCTATAGACAGATCATATCCTTTATGATAGGAAAGAGCATGAAATCGTCACTCAAAAAAAAGCTTTCACCATCGGCAAAGATAAGAGTCAAATCCACTATCGTGGAGATGGATGGTGACGAGATGGCCAGAATCATCTGGAAGCTCGTTAAGGACAAGCTGCTTTTTCCCTATCTTTCCATGGACATCGAATACTATGATCTTCACATCAAGAATCGCGATACAACGAACGACCATGTCACCGTGGAGGCGGCAAGAGCTGTCATGCGGAATGGAATAGGGGTCAAGTGCGCAACTATCACTCCGAATCAGGAACGCGCCAAGGAATACAGTCTCAAGCAACTATGGAAGAGCCCAAATGCAACAATCAGGGAAATGCTCGAGGGAACAGTTTTCAGAAAGCCGATCCTCGTGGAAAATATCCGGCCATCTGTATCCACCTGGAAGAAACCCATCACTATTGGAAGACATGCCCATGGCGATGTTTACAACAACATAGAGATGCGGATAGACGCCCCCGGGAGGGCAGAGCTCATTTTTACGTCCGCTGGGGGCAGTTCCCCCATCAGGCAGACTATTGGGGAATTTACGGGGCCGGGGATTATCCAGGGCATGCACAATACGGATGAGTCCATACAGAATTTCTCAAAAGCCTGCTTCATGCATGCCCTCGATCAAAAGACCGATCTCTGGTTCAGCAGCAAGGATACCATCTCCCAGATATACGATGGCCGCTTCAGGGATATATTTGAGAAGGAATATATAGAAAACTGGAAGGAAAAATTTGACCGGGCTGGTATCTCATATTTCTATACACTAATCGATGATGCTGCGGCACGAATCATGAAGTCTGAAGGTGGCGTTCTGTGGGCGCTCAAGAACTACGATGGAGATGTCATGTCCGACATGATAGCATCGGCAAACGGAAGCCTGGCCATGATGACCTCTGTCCTCGTCTCTCCCCGGGGATATTTTGAGTATGAGGCGGCTCACGGCACTGTGCAGAAACACTACTACAAACATCTCCAGGGCGAGGAAACATCCACGAATCCCATGGCGATAATCTTTGCCTGGTCGGGATGCCTAAAGAAGCGCGCAGAAATCGACTCGACTCCTGAAGTAGCCACATTTGCGGACAAACTTGAAAAGTCGGCCATTTCCACCGTAGCCTCCGGGATCATGACAGGCGATCTCCTTTCGGTTGCCAAACGGAGCCATAAGAACAGGAAAGTAAATACGGAAACATTTGTCGATGCAATTGCCAAGAATCTCAGAAAAAGATTATCCGGTTAAACCTAATGTAAGAGACATGAGTCTATCTGAGCTGGAGAACCTCATTTCGATATTCGGCAAGGAAAAGTACCGGGCAAGGCAGATCATGAAGTGGCTTTACCAGTCAAATGCCGCATCTTTTGATGATATGACAGACCTTTCCAGGACCTTCCGAAATGTGATGCATGATGCAGCCAGGATCGGTCTGCCGGAGATCGTAAAAACACAGGTCTCAAACGACGGCACGAAGAAGATCCTCTTCGAACTCGAGGACGGTGTTCTAATCGAAAGCGTCCTCATCCCCGGGAAGAACCACTGGACTGTTTGCATCTCCACGCAAGCCGGCTGCCAGATGGGTTGCGCGTTCTGTTTGACTGGAAGCCGGGGGTTCAGAAGAAACCTCCTCCCTTCCGAGATAACGGGACAGATAACAAGGCTTTTCCGCGAAACAGAGGAGGGAGGAAATCTTAAAAACATAGTTATGATGGGAATGGGGGAGCCTCTTGCCAACTATGAAAACGTAATCAAGGCGATAAGGATCATCACCTCCGATGTTGGATTCGGTTTTTCCCACAGGAAAATCACATTATCTACCTGCGGGATTGCACCGATGATCGAACAGTTGGGCCGGGACATCTGTATCAATCTGGCGATTTCCCTGAACGCAGCGGACGATACGATGAGAAGCGCTCTGATGCCCATCAATAAGAAATATCCCATAGAAAAACTTCTTGCCGCCTGCCGGAATTATCCTATGCCGGGGCGGAGGATGCTTACATTTGAATACATTTTGATCGCCGGCATGAACTCGAGGCCGGAAGATGCGGAAAAACTGGCGCGTCTCCTCAGGGGGATACGATGCAAGATTAACCTGATCGCTTTCAACGAATTTCCGGGTCCTGAGTTCAGGGCGCCTTCTCTGGATGAAATGCGAGCCTTTCAGCAGATTCTCCTCAGGGAGCACTACACAGCTATAATCCGGGCAAGCAAGGGGAGCGACATAATGGCTGCCTGTGGCCAATTGAGCGGACAAGCAGGCTAGAGGGGGTGATCGAAGGGAGAGAATTGCCGTAATAACAGGAATTATTGTGCTTATCTTTTGGGCACGTACTCTAATTACCTCTTACAGATTGTGATCAAAAGGAGGAACACTGTATGCCTGGAGTCTTCAAAGATTACGCAAAGAACAAATTAAAGAAACCGGCACCTCTGAAAGGAATAAGGGTAATAGAGGTTTGTACATTACTCTTCGGACCGGCGGGCCCATCTTTTCTGGCCGAGATGGGGGCCGAAGTGATCAAGGTCGAATTACCCCCCGTGGGAGATGTAACGCGCTCCCTGAATCCCTTCGGATGGTTTTTTAAGGAACAGGGTCCGATGTTCATGCACATCAACCCGTCGAAATACTACATGGCCCTGGATCTGCACAAGGATATGGCCCAGAACATCTTCAAAGAGCTCTGTGCGAAAGCGGACATCGTCGAGTTCAACCTCCGGCCTGCGGTAACGAACCGCTGGAACATAGGTTATGAAGATATCAAGAAAGTAAACCCCGGCATTATTTACATTGAGAAAAACGGATTCGGCCAGTGGGGCAGCTATGCAGAGGAGGACCGTCCGTCCAACGACGGTGCTGCGCAGGCGCTGTCGGGCTATGCATGGATGTCAAGTTTTTCCAAGAGACCTCCGCTCAAACAGGGCATCTGGATCTGCGACGTATACGGAGCCATGATGGGTGAAGTTGCCGTGCTGGCCGCCCTTCATCACCGGAAAAGAACCGGCAAGGGCCAGTATATGGAAATGTCGCAGAGTGAAAATATAATGCGTGTCATGGGTTGGATTTGGCCCTACCAGCAACTGACGGGCAAGGCGGCGGAACCGTCAGGGAATCGGGATCAGTGTATCTGCCCTGCCGATACATTCCTTTGTAAGGACGGCAATTTTGCCGCCCTTGCGGCGCCATCGCCTGATGAATTCAAGGGCTTATGTGCTGCCATGGCTAAGCTGGAGCTGCCTGATGATCCCCGCTTTAAGGATCATACGACTAGACTCAAAGATGAAAACGCCATGGCAATCCTCAAGATCATCGCCGACTGGGCCGCGACCAAGACAGCTGACCAGATCGAGAACCTTGGCAAGAAACACGGTTTCGCTGCTACCAGGCTTCACAGCGCCAAAGACGAATTCGAAGATCCCCACCGCAGGGATCGAGGCTTTATCAAAGAGATTGACGACCCTATGTACGGGAAATTCGTTGACCATGAAATCCCCATAATGATGTCCGAGACGCCGCCCAAACACCGCTGGACCGTAAGGCCCGTAGGGTTTGATAATGACTTTATCATGACCAAGATACTGGGCAGGAGCCAGGCACAACTGGACGAACTCTACACACAGGGGGTCCTGGGAAGATGGAAGGACCAGCAGGGTCGCAGGCCGCCCCCTGCCTGGGACGGGCAATCCGGCGCTATATTAAGGAGGTGATAAAACATGACAGAACACAAAAGAGCAAAATGGGCGGCATGGGCGGACCATATCAGGTCAATGGATGATCCGGCAAACAACTTTGAAAAACCAGAGGCCTTGGATGACCTCGTTGTGATTGACCTAAGTTCGCGCAGCATGGCAGGATGTTTCTGTTCTTCCATGCTGTCAGAGCTTGGCGCAGAGACTATCCGCATTGAACCGCCGGGAGGCGACCTGGTCAGGACTTACTCCCCCAACGGGATAATGGTGAAGGATACAGGACTCGCCTATCTCCAGGAGGGACGAAACAAGTATCATATAACACTGAACCTGGAGACAGAAGAAGGGAGGGAAATACTTAAGTCCTTTGTCGCACATGCGGACGTCCTCATCGAGACCTATCCTGCAGGGACTATGGAGAAGTGGAAAATCGGGTACGAGGCGCTCTCAGAGATCAATCCGCGCCTGATCTTTGCATCGATTTCCACCTTCGGCCAGTTTGGTCCGGACAGCAAGAGAAAACAATACGATTATGACAATGTTTCCCAGGCCCGCTCCAGCATACAGTATGCGACAGGAGAGGTCCTGCCTGAAGGGAAGAGTGTGGAGGATGTGCCATACGCCGTCCCCACAAAGGCAGGGCCATGGATAGCGTGGTCTGTCTCCGGCACTTTCGCAGCCATGGGGATACTGGCTGCCCTTTATCATAGGGACGTGACGGGCGAGGGCCAGGCAATTGATGTATCAACACCGGAAGCTTACGGCCGCCTGAACGATTATCAGCTCATGTGGTATGGTGAGGCAGGAGTAATCAATGAACGTTTCGGCAGTCTTGATACGGCCTTATGGCTGTATGGCTTTTACCCGACAAAGGATGGCGGCGTCTTCCTTGGAGGTCTCCGCTTGGAGATGTGGAAGGCCTTCGTGGATATGATGGGAAAATACGAAGAGTGGAAGGCCGATGAATGGACGACCCTGGCACCATTCATGAAAAAAGATTGGCAGCTCAAGTATCAGTCTATGATCGATCCGCTTACTTCACAGTACACAAGCGAAGAACTCACAAAGAAATCTGTTGAATATGCAAAAAGTGGCAGGCTGGCGCCCATCACACCTGTTGTAGCGGAGATAGTATCGCCGTGGAAGGCGATGCACGATGAAAACTGGCTGGACCGGGGTATGTTCACGACGGTTCAGGATCCCGTTTATGGCCCTGTTCTATGCGCCCAGGCTCAATGGAAGGCAACAGAGACACCGCCCCGGACAAAATGGGCTTGTCGACCTGTTGGCTACGACAACGGTTTTATATACCTCAAGTATTTTGGATATGGCCCGGTGAAGCTCAAAGAACTGGGGGGCAAGGGCATTATCTAAAAGATGACACATCCCAGACTGGTTGAAACGATGTTCCGGCCGGAATTCTATCCCCACCGGCCGGAACACGTTGAATTTATCCAGACGCACATATCCTATATTTTCATCGCCGGAGATTACGTATATAAGGTCAAGAAATCTGTCGATTTCGACTTCCTCGATTTTTCTACAATCGACAGGAGAAGATTTTACTGCAACGAAGAGCTCCGGTTGAACAGGAGACTTGCCCCCGGTGTGTATCTTGATGTCCTCGAAATTGGCGAAGATGCAAGAGGCAACATAGTGCTGGGAAAGGGGGAACAGGTCGTCGATTATGCCGTTCTCATGAAGAAGCTGCCCCAGGACAGGATGCTTCAAATATTGCTTCAACAGGGGAAAACTGGCCGCGCGGTCATGGATGCCATTGCCAGGAAACTCGTTGATTTCCATGCGCATGCTGCAACAGGCGGCATCATTGATGAAATCGGAGGTGTGGAGACAATACACAGGAACCACGACGAAAATTTTGAGGAGACACGAAATTACATAAGTACAACGATCCCGGAATATCAGTACCGATTCATAAAACATTACGCATACGATTTCATGGATAGGCATCGGGATCTCCTTGTGAAAAGGGTGCAAAACCATAAGATCAGGGACTGCCACGGCGACCTTCACCTGAAACATATCTGCATTATAGATTCCGGTACGCGGTTTAGACAAGCAGGAGGACCAAGCAATTCGTATTCTCCGGAAGATATCATCATATTTGATTGCATCGAATTCAACGAACGGTTCCGTTATGAGGATGTCGCCTCTGAAGTGGCCTTCTTGGCTATGGATCTGGATTACAATGGATATCCCGATTATGCGGATACTTTTGTACGGGCCTATATTGGACATTCAGGTGATCGTGAGATCGGAAGCCTGCAGAATTTCTATAAATGCTACTATGCTTATGTGCGGGGTAAGGTCATAAGTTTCAGGCTGGGCGATAGCTCCATAAGTCAGGATAATCTGGAGGAAGAAACAAGTACAGCGCCAAGATATTTCGATCTCGCCTACACATATTCGGCAAGATTGGAAAAGCTAACTCTCGTCCTGATGGCGGGGCTTACGGGGACAGGAAAGAGTGTCCTGGCCAACTCACTTGCACCGCGGATCGGTGCTGAGATCATTCGAAGCGATATCCTGCGAAAAGAGATGTTACAAATTACACCCACGGACAGACACCCTGAAGCCTTTGGCAAAGGCATATATGAAGACGAGACCACACGGAAGACCTATGATAAGGCACTCGAACTGGCATCAGAGAAACTGGCCGAGGGAAAGTCGGTCATCATCGATGCAACCTACAAGAGCAGCAGGGATCGTCGAAGGGCCCTTATGGCGGCAGAAAGACTAAAGATTGATTTCTTCATCATCGAGTGTATATGCGCGGAGGATGTCATCAAGGAGAGGCTCGATATGCGGATGTCCGACAAGGGAGAGGCTTCTGACGGACGCTGGGAAATTTATCTTGCACAGAAGGAAACCTTCGATAGAATCACCGAAATACCCGAGAAATCGCATATCATTATTGACACCTCTTTCACATCGGAGGCATGCACGTATAAGGCCCTGCAAAAAATAAAGAATTTCTCCTTGGGATAGTAATCGCGTGATCGGAGCTTCACAAAAACTCCGGTTTTGCTCCGAGTTGATTTTCCATGATCACGGGGGACCAGGCAGGTTATTTTGTGTCTTTTGATTCTTTTTTGCTCGCCTCTTCCTGGGCAATCCTCTTTTTTGTTTCACCGATAAAGTAAGATAGCTTATAGTCTAAACCAAGGTTTGCATAATTCTTCGCAATTGTCTCAAATCTTTTGAGAGCGGATTTATACTGCTTTTTCTTGAAGTAGAATTTACCTACGTAGAATTCATTTTCTGCAAGATTCTTCTTGCATTCACGAAGATTCTTCTCCGCCATCAAGGAAAATTTACTGTCAGGAAAGCGTGTAATTAGCCTTTCAAATTCTTTTATGGCCTTGTTTGTTTCGGTCTGATCACGGTCTATGCTGTACATCTGCTTATAGTGGCACATGCCAAGCTGATAAATCGCGTAAGGCACATTCTCATTCGTTGGATGGAGGTTAATAAAGTCATTGTAGGCCAGCTCAGCCTCACCATACTCCGCATCACTGAATTGTGAATCGGCTATCCCCAGCTCTGCGAGGAGGGCAAGCTTGCTGAGAGGATACTGGTCCCTCACCTTCTGGAAATATTCAACTGCCCTCTTGTACCAGCCACTCTGATAAGCCTCATATCCTTTTTGATATAAGTGTTCAGGCGTTCCTTTTGCCTTGTCTGGCTTCTCCCAAAAATGCGTAACACGAGTCCATAAGCCACATCCGGAAAGCAAAAATACCGTGATTACAAGGATTAGAACCGTATTTTTCCTGCTAATTTTTTCAGACATGATCACAGAGCCTTTTTGATCAATCCTTCAAGACGGCTCTTTGGAGACAGGCCTACGAGCTTATCCATGATATTGCCTTTATTGAACAGGATCAGCGTCGGTATGCTCATCACACCATAGGCTGTGGCTGTTTTAGGATTGTCATCAATATTTATCTTTCCCACCTTGACTCGGTCCTTATACGCCTCTGCGATGTCTTCCACAATAGGCCCGACGGCCCTGCAGGGACCGCACCACGGCGCCCAAAAATCGACAAGCACGGGTCTTTCCGCTTTGAGCACCTCCTGTTCAAAATTGGCATCTGTAAATTGCGCCAGAGATTTCTCTTCAGCCATGCTGTATCCTCCTCGACAACTGTCTTCGATCCTATTACTATATTGCAACAAAGGATGTCAAATGCAATTTATTATCGCCCATTTTGACATGCGTGGATAAATCTGATATAAGTGCTTTCATTGATAATAGGAATCTCCGGGAGAATCAAGTGGCACCTCTGGGCATCATATCTGGCATTATTATTCTGCAGGGCAAGGATCTCTTCGATAATCTGGACGAAAAGGAAGTCGCTACTGAATTTGGCAAGGCTCTCGTCTTATTTTCGGATGACATCGCATTTATACCCAGACATGGTAAGGACCGACGTCATCATATCCTTCCTCACTTAATTAATCACCAGGCCAATCTTAAGGTGTTGAAGGATATGGGAGTCAAAGAGGTCATCGGCATCAATTCTACGGGATCTCTCAAGAGAAATCTAGCACCTGGTACTTTTATTATACCTGACGACTTCCTCATGCTTGCGGAGACGCCTACCACGGTAAGCGGACGGGCATTCCATATCACACCAAGACTGGACGAAGGAGTCCGGCAAGAGTGGTTGACCGCAGCAAGAGATTGCGGAATTAATGTCGTAAATGGAGGGATATACTGGCAAACGAAAGGCCCCAGATTTGAGACAAAGGCGGAAATTAGAATGATGTCCCAGTTCGCCGATGTGGTGGGAATGACTATGGCTAGCGAGGCAGTCGTTGCGCAGGAACTGGGACTATCATATGCGTCCTTATGCTCCGTGGATAACTACGCGAATGGCTTGGGAGAAAGAGAACTGACGGTGGATGAAATACTTCAGCATGCCCGGAGAAATGCTGCTGTAGTGCTGAAAATAGTCAGAAGATTCATGGAAAGGAGAAAATGATGAAATTTTCCACAAGAGGGGATGGGGGGGAGACAAGCCTGTTAGGGGGACAGAGAGTCCCTAAATACGATCCCAGACCAGAGACCTACGGGGTATTAGACGAAGCAAGCTCCGCACTCGGGGTGGCGAGAGCCTCAACACACAACCAGAAGATCAAAGACATCATACTGAGCGTGCAGAAAGATCTGCTCATCATGGGAGCAGAACTTTCCAGCGTGCCGGAAGATATCCAAAAGCTGATGCGCAGGATCGGGGAAGAAGACATTAAGCGCCTGGATGAAATCATTGATGCGCTGCAGAAACACGTCACATTGAAAAACGAATTTATCTACCCCGGGGAAACTCCGGTTTCGGCCGAGATAGATGTGGGAAGGACAATTATAAGGAGGGCCGAGAGAAAGGCTGCTCGCCTCAAGACGGAAGGACTCCTTCACAATGCCGAAATAAACAGATATCTTAATAGATTGGCGGATATGCTGTTTGTGCTTGCACGGTACGAAGAACAGAGAGGTTAAAACGCCCCCAGTTGGCATGGCTTTACCTTGATCTTTAGGGTCTCACATGCCGCAGAAACCGCCGTCTTCGGAATGCCGAATGTTTTGGCGATATTCCAGGCAGCGGCACAGGGAAGACGGCCGTTCACAAGAGCGCCGCGTACGGCTTTTTCCAGACCAACTTGAACGACTTCTGCAGGTTTGACAACTGTCTTTTGGGGGCTGTAACCAAAAAGCCCCAGTTGACATTTGCTTATCTGGACCTCCATCAGATCAATAGCAAGGCCGACTTCTTTCATAGTCGCACCCAACTCATCGGCAATATAGCTTGCATCGGAGCAGGTAATCTTGCCATCAGCAGCTTTTTTCTCCAAGGTCCGGGCAATCTTCTCATCCAATCTGCTTGTTGACGAATGTTTGGCCTTATACTTTCCTTTGTCTCCATGTGTCATTTTTTGTGTTCTCCGATTTTGGTTATTCCCGCGGAAATGGCGCCTGCTCTATCTATTGTTCTCGGTTGTCGATGACGCGAATCGCCTTTCCTTCGGCGGCGGGAATGCTGCCGGGTTCGACTAATTTCACTCTCGGCGTGATCAGGATGTCAGCCTTCAACTCATCAATAACCCTCTTCTTCAGATCTTCAAGGGGCCTAAGATCACCGGTAAAGACCTCATTTTGCACCTCTACCTTGACGGTCATGTGATCATCATAACCTTCTCTTTCCAGAATAATCAAAAAGTTATTGCCGACACCCGGTATCTCCATCAACCTCTTTTCAATCTGGATGGGGAATATATTGACCCCCTTGATAATCATCATGTCGTCTGTGCGACCTTTGATGCGCTCAATTCTCCTGTGAGTCCTGCCGCACGCACACGTACCTGGAACAATTCGTGTCAGGTCCTTCGTACGATACCTGACCATGGGCATGCCCTCTCTCAGGAGTGTAGTCATGACAAGTTCTCCCTCTTCGCCGTCGGGCACTGGCTTCAATGTCTTTGGATCTATAATTTCTACGAAATAATGGTCTTCCCAGATGTGCATTCCTTCCTGACAGAGGCATTCAAAAGCCACGCCAGGCCCGTTCATCTCCGAAAGGCCGTAGGAATTGTAAGCCTTGAAGCCATAATACTCTTCGATTTTTTTTCTCATCCGTTCTGAGTGCGGCTCTGCGCCAACAAAGGCAATCCGGAGTTTTGTATCCCTTACGGGATCGACCTTTAGTTCCTCAAAAACCTTGGACAGGTGGAGGGCGTAGCTTGGAATTATGTGAATGGCTGTTGTATCGAAATCACGCATCAATTGGATCTGACGTTTGCTGTTGCCAGCACCTGCCGGTATCACCAGGGCGCCCACTTTTTCTGCGGCGTAATGGAAACCGAGCCCACCTGTAAAAAGGCCGTAGGTCATCATGTTCTGGAAGACGTCTGTCTTTCTCATCCCTGCCATATATATGCAGCGGGCGAGTACGTCTGTCCATGCATGGATGTCAGCAGCTGTATGAAATACGACAATAGCCCGGCCGGTGGTACCTGAGGATGCATGCATCCTGATCAGCTCGTCCTTTGGAACAGCGATAAAACCATAAGGCCAGTGCTCTCTCAAATCGTCCTTCGTGGTGAAAGGAAAATTCTTGACATCGCCGAGAGACTTAACAAGATCAGCATCTAGACCAATTCTCTTGAACACCCCGTTGTAATAGGCGGACTTCTGCGCCCTTTTGACCGTATTCTTGAATCTTTCAAGCTGTAAGCCCTCGAGCCTTTCCCGATCCATGGTTTCAATATCTTTGTCCCAATACATTTGACGCCTCCAATCCCAACTATTCATGTCACTCCTACAATTCGCTTCAAATTTTATCAAGATTTTTTTGCCCCTTTCCATAGCTTGCGTATCCTGCCCTGGCCTGCGTGGGTTTAAAAACAGGCATGTTTGTAAAACGAAAAAAGTCTTGCTTTAAGAGGTATAGTCAAGTAGAAAAATATATCATAATTATAGTGCAGTAAATAGATAAGAGGGTGAATTAGGGGGGCATATGGGAAAGTCAATTAAGGGATCCAACACAGAAAAAAATCTGCTGGCGGCCTTCTCCGGTGAGTCGCAGGCACGAAACAGATACACCTATTTCGCCAGCGCCGCAAGAAAAGAGGGTTTTGAACAAATCGCGCACATCTTTCTGGAAACGGCGGAAAATGAAAAAGAACACGCCAAGGTATTCTTCAAGCATCTGGAAGGAGGCGACGTCGAGTTCACTGCGTCCTATCCCGCTGGCGTTATAGCCGATACAAGGGCCAATCTCCTGGAAGCGGCGTCCGGTGAGAAGCTGGAGTGGTCCACTCTTTATCGGGATTTTGCAGAGATCGCGAGAGGTGAGGGATTTCTTGAAGTCGCGGATTCCTTCGCCCAGATTGCCAAGGTGGAAATGTTTCATGAAAACAGATACAGAAAACTTTTAAGCAACGTCGCGAATAAAGAGGTATTCAAGAAAAAATCTCGTGTAAAATGGCATTGCATGAACTGCGGCTACATCTTTGAGGGAATCGAAGCACCGGCTGAATGTCCCGCGTGCAAACATCCACAATCTTACTACGAGATATTGGCGGAAAATTATTAGACCTGGATGTATGAACCATGACAGGCGTTATCTTGTCCGGTGGGAAAAGTTCGAGGATGGGAATGAACAAGGCCTTTCTCGAGATTGAGGGGAAAAGACTGATCGATAGAATCACGTCAACGTTCACGAATATCTTCCGGGAAGTGATCCTTGTAACTAATGCCCCTCTGGATTATGTTGACCAGTGCTGCATTGTCGCCTCCGACATATTCAAGAATAAGGGTGCGCTGGGAGGCATCTATACGGGTCTTTTTTATGCGTCTTTCGACCATGCCTTTATTGCTGCTTGCGATATGCCCTTCTTAAACAGACCATTCATAGAGCATATGATTAAATGCGCGGGCAAATACGACATTGTAGTGCCGGAAGCTTCTGACGGTCTCCAACCGCTTCACGCCATTTATTCGAAGAGGTGTCTCCGCCCTATCAAGAAGCTTATGGATGCGGACAACCTGAAAATCACAGCTTTTTACAAGGGATTAAAGACCATGGTGATACCCGAGGAGGACATCAAACCCTTCGATCCGGAAGGAAAGCTCTTTATCAACGTGAACACCAGAAAGGATCTTGAATATATTTCATAATTCTAAGAAACCAGCAAGGATCTCCGAGAAAACATCACAACGATCTGTGACATAGTCTTTATAGGATACGACACCGATACAATGTATGAAATTATTATGATTATTTAACAAAGATTTACAACCTATCATCTGCCATCATCCCATATCGGCACACCTCATTTTTTTGAACAGCAATACAGTCTGTCAATCTAAAAAGGAGGGTTATGATGGATTTTACATTTGCCGAGGAACAAGAGATGTTTAGAAAAGCGGCCAGAGAAAGTTCCCCTTTTGATTGAAAAGGTCAAAGCGTACCGGACAGGCTGTGCGGGTGCGTGAATCTCATCTTCTCGACTGAATTTAAATCCCATCCTGAGGCATTCCCGCCATGCCGAAAACCTTTCGTTTGATGTTGCACCTCGGCGGGAAACAATGTATTTTGCGGCGAACTTTATAATAAGCAGAAGGCGCATCAGATAAATGGATAAGTTCGATGTGATCATAGTGGGAGCTGGTCTTGCCGGTCTTGGAGCAGCATATACATTAGCAGGCAGCGGTCTTGATGTGCTCGTCCTAGAGCGAGGAGACTATCCTGGCGCAAAGAACGTAACAGGTGGCCGCCTTTATGTGAACCCCGTTCGTGACCTCTTTCCCGGTCTGTTCGAAAGAGCCCCCCTAGAGCGCTTTATAACTCACGAAGGAATATCTCTCATGGCAAAGGGCCGCTCCGTAACATTCCGCTATTCCGGGAATGAACTACGAGCTGAACCCCATCAGAGCTTCAGCATACTCCGATCGAAGTTCGACAGATGGCTCGCAGAGCGAGTTGAAGAACAAGGGGTTGCCGTCCTGCCCAAGGTGAGGGTGGAAGGCCTTATCAAAGACAAGGGGGCGATACGCGGTGTCATGGCGGGCGGTGACGACTTGCGGGCCGATGTGGTAATCGCCTGCGATGGTGCTCTATCGCTCCTGTCGGAGAAGGCCGGCCTACGGTCGCCCGCCTCCCCTCAGAGCTTTGCCCTCGGTGTCAAGGAAGTGATCACCTTAGATCCCGGAGTGATTAACGAACGTTTTCACTTGGAAGGCAACGAAGGCGCGGCGTATCTATACGCCGGCGATGTCACACAAGGCAAATTCGGGGGCGGATTCCTGTACACGAACAAGGAAAGCCTCAGCCTGGGAGTTGTCATCGGCATCAAGGATGCCATGGATCCGAAACTTCCAGTTGAAGTGCCGGTACTTTTAGAAGCATTCAAAGGTCGGCCTGAGATCTCCCCGCTGATCAGGGGCGGAAACACAACGGAATATTCCGCTCATATCATTCCGGAAGGCGGATTCAAGTCGCTTGCTAATCTGTGCGGGAATGGTATCCTGGCCGCAGGGGACGCTGCCGGGCTGGCGCTGAATATCGGTTTCACCGTACGGGGCATGGAATACGCCCTGGCATCGGGCTACTTCGCCGCCAGAGCTATCCTGAACGCAAAGGAAGTGGGAAATTTTAGCTCTGAAACCCTCGGTGTATACAGGAAACTTTTAGAAGAAAGTTTTGTACTTCAGGATTTAAAGAATTTTCAGGAATCACTTGCCGTTTTCGGCAATCCCCGTTTGTTCGCTCACTATCCGGAAATGATCGGAAACCTCTTGAGTGAAATCTACACGATCCCGGCTGGCCCTAAGGAAAGGCTCTACCCAACACTCAGAAAACATTTGACCCTAGGCGAGTTGTGGAATATTTTTGTTGACCTGAGAGATGTAATGAAGATATGAGCGATATCGTTGATTTGAAGACCAAGCTGGGGTTTGACGTGTTCAAACCCGTGGGAGAACCCCACATTAAAATCATACGGGGCATGGAAAAAGATCCGCGCCTAAAACCGGCTATCCGTGCCTGTCCGGCCGGTCTCTATAGCGAGAATGAAGAAGGCGAAGTCGTCCTCACTATAGACGGGTGTCTAGAGTGCGGCACCTGCCGGCTCGTTTGCGGCACTGAGGTTCTTGATTGGAATTATCCACCCGGGGGAACCGGTGTGCAGTATCGTTTCGGTTAGGGATGGAATTTTTTTATTATGGCAAAACTGTTACATTTGAAGTGTTAATTCCGTGCCATTGCGGATGAGAGATTCTCCCGTAAGATCAATGCGTAATGGCCTCTTGTCCGAAATGATCACCTGAATAATAAAATCGAGGGGATGAATATTATGGATTTCAAATTTACTGAGGAACAAGAACTGATTCGTAAGAATGTGAGAGAATTCTGCGTGAAGAACGTGGACCCTATCGCGGCGGAAATCGACGAGAACAGCCGCCATCCCTCCGAGCTGTTTGAAAAGCTCTCTCAAGGGGGCTGGATGGGCATACCCGTTCCACAGGAATACGGGGGCGCCGGGGCGGACTTTTTAACCAGCATCATCGTAGTGGAAGAACTTTCCCGGTCATGCTCCTCCACGGGATTTACAGTATCGACTCATGCAAGCATCATGTGCATGATGATACTCCTGTTCGGAACGGAAGAACAGAAGAAGATTTACCTCACCCCCATGGCTCAAGGCAAGCGTTTGGGAGCTTTCTGCCTGACCGAGCCGGGTGCAGGCACGGATGTGATGGCGATCACTACCGCGGCAGTCTTAGACGGCAATGATTATATCATTAATGGAATCAAGACCTTCACCTCCAACGGCCCCACTGCAGGGACATACATTGTCTTTGCATGGACGGACAAATCTGCCGGTCGCAAAGGCATGAGCACATTCATAGTCCCCAGGGAAACCACCGGTCTCAGAGTGGGTGAACACTTCAAGAAGATGGGACTTCGGTCTTCACAGACTTCGGAGATAATCTTCAAGGACTGCCGCGTGCCGAAGCGCAATCTTCTTGGAAAGGAAGGTGCGGGGCTCCAGATCGCAATGACCGGCTTCGATGGCGGTCGCGTGGGAATCGCCGCGCAGTGCGTCGGCATCCTCCAAGCCGCCCTGGATGAGTCCATCAAGTATTCCAAGGACCGGGTACAATTCGGTGCCCCCATAGCCCGTAACCAGGCGATCGCATGGATGATATCAGACATGGCCACGGACCTATCCGCTGCCCGCTTCCTCACCTACCACGCGGCCTGGCTCAAAGACCAGAAGTTGCCATTCGGCAAGGAAGCAGCCATGGCTAAACTTTACGCCTCGGAAGCGGCGATGAAACACACCATAAAGGCGGTCCAGATCCACGGCGGATACGGTTACTGCAAAGGCGCCAAGGTGGAACGGCTGATGCGTGACGCCAAGATTACAGAAATATACGAAGGGACATCAGAAGCGCAGCGGATGGTTATCTCTGGCACAGTGCTCCGCTGAGTATCTGGAATATCAGGCCTGCCTGAAGATATTTATTGTATTTAATTCAAGGAATGAAGAAACAAGGAATAGTGGCATTCAGCAGTTGATTATGAGAGTTGTCGTTTCCATCCCGAAAAACTGCTCTTTAATCTGCCATTGCCTGGCCTGACCAGACAGTCCAGGTTGTTTTCATTCTGGATTCCGCTTAACGGACAAGACCATAAATGGTGCAAGTTTATGCCTTCAGCTATTGCCTGTTTCAAATGGGTCGCCGATGAAGCCTACATCAGGCAAGGCCCATCGGGTGACCTGGATTTCTCCTCCATAGATTACAAAATCGGCGAGTACGACCGCAATGCCATCGAGGAAGCCGTCCGGCTTAAGGAAACATTTGGTTGGAAGGCCGTCGCCGTCACTGCAGGTCTCCCCGAGGCGGCGAAGGGTGTAAAAGATGCCCTCTCCCGTGGAGCTGACGAGGCCTATTTTATATCCGACAGTTCGTTCGGCAATCTCGATTCTTCCCAAACCGCATTCATCTTGGCTGAGGTCATCGGCACGAGGATAAGAGAATATGATTTAATCATCTGTGGCGAGGGATCGAGTGACCTTTATGCCCAGCAGGTTGGTCCCCGCCTCGCAGTAAACCTTGGAATACCCTGTATTTCGTTCATAGAAAAGTTCCTCATCGAAAATAACCAACTCATCGCAGAACGTCGCGTCGAGGAAGGCGTCGAGGTGGTAACAACGCCCCTCCCTGCCCTGGTAACGGTTCTCCCTGATATCAATATCCCCAGAATTCCTGGAGTAAGGGATACCCTGATGGCGGGTAAGAAACCGACTGTGAAAATTTTGAAAGATGAACTTCCGCCCATGGGTGAGCCCCTGCTACGCGCAATCAGCCTCACAGCTGCGAGGATGGAACGGAGCTGCGAGAAGTTCGGCACAAACACCGCAGAGATAGCGCGATTTGTCGCGTCATTTCGCAAGAAGGGCGTTATTGGTTAGAGGATATAACATGGCAGGAGTCTGGATTGTTTCGGATAACCGTGGGCACGCGCTGGAACTCTTGAACATCGGTCGACAGTTAGCCACTAAAATAGGAACGCGAGTATCCGCACTTCTCTGCCAAGAACGCAAAGAAATACAGGACTACTTTAACTATGGCGCGGATGAGGTCGTGCTCCTCCCTTCTCTCGACGCTGAACAGCCTCAGGAAGACTTCGTTTCCCCTATCAGCGAGGAGGCAAGAAGGGGAGAGCCTGATTTGATCCTCCTTCCTGCAACTCCGCGGGGAAAGAATATGGCCGCCCTGCTTGCGTCACGATTGAATGCGGGACTCGTGAGTGCTTGCGTTGCGATAGATTTTGACGAAAAGGAAAACTCATTTGTGATGGCGCGCCTGATATATGGAGGAGCAGGACTGCAGAAGGTAACATGCTCGACGCGGCCTGCTCTGGCTACAATTCCGCCGAAAACTTTTGAGGCCGCCAAGCCTTTGCCAGGACGACAAGGGCTGATCCGCGAACTCCCGGCGCCATCGCCATCGAGAGTCAAGGTCATAGAGAGAAGGGCAAAAGAAAAAGAGGCGAAAGACATCTCCGAAGCGCGCGTCATTATTTGCGTGGGCAGGGGAATGGAGAAAAAAGAAGACCTGCTCATTGCACGGCAACTGGCCGAAGTCCTAGGCGGTGCAATAGGCTGTACGAGACCCATCTCAGAAGAACTTCACTGGTTGCCTGAAGACCTTTGCATCGGCCTTTCTGGTTTGCAGATAAGACCAGATCTCTACATAGGCATCGGAGTTTCCGGCCAGGTTCAGCATTTGACGGGCATTCGCAATGCCAGGGTGATCGCCGCCGTTAATAAAGACGAGAATGCCCCCATCTTCAAGGCGGCAGATTTCGGCATAGTAGGCGATCTCTATGAGGTGATTCCTAAACTCATTTCCGAGATAAAGAACAGGATCTAAGTGAAATGCGCTATCATTAATTCGCATCATCTTCGCGATGTAAAATCCAATGCTGAAAAACGTTCGATGTTGGCCGATAATGATGATGCATTTGTGCAGCAACCGATGCTTTTGAGCATCGCTCTCGCCTTCGGCTACAAAAATGAATACACATTCTAAGAACCATGGTCCCCTCCCTTTTTGCTGCAAATCACATCTGTAAACGAGATAATATCGTATTAATTAAAATCCTCACCTTTCCGTTATTGACAAATAATAATCCATAGTTATATTTAATTTGGTACTTTCATATGAGTAACTTTTTTCGTATTAGTTACCCGATTGGCCGGATGGCACATATACCTGTTACCGTTATTGGAGGCTTTGGCATGGATATTGCCAATATGCCCCCAAGGGTAAGGTTTCTGTCGAAACATATAGTCCATCTATCAAAGATAACTGGAGGTGGGACCGTGGTAAAATTCATGACTGCAGAAGAGGCGATTAAGCTGATCAAGAACGGAGATACTGTGGCGACTTCCGGATTCGTCGGCATGGGTCATCCGGAAGAACTTTCTAAAGCAGTTGAAAAGAGCTTTTTGGAAACAGGTCAGCCAAACAACTTAACGCTTACGTTTGGCGCAAGCCAGAATGACGGGAAATCAAACTGGGGACTGAATCGCTGGGCAAAAGAAGGTCTGGTTAAAAAGGTAGTATCGGGGCATTGGGGATTGCAGCCTGATTTAATCAAGATGGCTGTTGCCAACAAGATAGAGGCATACAATATCCCCCAGGGTGTGATTCTTCATGTATTTAGGGCCACCGCCGGTAAGAAGCCGGGCATCGTTACGCATGTTGGCCTAAAGACGTTTGTTGATCCTCGAGAAACCGGTGGAAAACTGAACAGTATCAGCCATGAGGAGTACGTCCGCTTAATTGAACTTGGCGGCAAGGAATACCTGTTCTATAAGGCCATCCCTATCAATATTGCTATTGTCCGCGGGACTACGGCAGACGAGAATGGCAATGTATCCATTGAAAGAGAGGCTATAGCCTTGGAATTTGGCTTGTTAGCCCTCGCTGCCAAAGGTTCAGGAGGGAAGGTCATTGTGCAGGTGGAGAGAGTGACAAAGGCAGGCACCCTTCATCCCATGATGGTCAAGATACCAAAAGTATGGGTGGACGCAATTGTCGTTGCGAAGCCTGAGAACCACTGGCAGGTTCCCATGGCCGAGCCGTATAATCCGAGTCTTTGCGGTGAGACAAGGGTCCCTCTGAGTCGTATACCACCCCTTGCGATGAGCGAGAGAAAAGTAATTTGCCGAAGGTGCGTCATGGAGCTTATCCCCAATGCAGTCGTAAACATGGGTATAGGCATGCCGGAAGGTTGCGGGGCTGTTGCAGCTGAAGAGGACCTGATTGAATTGATGACGATGACGGTCGAGCCGGGTGCGATTGGCGGCGTGCCTGGAGGCAAGCTCTATTTCGGATCGGCAATAAATCCGGAGGCGCTGGTCGACCATCCCCTGATGTTTGATTTTTATGATGGCGGCGGCCTCGACTTGGCTGTCCTGGGAATGGCGGAAATGGATCAGTTCGGAAATGTGAACGTCAGCAAGTTCGGCCCCAGGATAGCAGGAGCAGGAGGTTTTATTAACATCACTCAGAGTACAAAGAGGGTTGTCTTCTGTGGAACACTGACTGCAAGCGGTCTTGAGCTTGGGTTCGATGGCGGAAAACTAAAGGTAGTGAAAGAAGGCAAGGTCAAGAAATTAGTCAAGAAGGTGGAGCATATCACGTTCAGCGGTGAATATGGAAAGACAAGCGGCCAGACGGTTCTTTACGTGACGGAACGGGCCGTTTTTAAACTTACCCCTGAAGGCGTCATGTTGATAGAGATTGCCCCCGGCCTGGATATGGAGAAGGATGTATTGTCTCAGATAGAATACAGGCCTCTCATCGCTCCCGATGTTAAATTGATGGATGCGCGCCTTTTCAAGGAAGGGCCGATGGGAATCAAACCTGAGATATTGAAGAAGGAGCTTTGAGAATTAAAATTGAGATCAAAAAAATAGTTTAAGGAGAAAAAAAATGGCTTTAAAGACGAGAGAGGAGTACAAGAAATCATTGAAGGCGATGAGGCCCAACGTTTACAAGTTCGGAGAGTTGATTGAAGACGTAACGACTCATCCGGCGACGAAGAGAGTAGTTGAGAGTCACGCACGGGCAATTGACGCATCGCATGACCCGAAATTGGCGGAGGATTTTACTACCACCTCCACTTTAATCCCCGGCGAGAAGATCCACAGATGGAATTCCATGATGGAAACCCTTGAAGATATCATGGCCAATTCCAGGATGAAGAGATGGATGTACCGCCTGACAGGTAGTTGCAGTGGCGGGGTTTGTGTCGGATGGAACGCCCAGAATGTCATGTGGAATATCACGTCCCAAATGGACAAAGAATTGGGGACAAAATACCAGGAGCGCCTCAAGAAGTGGATTATCAATTGCCAGAAGAACGGGCTCGTTGTGGCTGGGGCGCTGACGGATGCGAAAGGCGACAGAAGCCTGAGACCGTCGCAGCAGGCCAATCCGGACAGCAATGTGCACATTACGGAAGTCCGTGAAGACGGCATCGTAATCAGCGGCATGAAGGCGATGATCTGCGGCGTTGCTGCCTCCAACGAGATATTCATCCTGCCGGGAAGCGGATACCGGGAAGAGGATCAGGACTATGCAGTGAGCTGTGTCGTGCCCCGGGACATAAAAGGTCTTACGATCGTAGAGGCCCGCAGGCCGAGCGATACGAGAGAGATGGAAGGCGGATTCGACATTCCGGATTCCGGCATCACACAGTCCTTCCTGTTTTTCAAGGACTGCTTCGTACCCAATGACCGGGTGTTCATGTGCAAGGAATTCAAATATACCGGGAAGATAATAGAATACTTCACAGCCAACTATCGTGCGTGCATTGGTGCATGTGTTGCCGGTCAGGGAGACGTGATGATCGGCGCAGCGGCCCTGATGGCGAGAACGAACGGATTGGCTGCCAGCACATTTGCAAACAAACTGGTGGAGATGGCAGTCAATAATGAAACAACATACTGCATGGGAATAGGCTCTATGGCGCTCGGA